>Ga0210388_10002347_pt1 | contig 14716 bp, 10 predicted proteins | sample IncBWC19OmetaG_FD_155485 | JGI IMG/M metagenome (GOLD analysis project Ga0210388, IMG submission 155485) | Forest soil microbial communities from Barre Woods Harvard Forest LTER site, Petersham, Massachusetts, United States - Inc-BW-C-19-O ...
TCGAGCGACGCAGGGCTGAAGATCGCGCTCGCGCGGATCCCCGGCGCATCCTTCGCCGCCAGCAGAATGCGCCGGTAGGGCATCCCGCGAACATCGAGGCGGCGGAGCCGCTCGCGCGCCGCGATGAGCGGGCGACCCGGCGGCCAGGCCAGCGATGGGTTGTCCTCGAGCGCCGCGAGGTAGTTGCGGGCATGGACCACGAGCCGATCGCTGGAGACGGCGTCCGCCTGCGAAAGCATCGAGTGCCATACGGAGGCCAGGCGATCGGCGGCCCAGGGATCTTTTGCGTGTCCCTTCGGGTCGACCAGGGTCGCGTAGAGCTTGAGCGTCGCATACGCGTCGTGAAGCGGGGTCTCGTCGTCGACGCTCGAGGGAACGTCCGACAGGCCGTGCCCGGAGGAGATCGCGTCGAGCCGGCGATCCATCTCCTGACGGAGTTTCTGGGACATCCAGCCGCTGAGCCGGGCGATGTACGCGGCGTCGAGTGGGTCGCGGAGCTCGCGGGCGGCGCGGGGCGCCCACCAGCCCGGGATGGCAAGCCCGCTCGCCGTGTCGTCGCAGCGGGCGAGCGTGTCGAGCGCGGGTTCGATCGGATCGCTGCGCGTGCCGGGCGTGCTCGAGGCGTCGGCGGCGCCCAGGGCCGCGCCCGCAGCGCGCACCGCCGCGGCCAGATCCACGTTCCTCAAGTAGCTCGCGATTGCGGGACCGAGGATGACGGCGACGACACCGAGCGCCACGAGCGAAGTGCGGAGCTCGCGCCGGCCGCGGTTGCGGACCGCCCGTGCGGCGGGCTTGGCGAGGTTTCGGTCCGGCAGCACGACGGACCGGAAGAAGTCGGTGAGAAAGAGGGCCCCGCCGCCGGAAGGCCCGGCGCTCGCTCCGGCGCTCACGAAGTAGACGCCGCGGAGGACGAAGCGCTCCGGCGCCGGACCGGAGCGACACAGGTCGCCGACGGCGGCCGCTGTCGGCGCGGCCAGCGCACGAAACTCGCTCGGGAACCTCAGCACGCGGACGCGCCTCGTCGGTTCGACCTCGCTGGGGAGCCGCTCGATGAGCCTCGCGTGCAGCGCCTGGGCGAGCACTTCGAGCTCCTTGCCGACGGCGCCCGCGGCCTCGTACAGCACGTGGTCGTCGTCGGAGTCGAACGACGCGCCCCACGTCGAGTCGTCGGGCTTGGAGAAACCGCTCCAGAACTCGGCGAAGCCGGGAATCCGGTCGGCCATGGTGACGACGACGTAGACCGGGACGATCAGATCGAAGCGATCGAGCACGTCGTCGATCCGCACGCGGAGGCTCGCGGGGAGCCGGCGTGAGTCGGCGTCGCCCGCCGCGAGCTGGGGCACGCTCACCGTGGCGAGGACGCCCTCGACCGGCCTGCGCGAACGCCAGCGGCGCACTTCGTCGAGCACCAGGAGCCACAAGTCCCGCGTCTCGTCGTCGTCCCCCGTGGGGGCCTTCACGTCGACGACGACCGCGTCTTGAGAGCACCAGAGGTCGCAGGCTGCGGGCGCACGCTCGGAGGGTCGCCCCTGGGAGCCCGGTTCGAAGACGGGCACGAGCGAGAGACCCAGGCGCTCGAAGAGGGTCGTCCGGCCGGACCCCGGAGCGCCAATCGCCAGGTACCAGGGCAGCTTCCGGGCCGCGGTGCCGCCTCTGCGGACGCGGTCGAGCTCCGCAAAGGCCTTGCGGAGCTGCGCGCGAAACTCGGCCATGTCGGCGCGCTTGTCGCGCCCCTTCCCTTCGCGCTCGGCGCGCTCGGCCTGCGCGCGCTTCATTCGCTCGCGGGTCAGCGGGACGGCGAGGACGAGGACCGCCGCACTCAGGACCACGCAAGTGAGGACCTCGGCGAACCACCGCAGGTCAGGGACGAAGAACGCGAGTACCCAGACGCCCACGAGGACGAGCGTGACGAAGACGACCAGCGCCCAGCGCATCGTCCTATCGCCCGCCGCCTGCAGGGCTGGCGGGGCCCCTGGCGGTCGCGAGGTCGCGCGCGGACCGCTGGATCACCGTTCCGAGCGAGAGCTGCAGACCCACGAGCCCGAGCAAACACACGAACGCGCAGGCGAGCGCCGCGCTCACCGCGATCGGAAAAGGGCCACGGCGAGGACGGTGCCGCTCGGCCGGGATCGCGTGCGGCGCGATCCGGCCAGGGACGCTCATGGACATGAGTTGAGCACGCACCGACTCCGCATAGGCCTGAGGAGCATGCGTCGCTCCCCCGGCTCCCGGCACTGCACCCACGAACCCGAGCCCGACGCAGAGATAGTACGCCTCGAGCGCCCAGGACGGCCCGCCTCGCTGGGCGAGGGCGCGCATCCGGCCGAGGAAATTCTCGCCCGCCGTGTACTCGCGAAAAAACTGGAGCTGGAGCGGGTTGTTCATCCACTCGGCTCGCCCTCCCCACGTCGATTCCTTGAGCACCCGATCGTCGATGAACGCGACGATGGCGTAGCGCGCCTCGGCGGTCTCGCCGTCCGGGATGCCGGCATCGCGGCAGCGCGACACGAACTGGCGCAGGTGCGCGATCATCTCCTCGCGGAGCTTGGGCGCAGGGGGAGCGCCCCAGCCGTTGCCGATCTGCGCCGCTGCGGCGAGTACATCGACGCACGCCCGATACATCGCATCCGCGCTCGGCTCCACCATGGTGATCAGCGCAGGTAGGTCGGGTCGATGGCGTAGGCGCCGAGCCAGGCGTCCTTCCAGTCGGCGTCGCTGGGAAGGTACAGGGCCAGGGTGCCGCTCTTCGCGATTTCTTCCCAGAACGCGCCCTCGCGGCGGAGCCGGAAGAAGCAGACGCCCGGCTTGAGAGGCAGAGAGCTCGACGGATTCCAGTCGACCTCGGCGCGAACGCCGTGGCGCGCCTGCTTGACGACTTCGACGATGTGCTTCCAGTCCGCGACCTTGAGTAGCTGCGGAATGCGCTCGCGCACCGTCGCTTCCGGGAGGCTCCCGCGCACGGCGATGAAAAACTCGTGGTTCGCGAGGCGGGCCTCCTGCAGCTTGCCCACGAACATCCCGTCCGAGCGTCGCTGGAGCGGTATCTCCGTGTAGACCGGGGCGGAGTCGACGGACACGAGCGACAGCGCACGCGCGAAGAGAGGCTCGAAGACGTCGCCCAGACGTCCGTAGTCGAAGCGCGGCACGATGGAGAGGTCCGTGTCGGCCGAGAACGTCGCGAGCTGCCCGACGACCGTCGCGAGCGCGAGATAGACCTCTTCCGGGTGCACCGGTTCGGCGTCGAGGAGATGCGACAGCGTCGGGATCGCTCCGCTGAGGGTGTGCAGGAGCCAGAAGCGGCGCGCATCGGTGTAGTGAAACTCGATGCTCGAAGAGCTCCGCTGCTTGCGGCCGGCTGCCAGCTCTCGCTGCCGCGCCACCATGGCGCCGAGGACTCGCCGCAACCCGCTCGTGACGAAGGGCGCCGCAGCGATGTCGAGTACCGGAGGGACGAAGGTGTCGCGCACCACAGCGCGCCCGTCGGCCTGCCGGACCAGCTGCGCCACGGGAAGCGTCACCATGCGCTCGCGCCGCTCGGTGCCGAACACGATGCGAAGGTTGGGAACCGCAAACTCCAGCTCCTGGGCCCCGCCCCCCGTGTTCGCGTCGTCCACGCTGCGCGCGACGCGAGCGAACCGCTGCTGCGTCACGGGCTCGCCGTAAGGGACGACGTTCGCGCCTCCCTCGTTGGTGATACCGACATGAACGTCTAGCGTCGCGTCTTCGGCGCGCATGTGCGGCTCGAACGGGCGAGGTTCCGGGAGCGGATCGCCCGAGGCTCCACCGCAATGGACGACGACGCCGTCGGGCCACACCGCGACGAGCCGCCGGAGGCCGAACTGACCGGCCTGCAGCAGTCGATCGTCGATCTCGAGCGCGGAGACGCCCCAGCCGAAGCGACGGAGCGTCGACAGCCGCTCGCGAAGAAGATCTTCGTGATATCGATCCTGGGCTTGGAAGTGGTGCTGGCTGACCAGCAGGCCTTCCGTCCAGATTGGCCTACGCCCCATCGGCGGTAACCTTCGACAGACAGCCAGGGAGAGACCGAATTGGCGCGCGCCTTGCCTCGCTCACGACACCCTGGCGGCTCGTAGCGATCACGACGCGGACTCTTATCACGAGGGGTCGGCAAGGCGGAAGGTCGCCAAGAAGGGTGACAAGCCCCGCGGAGGCTGGTGGGGTAAACATTGGCGGTGCAGAGGGGGGTCGCTTTCCGCGACCTGCCGAGAAACGACAACGAGAGAGGTGATGCATGGCTGTTCATATGTTCATGAAGATCGACTCGGTCCAAGGCGAATCGGAAGACAGCACTCACTCGGGCCAGGTCGAGGTCACGGGATGGACCTGGGGCGCGACCCAGACCGGCAGCGCTTCCAGCGGCAAGGGCGCGGGAACGGGCAAGGCCTCGGTCAACGACCTCACGTACACCGCTTACGTCGATCGCTCCGTGCCCACGTTGCTCAACATGCTTCTCCTCGGCACGCCCTTCACCAGCGCGACGCTCAGCATTTGCAAGGCCACCGGCGGCGACACGCTCGACTACCTGGTGGTCAAGATGTCGAACGGTCTCATCTCCGGCGTGACCTTCACGGGCAACCCGGGCGACGAGCTCCAGGCCGTGAACATCAGCCTCAACTTCGCGGCCGTTGAAGTCGACTACACGCCGCAGACCAGTGGCGGCACCGGCGCCGTCGTGACCATGAACTACCAGATCAACAAGGCGGCAAAGGGCTAGGTTGAAGGGGCACACCGCGACGGCTTCCGTCGCGGTCCTGGCTGCTCCAGCCAGTCAGGGGCTCGCGGGCTGACCGCAGCCCTTCGCGAACTTGCTCGATTCGAATTCCTTTACCCCCCAGTCAAAATCCTCGGGTACGCAGGTGTCCCGATTGTCGTCGGGGGACCAAGATTCGAGGAATGCCTGCGCGCGGTGCGACTCCGCGTCCGGGACGCGTGCCGTGGTTTCGCCTTCGGGGACGACGTCGCGAAGAAACTCAGGATTGAGCTCCCGGATATGAAGAGTCGTCGTCGATGCGGCTCGCGCCAGGAGGCTCAGCCGCTCGCCGGGCTTCACGAAGATCTCGGCGGTCGCTTCGAGCCGCTTGCCGTCGCGACTGAACTGCAGGCGGCTCAGGTTCTGTAGGGCCAGCGCGTAGGCCTCGATGGCGGGCACGTAGCCGGCGGTCTCCTCGGGCAACAGGTTCGCGTGGGCGAGGTCCCAGAAGCCGGCGTTGCCGCCCACCTGAGCGAGCCTGGCGAGCACGGCGTACGGCCCCATGTTGTAGGCGGCCATGACCAGGTCCCAGGCCCCGAGTGTTCGCTGGAGATCGGTCAAGAAATGGACCGCGGCGTCGGTCGACTTGATGGGGTTGAGGCGCTCGTCGATCTCGCCGTCGACGACGCGAAGACCGTACGCGCGAGCCGACTCCGGCATGAACTGCCAGAGACCCATCGCTCCGACCTCCGATTTCGCCCGCGGATAGCAAGCGCTTTCCTGGAAGACGACGGCCGTGAGCCACGAGGGCGCGCCGTACTTGACGAGCGTGCTGTCGAAGATGTCGTCGTACGCGGCGCATTCGAAGATCTTGGCCTGGAACCGCTGCCGTCCGGCGATGTTCTTCGTGTTGAAGTCGAACATCGCACGGAGGGACGCGTCGTCGCGAACGGGCATGTCCGCGGGCAGCTTGAGGCGCTGAAGCCAGGCTGGGAGCGGCGTCGCCGGAGTGGGCTCGAGCTGGAGACTGCTGCGATCGATCGGGTTGAACGCGTCGCGCGACAGCGGGGTCCAGCCGCGACCGCACGACGCGGGGTCAGCCCGGCACGCCTGTGCGAGGCGGCTCTGGGTTTCGAGCAAGGCGTGTAGCTCCGGGGTCTCCTTGCCGCGCGGCTGGAACGTCGCGATCACGGCGTCGCCCGAGACCGCGCCCGCAGGGGTTCCGGTACCGACCTGGCCCGCCGGCAGGGCGGGGTTCGCCGGGACCGCAGGGCTGACCGCCGTGCCCGCGCCGGCGGCGGCGGGCGGCGGTTTCGGCAGCTCGGGGAGCACGCTGGTGCCCCGAACGCTGCGGACGATGATGAGAATCGTCGCCGCGACCAGAACGACCAGACCACCTCCCAGCGCGTAAAACCACCGGGGCAAGGGCGAGTCGCCGCTCGTGGTCCGCGAGGGCGTGCGCCGTCGCTTCGAAGTCGAGATGTCCTGCCTTGCGCCCCATCGCGGAGCCGCGGCGCCCGGATCGGGAAAGGGCGGCTGCTGGCGTGGAGGGAGCCCCGCGACCCCCTGAGGCATCTGCGGCATCGGGTTCGATGACACCTTGGGTCGTCCTCGCAAACCGAGGACATCCCCGCTCGCGCTGGCCGGCCGGCCGGCCGCCGGGACGGGCGGCGAGTCCGGCGCCTTGCGACCGAACGCGCGAAAGCCCAGGAACGTCCCGACGAAACTCGGCTGCGGCTGCGGCGCAGCGACCGAGTCGGGCAGACGAACGGGCGCCATCGATCGAGGCTTTCCCGGCGGTGGCGGAGAGACCGGCGGCGGCGGAGAGATCGCCGAGGGCGGCGATAGGGCCGAGGGTGGAGAAAGGGGCGGAGTGAGGGAGGACGGCGGCATCACGACCTGGGGCGGCGCATGTCCGGGCAAGGGCCCCGGGTTCGCCGACTGCCGTCCGGAGAGGAGGGTCCCGTCCATCACCTTCGACCTCGCCTGAGAAAGGTCGAGGAGCGGCGGCTCGAGGATCGATTGCTGTAGGGCGCCCTGGACCGGGCGGGGCTCTGGAGGCGCGACGTAACGCGCCAGGTGCTCGAGCGCGTCTGCCATCACGCTCTGCGGGCCGCCAGCCGCGGCCGCGATGCGCTCGAGGGGCTGCGCCAGACCGGTGGCCCCACGCGACAGGATATAGGATCGAAGCTCGCTCGCCTCCTTGCCGATGATGGCCAGCTCTTGCCGGAGGGGCTCCGGATTCGAGAGCCCTCGACAGCTTTCCAGACGGCGCCTCCAGCCCGCGAGCGAGGCGAGCGCCGCGTCGCGCAGGCCCGGGTCGAGGTCTGGCGCGCCTGCCCACCCTCCCCAGCCCTGCCGATCCATCGCTCCGTTGCATACCACGCGTCGGACCGGTCGCACCTTCGACCGGGCCGACCGGGCCGGCCAAGGGCCCTGCCGGCGGCGTCACCCGAACGAGCTACGCGCCGCGGGTACGCTTGACAATGGACGCCCGCCGAGACCTAAATGCAGAGCTCCGTCGGCGGGGGCCGCGTCGATGCTGGACCTCGAAGCACTAGCGCAGCCGGCCAGCTCGGAACCTCCGAGCGGCCCCAATCTGCAGTACTCACCCGAGTACGCGAACCTCGAACGCGCTGCGGCGGGAAAGCCCGAACGGCAAGTCGGAGCAGCCATCGTTCCGGCGGAACCCCCGGACTGGAGGGGCGTTCGAGACCAATCCGCCGCGCTCCTCGTCGCGAGCAAGGACCTCCGGGTCGCCGCGCTCCTCGTGCGCGCGCTCATCGAGACGGAGGGGTTCGAGGGCCTGGCCGGTGGGTTGACTCTCGTTCGCCGGCTCGTCGAAGAGCAGTGGCCCACGCTGCACCCCATGCTCGACGCCGAAGACAACGATGACCCCACGTTTCGCGTCAACGCGATGGCGGCGCTGACCCATCGAGACGTCCTCCAGGCGATCCGTTCGGCGCCCCTCATCACCACGAAGGCGTTCGGCAGCGTGAGCTTGCGGGCGCTCGACGGCGCCGCGCCGCGTCCGAGCCCTGCCGCCGGCGCCAAGCCTGCTCCACAGCAGCAAGGCCCCTCTGCGGGTGCCCTGGAGGCGGCGTTCCAGCAGGTGACGCCCGACGCCCTCGCCCAGGCCACCGCGACGCTGGCGCGGTGCTCCCAGGAGGCGGCGGCCCTCGCCCTGGGGTGGTCCGAGCGCCTCCCCTCGTCGGGCCCCGATTTCACGGAACTCCGAAGGACACTGGCACAAGCCCACCAATCCGTGAGGACGCGAATGGAGCAGCGCCAGGGCGATGCCGCGCAGCCGGCAGTCGAAGCGACCAATGGAGCGGCGGCCGAGGCCGCCGAAGCGCCCGCAGGCGCGACGCTTCGCGGCGAGGTTCGATCGCGCGATGACGTTCTCCGAGCCATCGACGCGATCTGCGCCTACTATGCACGGGCGGAGCCTTCGAGCCCCGTGCCGTTGCTGCTCCAGCGGTGCCGGCGAATGGTCACGATGTCCTTCGTGGACATCCTGAAAGAAATGCTGCCAGAGTCCGTTGCCGGCCTCCAGAAGATCGCAGGCAAGACCGACGGGTGACACAACCTCCGAGGATCGACCATGAGTGGCCAAAAGTTCATCACGCGAAACCGCGCTCCGCGCGTCCAGATCGAATACGACGTGGAGCTCTACGGCGCGCAAAAGAAAGTGCAGCTCCCGTTCGTGATGGGCGTCCTCTCGAACCTGTCGGGCAATCCCACCGAGCCCCTGCCGCCGGTCGCCGAGCGCAGCTTCCTCGAGGTGTCGGTCGACAACTTCGACGATCGCCTCAAGGCCATGAAGCCACGCGTCGCCGTGCAGGTGCCCAACAAGCTCACCGGCGAGGGCAACATGAACGTGGAGCTCCACTTCGAGAAGATGGACGACTTCAGCCCGGGCGCGATTGCACGCAGCGTCCCCGCGCTCGCGAAGCTGCTCGAGGCCCGGCAACAACTTGCCAATCTGGTGACGTACATGGATGGCAAGACTGGCGCCGAGGAGCTGATCGCCAAGGTGCTGAAGGACCCGAGTCTGCTGCAGGCACTGGCCGCGGCTCCGAAACCGGCGCCCGACGCCGGCGCGTCACCTGACAAGAAGGGCGAGTAAGGGTCATGGCCGAACAGCAGAAGGAACGCGCAGTCGGCGCAGAGGCCGTCGTCGCCGAAGGCGGCGATTTCGCGGCGCTCCTCAACAAGGAGTTCAAGCCCCAGACGGATCGTGCGCGCACCGAGGTCCAGAGCGCCGTTCGGACGCTGGCCGAGCAGGCGCTGAGCGGCGTGAGCCTCACGTCCGCCGACGCCGTGACCAACATCAAGGCGATCATCGCGGAGCTCGACACGAAGCTGAGCGATCAGGTCAACCAGATCATCCATCAGGACGACTTCCAGGAGCTCGAGAGCGCCTGGCGTGGCCTGCATCACCTCGTGAACAACAGCGAAACGGATCAGATGCTGAAGATCCGGGTGATGAACATCTCGAAGAAAGAGCTCTCGAAGACCCTGAAGAAGTTCAAGGGCACAGCCTGGGACCAGAGCCCCATCTTCAAGAAGATCTACGAGCAGGAGTTCGGTCAGCTCGGCGGCGAGCCTTTCGGCTGCCTGGTGGGCGACTACTACTTCGATCACAGTCCGCCGGACGTGGAGCTGCTCGGTGAGATCGCGCAGATCTCGGCGGCCGCTCACGCGCCCTTCATCTCGTCGACCGCGCCGTCCCTCTTCCAGATGGAGTCCTGGCAAGAGCTCAGCAATCCGCGCGATCTGACGAAGATCTTCTCCACGCCCGAGTATGCGTCGTGGCGTTCGTTCCGCGAGTCCGAGGACGCGCGGTACGTCGGGTTGACGATGCCGCGCTTTCTCGCGCGCCGGCCGTACGGCGCCAAGTCCGATCCGGTCGAGGAGTTCGACTTCGAAGAGGACACGGGCGGCGGCGAGGCCGACAAGTTCACGTGGGCGAACTCGGCTTACGCGATGGCCGTCAACATCAACCGGTCGTTCAAGCAGTACGGCTGGTGCTCTCGCATCCGCGGGATCGAGTCGGGCGGCGCTGTGCTCGGGCTGCCGACGCACACGTTCCCTACCGACGACGGCGGCGTCGACATGACCTGCCCGACCGAGATCGCCATCAGCGATCGCCGCGAGGCGGAGCTGGCGAAGTCGGGTTTCATGCCCCTCATTCACCGCAAGAACTCCGACTTCGCGGCCTTCATCGGCGCGCAGTCCCTGCAAAAGCCCGCGGTCTTCGACGATCCCGACGCGTCGGCCAACGCTGCGCTCGCGGCGCGTCTGCCCTATCTCTTCGCGACGTGCCGCTTCGCGCACTACTTGAAGTGCATCGTCCGCGACAAGGTCGGCTCGTTCAAAGAGCGCGACGACATGCAGAAGTGGCTCCAGAAGTGGATCATCCAATACGTCGACGGAGACCCGCTTCACTCGACCGAAGAGACGAAGGCGCGCAAGCCCCTGGCCGCGGCGGAGGTCGTGGTCGAGGAGATCGAGGGCGAGCCTGGTTACTACACGTCGAAGTTCTTCCTGCGTCCGCATTACCAGCTCGAAGGCCTCACGGTGTCGCTCCGGCTCGTGTCGAAGCTCCCCTCCGCGAAGGCGGGCAGCTAGACGGTGGTGACGGTGTGACGCACACGCAGGCGGCGAAGAGCGAGGGGCGCGATCCGTGGGTGAGCTGACCCCAAAGGATCGCCTCCAGCCGTCGCTCCTCGACCGCCTGACGGACGACGACCCGACCTCGCGGGTCGAGGGCCCGGATCAGCGCGTCCTCTCGCTGGCGAGGCTCCGGGAGTCGGTTCGGCGCGACCTCGGCTTTCTCTTGAACGCAACGCACCTGGCGGCGGTCCGCGACCTGCGCGACTACCCCGAGGTCGAGCGGTCGACGCTGAACTACGGCATCGCAGACCTGGCCGGTCGACCTGCGTCGACCATCGACCGAGGAGCCCTCGTGCGCCTCGTCCGGCGCGCCATTCTCGACTTCGAGCCGCGGCTGCTCGGTCCGTCGCTCAAGGTTCACATCACGGTCAACCCCGACAAGAGCGACCCCAACGCGCTGCGATTCGACGTCGAGGCCGACCTCTGGTCGCAGCCCCTCCCCCTTCGCCTCCACCTGCGGACCGATCTGAGCCTGGAAGACGGCGAGGCGCAGGTCACCGAAGTGACCGTGGGGTAGCTCGTGGATACGCGCCTGCTCGAATACTACAACCGAGAGCTTCGCTACCTGCGAGAGCTCGGTGGAGAGTTCGCGAGGGACTTTCCCAAGATCGCGGGACGGCTCGGGCTCGACTCGTTCGAGTGCGCAGATCCCTACGTCGAGCGGCTGCTCGAGGGCTTCGCCTTCCTCGCGGCGCGAGTGCACCTGAAGATAGACGGCGAGTTCCCCCGTTTCTCGGAGCAGCTCCTGGGGCTCGTATGTCCGCACTACCTCGGTCCGACTCCCTCCATGGCCGTGGTCGAGTTCACTCCTGACGAGCGACAGGGCGGCCTCAAGGACGGCTTCAAGCTCCCGCGAGGGACGGCCCTCCGCGCTCGCCTGCCGCGAAACGACGCCACGTGCGAGTACCGCACCGCGCACGACGTGACCCTCTGGCCCATCGAGATCAAGGCCCTGACCATCACGCCGGCGAGCGGCATCACCGAGGTGAAGTTCCCGGGCCGGACCATGAAGGCCGCACTCACGATCCGGTTGCGGACGACCAACGGCGCGCCCTTCGCGCGCACGCCGATCGACGACCTCGCGCTATTCTTTCGCGGGACCGACGCGGTCACCTGGCGCCTGTTCGAGATCGTGGTGAGCGGAGCGATCGGCGTCGCGGCCCGCGACCCCAAATCGGGCTCGTGGACGCGCATCGAGGGGGCCAGGGTCGAGCCCCATGGCACCGAGGACGACGCGGCGCTGTTGCCCGTCGGGCCGCGGGCCTTCCAGGGGTATCGCCTCCTCCACGAGTACTTCGCATTCCCCGAGCGGTTCCTCTTCGCCCACCTGCGCGGGCTGTCGAAGGGCATCCGCGAGTGCAAGGGCAACGAGATCGAGCTGCTCGTGGCGCTCGACCGCGCGGACTCCTCGCTCGAGCCCGTCGTGACGCCGTCGAATGTGTCGCTCTTCTCGGCGCCCGCGGTGAACCTCTTTCCGAAGCGCGCCGATCGGATCCAGCTGAGCGACGCGGATTCCGAGTACCACCTGGTGCCCGATCGCGCGCATCCGATGGACTACGAGGTCCACACGGTGACGAGCGTGACCGGGTACGCCGCGAACGGCGACGCGGTGCACGAGTTCTCGCCCTTCTATCGCAGCCGGCACGGGGCAGGCGCGACGGCTGCCCCCGCGTTCTTCACCGTGAATCGCCGAGAGCGGCTCTCCTCCGGGCGACAGCGGAATCAGGGGCCGCGTTCGAGCTACCTGGGGAGCGAGGTCTTCCTGTCGCTCGTCGACGGCCGGCACGGCCCCTTCCGCTCCTCGCTCCGGCAGCTCGCCGTCGAGACGCTCTGCACCAACCGAGACTTGCCTCTGCTGATGCCCGTCGGCCAGAGCGACACCGACTTCGCAATGGAAACGGGGGCCCCGGTGAAGGCGGTGCGCTGCATCGCCGGCCCATCGGCGCCTCGACCCTCGCAGGCGGTCGCCGAGACGACGTGGCGCCTCGTGAGTCATCTGTCGCTCAACTACCTCACGCTCACGGACGTCTCGCCCGAAGAGGGCGCCGCGGCGTTGCGCGAGCTCCTCTCGCTCTACGCCGATCTCGGAGACCCGGCGAGCAGGCGTCAGATCACGGGGGTGCGCTCGTCGTCGACCCGGCCCATCGTGCGCAAGCTGCCGATCGAGGGACCGCCGAGCTTCGTGAGAGGCGTCGAGGTGACGGTGGATTGCGACGAATCCACTTTCGAGGGCACCGGCGTCTACGTCCTCGGGCTGGTGCTGGCCCGGTTCATGGCCCGATACGTTTCGATCAACTCGTTCGTGGAGACGGTGATCCGGACCCAACAGCGCGGGGAGGTGGCTCGATGGCCGCTGACGGTGGGCAGACGCCCGGCGCTCTGACCTGGCTGCAGAGGCTCGCCGAGCTTCCCGGGCGCTTCGACTTCCATGTCGCGCTCCGGCGCTTCGACGCGTCCCACCCGGAGCGTCCGCGTCTCGGGGAGGCGGAGCGTCCCTCGGAGGAGACCGTTCGTATCGGGCAAACGCCGTCGTCGACGTTCACCGGCGCCGAGTTGACGGACTACGAGGCAGCCGTCGAGGAAGGCTCGCTCGCCCGATTGACCGTCGGCTTCCTCGGCATGTGGGGACCCAACGGGCCGCTGCCGAGCCACCTGACCGAGTACGCCCACGAGCGGCTCCACCAGGCGGGCGATCCGACGCTCGTCCGCTTCGTCGATATCTTCCATCACCGGATGCTCGTCCTCTTTCATCGTGCCTGGGCGAGCGCCCAGCCGACGGTGTCGATGGACCGGCCCGAGTCGGACGCGTTCGCGCTCTACGCAGGCGCCCTCATGGGAATGGGCCTCGAGGCGACCCGCGGCCGCGGCGGAGCCAGCGACTTCGCCAAGCTGTACTACGCTCCCCTCTTCGCGACGTCCGCTCGAAATGCCGACGGTCTCCGCGACATCCTCTCCGACTACTTCGGGATGCCGGTGGCCGTAGAGGAGTTCGTCGGAGAGTGGCTCGATCTGCCCGAACACGAACGCTGGCACCTCGGGGGGCCGCGCGAGTCGAGCGCCTTCGGCCGGGTCGCTCTGGGCGGGCGTGTCTGGTCGCGCGCCAACCGATTTCGTGTGCTCCTGGGGCCGCTGCAGGCCGACGCGTTCGAGCGAATGCTCCCCGGCGGCTCGGGTATCGCCGAGCTCAGCTCGCTCGTGCGCCTCTACACGAACGACGAGTGGGACTGGGAGCTTCGTCTGGTCCTCGAGCCGTCCGTGAGTACGCCCATCCGCCTTGGCGGCGGCACGCGCCTCGGCTGGACCACGCGGATCGGCTCGTCTCCCGGTACCGAAGTAGTGGACGTCGTCGTCGACCCCGTCACGCGCCGCACGCGCCGAATGCGAAGGCCGTCGCCGGCTGCAGTTCAACCCCGCTGAGAGGATCCCCCTGTCATGGCCGATATCAGCCGCGCTGCGCTCTTCGGAAAGCTCGACGAACTCGGCTACCGCGCCCTCGAGAGCGCGACCGTCTTCTGCAAGATGCGGGGAAATCCGTACGTGGAGCTGCAGCACTGGCTGCACCAGATCCTGCAGCAGCCCGACTCGGATCTGCACCGGATCACGAGACACTTCGAGCTCGACGCCGGGCGGGTCGCCCGCGATCTGCTCGAGGCGCTCGACCGGCTTCCCCGAGGAGCGACCTCCGTCAGCGACCTGTCGGTCCACATCGAGGAGGCCGTGGAGCGCGGCTGGCTCTACGCGAGCCTCAAGTTCGGGCAACCTCGCGTGCGCGTCGGGCATGCCATCGTCGGTCTCGTCAAGACGCAGAACCTCCGGAACGTCCTCGCGTCGGTCTCTCGCGAGTTCCAGAAGATCAACCCCGACGAGCTGACCGACAAGTTCGCGACGATCCTCGCCGGGTCGCCGGAGGAGAAGGGCGACGCCGCCGCACCTGCGGCGCCGGGCACCGACGCGATCGCCCCCGCGACGATGGGCAAGCAGGAGGCCCTGGCAAAGTTCTCCGTCGATCTGACCGAGCGTGCACGCAAGAAGGAGCTCGACCCGATCGTGGGCCGCGAGGACGAGATCCGGCAGATGATCCACGTCCTCATGCGCCGCAGGCAGAACAACCCCATCCTCACGGGGGAGGCCGGCGTCGGCAAGACCGCGGTGGTCGAGGGGCTCGCGCACCGGATCGCGAGCGGCGACGTTCCGCCTGCCCTGAAGGATGTCTCGCTCCGGACGCTCGATCTCGGCCTGCTGCAGGCGGGTGCCGGAATGAAGGGCGAGTTCGAGAACCGCCTGCGCCAGGTGATCGAGGAGGTGCAGGCGTCGCCGAAGCCGATC
>Ga0210388_10002348_pt1 | contig 14714 bp, 8 predicted proteins | sample IncBWC19OmetaG_FD_155485 | JGI IMG/M metagenome (GOLD analysis project Ga0210388, IMG submission 155485) | Forest soil microbial communities from Barre Woods Harvard Forest LTER site, Petersham, Massachusetts, United States - Inc-BW-C-19-O ...
GGCTTTCGGGCAAGCGACCCATGAGTTGCGCCGCGCCGGTGCGAGTCGCTTCTCGCACATGATGGGTCAATACGGACTGCGCGCGCGAACTCGTTGGCGCGGCCAATAAGGTCACAAAGATCGTCAGCAAAAAAATGCGGAGGTATGCCATGACTTCATCCTTAAAGTGAGGGTGGTTTTGGAAGTGTCCCCATACGCTGGACGGCATCTTTTGCTCAATGCAGGCTGCCAGCTCGCCGTAGGCTATCACCACCTATCCCGAACCACCAGGTGCCGGGTGCAGGCCTACTCCCGATCCGGCCTCGAGTTCGCCGGCCGCTGTCCGTGCTCACTCAGGAATCGATCCGTCATACCGAGGTAGAATTGGTTGCCGATACCAGACTGATTGAGGTTGAAGGCGTGATCGCCATACGGGAATCGGATGCTTTCCACGTCGATGCCTGCTTTCCGAGCTAGCTGGGCAAATCTGTCCGTCGCGTCGGGCGGAACCAAGTGATCGTTGTCGCCGAAGATGACGAGAGTCGGCGGGGCGGCGGCGTTGATGTGGGTCGCCGAAGCCACGAACCGGTAGCGATCGGGGAATTGCTGAGGACTTCCGCCCACGTAGTACCTGTTGAACTGGCGCGCCATGTCTGAAATCGCCGGGACCTGACTGACCCACGCGGCGGCGAGATCGACCGGCGGATAGAGCGCACTCACCGCCGATGCCCGCGGCACCGTTCCACCGCAGGAAGACTCGAGCCGGCCTGCGTTGGCAAGGTACGCGGCATTGATGGCGAGATTGCCGCCGGCGGAAGAGCCCAGCAAGGAAATGCGGGCCGGATCGCCACCGAGTCGCGCAGCATTGGCCGCGGTCCACGCCATCGCGCAACCGACCTGACTTGTCGCGATATCCCACGTCTGTCGATCGACCGATGACAAGGTGTAGTCGATCGACAGTGCAAGCCAGCCGCGGTCGGCGAACCAGCGAAGGTTGGTTGCGCTCTCGAATCTGTCGCCCATGCTGAATCCTCCGCCATGGATGTACAGCAGGATGGGTGCAAACTGCCCCGGTGTGGCCGAGCTGGGTTTGTAGACGACAAGGTGCAGCGGTTGATCTTTCCAGGTCCCATACACAACATCGTCATCGGGCCGTGGACCCGGCGAGGCGCGCATTCCGAACGCGCGCACCAGATTGATCGGAACGCCATGATCGTGAAACTCCGCGAGCATTCGGGCGAGAGCCACCGACGCCCATCCTGCCGCCACAACCGCTATCGTCGTGATGACAAGGGCGCTGCGCGAATGCGACGCGCGCCATTTCCAAAATTCGAACGCACCGATCGCGAGGGGCACGACCACCAGCCACGGGCCGAAAATCGACAAGATGGTCGACCCGATGGGCGCAACAAACGGGATGCCATAGAACTGGGCGCCGATCAGGACCAAGACGCAAATCAACAACGCGGCAACCGCCACGATCCGCCCGATTGCACGCGCAATTCTCATATGAATGTCAGTCTCAGAACTTGGTGCCGAAAGCACCGGGCCAACCAAAAGCACCGTTGGAACGGCCTGTGGATTCTGGCGATCTAATGCGTACTCATCAAGTTACTTATGTATCCCATCGCATAAGCGGCTTGAAACCAGAAACCGACATTGCCATTTCCGACTGCGCAATTAATCGAGAAGGTCTAGCGCGGAGCAAGTGGTGTAATCGAGAGCGCCGATACCAGGGCACTACCCCGCCGCGGCCGGAACGCGAGGACCAGCATGCCGTTGTCGACGCCGGCGTCGAAAAGCCGATCCACACCTTTCAGTTTGCCACCCGCCGCGTTAAAAACGTCGAACTCATGCAACTGCGTGACGCCATTTGCCGTTACATCGAACACGCGTTCGCCGGGCGCTGCCGCAGCAGGCTCGACGAATTTGAGCTGCACCCGGTAGCGCCCGTTCGGCAGCGGTACCCGGTAGGAAAATTCGCCCTCGCGAAAGCTGTCGTACAGCCGCCCGTCGTCCGCGAGCACCGTGACCTGCTCGGGCGGCGCCGCATCTGGTGGATTCACGCCATGTGCGGTGCCGCCGACAAAGTACGCATCCGAACCGAAGCGGTGCCCGTCCCTCGATGCGTAACCCGAAATATCGCCGGCTTTAATGTTCACGACCCGGTCGGGATGCGACAGATACCAGTGCAAGGAGTCCGTGGCGGGGGCGGCGCCAATTTGCGCGGTCACGGTAAGTTCATTGGCGCCCTCGCTCAATCCAACGGAATGCCATGAACATATTCCATTAGAGCAAGGTGCGAGACCAATTTCTTTGCCATTCAAAACAAGTTGAGCCCGCTCAGCATTGCTGTACGCCTTCACATCCGTGACCGCATAGGCCCGATCGACATAGCGTCGTCCCACCAGGTGCAGGGTGGGCTGAGTGCTCCAATTCGCGCGGTAGAAATAATATGCGTCTTTGCGTGTCAGCCGATCGTAGCTGACCAGACCCTTTTCGTTGATATCGGTGAGATCCCCTTCCTGGCGAGAATCGCTCGAAAAGTCGAAGAGATTCCAAATGAAAGCGCCCCACAGATACTCGCGCGGCTTGAGCATCGCCCACGAATTCTCGTGATACCAATTTTGATATTCTTCGGGATGCGGTCTGCCGTGAGGATTGATCGGACCGCCCTCGGCATCGTCGGTGTGCTGCGTGAGCGCCGCGCCCGCGCCATACTCAGAGACGGAAATGGGCAAACTCGTGTGGTGGGCATGCGCCTCGTCCAGCATCGCGCCAAAGTCAGAAAATTGGCCGGTGTACCAGCCAAAATACCGGTTGTACCCCACCGTGTCGGCTATTCCCACGATGGGTTCGCGGGTTTCGCCCGGCGTCTGGGCCGCGACATGCGGCAGAATGCCGCTCTCGCAACAGTCGGCAAGAGTTGTGGCGCGGGAGGGATCTTCACGCTTCGCCAGTTCGTTCAGTGATCTTACGAGAGTCGTCGGTCGGCTGGGCCCTTTGATCTGCGTCGCCGTGAGATCGATTTCGTTACCGAGCGACCACACGACAATCGACGGATGATTGTAATTCTGGCGCACCAATTCGGTCAGCTGCTGCCTTGCGTTGGCAGTTAAGGCAGCGTTCGCGGGGGAGCCGTCGAAGGACACCTTGTTGACCAGCGGTATTTCCGCCCATACCACGATCCCGCGCGCATCCGCCAGTTCGTAGGAATACTCATCGTGTTGATAGTGGGCCAAGCGCACCGCGTTGGCGCCCAGGTCCTGAAGCAGGTCGAAGTCCTGACGCTGGTCGGCATCCGAGATAGCCCAGCCCTTCACGGGGCGATCCTGGTGCATGGACGCGCCCTTCAGGAACAGGTGCTGACCGTTGAGGAAGAAGCCGCGATCGGAATCGAACCTTGCAGTACGAAACCCCAGCGGCTGACTGACTCGATCCAAAATCGTTCCGTCATCCGAACGGATCACGATCGCCGAACGATATAGATAGGGGCTCTTGAGGCCTTCCCAAAGCCGCGGGTGCTCGACGTGCAGCTGCGTTTGCATCGCCATCGATCCGGGCGCAGCCGTGGTCTTGAGAATTCTTGAAGCGACGATACTGCCGCCGGCGTCCTCGATTGCAAACTCGACCGCAATGCGGCGCGGATTCTTCAAGTCATTGGCGATCCTGCCCGAAAGTTGCACGGTCGCCCCGGCCGCATTGATATCGAGCGTACGCGCATACAAGCCAGGGCCGCCAAAGTCCAGCAGATCCACATGCACGGGCCGCGCGACGATGAGCGACACTCTTCGGTAGATGCCGCCAAAGATAAAGAAATCACCGGATAGGGGAATGACATCTTGCGTGCTCGCGCCGGGTTGCGGCTGGCTATTGTCGGCCTTCACCACCAGAACATTGTCGCCGGAAGTGTTGATGGATGATGATACGTCGAAGCGAAATCGGGAAAAGGCGCCTGCGTGCTTGCCTAGATACCGGCCATTCAACCAGACATCGGCGACCGCGCCCACGGCATCGAATTGCAGAAAGTAGCGGCCGCCGGCCGCGACACGCGGCGGCTTGAAATGAAGCCGATACCAGCCTATGCCCTGAACATTGTTTGAGAGCGAGGAACGCTGCGTGCCTTCGTTGCCGATCCGGTTCCAAGTGTGCGGCACGTCGACCGAACCCCAGCGGGCATCGTCAAAGGCGGGCGCCTCGACGCCGCTCAAGCCAGCGCCTTGCGTGAAACGCCACCCAGTCTGCAGGGGCGCGATCAGACGCGGCTCTTGCGCGGCACCAATGGGTGCGCAGAGCGAGCATATCGCGCACAGCGCAATGCGCGAGCAACGCTGAGTCACTCGTTCTCCCCTTATTGCCGCCTACCAGTTCGTCATCGTACCGTCTTCGAGTCGATTTACCGGAAGATAGGCACGTTGATACGGATATCGCGCCGCGAGTTCCTCGTCGATATCGACGCCCAGACCCGGCGCATCGCCCGGATTTAGAAAACCTGAGTCAAACCGGTAGGCGTGCGGGAATACCGCGTCAGTGTCGGCGGTGTGGCGCATATATTCCTGAATGCCGAAATTTGGCACCGACAAGTCGAAATGCAGTGCCGCGGCCATGCACACCGGCGACAAATCCGTCGCTCCATGGCAGCCCGTTTTGACATGATAAAGATCGGCGAGCGCCGCCACACGCCGCAAATGGCTAATACCCCCGGCATGCACCACCGTCGCACGAACGTAGTCGATGAGTTGCTCTTCGATGAGTTGCTTACAATCCCAAATGCTGTTGAACACTTCGCCAACGGCGAGCGGTGTCGTTGTGTGTTGGCGAATCAAGCGGAAAGAGGCCTGGTTGTCTGCCGCCACGGTGTCCTCCAGCCAGAACAACTTATACGGTTCCAAGTCCTTGCCCAACCGTGCGGCTTCGATCGGCGTCAGCCGATGGTGGCTGTCGTGCAGCAGGTCGATATCCCACCCCAGCTCGGCGCGCGCCGCTTCGAACAACGCCGGCACCGCCGCCAGGTACTTGGTACTGGACCAAACATTTTCGGTGGGCACTCCACCATTCGCGGGTTCGTAAAACATCTTGTCGCGCGATACGCCGTAGGTGGAGCTCAGACCGGGGACTCCCGACTGCAAGCGGATTGCGGTGTAACCCATTTCTTGATAGCGCCGCGCTTCGGCGATGGTCTCTTGCACGGTTTCACCATTCGCGTGCCCGTATACCCTAACGCCGCTACGGCAGGCACCGCCGAGCAGCTGATACAGGGGCATGCCGGCCACCTTTGCCTTGATGTCCCACAGCGCGGTGTCCACCGCGGCAATCGCACTCATGGTGACAGGACCGCGCCGCCAGTACGCACCGCGATAGAGAAACTGCCAAATATCCTCGATTTGGTGCGCATCCCGTCCGATCAAGCACGGAATGACGTGGTCGGCCAGATAGCTCGCGACCGCCATTTCACGGCCGTTCAAGGTCGCATCGCCAATCCCATAGACGCCGTGGGCTGTTTCCAACTTCAGGGTCACGAAATTGCGGCCCGGACAGGTCACGATGACCCGCGCCGCGGTGATCGGCAGATTCTTCGCTTTATGCATTTGGCGCCAGCATCAAACTATTGGTAAGACCTCTTTAACCCGTCGCCCACCGACTAGTCAAGCACAGTACGTGATTGCACGCATCCCCTTATTGGCATATTGCGTGCCAAAAGCGCCGCGTATTTTCGAAAACTCGTTCCTTGGAACCCCCCACGCCGCCCTGTTGCATATGCTAATTGGGCAGATGACTTACGAAAAGTTGATAAAGTGGCCTGGCCAGTATAACTTACGGCTACTAAAAATCTCTGCGGCTAAAGTTTCTGGGGGAGTAACAGCCAATGACATCTGTAAATCGTGGATTTCTTTGCGGGATGGGCGCGTTCGCTTTGCTTCTCGGTTCTTCGCTTCCAGCACGGGCGGATGACAGCACACAGCTGGCTGAAATCGTGGTCACCGCCGAAAAGCGCTCCGAAAATCTGCAGCAGGTACCGATTTCAGTCGACGTCGTCAGCGGCGATACACTGACCAAAGCCAACGTATCGGCCTTCTCAGATCTCGCGAAGTTCACACCCTCGATGACCATGACGGCCGGCGATCAACCGGCGAACAGCGCCATCGTCATTCGCGGCGTCGGCACATTCGCGTTCAGCGTGGCGGCTGAACCCAGCGTCTTGGTGGTTATCGACGATGTGGCGGTGGGGTATCAGGCCCAGGCATTTACCGATTTGGTCGACATCGACCGCGTGGAAGTGCTGAACGGCCCTCAGAGCACGCTGTTCGGCAAGTCCGCTTCCGCCGGCTTGGTCAATGTCACGACCAAGGCGCCGACGGACACGTTCACCTACTTTGGCGACGTCAAAGCCACCAGCGACGACGAGCAACGCGCGTCGTTGAGCCTCTCTGGTCCGATAACCGACACCCTGTCTTTTCGTCTCAGCGGCTCCTTCCGCTACTGGGGCGGCAACGTCAACAATCTCACCAGCGGAAATAGAATCGACGACGATCGAACCGGTGGCGTTCGCGGCAAGTTGCAATGGCGGCCGAGCGATGAACTCAACGCAACGTTCACCGTCCATTTCAATGAGGATCGAGCCGAGTGCTGCGGAGTGCCTCTGGTCAAACTCGGTCCCGGCGCACTGCTATTCGGAGTGCCGGCACTGACGCCGGCGGCGGCGATCGCAGGAATCAACCCTGGGCCGAACAACGATACGGTCCGGGTCAACCAAGCTCCGATCGCCAACGCCGAGGACGTGGGCTTCACTTCGCATATCAGCTACAACTTCGGCGATGTGACCTTGTTATCCATCACCGGTGTCGACCAATACCACCTGCACGATCTTACCGATTTCGACACCACAGACGCGAGCACCTTGCAATATTTCACACCGTTCACCAACACCAATCCGCCAGCTTCCAGCCCGGCGTCCACCCCGACACAATTGACCGGCGGCCTGTTGCAAGGCGGCCGTTTCAGCGTCAAGACGCTTAGCCAGGAATTTCGGCTTTCCTCAAACGGCGTGCATGACTTCAACTATGTGGCGGGCGCCTATTTTTCCGACGAAGATCTCATTCGCGTATTCGGCCGAGGATTCGTCGGCAATACCAAGGCCATCGCCAACTGGCGCGGCGAAACCCAGTACGACAACTACGCCGTGTTCGGCCAGACGACATGGACGTTTGTGCCGCGCACATCCCTGATCACGGGCTTGCGGTTCAATCGCGAAGAGAGCAGTTATACGTATGACGACTACTATCGCGTCATCCACTTCCCCGCCTTCGGTGAACCGACGCAAAACATCGACAGCGTGGTTACCGGTAAACTGGGACTGCAGTTTCAGGCCACGCCGGACATCATGGCTTTCGCTTTTGCCGCCCGCGGTTACAAGGGCGTCGCCTATGACCTGGTGACGGGACTAAGCGCCGCCGAGGCCGCCAGTTTTCCGGTAAAGCCCGAGCACTCAACGGATTACGAAGCGGGATTGCGCACCGAGTGGTTCGATCGGCGGCTGGTGGTCAATGCCACGGTGTACGACACCGAATACAAGGATTTTCAGGTACAGACCATCGTTCCGAACATTCTGAATTCCTTCATCTTGACCAATATTCCCAAGGTACGCACGCGCGGCTTCGAACTCGAGTCTGTCGCCCAGATCACCTCGGAACTTCATGCGGCTTTGGGCTACGCCTACACGGATGCGCACGCAGTCGACTATCCGGTCGGTCAATGCTATAGCGGACAGACCTTTCCGGCGACGTGCACGGCGAGCCCCGCGTTTCAAAACCTCGACGGTGCGACGCTGCCAAACGCGCCGAAAAACAAAGTGAGCGTTGCTGTGGACTACAAGCGAAACATCCCGGGTGTCCCGGTGGATGCCGACTTCACCGTGAATTCGGTGTGGCAGAGCGCCGAAAATTTTGCCATCACCAGAGATCCCGGCACTATTCAGCCCTCCTACGGCATCACCAACATGAATCTGCAGTTCACGCCGCAAGCGCTTTCGAACTTGAGCTTCTCGGTATTCTGTAACAACGTATTCGACAAACACTACGCGTCAAACTTAAGCAATGTGCGCAGCAATTGGACCTTCCCCAATCCCGCGCCGGTTGGAACCGCTTACGCACAAGAGCTGCCGCGCGACTACGATCGATTCTTCGGCATTCGAGTTGCTTTCGCGAGCAAGTGAATCGAGGGCATGCGGACGCTGCCGGTCCGCATGCCGCTTGATCAAACCGCAAGACGGCGCGTGTACTCGTGACGCTTCTTTACCGCCTTGGAGCGCGCACCCTCAATGGCGTCCGTCTCGGTTGCCGCCAGCAGCCCTTCGATAACCCGCGCCAGGTGATCGCGCATCGCCTTGCGCGCGCCCTTCGGATCGTGCTTGCGCAGCGCCGCCAGGATCCGTCGGTGCTCGCCGATCCGCGGCTGCACGCCGACGCGCCGCGCCCGCTCCAGCATATAAATGCACAGCGGCGACTTGTGCCGCATATCCCAAAGATTCTCGACGACCGCGGTGATGGCGCTATTGCGGGTAGCACGCGCAATCGCAACGTGAAATCGACGGTCGGCAATTTCACCCTTTTGCTTGCGCGCATTCTCGTCCACCATTTCGGCAATGATGGCCTCCATCTCTTCCAGTTCTTCATCCGTGATGGTCGTGGCCGCAAGCGCGGCCGCCTCGCCTTCGAACAACCGACGCGCCTCGGTGAGTTCGAATGCACCAATATCCAAGTCACCCGGCCCGACCTGAGCGGGAGGCTGGTCGGTTACATAGATCCCCGAGCCGTGACGGGACTCTGCGAGACCGCGGATTTCAAGGGCGATCATTGCCTCTCGAATCGTCGGTCGGCTGACCTTGAATGCGACGGCGAGATCACGTTCCGAAGGCAGGCGGTCGCCGGGCTTGTAGTTTCCGCCAATGATCGACGCCATGATAGCGCTGGCGACTTGCTGATAGAGCTTGCGGGTATCGGGCGTGGCGGCCATGGAGTTCGAATCTTGACCGCTTCCATAGCCGATGGCAATGTTGCCTGACCACTTCACGGACCGAGAATGACCCAACCCACGCTCGGGCGATTGTGCCGTTGTGCATATCGCAACTCGCGACGCCGTACGTCGATCTCACATAGTGAGCTTCTCGAACGCAGCAACCTCTCCGGTCTTGAGCTCGCGCCATCGGGCCAAGGCCGAGGCCGCCTCGCTCTTCAGATCGGCGAACATGGCCTCGTTCTGCGTAGTCGGCGCCGCATCGCCGGAACCCACGAGCGACCCCAGCGCCGCCAGCATGTTGTTGAGACGGACCGGATAGTTCAGCGCGTCCTCCGAGGCGTGCGAGCGCGGCTGGATCAAAATCTCCTCAACCTCGGTCAGCTTGCGGTCGAGGGCATCGCCCGCGGCCGCGACCTTGGCTGCTTGCGCTCCGGCGGCTGCCTTCTTCGCCGCCATGATCTTGACACGGGTGGCGCGGATGTCGAGTACCGTGTCATGCACCTCGGTCAGCAAGGCGTTGATCGCACTATGCAGAGCGAACTGCTTGGCCAGGTCGTCAAGAGTCGCCGTGCCGCGCGGATCCGCCACGATCTCGAGCGGTTGAGTCTGGCTCGCACCATCGACGGTCAGCTTGACCTGGTAGTGGCCCGGCAGCACCTTGGGACCCGCCACGCTACCCGCCCACAAGGGCGCGTTCTTGATGGCGCGCGCCTTGTCGGTGCGCAAGTCCCAAGCGAAAGTGTTGAAGCCCGCGAAATGCGGCGGCTTGAGTGGTTTGGAGGCACGTCCCCCCTCCTCGTCGTCTTCTTCCGGCTCAGCCTTGGCATCGTCCTCACCCGGACTCTTGGCATCTTCGGATTCCGGGAAGTGACGGATCAGCTTGCCGCTGGCATCGAGAATATCGAGGCTGATGCGCTGATCGAGCGGGTCAGGCTTATCCTTATCCTTTTCCTTTTCCTTGTCCTTCTTGTCGGCATCTTTGTCGGCATCCTTGGGCGGTCGCGGTTTGCCGATCTGCGACGACAAGGTGTAGCTGATCACCGCGCCGGCCGGCGGATTCGACCCGCCGAAATAGCGCAGTTGCCCGCCGCGGAAGACCGTGTGGTTGGCGCCCGCCGGCTTGAACAGATGTGCCGTCTCGCTCGGAATGGTGGGCGCCCACTGCCGCACGGGTGATAAATCGTCGATGATCCAGAAGGCGCGGCCGTGTGTGGCGACGGCCAGGGCATCGCCATGCACCACGAGATCATGCACGGGCACCACCGGTAGATTTAATTGCAGGCTCTGCCAGTGAGCGCCGTCGTCATAAGAGATCATGATTCCGCTCTCGGTGCCGGCATATAGCAGACCCGTTCGCGCCGGATCACGCCTGATGACGTGCAGATACGCATCCGGCGCCAACCCCTCGGTAATGGGAGTCCAGCTCTTGCCATAGTCCTCGGTACGGAATGCATAAGGCTTGAAATCATCGAGTCGATGACGGTCGGCGGCCACATAGGCGACAGCGGGATTGTTAGGATCCGGCTCGATCATTTCGACGGTGGCGAAATCGGGCATGCTCTTGGGCGTGACATTGCTCCAGTGGACTCCGCCATCTCGGGTCAAATGCACCAGCCCGTCATCGCTGCCTACCCAGATCAAATCCTTGTCTTTAGGCGACTCGGCGATGGCGAAGATGGTGTCATAAGTCTCGACGCTGGTATTGTCCTTGGTCAGCGGTCCACCCGAAGAACGCTGCTTGGATTTGTCGTTGCGGGTCAGATCGGGCGAGATCACCGTCCAGCTCCGGCCTTGGTCGAGTGAGCGGAATAGCACCTGTGCTGCAAAGTAGAGGGCGTGCGGCTCGAATTTCGAGATCATGATCGGCGCCGTCCATTGGAATCGATACTTCAGATTTTCCGCCGCCCAGCCCATGGTATTGCGCGGCCACGGCGTGATCTCGATGTTTTGCCCGGTGCGCCGGTCATGGCGGGTGATCTCGGCGTCGTAGCCGCCGCCATACACGATATTGGCGTCGGTGGGATCGGGAATGATGAAGCCGCTCTCGCCGCCGCCGACCGGGTTCCAATCCTCGATGCCGACTCCGCCTGAGCGCCCGGCAGTCGCGATCGAAATACTGGAATTGTCCTGCTGGTCGCCGTAGAGGCGGAACGGAAATTCGTTGTCGGCCGCGATGTGATAAAACTGTGCGGTCGGCTGGTTCATCTCCGAGGTCCAAGTCTCGCCGCCATCGACAGAGACATTGGCGCCGCCGTCATTGCCTTCGATCATGCGCTTAGGATTGGTCGGATCGATCCACAATTCGTGATTGTCGCCATGCTGGGTCTTCAGCGTCTTGAAACTCTTGCCGCCATCGGTCGAACGGTACAGCGAGGTGTTGAGTACATAGACGCTATTCGCATCCTTGGGGTCGGCGAAGACCGTGTTGAAATACCAGGCCCGCTGTTTGATGCTGTTCTTGTCGCTGACGAGCGTCCAGCTCTCGCCGCCGTCATTGGTGCGGAAGAGGCCGCCTTTCTTGGCCTCGATCATCGCATAGACCACTTTGGAGTCAGAAGTCGGCGCGACATTGATGCGGCCCAGGATGCCGTCCGGCAATCCGCCGCCGCTCAAACGCCGCCAATGCTCGCCGCCGTCGAAGGACTTGTAGAGGCCGCTGCCCGGTCCGCCGCTCTCCATGATCCACGGCTTGCGATAGGCCTGCCACATGCCGGCATAGAGGATCTTGGGATTAGTGGGATCGAAGGCGACGTCCGACGCGCCGGTCTTGGCGTCGACATAAAGCACCTTCTTCCAATTGGCACCGCCGTCGGTGGAGCGGAACACGCCGCGCTCCTGATTGTCGCCGAAAGTATGCCCAAGCGCCGCCACGAGAACGATGTTGGAGTCGGAGGGATCGACGATGATGCGGCCAATTACCTGGCTGTCGCGCAGCCCGGCGAAATGCCAGGTTTTTCCGGCATCAGTCGATTTATAAAGGCCATTGCCCGTGGCGACGTTGCCGCGGATATTGATCTCGCCAGTGCCTGCATAGACGATTTTAGGATCAGATGGCGCCACGGCGACGGCACCGACGGCGGCCGCGGCCTCAGGGAAATCGTCCCATAACGGCTTCCAGCTGGTGCCTCCATCAATCGTCTTCCACAATCCGCCGGTGGCGGCGCCGAAGTAATAAGTGTTGGGCTCGCTGACAACGCCCGCAACGCCCGTGGCACGACCGCCGCGGAAGGGACCCACTAGTCGATATTTGAGTCCGTCGAGCGGGGACTTCTCGCCTAAGTCGGTGGACTTGACGGGAGAGGGCGATGGATCCGCCGCAACCGAAACTGTAGCCGAAAATAGGGCAAGGACGATGACCCAGCGGTGTGATGCAGACATTCGATCTCCCGTTTAATCATTTGTCAGGCTAGCGTCTGCTTTCCGGGCTGTCCATCAGGGCACCCCGCTACCGAATGAAATAATTAGGGGTGACCTGGGCACTGGGTCCAAGGCCGACATCATTGTCGCGGAGTCGCCAGACCTATTTGCAGCAAGTTAAGAACAGCGTCGGCGAGTGTATCGGGTTGTAACGGTGCAGATCCCTCCGGCGCTATCTGGCCTGAGGCGATCAGCAACGCGAGACCGTGCACCTGCGACCAGGCAGCCAAAGAAACCAGGCGCTCGTCTGATTCGCGGACGAGTCCTGCCTTTTGTCCGGCACGCACGCTGGACGCAAGGACCTCGAACGCAGCACTGCTCGCCTCCAGCAAACTCGGATATGCAGCGTGACTGGCGATGAGATCGCCAAACATGATCTGCAGATGATGAGGATGCGCCACGCCGAAAGCGACGTAAGCCAAGCCGACGAGATGCAGGCTTTGCAGCGGACCGCTGGGAGACTGCAGCGCGGCGTCGCGCATTCGTTGAGTCAATTCACGAAAACCTTGCTCGGCTATGGTGGCCAGTACGCTCTCTTTGTTAGGAAAGTGGCGATAGGTCGAGGCATGGCTGACGCCAGTCGCACGCGCCACTTCACGTAAGCTCAAAGCCCGAGCACCCTTAGTAGCGATCAGTTCTAGCGCGGCGACTACCAATGCATTTTTAAGGTCGCCATGATGGTAAGCGCGCCTCTTCAGCGCCGCTGCTTTGCGTGTCATTTTGACTCCATGCCCTATGTTGACAGTGGTCACATCTTTCGTCTAGTATGTTTCCACTGGTCACATTGGAGTAACCTATGGCTAAACCGCTCCTCTTATCCTTGGCAGCAAGCATCTTGATCACGGGCATCTCGCTGACCGGGTGTTCCTATGTTGCGGAACACACAGCCCCGAAAAAGCAGCCGGCAACCTCGCGATCGCCTCAGGCCTTGAGCGCCGATGAGCTGTTTTGGAGTACCTTGCACGGCGCCGATTACGAGCATATCGCGCCGGCGCTCGAAGCCGAGACGGCCGCTTACTTGAGCGCCACCAACGATGCCGTCGCGACCGCGCACGTAGGTTGGCTGCATATCTGGCGTTTGGCCGAAAGACAGCGACTGACCGCGGTGCCAGCCACCATCACCGACGATGCCACGCTGTCACGCAAGTATTTCGAGGAAGCCGTGGCGTTGAATCCCGACGACGCGCGCTATCTTGGCTTTCTCGCAAGCGCGACGCTCTCCGAAGGCAATATCCATCATGACGAGGCCGAGACCCGGCGTGGCTACTACCTCATGTTGGACGCGATCAAAGCCTACCCGGAATTCAATTTATTTACCGCCGGCTACACCATGAGCGGCCAGCCGGCCGACTCGGATCGCTACAAACAGGCGCTTGAATGGCAGTGGCAAAATCTGGACGTATGCGTCGGCGAAAAAGTAGACCGCAAGAGCGCCGCCTACGCCAAGTATATGCCGCAGGCGACCGACAAGGGCATCAAGCGTGTGTGCTGGAATACGTGGATCGCCCCGCACAACTTCGAAGGGTTCTTTCTCAACATGGGAGACATGCAAGTGAAGTCCGGCGATTGGCAAACCGGCCGCAAACTCTATGAAAACGCCAAGCTGTCGTCGACGTACGCGCAGTGGAATTTCCGTGAAGTTCTCGAACAGCGCATCCGCGACGCGCAACAAAATGTCGCGGCATTCAATGCGAAACCCGACGCCGCAAACTACAAGCCGCTGATGGCGGGTTCCTCGTTCACCTGTGTCGCCTGTCACCAGCAGTAAATCAGTTGTTCGCCCACGACCCGGGGTCGTTGATTATGTGAAATTCGCAATGCGAACCATTGCACACTCAAGTTTCATCCGATCCCTTAAACTGTGAAAAATAAAATTGGGATGGCGTGCGCTCCTTATATTCTGCTCAGACGATCGGGCTGGCGATGTTGTTGTCTGCGTGCGGCGGCGGCGCGATCACGCCGACACCGGTACCGACCGTCTCGCTCGCGGCGTCGCCCGCTACAATCGATGCCGGCGAATCTGCGACGCTGACATGGACCTCGACCCAGGCGGTCTCGTGCAGCGCCATGGGAGCTTGGAGTGGAACGCGCGCAACCAGCGGCTCCCAAAGCACGGGCGCGCTTGACGACAATGCTACGTATTCGCTGACGTGCTCAGGTCCCGGTGGCACCAGTGTACCGGTGACTGCGGCCGTGACCGTGAACCCCTTGCCTACGGCGACGCTTACAGCGTCTCCGGCCGCGGTGGCCCTCGGAGGCACCGCATCGCTCACCTGGAGTTCAACCAATGCGGCATCTTGCAG
>Ga0210388_10002349_pt1 | contig 14710 bp, 14 predicted proteins | sample IncBWC19OmetaG_FD_155485 | JGI IMG/M metagenome (GOLD analysis project Ga0210388, IMG submission 155485) | Forest soil microbial communities from Barre Woods Harvard Forest LTER site, Petersham, Massachusetts, United States - Inc-BW-C-19-O ...
CGCGGCGTGCCTGCGCAAGCTGCCGGTCGCGGACCTGGTCAGCTCCCCCTTCGCCGGGATCCCCGGCGTCGTCGACGGCCAGGTCCTCACCGAGCCGATCGGGACGGCGCTGGCCGCCGGGCGGTTCGCCCGCGTGCCAGTCCTCGACGGGACCAATCATGACGAGGAGCGGATCTTCGTCAGCTTCGGCCGGGCCATCAGCGGCGGCACCAACGTGGCGATACCCGGGGACGGCACGGTGACCGCCGGCAACTACCAGAGCGACATCGCCGCGGTGCTGGGCGTGCCGGCTGCGCGGGCCGCGGCGATCGCGGCCGAATACCCGCTCGCCGCGTACCCGGCGCCGGCCGTGGCCTTCAGCGCGCTGGCCGGGGACGCGAACTTCGCCTGCCCCGCGCTGCAGCTGGACTCGTTGACCGCCAAGCGCGTGCCGACCTTCGCCTATGAGTTCAACGACGATGCCGCGCCGCTGCGCTTCACGCCGCCGCTCGCCGGCCCGCCCGTGGCAACGCACGGGTCCGAGCTGCAGTACCTGTTCGAGCTGCCGAACGCGCCGGTCCCCGGCACGCTCAACGCCGGCCAGCAAGCACTCGCGGAGAGCATGCAAGCTGCCTGGGCGAACTTCGCGGCCAGCGGCAACCCCGCGACCACGGCGGTGCCCTGGCCCGCATTCGGCCACGCGGACCTGGCGCCCGTGCTGTCGCTCGTCCCGCCACAGCCACAGCTCGAGACCGACTTCGCCGCCAGGCACCACTGCTCGTTCTGGGCCGCCAGCTAGCGGCCTGCGTCAGGACCATCGAAGAAAGAACATCCCATGTCAAGCACGACTGAAATCCGTCCCTTCCAGGTCGACATGCCGGACGAGGTCATCGCCGACCTTCGGCGGCGCGTCGCCGCTACATGCTGGCCCAGCAAGGAACTCGTCACAGATGGGTCGCAAGGCGTGCAGCTGGCGACGATGCAGGAGCTCGCCCGCTACTGGGCGACCGACTACGACTGGCGTGCGTGCGAGGCGAGACTGAACGCGCTACCGCAGTTCCAGACCGAGGTCGACGGGATCGGCATCCACTTCATCCACGTCAAGTCCCGGCACGAGAACGCACTGCCACTGATCATCACGCACGGCTGGCCCGGCTCGGTGATCGAGTTGCTCGGGGTGGTCGGCCCGCTCACCGATCCGACCGCATACGGCGGTTCGGCCGAGGACGCGTTCGACCTGGTGCTGCCGTCCCTGCCCGGCTACGGCTTTTCGGCGGCACCGACTGAGGCCGGCTGGGACCCAGACCGCGTCGCGCGGGCCTGGGCGGAGCTGATGAGCCGGCTCGGGTACACCCGCTATGTCGCCCAGGGCGGCGATATCGGCGCCAGTGTCACCGACGCGATGGGGCGCCTAGCCCCGGACGGGCTGCTCGGCATTCACCTGAACTTCCTCCCCGCGTTCCCGACCGACGTGTTGGCGGCGGTCTTCGGCGGCAGCTTGCTGCGGGCAGGGCTATTCAAGCGGGTCGCGGTAGCGGTCCTGGCGGCTCACGCCGAGAAGCAGCAACCGACCGCACTCGATGCGCTCGTCGCCCTGTGGAAGAGGGGCTACATCGTCGAGATGCCCGAGCACCCGCAGACGATCGGCTACGCCTTGACCGACACGCCCGTCGGGCTGGCGGCCTGGATGCTCGATCACGACGCCGACAGCTACCAGAAGATCTCCCGCGCCTTTCTCGACGGCCGTCCCGCGGGCGGCCTGACCCGGGACCGGGTCGTCGACAACATCACCCTGTACTGGCTCACGGGCACCGCGACCTCGTCGGCCCGGCTGTACTGGGAGACCGGACGGACCGCAGTGGCCGCGGCTGCGGCCGGGCAGAAGCCCCCCGAACTCTCGCTCCCGGTCGCCTTCACCGTCTTCCCGGGCGAGATCTTCCAGGCCCCGCGCAGCTGGGCCGAGAAGGTCTACCCCAAGCTCATCTACTTCAACCAGGCCGGGCAGGGCGGTCACTTCGCCGCCTGGGAAGAGCCCGAACTGTTCGCGACCGAGATCCGGGCGGCATTCAAATCGCTGCGCTAACGACAGCCGACACCTGGGTGACCAGGGACTTGGCCAGGCGCCTTCGCGGGGCCGAGGAGGAGCCGGCGAAGTATGCCTCGGCTGTCCTCGACTCGATCACAGGCAGCTGGTCATGACGATGCGCAAGCCGGGAATCACCTGAGCCGTAGACCATGCGAAGGGAAGAAGCCATCATGAACTCGACCAGCAACTTTGCCTACGACGTGTTCGTCAATGACCCGCCGCCACAGGACAACGGGTTGCTTCCGAACGGAGAGCCGAAGGGAGGCTCGCCTGTCGCGAGCACCCTGATCTACGGGAGCAGGGATGCGGTGCTCACCGATCCCGGGTTCACGGCGGACCAGGCGGACGCGCTCGGCGACTGGCTGGCCGGAAAGGACCGGAACCTGACGGACATCTTCATCACCCACGGCCACGGCGACCACTGGTTCGCCGCCGGGCTGCTGGCCGAGCGGTTCGGGGCCCGCGTTGTCGCCACGGCGGGAACGATCGCTCAGATGCACGTCAACGTCGCTGCGCGGCCGCTGCTGTGGGACAAGGTGTACCCAGGGATCCCGCCGTCGCCGGTCACCGCGGTGACGGTGCCGGGCAACCGCTTCACGCTCGAAGGACACGATCTGGTGATCGTGGAGGTCGGGCACGCCGACACCGACGACAACAGCGTTCTGCATGTCCCGGATCTCGGGCTGGTCGTCGCCGGGGATGTGATCTACAACGGCGCGCACATGTACCTGGGGGAAGGCATGGTCGTCGGCGGCTTCGGGCCGTGGCGCGCGGCGATCGATAAGGTCGAGGTTCTCGGGCCCCGGCATATCGTCGCCGGTCACCAGGACAGGCAGCTCGACGACGACGCCGAGCGGACGATCGCCGAGACCCGGCAGTACCTCGACGACGCCGACGAGCTCCTGCGGAGCGAGACGACCGCCGTGGGCTTCTTCAGCGCCAAGATCGAGCGGTACCCGAACCACCTGGCGCGGACGGTGCTGTGGGCTGGTGCCAGCGCACTGTACGGCGTGCGCGAACACCCCGGAGAAAACGCCGAGCACCTCGCCCAGATCCTCGTAGCCGGCTGGCTTTGACCCGTGGACACACCTAGGGGCTTCTATCCCGGACGCAGGACGCTGCCGGGGGCGGCCGCGTTCTGGGTCCTGGCTGTGCTGTTCTTGATGTTGTTCTTCGCCTCGGCGGCCGCGTCGCCGTTGTACCCGGTGTATCAGGCCCAGTTCCGGTTCTCAGCGGCCACGCTGACCGCCGTGTTTGCGGTCTATGTCCTGGTCCTGCTGGTCACGCTGCTGTTCTTTGGGTCAGTGTCGGATTACCTGGGCCGGCTACCGGTGATCATCGCGGCGCTAGTCTTCAGCGCGGCCGGGTGCGCACTCTTCCTGTCCGCCCACGGCGTCGGGGCACTATATGCGGCCAGAGCCCTGCAGGGCATCGCTACCGGGCTGGCCACCGGACCGATCGGGGCCGCGCTGATCGACCTGCAACCATCAGGCAGCCAGCGGGCCCCCCTGGTAACCAGCGCCTTCTCCACCCTGGGCCTGGCCCTGGGCGCGCTGATCACCAGCGCGCTCGCCCAATACGCCCCGGCACCGACTCACCTGATCTGGTGGGCGCTGCTAGCCGTCTTCGCCGTCGGCATCCTCGCGGTGCTGGCCATGGCCGAACCCGGGTCCCGGCGTCCCGGTGTCCTGGCCTCGCTGCGCCCCGCGATCGCGGTGCCGCGCCGGGCCCGGGCAACCTTCGCCGCAGCTATTCCGTGTCTTGTCGCGACCTGGGCGCTCGGCGGCCTGTACCTGTCGCTGGGGCCGTCGCTGGCCACGGCGGCGACGGGCTCGCCGAACCTGATCTGGGGCGGGCTGGTGATATTCCTGGTCTGCGGGACCGGGGCCGTGGCCGCGTATGTGCTCCGTGCCATCAGCTCCCGGGCGGCGATGCTGACTGGCTGCCTGTTGTTGCTCGCCGGCGTGGCGGTGACGTTCGGCGCGATCGCGACTACGGCGTCCGCCGCCTTCCTCGCCGGTTCCACGGTAGCCGGCGCCGGCTTCGGCCTGGCCTTCCAGGGCGCGTTCCGCATGACCACCGCCCTGGCCACGCCCGCTCAGCGGGCCGGCCTGGTGACCGCCGTCTTTGCCGTGGGCTACCTCGCGTTCAGCGTCCCGGCCCTGATCGCCGGCGTGGCAACCACGAAGTACGGACTGCACTCCACGGCCCTGGTCTACTCCGCATCGCTCGCCGCGCTGGTCGTGGCCGCAGCTGGCATCCTGGTATTCCGCCCCGGCCGCCAGCCCGCGCCAGCCTCGCGCGCCGTGATGCCACCGGGCCCGTGCACGAGTCCGCCGTGCCCGCAGGCCATGGACGCAGCGGACGGTAGCCTGTCCGCGACCGCCCAAGCCCGCCGGTTAGCGTTGGCCCGGGCCACGGACCGGGTCGTCCAGATGAGCGGCCTGCGGTCCGTCGCGTGGCTGCCCAGCATCTTTCAGACTCGGCTGCAGGCGGACGTGATCGGCTGGATCGTCGGCCGCACAGGAATGTCCAGCGGACGCCGTGCGGCACCGTAAGCCGCGCCATCAGGCTCAGTGAAGCGGACGTGACCGCGGCGCCGGCCTGCGGATCGGCGAGGTACATGAGCACACGGGACACTTCGGGAAGATCCCATCGGCCGGGTTGGCGCGGTCTCAGGTATTCGCTACTGATGCCTCCTTCGGCATTCAGTCGCGAGTGATCTTGCCGACCGGGGAGTCCGGGACGTGGGCGGGAGGTAGCTCAGCATGAGGAGCGACCGTGTGAGGCGGGTGAGTGCCGGGGTCGCGACGCCGCCGGAGGTACCGCGGCGACGGGCGGCCCGCCGGCCGCCGGGGACGCGGCGCCTTCGCGCAGCGGCTCGCGGCGGCGTTCCCGCTGCCGCTTCCGGCGCGGCTGAAGAACTCTGTGCCGAGCATGCTTTGCAGTAGGTGTTGGGGAAGGATCGAGGGAACGGCCGGGTACTGGGTGCGGTGCCGCGCCAGCGCCGCGAGTTTGCGGGGAAGGTAGCTGGTGACGTCCACCGCGCAGCCCTCCGGCGGCAGGCCGGCGGCGGGGGGCTCGGCCGCGCTGGTGGCGCCGGCGCCGCGTCCGGCGTATGGCCTGATCGGCGTGCGGGACAGCACGAGGCAGGTGAGACTGTCGCGGGCCACTACATGCGCCGTGCCCTGGCCCGCCACCAAGCCATGGTCGCCGAAGAAGTCACCGGCCTGCATCTGCCGCACGTGGATCACCTGGCCGTCGGGGTGCTCCAGTAGGGTATCGGCGGTCCCGTTGAGGATGAGGTACAGCGCGCGGGCGGGCTCACCTTGCTCGATCACGCAGATGCCCGGGGGGAACCACTCCGTGCGCACGTCGTCCCGGGCCAGCCGCATGGTGGCCGATTCGCCGGCGAACAGTGTGATCGCGTGCAGCGCGGCGGGATCGGTGGCACGCTGCCCCGATCCGGCGATCCAGTGCGCTAGTTCCTCGGCCATGGAGGTGTGCCGGGGCGGGAAGACGGCATGGTACAGCCGCTGCCCCCGGTTGTGGTCGCGGACCAGCGCCCGGAACGCCATGGTGGCCGTCTCGGAAATCGCGACGTGGTCCGGGTGGCCGTACCCTCCGTCCGCGCCGAAGGTGATGATGGTGTCCGGATCGAACCGCCGCGTGATGGCCTCGATCGCGGCGCCGAGCGCGGACCGGTGGTGCGGCAGGGTCCCGTCCGGGTACGCCAGCACCTGAACGTGCTGTACGCCGAGTTCGGCGGCAGCGGCGCGCAACTCACGTTCCCGGACCGCGCCGAGTGTGTGCCGGGTCGCGGCGGCAGGATCGCGGATCTGCCCTTGCTCTCCGCGGGTGGCCGAGATGATCATGACCTCGGCGCCCGCCTCGGCCGCCCGGGCCATCGTGCCGCCCGCGCAGAACACCTCGTCGTCCGGATGCGCGAAGACGCCGAGCAGGCGGCGCGCTGAGCCGGGTCCTTCTTCCACAATGACCTCCTCCGAGCCGCGCGGTGGCTAACAGCCGCGCCGGGGTGCGAGGCCGCCGGTACCGACCACGCGATCGCGATAGGTCATCTCCACGAAGGCCAGGAACCGCTCCACGTCGTCGACGTTCGAGGCGAGGCCCACCGAGGCGCGCAGCGCCCCGGCGCTCGGCAGGCCGAGGAGGTCGAGGTACTGATCCATCGTCTGGACGCGTGCCCGCGCTGCTTTGCGCCAGTCTTGCCTGGTGAGCTGCGACGCGGCCTCACTGGCGCCGGGGTTGCAGTGGCAGCCGGTCCGAATGGAGATCCCGGCCGCGGCGGTAGCCTGCGCCACCGCGCGCTCGTCGATGATGCGGCCGCCGGGGTCCAGCAGGTTGAAGGCGACGGTGCCGCCGCGGTCGCGGGTGCCGGCGGGCCCGTAGATCCGCGCCATCGGCTCGCCGTTGCCGTGGCGCAGCGCGGCTAGCCGGTCGAGGAGCCAGCCGGTCAGGCACGTCACCCGCAGGTGGATCCGGTCGATGCCGATGCCGTTGACCCAGGACAGCCCGGACTCCAGGTCGGGGATCTGCAGAAAGCTGACCGTGCCATCCTCGAACCGGGCCTCGCCCGGGGCGAGCATGTGCCAGTCGCCCTGCACGCTGGCCAGGTAGACCGACCCGCCGGCGAACCAGGGACGCCACAGGCGCCCCAGCGCCTCCCGCCTCGCGATCAGGCAGCCGACTCCGGTCGGACAGCCGAACACCTTGTACCAGCTGACCGGCACGAAATCGGGTTTGACCACGGACAGGTCCAGCCGGTTCGACGGCACGTACGCGGCCGCGTCCAGCAGCACGTCGTAGCCATACTCGTGCGCCAGCCCAATCCAGCGCAGCGGATGCTGCACCCCGCTGAAGTTGCTCTGCGCCGGGTAGGCCAGCAGTCCGCGGCGGCGGGGGACGGCCGGTGCGGACAGCATGGTCGTCGGCCGATCCGCGTCCGGTACCCCCCGGGCCAGCGAGCGCTGCCGCCGGGCGCGCCATCCACGGCCGGCCCAGGGCGCCACGCCGGAGCGCGACACCCGCCAGGCCGCGCCCAGCGGGCCCGGCCTGGGCTGGGCCAGTGCCTGGCGGATCGCGTCGTCGTCCACCCGCAGCTCAGGCGAGCTGAACGGCACGTACTGCGTGATCGCGCCGCGGGACCTGGCGAACTCCCTGATGCCGTTGACGGAGTTGTGGTTGTCCTGCGTCAGGACCAGCCGGGTCCGCGGGCCGAACGGGTAGGTCTCCCCGACAAGCCGGCACGCGCCGGTAGCGTTCGAGGTGAAGATGGCCGCGTATTCCTCCGGCGGCGCGTTGAAGTGTGCCAGGACCGCGAGCCGGGCCCGTTCGATCAGCTCGGTCGACGCGGCGGAGGCTGGGCTGTCCGAGTGCGGGTTCCCGAAGCACCCGCCGCGGATCCGCTCGGCATGCGCGGCCAGCTGCGCCTGGGCCGGCAGGCCCGCGCCGGTGTAATCCAGGTAGGTGTGGCCGCCCGCGTCGAGGTAGGAGTACTCGGTCGTCCGCAGCCGGTCCAGCAGCACCGTGCTCCGGTAGCCGGGGTAGGCGGACAGGAAGCCGGCCGGCTCTGGCGGCCTGTCATTCCCGGCGCTGCTGGGCAGGCCAAGCCGTTCTTGCAGGGTTCTGGTCATGACCTTTCCTCGATTAGTGAGTCTGCGGCTAGCCGAAAGCCGCGGCGGCGGCGCAGCCTGCGTCGTTCGTCTTCGGTCAGGCCGCCCCAGATACCGGCCTCCTGGCCGCTGGCCAGCGCCCAGCTCAGGCAGGTGGCGCTGACCGGGCAGCCGCGGCAGATCAGCTTGGCGGTCTTGACCTCGGCCCGGGCGGACCTCATGTCGCCGTCCGGGAAGAACAGCTCCGGGTCGGCGTAACGGCAGGCGGCGTCTGCCCGCCAATCCGGGCGGCTGTCGCGGGCCGGCCTGGCGGCCGCGGCGGATGTGCTCATGGTGATTTGCCCTTATCCCTCTGCTACTCAACGGCCTGTACCAGCTAGCAATCGTGCGCCTTGATCCGCCCGCTGACCGTCGTGCACGGCCCGGGCCCGGTCCAGGTCGCCGATGGGCTGTACGGCCGGGCCGACCTGCCGGACCGCGATGATGCCGTCCAGCGGGCCGGCCAGCACGGTGGGCTGATACGGACGGCCGGCGTCAGCCTCCTCGAAGCGGAAACCGGGCGTGCCAGGGCCGGCTTCCGCTCCGAAGCTCAGCGGGCCCACACGGAACGAACCCGGCACGATTCGATGCCAGCCGTCGGCCAGCAGGACCGCGACCACCCTGCCGCCGGCCACGTCGTTGTCGCTCATACCGTTACTGCCTCTCGCTTGTCTGCGCGATGGGGAGGGAGGGCCTTGTCTTCTCCGTGCTGGCGGAGCAGCTCGGCTACTTGCGTGTGGCCGTTGGTTTCGGCGTCGGATAGCGGGGTGCCGCCCCAGCGGTCTAGGGGCTGGGGGTCGGCGCCGAGGGCGAGCAGGTAGCTGACGACCTCGGGCTGGCCTTCGGCGGCGGCCAGGTGCAGCGGGGTGCGGCCGTCGTAGTCGGCGGTGCCCGGGTCGACGCCGGCGGCGGTCAGGGCCCGGACCTCGGTCAGGTCGCCCTGGCTGGCCGCCCAGGTCAGCGCGACCACGGCCTCGGTCCGGGACTGGTTCTTCTTGCGCCGGGGGTCGCGTTTGGCGCTGCGGCCGCGGCCGGCGGCCAGGGAGTCAAAGACGTGCACGTTGTAGGCGGCGACCAGCTTGCGGCAGAACTCGATGCCGCGGACGGAGTTGCCGAGCTCATCGAGCCGCGGCGACCACACCGCGATGCCCATCAGCCCGGGAATGACCAGCATGATCGCGCCGGATACGCCGCTTTTGGCGGGCAGGCCGATGGTGAACGCGAACTCCCCGGAGAAGTCGTACATCCCGCACGAGGACATCAGCGACAGGCAGGACTGCACGGTGCCCGGGGTGAACACCGGGTCCTCGGTCAGCGGGCACACCCCGGCGTTAGCCAGCGACGCCGCCGCCACCGCCAGCATCTGCGCGTCCACCTCGATCGAGCAGCCCTGGAAGTAAAACTCCAGCGTCTGGGTCAGGTCGGTGCCCGGCCCGAACGCGCCGCTTTCCCGCATCGAATAACCCAGCGCGAAGTTACGGTCAGCGGTCTGCCGCTCGGACAGGTACACCGCGTTGTTGAACCCGACCCGGCCGCCGCCAGCCAGCCGAGCCCAGGTCGCAGCCACCAGGTCGAACCGGTCGGCGATACCCAGGTCCGGCCGGATCAGCGAGCTGGTCATGATCGCCCCGGCGTTGACCATCGGATTGTGCGGCAGGCCTTTCGGGTTCAGCGCCAGCTCGTTGAACGACCGGCCGGACGGCTCCCGGCCCACATGCTCGTGCACCGCCTCGGCCCCGTGCTCATCCAGCGCCAGGCAGTACGCCACCGTCTTGGACACCGACTGCAAGCAGAACGCGGTGCCCGCGTCACCCGCGGCGAACCGCTGGCCATCCACCGTGCACACCGCGATCGCCAGCTGATCCGGGTCAACACGCTTGAGCTGCGGAATATAGTCAGCCACCGAACCGGACCTGACCGGCAGCAGCTCACCGTACATCCGCTCGACGTCCCCGGTCAGCACAGCGAAATCGGGCACCGCCAGGTTGCCCTCCACCGCCCGCCGGATCAAGCTGCTATCGTGCCTCACCAGCGCCTTGAACTGCCCGAAGCTGAGCTGCCGGGATCCGCCGTCAGCACCGGCCAGCCCGGCCAGCGCCTCGGAAATACGCGGATCGTTAGGTAGGAGCCCGCACCCTAGCAGGCGGCTGAGCACCGCCCGCTGCGAGACCTTATCGTCCCGGTCCCGGTCGAATGAGTCGAACAGCTGACGGTAGACCGCCTCCGCACCCGTCGGTGAAACCGGCTGACCGGAACCGTGGGAGGACCACGGCGGGACCGCGCCCTTACCCGCACCCGGCCCGGCCGACGCCGTGCTCACCGCCCGATCCCGCCCAGCCCGCGCTGGCACGTCCATTGTTGATCCCTTCAGCCATTGGTGAATCCCGACGTGCTTCCACAGTCGCCTCACGGCCGCGGCCGCGCATCGGCCGGTCACCGTAACCTGGCGGCGGCGAGCCCTTAGATCTGTGCGCAACCCCCTTAGGGTCGGCCGCCTGACCGCCGACGCGATGGCCGTGGTGCTCACCGAGAAAGCCAGCACGGCATCGACCGGCTCTCCGTCGGGCTGGGCATCACCGTCCGCGCCATCGGCGGCAGCATGGCCGGGGCTGGGTTCGCGGCAGTGCTGACTCGGGCCACCATCGCCGGCACCGTCATCCCAGCGGAATGGGCATACGCGGCGGTCTGGCTCACTTGCGGGCTGGCCGCACTGATCTCCCTATTGATCGTCACGGTCGCTAGGCCGAAACGATCAGCGAAACCAAGCCGGAATCCGGCTTGATCGCCACCCACGGGCTCGTCCAGGCAGCTAGCTTGGTTCCGCGTTCGCGCTGGCTGCTTCAGGAGACACTGGGAGGTGGCTGGACTGGCGGGGGGAAATCACGGGTCTGGTTTGCGGCTGAAGGGTGGGTGAGTTCGGCTGCCTTGCCGTCGGCGGTGAGGTGGCGCCAGCTGGTCTGCCAGTCCGGCAGGTCGGGGCTGGCCTGCTCCCAGTCGACGAAGGTGGCCTCGTCGCAGTAATGATCCAGGTGCGTGGTGATGCCCTGGTGCGGCTCGCTGTCGACGTAGGCCTGCATCAGTCGACGTTCTCGCCAGGCGCTGACGCTCCACCAGGCGTTGTTCGCCTCGGCGAGCGCGTCCGCGCCGAGGTTGCCTTCGGACTTCATGGCCTGTTCGATGGCGGCGACGGCATCGGTGAAGAACTCATCCAGGAGCGCGGGGTCCCTGAGCCGCAGCCGGGTCACAACTATGACGGGCATTACGATCTCCTTGCCATGGCACGTGATTGAGGCAGCGAACCGATCTCCTCGTGGCGGCTCTGGCTGGACGGGCCGGCTCGGGACGGTCGGGTGCTGGTGCCGCAGTGGTCAGTTCAGCGACGTCAGCTGGCGGGGCGTGCGGCGAAGGCTTCCTCGATTGCCGCGGCTACCTTCTTGGCGATGCCGAACTCGTTCACCATGCGGGAGATGACCAGACCGCCGCCGTGGACGTGGAACGTGGTGGCGTTGCCGTCCTGGTCGAGGTGCACGGTGGCGGTGGACGCCGCGGACTGTCTTATTTTCAGTGCCTCCTGGGCGCCGCTTCCGTGCGCGGTCACCTCGTAGCGGCTGCCGAGTTTGTCCTGCAGCGCGGTGGCGGCCTGTTTCAGGGTTACGGAGCCTTTTACTGTCACGGTCGGCATTCCGGGTCTCCTTCGATGGCGGTGGTTCACAGCGGGATTTAGATTGCGGTCTGGGGCTGCCCTTGACCTGAAATCCGGGCCTAGCGCCAGGCCGGGTCAAGGCCGGCGCCCGGGTCCTCGTCAGGCAACTGGTCGGTGAGCCCGGTTCCGGCTGCTTCGGTGTCTTCCTGGACGCCCCGCTTGAGGCCGCGCAGGGCCACGAGCGCGGCGACAGCCATGATGATGCACATGCTGTACAGCACGTCCCGGGTGGCACTGGCAAAGTCGGCGCGGATGAACTGCGGGATGGCGGTGATGTTCCCGTTGCCTCCCTGCAACTGGGCGATCTTGGCCGCCTGGGCGGACGCGGCGGGGCCGGGCAGGCCCTTGGCGGTGAGCGAGGAAGTGATCGCGGTCCGGAACCGGGTGATCAAGATCGTCCCCAAGATGGCGAAGCCGAGGCTGGCGCCGTAGTTGCGGACGGTCTGGGTGATGCCTGTGGCCTCGCCGTAGGAGTACCGGGAGGCCCGGTTGATTGCGTCGGTGTTGGCCTGCCCGAGCATGAGCCCCATGCCGGCCCCGGCTATCACGATGTAGATCACCTGCGCGCCGGCGTGCAGGTCGGTCGCCTTGGAGGCCCACAGCCCGAACCCGGCCGCGGCCAGGGCGCAGCCGAGCACGACCGGCCGCTTGGCCCCGATCCGGTCTAGCATCCGGCCGCCGATCTGCGCGCAGACCACGAAGCCGAGGAAAAAGTACAAGATGAGCAGGCTGGAAGTCGTCGCCTTTTCGGCCAGGGCGATCTGCCCGTAGAGGGCGGCGAAGAAGAACACCGGGATGAACGCCATCGCGGCCACGCCGAGGATGATGTTCTCCACCGTGAACGCCCGGTTACTGAAGATGCGCACGTTGATCAGCGGTGATCCGGTGCGCCGCTCGACGGAGAAGAACACGATCAGCAGCAGCACGCCGGCGGCGATGCTCACCCAGATAGCCGGGCTGCCCCAGCCCCACAGGGCCGACTGCTGGAACCCGAACACGCTCAGGCCGACACCGCCGACGATCAGGGCCAGGCCGCGGTAGTCCATCGGGGCCGGGCGGCATTCGTTGGGCGGCTTGGCGACGGCGATCAGCGCCAGCGCGATCAGCGCGATCGGGATGTTGATCCAGAAGATCGCCCGCCAGGTCCATTCGATCAGGTACCCGCCGGCGATCGGGCCGATCGCGGTCAGCGCGCCGGCGATGCCGAAGAACAAGGCCAGGGCCCGGCCGCGCGAGTGCAGGTCGAACGTCACCACCACGATGGCGATCGCGGCCGGGAACATGATCGCCCCGCCGAGGCCCTGCACCGCGCGGAACCCCACCAGCCACGCCTCGGCGGCACCGCCGGCCGGCGTGGCGCCGCACAGCGCCGACGCGCCGGCGAAGATGATCACCCCGATGACCACCATCTTGCGGTGCCCGGCTATGTCGGCCAGGCGGCCGCCGAAAGCGAACAGGGCCGCGAGCGCCAGCAGGTAGGCGTTGATCGCCCACTGCATGCCGCTGGACGACAGGCCTAGGGCGTGCTGGATCGTAGGCGCGGCGATCGAGACGATGGTCTGGTCGATGAAGGTCATCGCGACCGCGAAGATCATCGCCGTCAGGATCAGGCTCCGTGACCGGCCGCCGGCTCTGGCGGTACTGCTGTGGCTCATCGTGTTCCTCCTGTACCAGGTCGAGGCCGCCCGCGCTCAGGCCCGGGCTTTCACGCTGCCGGGATCCGGACGCCAGGAAGCCCCTAGCGCGTCGGTAACGGCGTTGATGCCAGCCAGGCTGGCGGCCAGCTCCGCGGTCAGGTGGTGGCTGGCAGCCAGCGCGGCCGGCGCGTAGCCGGAGACTTTGGCCTGGCCCTCGTCGGCCCAGATCAGCACCTTGAGCGGCAGGTCGAGCGCGGCCAGGGGCGAGGCGGCCATCACCGGCGTGCCCGCCTGCGGGCTGCCGAAGATCACCAGGACGGTTTCCCGCAACGTGAGCCCGGCCTGGCGGACCTCGGCCGCCTGGTCGATCACGGCGAACAGCCTCATCCCTTTCGCGGTGATCATGCCGGTGAGCTCGGCCACGGTGGCGGCCACCGATTCGCGGCTGAGCTTGGTCACGACATCGGCCTCAGTGGCGACCCGATCCTCGATCATGGTGAATCTCCTTTCCTCAGGTGTCTTGCGACCCTGCCTGCGCGGCGAGCGCAGCCACGCCGAGGCTGCCCTCGGACAGCGCGCAGCCGATCCTCACCCGCCGGGCGCTCATGGGGTGCCCCTCACCGCGGCGTCCCAGAACTCCTGGACGGGCGGGTAGATCAGCTCGTGATCGTGCGACAGCTCTGCCTTGACGGTCCGGGTTCGCTCGTCGGCGAGCACCTCGATCTGGCCGGCCTCGACAGCGTCGAAGACCTGCTGGGCGACTGATTCGGGCGTGTCCTTGGGCGCGTTGGTCAGCGCGGCCATGTCGGTGTCGATGAAGCTGGCGTGCACAGCGACCACCAGGGTGCCCTGGTGGTGCAGTTCGAGGCGGACGCCGTTGGTCAGCGACCAGGCAGCGGCTTTCGACGCGCCGTAGGAGGCGTCGAACGGGTTGGTGTAGAAGCTGGTGACCGAGAGCATGTTGACGATCGCGCCGCCGCCGTTGCCCGCCAGTACCGGCGCGAAGGCCCGGCACATGCTCAGCGTCCCGAAGTAGTTGGTCTCCATCTCCATCCGGGCGGCGTCCAGGTTCGGCGCGCCGGTGAATGTGCTGTACTTCAGCACTCCCGCGTTGTTCACCAGCAGGCTCACGTCCGTGCACTGCGCCGCGACCTGGGCGACGCGTTCGGGGTCGGTGATGTCGAGGGCAATGGGGATCACGCCGGGCTCGGTGACGGCGGCCGGATCACGCGCGGCTCCGTAGACCTTGGCCGCACCCCGGCTGACCAGCTCCCGGGCATACACCCGGCCGAGGCCGCGGTTGGCCCCGGTGACCAGGGCAACCGATCCGTCGATCTTCATGGCTCTCCTCGTGATTGGGACCTACCGCCACCGGCTGCGTCCGGTACGTGGTCGCGGTCCGTCAGGGCGCGGCGACGGCGGAATCAATGGGATCTACGGGTCGGCGATCCAGCTGCCGTGGAAGCCGAGCGGGATCCTGGCGGGCAGATGGACGCGGGCGACCGGCTCGGCGGTGAAGTCCTGGGCGGCGAGGATCACCAGGTCGGCGGCGCCGCGGTCGGGGTTGTGCACATAGGCCATCACGTAGCCGTCGTCCTCGGCGGCGCCGGGTTCGGCGGGGACGAAGACCGCT
>Ga0210388_10002350_pt1 | contig 14710 bp, 8 predicted proteins | sample IncBWC19OmetaG_FD_155485 | JGI IMG/M metagenome (GOLD analysis project Ga0210388, IMG submission 155485) | Forest soil microbial communities from Barre Woods Harvard Forest LTER site, Petersham, Massachusetts, United States - Inc-BW-C-19-O ...
GAAACGCCGAAGAGAGTAACATTTCCCGGGTCGCCTCCGAAATGCGAGATATTGTCGCGCACCCACGCCAACGCCATCACCAGATCTAGTTGTCCGACATTGCCAACCGCATACTTCTCGCTCATGCCGCCCAAGTACATATACCCAAAGGCACTCAGACGATGATTGATGCCCATCAAAACCACATCTTCTTCACGGGGTAAAGCGTCGCCGAAAACCACGATCTGACTCGACAGATTGCTATAGCCCCCTCCGTGGATATAGATCATCACTGGGCGTTTGCCCTTTAGTCCCGGCGTCAGAATATTCAGCACTAGGCAGTTTTCACTGTTCTTCTCCTCGGCAAGCTCGGCCCTGTCTACCGTTCCCCTGAAATAGGGACCGATCTCCGGGTCACTGTACATTGGTCTCGATCCCTGGATGCAGCGTGGTCCATTCTCCGTCACCTCGCGAATCCCCGCCCAGGAGACGGGAGGCTCAGGCGGTAGGAATCGAGCAGCTCCCTCGGTTGGGCCGCCATAAGGGACTCCTCTGAAGACGTAGACGCCTTGCCAATCGACGCCGCGAACCTTTCCATATTGCGTTTCGGCAACGGGCGACGCTGCAGGATTATGCTGCGCTACCATGCGGTCAGCGAACGGTCCTCCGACCAGCATCGCTATCCATGTGGATAGCGAATTCTTCAACACATCTCTACGACTTAGACGATTCATCGCCGACTCACATGCCCTGCTCGCCACGGTTCCATTATTTTCCGCTTTTGTAAAATTCCATGACTTATCGAATCAATGGACTTGCGTGGCGACCATCAACCATGGTCTCAAGTACGCCACGCGTATCTCCGCTTAGTCGGTCTAACCGCTCAATAGTGGAACTTCAATCCGAACTGGATGTTCCGCTCTTCTGATGAAGTCAAGACCTGCCCGAAAGTCGCGCTCGTGATCGATGTATTGGGAGCGTTAAACAAGGGAGTATTGAAGAAGTTAATGAACTGAGTCGTAAACTCGAAGCCCTTCGATTCGGTGACATTAAATATCTTCGAAACCCCAAAATCCCAGTCTTTCCGTCCAGGGCCAAGAACCGTGCCATTGGAACAATTACCAAACGTTCCTGTAGATGGCACAGCAAATTGCGAGGTACTAAACCATTTGCTATTTGGACCAACACCACGTGGATACGAAGGGGTGCCAAGGCAGTTAGCTCTGGGGCTGAGGCTTTCGGTTCCGGATTCGTCCGGCCCGGTGACAGTCTGAGGGAAGCCCGAGTGAAGTGTCACAATTCCACTGAGCTGCCAATTGCCGAGAACCCCCTTAAGAATGGGATTTGCGTTGCTGCCAAACTTGAGCCCGGTACCGTAAGGCAATTTATATACGTAGGAGCCGACGAAGTTATGTCTGATATCAAAATAGGCAGGCCCCCAATCCGAGTGCTGGTTATATTCGTCCTGAGGGAAGGCCGCGCCGCCACCGCCCGCTTGAGTGTTAAATTCACCGTAGTAGCCTACTGAGTCGGCCAAGGATTTTGAGTACGTATACGATAATAGGAATTCGAGGCCTTGCGAGACATGCTTGGTAACGGCCACCTGAAGCGCGTTGTAACTCTGGTTCTCGACAGACGCGGTGCCAAGAATCAGGCCGATTTCGTTGTTCAATACCGGGTTTCCAGCCAAGAAGGTGCTGCCGCACGTCAAGACAGGCGAACCATCAAAGTTCACCGCTTGAGCCGTGGTGCAACCGCCCTCCCCAACCAGACGCCTCTGATATTCGGTCAATGCGCGAATCAGGTGCGTTCCATGCTGACCAATATAGCCGACGGAAAGCAACATCTCGCCTGGGAACTGATGCTCAATGCTGAGGTTCCATTGCTGTATCATGTCCGGCCGAACATTCGGCTCCCAGACACGCAGGTTGGCACCTTGGAAGGGATTGGCGGGAGCCGAGACCACCGTTAGGCCCTGAGCTGTGGTTGACCCAGGGTAATACGGTAAGGTACCGGTAGTGTTTTCGTTCATGCGCTCGCTTGCGAAAGGAGGGTTAAGGGTAAGACGCAGGGCGTTGCCCGTGCCTTCGAGGAATGAAGAAATGGTATAGGCACTGCGCACTACGGTGTTTTGGCCAAGGAAACCCCCAGGCTTCCAGGCTAATCCGATCCGTGGCTCAAAATCCTTGTGGAAAGGGTTGTACAAGGCAGGCGAAGAACTCACCGCGCAGTTGGCGCTCCCTAACTGTGTGGAGCAACTTCCCGCAGGCCCCCAAATGGGGCCGCTTTCGCTGGCTTGACTTGCAAATTCTGCGGTACCCGTAAGAGGAGCAAAATTTACCATTTTATCGTGAACTTCAATCCAGGGTGAGTTGTTTTGCCAACGAAGCCCTATATTGAATGTCAGATTCCTCGTGGCGCGCCAATCGTCCTGACCGTAAACGCCGAGCACTGTGCTCCTTTGGCCCCAGCCCCCGCCGCTGTTTATGCCAAGTCCAACTTGGTATGGAAGACCCAAAAGAAAGTCGGCTTCTGCAAGACCTGCATTCGGAGCTGGTGCCGTTGGATCGGCACCGCTTGTATACGTTCCCGTATAAGTTAGCAGGCCATCCACGCCGTTGTTGCCGGGATAGTTGGAGTTGAAACGCTGGCGTAGTAAATCAAAACCCAAGTGTAGGACATGGCGGTTGCGAGTGAGAATAAACTCCGCAGCGGGTTCAAGTGTATTTTCGGATTCGAGATCCACATTTACTCCTGAAACACCAATGGCGCTGGCAAGGCCACCCTGAAAAGTAAGCAGCGGCAAACCCGGGCCATAAACATTCGCGCCCCCAATGCCAATTTTCGTGGCTAGATCACCCACGCCGGGAGTCACTTGGTTCTGCTGGATCCTGCCGTGGTTATCTCCCAATTTTAGATCTAAGGCCATTGAGGAGCTGAAGGTATGCTCCCAGTCAAGCACCCCGCCGTAATAGGGGAAATTTGTGATTTGGTCGCCAAGCAGGTCCACAGAATTATCGGAAGGCTGGCGTTGGCTCGCTTGGTTATAGCTTCCCCAAAAACGATTGTGGTCACTTAACGCATAGTCCATTTTGATGTCGCCCTGGTCGTTATTGGTGGCACTAGAAGCTGTCTCAACCGCGTTGTCTATAAGGCGGTCATTGGTGGGAAGAGGGTAATCCCCGGAATTGAAAAGCGCCGTAGCTACCGGATCGATCATGCTGGTCGGAATTTTGTTGCCCGGAAACGCGGTGCGAACTGCTTCAGGGTTTGCGGGCTGAAGACAAGGGCCGGTCATCGAGGCGCAAGGACTGTAGATCGGTCGCGAAACTGTGAGGCCGCTGTCCGCTGGCGGCGTCAGCTCTTCTGAGAAATCGCCAGCACGCTCAGCCGCCGTCATCACGGTCCAAGAGACAGTCGAGGGCGGGTTGTCTAGCCTAATTCCTTCGTAGTCCGCGAAGAAGAAAAGTTTGTGTTTTATTATCGGCCCTCCAACCGTCGCGCCGAACTGGTTGTATCGTAGGGCAGGCTTGGCTATTCCTTGCCAGTCATTTGCCCAGTTGTTCGCGTTCAAAACGTTATTGCGGAAAAACTCGAAGGCCGCTCCGTGATAAGTATCCGTCCCTGATTTGAGGGTGACACTAACTATGGCGCCCTGGAACTGGCCATACTGCGCGGGTGCATTATTGGTGATCTCGTTGAATTCCTCAATGGCGTCCACGCTCGGCTGGTAGGCATAGTAATTCCCCACAAGCTGGTTTTCACTATGACCATCCAAAAGGTAATTATTCGTTTCCTCGCGGTTGCCGTTCACGTACGGTCGGCCGCCGACCAGCGTAGTTTTCGCGCCATTCTCAAAACTGCTCGGGTCCACCGTGGTGGCGCCCGGGGTGAGCAATGTCAACTCGGCGAAGTTACGTGTTGCAAGCGGGAGGTTTGCATTAAGGTTTGAGCCTATGACGTAACCTACCTCCATGGTGTCCTGTTGGAGCAAGGGTGGCGCCGAGCTCACAGTAATCGTCTGCGTCGCGTTCCCCACTTGTAATTCGATATCCACACGGGCGATCTGGTCCAACTCGAGTTCGAAAGCTGGCTTGACGCTCAGTGCGAAGCCTTGCGCCTGAGCAGTCACCGTGTACAGGCCGACGGGCAATCGGGAAAAGACGTAGATTCCCGCAGAGTTGGATTGGGTAGGATATTCCGTACCCCGGGCAACATCCTTAGCCTTCACTTCTGCGTTGGGGATGGCCCGTCCGGAAGAATCAGCAACCGTCCCTGTAATGCCTCCCGTTGAGCCCTGCTGGGCATGAAGCACAGCAGGAATCATCGCCGCCAGGGCAACTAAAACCGCCCACGCCAGCCACGAGTTATTTCGCGAACCCACACACGAAAATCTGAATCCCGCCATGCTCCCATCCTCCTTGAATTGAGATAACAACTACTGCGCCGTTTTCCGACGATTCCGCGCCCGGTGCTTAAGAGAGCTTTTAGTGTCTCCGGAAGTGTTTGTCAAGGAAAATATAATTTCATCTATTGAAAGTTATTGACATCGACGAATTGAGGCGATATTACTGGGATTGATCCGATTGCGGCTACGTCAAGAATCTCTGTCGCAGTGACAATCAAAAAGCTGATCGAATGAATGCACGAGATTGAGCAATCGGAAGGAGATTCACAATTGAAAAAGAAATCCTCGGGAACGGCGGCCCGCTCTCAGAATCCGCCGGTTCGCCAGCATGTGGAGGTCCTCGGGAAGGCCTTGGATATTCTCGATTTGCTGCAAGCCTCACACACCGAGTTGCGGCTTACTGACATCGCTGAACGAACTAGTCTCGACTTGAGCACGACGTTTCGCTTACTTCGGACTCTGGTAGAGCGTGGGTACGCTCGACGGGACAAGAAAACCAAGAAATTCCAGCGCCGCCTGGGTCACCGATCCTTTCGCATCGGTTATGCTCAGCTTTCTGGCGATGAGCCCTTTGTCAAAAAGGTAACTCAAGGCTTGTTGGATGCTGCGTTGATGTCCGGAATCGACCTTTTGGTAACGGATAACAACGCGAGTTCTGAGCAAGCTATAGAGAACGCGGCGGAACTGATTTCCAAGAGAATGGATTTCGTAATCGAATATCAACTCCATTCCCGCGTGGCGCCGATACTCGGGAATATGTTTCGCGAGGCGGGAATCCCCACTCTTGCGATCGATGTCCCTATGCCCGATGCCATCTATTTCGGCGCCGATAACTACGCGGTCGGCAGGGTCGGTGGAGAAGCGCTGGCGCAATTTGCGCGCCAGCATTGGAACAAACGAGTGGACCGCATTCTTCTGCTTGAGTCGGAAGAAGCGGGGCCTGCCACTCATTTGCGGATAATTGGGAGCCTTGATGGAATAAAGAGCGTTCTGCCAGATCAGGATGAGAAATGCGTGCTCAACAAAAATGGCAAAGGGACTGAAGCGGGAGGGTATAGCGCTACGCGAACCGCGCTTCGGTTCATGGGTAAGCGTGAGCGATTGCTCATCGCGGCTGCGAATGACAACTGTGCGCGCGGCGCGATTCGCGCCATCCGAGAGGCGGGTCGCGAACCGTTCACCGCCATTATGGCCCAGGGATGGGGACCGGATGCGGAACTCGAGGCCGAATTATGCAGGGCCGGCACTCCTCTCATCGGCGCGGTGGCCTATTTCCCCGAAAATTATGGGGCCAAGATTTTGCCGCTGGTCCTGCATTGCTTGAATGGACAACCTGTTCCGCCGGCCTCTTACGCCGAACACAAACTAATCGTACGCAATGGACTTTCCGTACCTGTGCAACTCATACCGTCGTCTCGCGCGTTGCGTCAGCCGAGCGCTGAAACCTAAACATTAAGAGGTGGCAACGACGGCCAGCGCCGTATCGTTTCTGCCGGCGAAAATCATCGAATCGGCTGACGAGGATGAGCGACAGCGCCTACAAATCGTCGAGGGGAATTGATCGGGTATGCAAAGTTGATGCCAGCAACGTGCGACAACGCGATATGCAACTTGCCGCTGGTCAGCGGCAAATTTGGACTAGAGCCGGCTGCATAAATGCCGCGATGTGATAAGAAGACAGGCAAAATGGAAGAAACCGTGCAAGACCGTGAAGGTGCGGGCGTATCGGACCTGGACAAGGCGGAAGTTTTGCAGTCTGGCATTGATACGCTCTATTTTCCGGCGTTTGCGATAGCAACGCAATTATCGCAAGTCCTCGAAACGCCGGTTGCAGGCGTTCTTTCAGTTGGGAATGACGAACTTCGTATGGTCCCGTCTCGAACGGACTTGTGGCGGATCGGAGCCGTAACCGCGACCGACAATGACACGGCGCAGCTCGGAGCGGGGGCGTCAACGTTCGGTGCGTGGCGCCCTCACATGCTTAAACGTGCTTTCCGCAATCCGACATTCGGCGGTCTGCGCGGATGCGAGATGGACTCCGATAGGTACGCCGCAACCGCTGACCAGCATGCTCTTCATATCTTTCCTGTAGCGCGTTTTGCCGACTGGCGTGTCCACTCTTTTGCCCGGGTGAATGGGGCATCCGGGAATGCTTTTTACCGGTCCTGCAGAGACAGCAGCTTTCCCCACACCGCCAGCCGAATCCCTTCTTCTTCCCACATCATTAGCGGCCACCAACAGTTCGAACCGTCTGAATACTGCTCAGGTAAAAGGTGCCAACTGGCCCATTGTCGAAGAACTCACAAATTGCCCTGTAGTCGGGATCGATTGGATGCCCACGGTCGGCCGCGCCCACCCCGGGGTCGCTTCGGTCCCCGAAACAGCGAGACAAGTATCTTCCACTGTAATTCGCTCAACAAAGCTTCCTGCTTCTTCTGCCTCATGACAGAAGACCAACAGACCGCCCTCCTCATACCATAAGTGACCGGTTTGAGGCCGAATCTATTTATGCAACCAGTTTCAGGAGAATTCGCTGTGAGAGCGTTGAGCTGGCAGACGAAGCCGAAAGGATTTGAATTGCGATGAGCAACCAAGGATCATTGCGTGTTGGGTTGTGCGGCTTGGGCAACGATGCCTATTGGAGCCAGTTCGCGGGCCTCGAACGGCGGCTCCAGGGCTATGTCGCGCAAGTGGCGGCGCGCCTCGCATGCCCCTGTGTCGAAGTCGTCAACCTCGGCCTCGTTGACACACCGTCTCGCTCCAGCGAAGCCGGCCATCAATGCCGACGCGAAGACATCGACGTGCTTTTCCTCTACGTCACAACCTATGCGCTCTCGAGCACCGTTCTTCCTCTCGTCCAGCGTGCCGGTGTGCCCGTCATCGTGCTCAACCTCCAGCCCGCGCCCGCAATCGACTACCAATCCTTCAACCGCCTCAAAGACCGCACGGCGATGACCGGCGAATGGCTCGCCTACTGCTGCGCCTGTCCGGTACCCGAGATCGCCAACCTGTTCAAACGCGCCCGCATTCCGTTCCACCAGGTCACAGGCATCCTCAATGAAGAAGCAACCTGGGTAGAGATTGGGCAGTGGCTTGCCGCCGCCCGCGTCCGATCCGCCCTGGCCTCGGCGCGCCTCGGCCTCATGGGCCACAACTATAGCGGCATGCTCGACATCATGACCGACGTGACCCTCCTCTCCATCACCTTCGGTACCAACGTTGAATTGCTCGAAGTCGATGAGCTGAGCGCCCTCGGCGCCCAAGTCACCGAGACCGACCTGACACGTCGCGTCGCCGAATTCCAGGTCGCCTTCGATGTCCAACCCGATTGCCCGCCCGAGGAATTGAATCGCGCAGCGCGAACATCCGTTGCACTCGACGCCTTTGTCGCCCGCCACGAACTTAACCTCGCGGCCTATTACTACAAGGGCTCCGGCGTCGCCATCAACGAAAACACCATGAGCTCAATCATCCTCGGCACCTCGCTCCTGACCGCACGCCACATACCGGTCGCTGGAGAGTACGAGGTCAAGAACGCCGTGGCCATGAAGATCATGGATCTGCTCGGGGTTGGTGGCTCATTTACCGAGTACTACGCTATCGACTTCAACGAAGATTTGGTCCTCATGGGCCACGATGGTCCTGGCCACATCGCCATCGCCCAGGGCAAAACCAAAGTGCGGCCGCTCAAGGTCTACCATGGCAAGGTCGGCAGCGGACTCTCCGTCGAAATGAGCGTCAAATATGGCCCCGTCACCCTCCTCGCGGTTGTCGAAGAGCACGAACATAACGCCTCGCGCTTCAAGCTAATCGTAGCCGAGGGCGAATGTGTCGCCGGCGAAATCCTCGAGATCGGCAATACCAACAGCCGCTACCGCTTCCCGCTCGGCGCGCGCGGTTTTGTCAACGCCTGGAATCAGGAAGGCCCTGCGCATCACTGCGCCGTCGGCATAGGTCATGTCGCAGCCACCCTCGCCAAAACCGCCGCCCTCATGGAACTAGGCTTCCACCAAGTGTGTTGATGAAATTGTTGCCGTGGCTTACCGCGCAGTGACTCCTGAAATGCTGAGTGTCGATTCAGTTATGAAAATGATTGGGATTATCCCATTGAACGAATCAACACCAGGAAAATCGGACAAGCAATCCGATAGGGCTTATGGCACGATCTGACCGTTTTTGATCAAACGTGCTTGTAAATGAGGAGTGTCATGTCGAGCAACTTGAATTTCCATCTGGGAGTCAAAAGCGATCCCATAGAATACCGGTACTCCTGGGAGTGGTTGTTACGTATTCTTGCCGACGAAGGCGTCCGGTTTATGCAGATTGGCACTTTTTTTGAGATTTATCAACTTCCCGATTCTGTGTTCTTAGAGCTGCGCGAAAAGGCCGCGCAGCTTGGGATTGTGATTTCCAGTGTGTTCACGGCGCATCGCGAACTCGGGGGATTCTTTCGTGGGGACTCGGCTTGGAATGAGGTGGCATTTCAAAACTATCAGCGCCTAATTCGCGTCGGATCACTGGTGGGTGCGGATTCTGTTGGTTCGAATCCAGGCGCGGTTATGCGGGACCAAATGGACATCAAACCCGCTGGTATCAGAACTTACTTGGACTCCATGAAGAGGCTGATGCATTACGCGTTCCAACAAGGTGTGGGGGGCCTGGCCATCGAGCCAATGTCCTGTCTCGCGGAACCGCCTACACTTCCATCCGAAATCATTGATATGGCTGAAGAATTAATTGCGTATCACCGGAAGTACTCAAATGAAACGGCTCGGGTGGGCTATTGCTTTGATATCAGCCACGGCTATGTGGACGAGAATCGCAATATGCAGTATTCAAATCATGAGTTGCTCGACGCCGCGCTACCCTACATTACAGAGATTCATCTGAAAAATACCAATTTAGTCCTCGATTCCACTTTCGGCTTTGCGCCCAATGAGAGAGCCCGCGGAATCATCGATGTCGAGCACGTTCGAGACCATCTTCTCGCAAACGCCGCACTGCTGCCAGTAACGGATCTGATCGGGTACCTTGAAATAGGCGGACCTAAATTGGGCAGGGATTACTCTGACCTAGAACTAGAACGCCAGCTCCGCACCTCAATTCGCTACCTCCAAGAAACCTTTGTGACGCCTCAGGCGGAATTACCGGCACAGGTAACAGCGGCACTGCAGCTACAGAGTGAAGCTTCATTTCCGGAAGCCTCGACTTTATCAGTTCCAGTTGTCAAGATAGCGTCTTCGATGATGTGTGCAGACATGGGTAGGTTGCGCGATGAGATTCAGAGGTTGGAATCGCTAGCAGTGGACCTGCTGCATTGGGATATCATGGACGCCCATTTTGTCCCCAATATGCCATGTGGCCTCGCGCTTCTGGAGCAGATGCGAAACATAACCACATTGCCATTTGACGTCCACCTGATGGTTGAGGATAACGACTTTTTCATTGCCGAATTGTCCAAAATCGGCGTGCAGATGATCTCGGTACACTACGAATCGGCTCGCCATTGCGACCGGACCCTTTCGCTGATTCGCGAGGCAGGTGCGGCAGCGGGTATCGCCTTGAACCCAGCAACACCGCCCACCGTGCTGCAGTACCTCACGCACCTGCTCGACTTTCTCCTCGTGATGACGGTGAACCCAGGATTCGCCGGTCAGAAACTCACCGGCTCGGGCCTCACCAAGATTGCAGATTGCCATGCCTGGATACACAAAGCTGGGGCGAAGGTCCTGATTGAGGTCGACGGAAATGTCAGCTTCGAACACATCCCGAAGATGGTAGCGGCGGGAGCAGACATTCTGGTCGCCGGTTCAAGCAGCTTGTTCAATCGTGCGGCATCAAAAAACGAGAATATGCGAAACATTCGAGCGGGGATCGGGGCAGGCCTGCGGATGCGCGACCAGCATATTGCAGCCTAACCGATCGGAGGATATCGATTCAGTGGGTACAGTTTCGATGAACGCGCTGGTTCTGCACGCCGTGGGTGATGTCCGCTACGAGCCGATCCCTGTTCCCGAACCGAGCGCAGGACAAGTCAGAGTGAGAGTCGGATTTTGTGGTGTCTGTAATTCCGATATCCCGCGATTCTTTGGGAAAGGACCCTACTCGTTTCCCCTGGTTTGCGGCCACGAGTTCGCGGGCGTCGTGGATTGCGTTGGCGCAGGCGTAACAACATTTGTGCCCGGAGACCGAGTAGCTGTGTTCCCGCTCCTTTGGTGCGGCGATTGTAGTTCATGCGAGCTCGGCCAATATGCGCAATGCCTCAAATACGACTACCTTGGGTCACGGAGTAATGGCGCCTTTGCAGAGTATGTGGTAGCGCCCGCACGGAACCTCCTACGCGTATCAGACTGCCTTTCTCTTGAGGAGGCGGCCATGATCGAGCCCGCCGCAGTCGCTCTACACGCTCTGCGGCGCGCCGGCGGATGTTCAGTCGGAGACTCGGTCGTCGTATTCGGTGCCGGACCGATAGGGATCATGGTGGCGCAATGGGCGCGTGCAATGGGAGCTATCGAGGTCATGATCGTAGATTTGGTTCAAGAAAAACTGGAGCTGGCAAAGCGTCTCGGCATCCACCATGTGATTGATATGCGCAAGACGGATGCCGTCGCCGCGGTCGAGAAAATTACGAACGGGGTCGGAGCCGACATATGCATAGATGCGGCCGGCGTGCCCCAAGCGACAGTTCAAACAATGCGTGCCGCTCGCCATGGCGGTCGGATAGTACTGTTGGGAAATCCAACGGCCGATATCGAGATTCCTGCTGAACTCATCTCCCGCGTGATGCGGCGTGAACTCGGGATTGTCGGAACCTGGAATTCCAGCTTCGGCGTCTTCGGTGAGGATGACGACTGGCATTGCTCCCTGGCCGGCATGGCCTCCGGGGCCATCGATGTAAAACCGCTCATCACGCACCGCGTACCTTTGGGTCGCGCTATTGACGCGCTGCACATGATTAAAGATCGTACCGAGTTTTACTGCAAGGTCCTCATTCAACCGAATTCCGGAGTTTAGACAACGCATGAAATCTGCCTCCGTTGCTGCGACCGAAACACTCAATGCGACCGTGATACCAACGACTATGAGAGCGGTGGTCCTGCGCGGCATCGATCAAATGGCGGTCGAAGATCTGCCCGTGCCCGAGATTGATGATGATTCGGCCCTGATGAGGGTTGAGGCGGTCTGCATCTGCGGGTCGGACATCCGTATCCTTCATCACGGCAATCCACGAGTCCATCCGCCAACTATCACTGGCCATGAAGCCGCCGGTGTACTTGTAAGAGTCGGCGCTAATGTCAGGAACCTGAAGGTAGGCGATCGTATTTCGATTGGGGCGGACGTGCCTTGTGGAGAGTGCGATTGGTGCCAAAACGGTTTGGGAAATAACTGCGAAATCAATTATGCCGTGGGCTACCAGATTCCGGGAGCATTTGCTGAATTCATGAAACTTCCGAAGTTAATGTGTGCCGAAGGTCCTGTTACCAAAATAGACGATGGTCTCAGCTACGAAGAGGCGGCTCTCGCCGAGCCGCTTGCTTGCGCCATCAATGGGCTGGAGTTGGTAAACATGTCGCTCGGAAAAACAGTTGTGATAGTTGGGTTGGGACCTATCGGTTGCATGATGATTGATCTGACCAGGATCATGGGAGCGGAGAAGGTAATCTGCATTCAGCGCAGCAGGCTTCGGATGGAGATCGCGAAGCAATACAAGGCGGACCTGTATCTCGCGAGCGCAGACACCGACGTCGTGCAAGCGGTGTTGGAGGCGACGGGTGGACGGGGAGCAGATGCAATCATCACCACCTGCGGATCGGTGGAAGCACACGAACAGGCGGTGGAGATGGTCGCGCACCGGGGGTACATAAACCTCTTTGGCGGGCTAGGCAAGGATGCGCGACCGATGAGTCTGTATTCGAACAAGATTCACTACAGCGAATCGTTTCTGACCGGCTCCCATGGCTCTGTGCCAAGGCAGCACAAAATGGCGGTGAAGCTTCTGGAGAGTGGTCGTGTGAGGGTGAAACCACTGATCACTCATCGATTTCCGCTGAGTGAGATTAAGGCCGCCTTTGACGTGATGGAGTCGCGTCAAGGAATGAAGATTGCAGTGATTCCTCATAGTGCGACGCAGACACCACAAAGCTTTTGAACCTTTCTTCGACCGTCTCATCAGGGCCTTGCTCCACAGAGTCGTTGTTTTTTGAAAGGTTCAGAGCCACTTGCGCCATGGCGGGCCAGCCAAGGCTAATGCGGAGCCAATTGCCTTTGCATGTGGAGATACTTCTTACGGGACCGATGTCAAACTCAACGCGGAAGGATGCATGCGGCGAGAACCACGCTACTTATCAATTGCGCATTTTGTGAAGTCAAGGTCGAATTGGTTAGGAATGACGGCAAAAGCGAATGGGCGCTTCTGGAATTGTCAGAATGCTTGGAAAGCACAAATGACTGAAGTCAATTGCCGGCCCGGAGTGTTTTGTGACTGCAGATCGCCACACAGGTGGTGTCAGTGACTCCAAATCCCTTGCTAGGAGTTTTCTTTCATTGGCTCGGAGGCTTGGCTGCCGGCAGCTTTTATGTGCCGTACCGTGCTGTTCGCAAATGGGCATGGGAGACTTACTGGCTCGTTGGGGGATTCTTCAGTTGGATCGTTGTGCCATGGGTTGTAGCGCTCGGTATGACCAAGGATCTGATTCCCACTCTGCAACATGCTCCACACGGCGCTTTGATCTGGACATACGTCTTCGGGACTCTCTGGGGCCTTGGCGGACTGACTTTTGGCTTAACGATGCGGTATCTCGGTATGTCGCTGGGCATGGCCATGGTTCTGGGTTATGACGCTGCTTTCGGAACTTTGGTGCCTCCTATCTTTAGAGGGCAATTCTATTCGAAAGTGGTCGGGACGTATTCGGGCCGGGTGGTTCTACTTGGAGTTGTAGTCTGTCTGGTCGGTATCGCCGTTTCTGGCTGCGCCGGAATATCGAAGGAACGAGAGCTGTCTTCTGAGCAGAAGCGTTCGGTAATCAAGGAGTTTGACTTGAAGCGAGGCATGCTCCTGGCCGCATTTTCCGGTGTTATGAGCGCTTGCTTCGCGTATGGTCTCGCAGCCGGTGATCCAATTAAAGAGGCCACAATCGGTTACGGCACCGATCCGCTTTGGCAAGGCCTGCCGGTTTTGGTTCTGCTTCTCCTGGGCGGCTTCACTACGAACGCTATTTGGTGTGTGTTCCTGAATATCCGCAATAGCACCGGGGCCCAGTACTTTTCGTTCTCGGTGGCCGAGGCCGCCAATCTGCGAGCGCCTCATGCCATGGTGAAGACCGCACGCGACACACGAGGCATAGAAACGGCATCGGCCACGCCCGGGGCCACCTATGTCGAAGATCGGTCGCAGAGTGTACCGATATTCTCGAACTACATCTTATGCGCGCTGGCCGGTACGACATGGTACTTACAGTTCTTTTTCTACACGATGGGCGAGACGAAGATGGGTGTCTACAAATTCTCAAGTTGGACACTGCACATGGCCAGCATCATCATTTTTAGTACTCTTTGGGGTGTCGCGCTTCATGAGTGGCGCGCTGTAAGCAAACGCACGGCGATCCTTGTGGTTCTGAGCCTCCTGGTGCTGATTGTCTCCACTGCAATCGTCGGATACGGTAATTATTTAGGAATCGGAACGACTCACTGAGAACTCTAGTCTGGATGAAATTGTCCTTCGCCAAAACTCCATGGGGCTCAATCCCGTTGTGTTCTCCGTGGTATAAACTTGCCTTCCGCTCATGTTCGAGTTCTTGCTGGTAACGGGGGACGAGGAAGCGCGTTGCGAGAAGATTCCCCGAGGCCGCCTTATTTATTGACTTCATCACGAGTCCCTAATACTCCCGTGATGAGTTTTCGATTCCCGTTATCGTTGATCGTTAGGCGCGGTTGACCGCACATCGCTCTATTCGATAGCCGCATAAGTTTACAGCGAGTGGCAGAATCGAGTGAGTTCAGCAGAAAAGGCCGCTGACTGGACCGGGATCTCAGCTCGGCAACGAGAGCGTTTCCTGAAGGCCATACTTGACCGCGTCGTCATCCATCCGGATTCGGTCGAGGTGAAGATGCGCAAAGAGCCGCTCATCCAGCAGCTGGCTGGAAAGACCAGTCCCCAATTGAACGAGTGCAGTGAATACATTTCCTTGCATTGCCCGTTTCGCGTCGCAAATCGCGGCAAGGCATTCCGCCTGATCGTCGGCAACGATCATGCCCCTTCCGAAATCAACACCCATGCCATCCTCAAAGCCGTTGCGCGAGCGCGCGCATGGCGGGAACAGCTTA
>Ga0210388_10002351_pt1 | contig 14707 bp, 10 predicted proteins | sample IncBWC19OmetaG_FD_155485 | JGI IMG/M metagenome (GOLD analysis project Ga0210388, IMG submission 155485) | Forest soil microbial communities from Barre Woods Harvard Forest LTER site, Petersham, Massachusetts, United States - Inc-BW-C-19-O ...
TCCCTTGATGACGCCTACGGCCGTAAGATCATTCACCGCCATCACTGCGGTAGGTCTTTGAGAAAGTTTTGCGATATTCAAGCCCGCCGCCAAGCCGCCCTCGTAGCGCAAGTCTCCGTGTACGATCGGTCCGGGCTCCATTCCCAAATCCCGCATGCAGTTTTCGTACGCTTCCAAACGAGCGATGTTGGATTTCAGTTTTGGCCGCCCGGCGATGAACGCTATGCGCCTGTGCCCGCTCTTGTGGAGGTACTCGACAATCTGTTTGATTCCCGAGAAGTAGTCAATTCGCAGTTTGCTGACATAGCCACGAACGGGCGCGAGGTCAAGGAACGTGACAGCGATTCTTCTACGTTCAAGTTCCTGGATGAGTTGCGAGCTGATCTCGGACGTCATGATCGCCACACCGCGCACATTGTGCTCCATCATGCGCTCCGCGGCTTCGCGCGTTCTGCGCGGATCGTAATTCGTATCGCTAAGAATCGCGTCGTAACCAAGTTCACGCGCGCGCGTTTCGAAACTCTTGATGACCTCTGGGAAGAAAGGGTTCACGATGTCCGAAACGATAATTCCCAGCGTGCGGCTGTCGCGCGAAGCCAGATGCCGCGCATGAGCGTTCGGAAAATAGCCGAGGCGCTTCACCGTTAAGAGCACCAAGCGGTGCGTGCGCGGCCCCACTTTTCCGGTCTTGTTCAAGACGTTGGAGACCGTCGCAGTAGACACACCGGCAGCCTTGGCGACATCGCGAATCGTTAGACCCATGGCGATTGCATTTAGCTTTCCTCGACCGACTCCGAACTTAGACTAGAACCTCAATACTGGAAATCCGCCGGCGGCTCAGAGTATAAATCAAAAAAAGTGCTTGACACTATGCAAAATAGCGTGATATCACCCAGGTTAAGCGGTTAAGTGCTTTGCGGTCGTTTAATTGGGGTCGTGCGCTTTGCTTTCATTCCGGGGCTTTGGGTTTGTCCAATTAACTGACATTCGTGGCGCGAGGCGCTGGGCTCTGTAGCCCGATGGGTTCGATCAGGAAGATCGGACTAACGGCTTGCCGTAAGGGCGAGTAACGGCGTGGCCATGCAGGCATTGTGGGCTCTCGGCCCACGTTGGTGCATATTGCGCTACAAACGGCACTGTGCTGGTGCCAGGAGGAAGTTCATGAAGCGAATGGAAGATTCAAGGCTAATCGGGCGTGCATTTCTCGGGATGACCGCCGCATTTGTTCTTATGCTTTTGTGCGTATCGCCGCTCCGCGCTCAAGTGGATGCTGGCGCCATCCTGGGCACGGTGACCGACGCATCTGGTTCGGCCGTCCACGGTGCCACAGTAACCCTTACCAACGAAGGGACCAACGCTGCACTTTCCACCACCACGGGAAACGACGGCGTGTACAAATTCACGCCAGTGAGAATCGGGAATTACAAACTCACTGTCACATTTCAAGGGTTCGAGACGATCACGAGGACCCATGTCCAGGTTAACGTCGGTGAGAACGTAGTCGCGGACTTCGCTCTAAAACCGGGCAACGTCACCACAACAGTTGAGGTCACCGCCGCTGCTCCCGTATTGCAATCGCAAGATGCTTCCGTAGGCCAAGTCATCGATTCCAAAAGCGTCAACGACCTGCCTCTAAACGGTCGGAATTTTACCTTCCTGGCTCAGCTTTCCGCAGGTGTCAACTCTCCGCAAGCGGACACGCGCGGCAACGCCGCGAGCGGCGCCTTCACAGCGAATGGTCTTCGCGCCGCGCAGAATAACTATTTGCTCGACGGCATTGATAACAATTCCGACACCGTGGACTTTCTGAATGGCACAAACTTCGTCGTTCTTCCGCCGGTCGATGCGGTGGAGGAATTCAAAGTGCAAACTTCAGACTTCAGCGCCGAGTTTGGCCGCTCCGGTGCCGCCGTACTCAATGCCACCATCAAGTCCGGCACAAACGAGTTCCACGGCGACGTATGGGAATTTTTCAGGAACGACCATCTAGATGCCGCCGACTTCTTTGAAAACCAACATCAAGTACCAAAGGGCGATTTGCAGCAGAACCAATTCGGCTTTACCGCCGGTGGCCCTCTTTACATTCCGAAAGTATTTAACGGCAAAAATAAAGTTTTTCTCTTCGGCGACTACCAGGCACTGCGCCGGGTTCAAGGAACGATTCTGAGCGGTTCAGTTCCCAGTACGGCTGAGCGAGCCAGCGGTTACACCAACTTCCAGGACCTCATTGCTGCACAGTCAGGCACAGTTACCGACGCTTTGGGACGTGTCATGCCCGCCGGCACTATCCTGGATCCTGCCACCACTCGTCAGATTTCTCCTGGCGTGTTCGTACGCGATCCATTTGGTACCTGTGCCAATGAGCCTGCTGGTTTCACTTATACTGTGGCTACTTGCGGCTTGAACATGATCCCTGCAGGACGCTTGGATCCAAACGCCATCGCGCTTTTGAACCTGTATCCCAATCCCACTACAGATGCGGTTGGCTCACTCTTTTCCAACTACGCCAACTCACCAAAGCTGTACGAACACAGCAATTCCTTTGATACCCGGATGGACATCAACTTTAACGACAAGAACCAATTTTTCTTCCGGTTTAGCTTGGTGGATGACCCGCAGTTCATTCCGGGCATCTTCGGTGGCGTTGCGGACGGTGGCGGCTTCCAACAGGGAGATCAAACCGCCAACGCGCAGCAGACCGCGATTGGTTACACGCACACGTTTTCTCCTACTTTAATTAACGAGGTTCGCGCTGGGTTCAACTACCTTCACACGACGCGTGTTTCGCCTTCCGCCAACGATCTGACGGACATCCCTTCGCAGTTTGGCATTCAGGATGTCCCTCAGGAGTCTTTGAATGGTGGACTTCCCGCCTTCGGAATCAACGGGCTATCCACGCTGGGCAGTAACGCCTTCCTGCCTTCGGACGAAGTTAGTTCCACGTTCCAGCTCACTGACAGCGTCACGAAGATTTACGGCAAACATACGTTCAAAATGGGCTTTGAGTTCCAGCACGTCAAGTTCTCGACGCTTCAGCCGCCATGGTCGCGTGGCGAATTTGACTACAACGGCGATTACACCGAAGTGCCTACGATTGACAGCGGAAACACTGGACGTGCGGACTTCCTTCTGACGCCCATCGCGTCGACGGTGGCCGGCGGTGTGGATTTCGTCGGCGGCGCTAGCGCGGTGGATTTGTCCAACATCTCGCTCACTGATAACGGCAAGAACTACTACGGCGGCTTTTTCAATGACGACTGGAAAATCAGCCGGAAACTGACATTAAACCTTGGCGTGCGCTACGACTTCTTTGGCTTGGTTTTCGAGCATCACGGCAATCAGGCGAACTTCATCCCAGCCGGTGGACCGTTCGGACAGGCGGCGTACCTACTGCCCCTTTCTACCTCGTGCGCCCCAGGCGTGGACCTCTCTGCGAGTTTTGTCAGCTTGCTGGCCACGGACAATATTCTGTGCGAAAACACGAATGCATACGGTGCCGGCCTTGGGCATTCACAAAACAACAACTGGGCTCCACGCGTCGGTTTCGCCTATCAGTTCACTCCGAAGCTCGTTGTTCGCGGCGGGTTTGGTATGTTCTACAATGGCTTTGAAAACCGCGGGTTTTCACCAAATCTTGGCGAAAACTATCCTTTCCAGTTCAACTTCCAATTCAGTTCCAATAACGACGTTTCCCCCATCAGTGCAGGTACTTCGTTCGAGGGCTGTCCAACCGCGGGTGGTCAGCCGCTCGGGGTTGCAACGTTTGAAACTGGATTTTCTTGCACGCCGCTGAGCCCGCTATTGGTCAATGCAAACGGTTTGGCGCTGCGCGGAATTCAGTTCAATTACGACACGCCCTACTCGATGGGTGCCAATTTAACCGTTCAATATCAATTGACGTCTTCACTGTCCTTGCAAGCCGGCTACGTGACTTCTCTGGCCCGGCATCTGGAGTCGTTTCCAAACTCGAACAATGCGACCAGCATTGCACCGCCCAGCACGCCTACAGCGTCTCTCGTGCCGTTTCCGGATTTCGGCAGGGGCTCGAGTTATGCAGCCACCGCGGGCATGAGCGCTTACAATTCGCTCCAGACCAAAATCGAACAGCGGTTCGCAAACGGTCTAAACTTCCTGTTTACCTACACCTGGTCCAAGACCATGTCAGATGCAGGCGACTTGCTAAACGGCGGGAGCGTGGCAGGTTATCGCGCGCCATCCGTTCCTGGCCTCGGAATGGCTTTTGACTATGGCTTGGCGGACTTCGACATCCGCAATGTTTTCCACTTCAGTGGCGGTTATGAGCTGCCTTTCGGTAAGGGCAAGCACTTCATGACCGGTGCCACCGGTTTTGTGGATAAGATCGTGGGCGGCTGGAGCATCAACTGGAGTTCCACTTTCCAGGGTGGCCAGCCGATCAGCATTGGCTGCCCCAGCGGTACCGCATCTGGCCTGGGTTGCGGCGCTCTCTTTACTGGACAACCATTGAAGCTCGGACTCCACAACGACTCGAATGGGCTCCTGAGTTGGTATGGCAATCCGGGGGCGTTCACCCAGCCGGCCGCTTGTACCGTAGGTGACAGCCCCGCCTGCCTCGGTGGCGTTACGCAGGTACCCGGACCGGGATTCGACAGACTGGACTTTTCAATCTTCAAGGATATCCCATTGAGCGAGCGTTTCCGCCTGCAGTTCCGTGCGGAAATCTTCAACATATTCAACCATCCGAACTTCAACGCCCCGAATTTCGGCGGTAACGGCGTTGTCGCGATCTCCAACTCGGGCAATTTCAACAGTTCGACCTTCGGCGAAATTGGTTCCACGCGCGATGCTCCCTATGATCCGCGGCAGATTCAGTTCGCTCTGAAACTGTATTTCTGATTTTGCCACACCTCCCCGCAGAGTGCTCGTCGAGGGCGCTCTGCGGGGAACCCCTTTTTTGCTCGAACTTTCCTCGCTTCATGATGCGGTGATAACCTAGGACTGCCGTGCTCATCGGAAGCCGTTTTACCAGGGCAGTATTTCTAGTTCTCTTGGCGTGCACGTCCGCGGTGACTGCCCAAGCCAGCCAAGACCAACATCTCGATCACGAATTCCAGGCTGCTGCGGCTCAATATGACTCCGGGCATTACCCGGAGGCCGCTGCAAAGCTTGAGGAGTTGCTCAAACAGGTCCCGGAAAGCTTTGAGGTTCATGAACTTCTGGGCTTGGTTTACTCCGCGCAATCCAAAGACGCAGCCGCCAACACCCACCTTGAGAAAGCCGTGCGGCTGAATCCCCGCTCTGCACCCGCTCGAACCAATCTCGCCGCCAATCTCGTTCGCTTGGGAAAGCTCGAGGGGGCAGGAGAGCAGTTCAAAAAGGCGGCCGAGCTCGAACCTCAAAATTTTGACACCAATCACAATCTCGGTGAGTTTTATGTCCAATCCAAGAAAATCGCCGAAGCTGTGCCTTATCTTGAGCTTGCCCAGCGGATTGACCCCTCTTCCTACGACAATGGCTACGACTTGTCCCTCGCCTATCTTTCCACGGGGCGCCTCGCCGACGCTCGCAAGCAAATCCAGGAACTCCTAAAGCTCAAGAACGCTGCCGAACTCCACAACCTCCTGGGCGAGGTTGAGGAAAAAGATGGCAAGTTCGTGCCGGCCGCCAACGAATACGAACTTGCCGCTCACGCCGATCCCAGCGAGAGCAACCTATTTGATTGGGGCAGTGAGTTGCTGCTTCACCGGACGCTTGGACCATCCATAGAGGTCTTCCAGGACGCTGCCAAGCGCTATCCTGCCTCGCAACGGCTTGCCATAGGCCTGGGGATGGCTCTCTACGCGCATGGCAACTATGACGAGGCTGTCAAATCGTTGCTCCGAGCGGCTGATCTAAACCCTTCTGACCCAAGCTGTTACCTGTTTTTGTCCCGGGCCTACGACAGTTCGCCGAGCCAGGCCGACGAGGTTATCCAGCGATTCCGCCGCTACTCCGAACTCCAGCCGCGCAATGGCCAAGCCCTCTACTATTATGCGATGAGCCTGTGGAAGGGAAAACGAGCTCAGGACCCGACCTTGGACCTCCGCCAAATTGGGACCCTGCTCAAGAAATCCATCGAGCTCGATCCCAAGCTTCCCGAGTCTCACCTGCAGCTGGGCAATCTCTATTCCGACCAAAGTAAGTATCCCGAAGCAATCCCGGAATACCTGAGGGCGCTCGAACTGGATCCCGACCTTGGGGACGCCCACTACCGCTTAGGGCAGGCTTATGTTCGCACTGGCCAAAAGGGCCACGCCCAGGAACAAATCGAAATTTACCAGAAGCTGCGAGAACAGCACCTTGCGGATATCGAGAAACAGAGGGCGGAGATTCGTCAATTTGTCTATGCGGCGAAGGACAATCCGTCCGGCAAGCCCTGACTTCCCGTAGTTGGCTGCGTCGAGGTCGGCGGAAGGGGGATCGTGGCCTTCATATTTAACCATCTGGCTAAATACGAGGTCCGATTTGCGGGGGAAACAGACCGAGTATCGGGGAAAAGATGATATCGGCGAGGCTGTTTCTTGCTAGTGCTTGACTTCAATGATTGCGCGGCGTAGCTTACGCTAAGCATCGCATTTACAGTGACCTACAACATGTCATGCCTCTCCAAAACGGCACCGATTCTGGCTGGTTCTTCGACACCGGGAGCTGGCTGCCAAACCCGCAGTCCTCTGGAAATTGCCCGGCAACTTGCCTTCACGCGACGTGAGTTCTTACGCAGCGCGGCCGGGGTAGCCCTGGGCGGCAGCCTGTTGGGGTCCGGGCTGCTTGCCCGCTCCGGGGTTCCCCAAAAGAGAAGAAAAGTTGTGGTCATTACCTTTGGCGGTGGCGCGCGCGACCAGGAAACGTTTGCGCCGGAGGGCCAGGAAAACATTCCTCATCTGATGCGGGAACTGATTCCGCAATCCACTTTTTTCACGCAGGTCATCAATCGCGGCATTCTCGGGCACTACGTGGCTACCGCCAGTCTGGCCACGGGAGTTTATGAGACGGTCAACAACTTTGCGTCTCTTCCTCCGGAACACCCGACGGCGTTCGAGTATTTCCGCAAGGATTTGAAACGTCCCGCGTCCGATGCGTGGGTGGTGGCGCCGAGCAACGGTTTCAATCGCATTGGCGAAAGCAACAATCGCTCCTACGGCCCGGGCTTTGGCGCGCGAGTGATTTTGCCCAAGCATCTTTTAACCGCGGCAACATCCGGCGGAGCGGATTACGAACATTTGTTGCGCGACAATTACGAGACGCCTTTTTACACGCCAGAGCTTGGCGGCAGCGAATTTGAATTGCAACAATTGCAGATGCTGTTGAAGCTCTCCGTGGACGACTTCAAAAAGCATGCGCGCACACTTTCGAGTCCCGATGAACTCTCCGTTTACATCACACGCCAGCTGATGCAGCAACTCGCTCCCAGCCTTTTGTGGATCACCTTGCACGATATCGATATCGCGCATGCTGGCGCGTATTCGCTCTATATTGAGGGCATCCGCCGCACAGATCGTCTTTGTGCCGAGCTTTGGAAGACGATCCAGACCGAGCCGGAGTATGCCGGCAACACGACTCTGTTCATACTGCCGGACTTTGGCCGCGACTCCGACGAAGATTCCGGCGGCAATGGATTTCAGCATCACCGCACGGGCGATGCGCTCTCTCGGACCACATGGATGATGGCGATGGGAGCCGGTGTTCGTGAAGGTGTGGTTATCGATCGCCCGCTGGAATCCACCGATCTTGTGCCATCGATCGGATCGATACTTGGGTTTGATGCGTCGCTTGCGCAAGGCAAGCCGATCATTGAGCTTGCGTAATTTTATGCATTCCATCGACCTCAAGACCGAGCAATTCAGCGGCTACCCGCCGGAAGCGCGAAAACTCGCCATTGCCAATCTCGCCGCCTTGCAGCGGCTGCCATTGAGTTTCTTGCCGAGCCTATTGCGAGAGGTCATCGATTACGATTTCAAGTTTCCCGCGGAGCGCAAAGCGATCGAGAGAGAACTGGCGAATCTGAGCTCGCTCTCGCCGGAACAGACAAGGGACTGGTTTCAAGGCTTCGCGCAAATCCGTCTTTCCTCGCAGCTCGAACAATTCGATTGGGTAAACGCACCGGCGCAGTATGTCGAACAACTCTCGGCGTACCTCTGGACGACGCACCAACTGGATGCGTTTCGAGTCGCGGCGCTCGCTTACGCGGACCGTTTGCGGGAGGCAGTACCGCCGGAACCTCCAGCGATGCCCAGATTGGGAATCACCGTCGTCGGTCAAGGCGTCACGACTCCAGAAGAGCCGGTATTTCGTAAACTTCGCCCGCATGGCGTGTATTACAGCCGCGTGCAACCGGAAAACGGGTTAAAGCAGATTCTGGAAGCGGTGGCTGCTCGGGCCAAGGCGCATCCCGTTGCTCAGAGCCATTGGTACATTGATGGTGGGCAAGAAGCGATTCACAACTCCGCGATTACGTGTGTCTCTTATCAGAAGCTCGGGCCGGCGCGTGCAGCTTTGTCGAGCAAAATACGAGTAGAGATCGAACGGCCCGGCATGGGGCCGGAGACACTGAGAACTTTGCTGGCGCAAATGCGGCCTGCGGATCTTGGTCTCGAGCAGGGCGCAGTGATGGATCGCTTTCAGGTGAAGCTGTTGACGGAGGGCTCAGGGACGCAGATATTCAGCACGACTTTCGCACAATGGGCGGCACGCGAAGCGCTGCGGCGCGCGCAGCCTCTTACCTTGCTGGTCCGATTTGCCCCGCGACAACGACAGAAGCCGATGAACGAAATGTTGGCCGCTGGAGCCGACAGCCGTTTGGAACTCGATCCCATGGGGTCGCTGGTCGATGCGGATATGGGAGCGTATTACAACTGGTTGAACCAGCAACGGCTGACGGGAGCCGAGCAATCATCGTTCTTGGTGTGGTTCGAGAATCACGGCGAAGCGGTGGCCATTGGCCCTTCGATGCCTCGCGGAACTGAGTCGACTACGCCAGTTGATCTCCAGACATTGCTTACCTGGATGACCTGAAAATTTTCGAGGAACAATCAGGGAGGAAGGAAGAATGAACAAAATTTGCAGGCAGTCCAGGTTAAACGCTTCATACCGTGCGACGGACGATTCACTTGAATTCGATTGTCTCGGTAGAGATGCAGAGAACTGTGCTCGCACCAATTCGGCGTTCTCCGGTACACTCTGGGGGATTTCCCATGCCTAAGCTATCGCGGCGCACGATGTTGAAGAGTGCTATCTCGGGAGCCACCGTGGCTTCTATCCCATCGATGTCCTGGCAGGATCAGAAGACTCCGATCCCGCGCAAGGGGCACATCAAGCAATCCGTTTCACGTTGGTGCTACAAAGGGATTGAGCTCGATGCGCTCTGCGCTTATGGAGCGCAGATTGGTTTGAAGGGCGTCGATCTGCTGAATCCGGATGAATACGAAGTACCCGCGCGCCATGGCTTGGTTTGCAGCATGGGCTATGCCGACGGTGGCGAAATTGGCAAAGCCATGAACCGCGTCGAAAACCACGCGAAGATCGAGGAGGGTTTTCGCAAATACATTCCGATCGCTGCCAAAGCCGGCGTACCCAACGTGATTACTTTCTCCGGAAACCGCGGGGGTATGTCCGACGAAGAAGGCGCCAAAAATACCATTCTTGGGCTCAACCGCGTGAAGAAAATTGGCGAAGATTACGGCGTCACTATCTGCATCGAGCTTCTCAACAGTAAGGTAGACCACAAAGATTACATGTGCGACCACACTGCCTGGGGAGTGCAAGTGGTGCAGGCGGTGAACTCGCCGCGCGTCAAGTTGCTGTTTGACATCTACCATATGCAAATCATGGAAGGAGACCTGGTTCGCACCATTCAGCAGAACATCCAGTGGATTGGTCATTTTCATACTGGCGGCGTTCCAGGACGACATGAGCTCGACGGAACGCAGGAAGTGCAGTGGGATGGTGTGATGCGCGGAATCGCCGCAACCAATTACCAGGGTTATGTGGCGCACGAGTTCGTGCCTTCGCGCGATCCGCTAACCTCGCTGCGGCAAGCGGTGGATTTGTGCGATGTCTAGTATTTACGTACGAGAATTCCACGGATAAATTTTTTCTCTCCGCTTGCGGAGCTGCATGAACCCAGCCGAAATTTTGCGTTTGGGCAGCATTCGAGACGTCGCGCATTTCGAGGACCGCCTCGCGGCGCTGCGCTTAAAGATTCCATGTGATTCCGAGCTGATTCGTGGGTCGGAGTCTCCGTTGGCCCAGCCGATCATTCGCGAAGGAATCAAAATTGGCAATCGTATCGCGATTAATCCCATGGAAGGCTGGGACGGAACACCGGATGGCAATCCCAGTGAACACACGTTTCGCCGATGGCAGCGATTCGGACGCAGCGGAGCGAAGCTGATCTGGGGTGGCGAAGCAGTTGCTGTTTGTCACGAAGGGCGCGCCAATCCGAATCAACTTCTAGCTGCCTCGCATACGCACGCAGGCCTGGCGCGACTGAAGGCAGCGCTCGTTGCGGAGCACCGCCAAGCTGTGGGTTCCGATAACGGTCTTTTGATTGGACTGCAGTTGACGCATTCAGGACGCTACAGCTGCCCGAACCAAAAGGGCCGGCCTGAGCCGCGCATTCTGTATCGCCACCCGATTTTGGACCGTCGGCTTAATTTGTCGCCGGACTGTCCGCTGCTCACCGATGCGGAAATCGAAGAAACTATTCAAGAATTTCACCGCGCCGCGCGCATGGCGAGCGAACTGGGCTTTGACTTTGTGGACATTAAACATTGCCACGGGTATTTGGGACACGAGTTTCTCAGCGCCCACACTCGGGAAGGGAAGTACGGCGGAAGCTTTGAGAATCGCACGCGATTTCTGAAGGAGGTGGTGCAGGGAATACGAACGGTTGCTCCAGGATTACGAATTGGAGTACGGCTTTCGGCGTTTGATGCGATTCCTTTTCAGCCAGATCCAGCGCTTTCGACACCGGGAAAGTTGGGACCCGGGATTCCAGTGGAACATCAGAATTTGGTTCCTTACCAGTGGGGATTCGGAGTTAACCAGAACGATCCTACGCAGCCGGATCTCAGCGAGACGATGCGCTTCTTCGCTCTATTGGAAAAAATGGATATTTGTCTCGTGAACGTTACAGCGGGAAGTCCTTATTATTGTCCGCACATTCAGCGGCCGGCGTTTTATCCGCCGTCGGACGGATATCAGCCGCCGGAAGATCCGCTGATCGGTGTAGCGCGGCAGATGGAAGTGGTACAGCAGCTGAAGCAGCATTTCCCAAAACTTATTATCGTTGGGACGGCCTACAGTTACTTGCAAGACTTTCTGCCGAATGTGGCACAGGCGGCGGTACGTTTAGGATGGGTGGATTCAGTAGGATTGGGGCGAATGGTACTGAGTTATCCGGAAATGCTTTCCGATGTGGTCGAGGGACGGGCACTTCAACACAGGCTCGTTTGCAGAACATTCAGCGATTGCACGACGGCGCCGCGTAACGGATTGCCGTCTGGATGCTATCCATTGGACGCTTACTACAAAAAGTCAGCGTCGGCGGGACTTCTTAAAGTTGCCAAGGCGCGGAGATAATGGCGCGGATTGTCGAAACGAGACAGGAAAATCCTGGAATGACCATTAAAACGATACAGGAGCGGGGGAAACTAAATCGCGAAGTGCAAGGCATCGCGGCCGCGCTTTTGCCTTACGAGACGAACGGGCAAGTGGCTGTCGCGGCCTTTCAGCACCACCTCGTCGCCACGCACCGAGCTGGATTGATGAATGCGGTCAACATGGACACCGGTTACGTAAATTATCTGAGCGATGCAGAAAAGCTGGAAGTGCTTGGTTGGACCCGTGAAGCGCTTGGCGGCGGGGTGCCGTTTGTTGCAGGAGCGTATATCGAAGGACGCGACGGTGACGTTGTTGGTCTGTACAGAAAACAAATGGATGCCATCGTCAAGGTGGGTGGTATACCCATACTGTTTCAAGCGACGCGGCTACACGGAAGAAGTTCGCAAGAAAAAGTGGCGGCATATCAAGCAGCGTGCCACGGATATTCCCACGTGCTGGGCTTTGAGCTGGGGCGTATGTTCGCGCCGAACGGCGAGATTTTTGATATAGACACCGTGCAGGGCTTAATGGATATCCCCGAACTGAAAGGGATGAAGCACTCTTCGCTGGATCGGCTCGTGGAGCTTGAACGGTTGGCGCTGCGCGATTCTCGACGCCCGGACTTTCGCATCTACACCGGCAACGATCTAGGCATCAACATGATTGAATACGGCTCCGACTATCTGTTGGGACTTGCAACATTCGCGCCTGAGAAATTTGCTGAGCGTGATCGTCTTTGGAAAACAGGCGAGTCTGCATATTACGCGCTCTCGGATGCGCTGCAGTATTTGGGGAATGTGGCTTTCCGCGAGCCAGTTCCTGCATACAAGCATTCGGCGGCGGCTTTTCTACACTTGACCGGCAGAATTCCATCGAAGCTGACTCATCCAAAAAGTCCGGAACGACCCGCATGGGAATCGGAAATATTGCGGTCGTGCGCGCAACGTCTGGGTCTCGTTTGATGCCGCTATGAAGTTGCACTCAGAACCAATACTGGCTGACGTTTTCTTGCGTAAAATCCAGCGGCGAGCCCATCACAATTTTGTGCGTCTCGGGGAATACGCGGATTTGCCCGACACCGGCAACGTCCATACCGTCGCGCGGAGTTTCGTGACGGAGCATCATCGCTGCCACGGCCGCGGTCAGCCGGCCTAGTTTGCCGGGATCCCATAGCGTGATCGTCTTCGCAGTTTTATTTTCGATGTAGTGCCGCATCAGGTTAGGTGTGGAGAGTCCAGCGATAGCAATCTTGCCGGAGAGTCCCGCCTGTTCGATGGCTCTGGCGATAGCCGGCGGTGCGGCGGAACTATTTCCGACGAATCCTCGGAGATTCGGATAGGCTTGCATTAAGCTCTGCGCCTGAACGAAAGATTGCTGCTGGTCGTCATTCCCAGGAACTACCGCAACCAATTCCATCTCCGGGTATTTTTCCTGCTGTTGTTTTTTCATCCAGTAGAGCCACGCATTCAAATTGGACGCAGTGAGCGAACCGGTGATGATGGCGTATTGTCCGCGGCCGCCAAGTTGTTCGGCTAGAACGTCCATGACGTGGCGACCCAGCGTTTCGTCTTCAACCTGGCTGACAAACCAATCGCGAGCGTCCGGCTGCGCGTCAGCATCCCAAGTCAGGACGGGAATGCCATAACGTCGGGCGCGGCGCAAGACCGGAGCGAGTGCGTTGGCATCATCGCAGGAGACAGCGAGCACGGCCGGATGCCTGGCCAGTAAACCGGCAATGAGGTCCACTTGCAGGCTGGCGTCCGCTGCGGTGGGGCCTGTGTAGAAAAAATGAAGGCCCAGTCGGCTTGCCTCTTGCAATGCGCCGTCGCGCGCGGAGTTGAAGTACGGGATACCGACCAGCTTCGGCACCATCACGAAGAGTGTTTTTGAATTGCGCGGCAGGCGCGAACAGCCTGTGGCGAGCAGAAGTGCAGCTAAGACAAAATTTGAAAATCGACTGGCTCGGCGCGGCTTCATCTCTGGTCCTCACGGTTTCCGCGCAAGAGATTTCCTGCGGCGACCGCTACCAGAAGCATGGCCGAGGTAAGGGCGTATTGAACAAAAGGTGGAACGTCGAGGAGAAGCAAGCCGTCTTGAACGATGTAGAACGCAGCAACGCCAATCAGCGTGGCGACGACGGACGCCGAACCACCTACAATTGGCGCGCCGCCGAGGACGACCGCGGCGATGGCCATCAACATTAAACCTTGCCCCATGTCGGCGCGAGCGCTCGCCAATCGCGCTACGAGCAGGATGGCTGTCATTCCACACAGCAGCCCTTGCAAGGTGTAAACGCCAAACAGAGTGAGTGCGACTGGGTAGCCTGAATATCTCGCGGCGATGGGATTGCTGCCCACGGCGATAACATAGTGTCCCCACAACGTGTAGCGCAGAAGAATTGCGGCAACAGCGCCGGTTGCGAGAAACAGAATAAATTCGACGGGGATGCCCAATAGTGTTGCGTCATTCCACCACAGCAAATGTTCTGGGAAATTCGCGAAGCTGTTTCCATTGCTGAGGGCCAATGCAACACCGCTGAAGAGAATCATGCTGCCGAGAGTGACAAGGATGGATGAGAGACGGAGGACGCCGATCAGAAAGCCGTTGAAAGCGCCGCAGAGTATTCCTGCCGCGAGCGCGGCTGCTTCGATTGTTGGAACAGGTAACTTATGATGCGCGGTGATGCCCGCCGTTACCGCCGCTACACCAACAATCGCGCCAACGGAAAGATCGATTCCTCCGCAGGCGATGACGAACATCATCCCGAGAGAGACCAACCCTGCTTCGGCGAGCGGTTGCGCGAGAAGCTGCCAGTTCAGCGCCGACCAAAAGTCGCCGCTGCGGTAGCCGGCGTAGATGCAGAAAAATAGCACCAACAGCGAGACGACGCCGGGCTGCAAATTTCCCGATAGACGCAGTCTCATCATTCGCTTTGCGAATTTCGACTGGGGATTCTCGAAATTTCCTAGAGACATGGATGAGGAGGAATTCATGCGGAAGGACTCTGCTGAAGGAGAAGTTTTCGTTGAAGACGAGGGGCGCTGCTGAGGATTACGCCGAGGAGTACGATTGCGCCGGTAGCGATGTT
>Ga0210388_10002352_pt1 | contig 14698 bp, 16 predicted proteins | sample IncBWC19OmetaG_FD_155485 | JGI IMG/M metagenome (GOLD analysis project Ga0210388, IMG submission 155485) | Forest soil microbial communities from Barre Woods Harvard Forest LTER site, Petersham, Massachusetts, United States - Inc-BW-C-19-O ...
CCAGAAGGGTGAATTCGTCGACAGCGCCAGGATATGCGGAAGGAAATAGCGCATCGAGTTCATGATGCGGATCGCTGCTTCCTTGTCCTCGACGCCGACATGCACATGCAGGCCGAAAATGAGATTCGCGCGCGCAACCAGTTGCAGATCTTCGACCACGCGGGCATAGCGCGGGTCTGGATAAATTTCCTGCGAACGCCAGTCGGCGAAAGGGTGCGTCGCTCCCGCGACCAGCACCAAGCCATGCTCGCGGGCCAGCCCGATCATCTGCCGGCGCAGATCGTAAAGGTCCTCGCGCGCGTCGCTGATGGTCCTGCAGATGCGCGTGCCCACTTCGACGACCGATTGGTGCATCTCGGCCTTGACTCGCTCCTCCAGTCGCAGCTTGCCTTTGGCGAGCATCTCCGTGGCAATATGCGAGCGCAGATCGCGCGTCACAGGGTCGACCGTCTGATACTCCTCTTCAATTCCAATCGTGAAGGTAGGTGGCATAGGAAGACAGAGTACAAGGTTTAGTGTGCAGGGTATAGCCCCTTAGATCGACCGCCCTACATTCGCACGTCGCGCCTCTATCAGAGCTATGCGTTCGTCTCCTTGACTTCCTTTGAGGCCTTTTCTTTGCCCGATTTCGCCTTGGCCGGCTTCTTCGTCCCTTTCTCTTTGGACGCGGCCTTGCTCGACCCGCTCAGCAGAGCCTCGGCCTGGAGCTCAGGCAGCTTGGGCGCGGACTTGGCCTTCTTGACGGCCAGCTTCGCAACAGCATCGACGATCCATTCAAAATTCGCCGGCCCAACCGAATGCAGGTCTGCGTCCGGTGCCGGATTCATGAAGTCGATCGCGTAGGGAACACCGTCCTCCACCGCGAACTCGACGGTGTTCAGGTCATACCCAAGCGCCTTGCACAGGATCAGCGCGTCCTTCTCCACGCGTTTCAGCAATTTCTTGTCATACTCAGGAGGGTTCTGCAGATAGCGCTCGTGGTGCGGACGCCGCGGGTCGTACGGCATGATGTGCACCTTTTCCTGCCCGACGACATAGCAGCGGAAGTACTCATTGAACTTCACGGCGCGCTGCAGCGTCATGCAAAGGTCGCGGCTCTCGTCGTAGGCGCAGAAGAGCTCTTCGCGGTTGTGCACATGATGCACGTCGCGCCATCCGCCTCCATCGACAGGCTTGAGGAAGGCGGGAAATCCAATGTATTCGAAGACGGCATCCCAGTTCAGCGGAAATTCGAGGTTGCGCATCGACCGCTCGGTGGTGCCTTCGGGATAGTGCTTGTGCGGGAGGATCACCGTCGGCGGAACGGCCACTCCAAGCTTGGCCGCGAGACTGTAATTGAAAAACTTGTCATCCGCCGACCACCAGAAGGGATTGTTGATGATGGCCGAGCCATACAGCGCCGCGTGCTTGAGAAAGGCGCGGTAGAACGGGATGTCGTGCGAGATGCGATCGACAATGACCGCATAGGCCGGAGGCTTGTCCAGGTGGACGGCGCCGACCTGCACAAACTCGGCGGTGATGCCGTCGAGATTCATGGAATTGATGCGCTCAACCAGAGCACCGGGGAATGTATTTTCCATGCCGAACAGGACGCCTATTTTTTTCACGTTGCTTTCCCTCACCACAGAAGATGATCGCGCGCCAGGCCTCGCCGCTCGTGCCCGAGACCTGCTGTCACGTTAGCCCACCCTGAAGGTGGGATGCAAAAAAATATCGACAAATCAGGGGTTAGGCAATTTGAGGCACAGACCTTCGGTAATTTGAAGGACAGATCAAGACCGGTACATATCCAAAAAAAGGAGAGCGGATAAGTGAATCCGCTCTCCCGTTTATGCATTGGCCTGCTCCGCGGCCCGGATGTACTCGACAACCGCTTCGCTCCAGCCATCGATGTGCGTCCACGCTCCGTAGCCGACACCATTACGGCAGCTGGCTACGTTGATCACATAGCCGCGGCTCCGCGGTGCGGGCACGCGATCGTGCGACTGCTCGTCGGTAATTACAACGAGACGATCGCAGTTTTCACGCAGCTCCTCGAGCGCGCGGCCGAGCTGCGTTCCGCTATGCGGCTGGCTGTATACGATCGCATCGCGCAGCGCAAAGCCACGACGCGAAGGCACGGCCTTGAGGTTATCGGAGAAGGTGTAGACGCTCACCTCTTCCGCAATCTCACGCAACAGAACCGCAAGCCCTGCGGCAGCATCCATGCGCAGCATCTCGGAACGAGCTGAGAGCTTCGCATCCATGCTTCCTGAAACGTCAACCAGCAGGGCCGTCTTACCGTCGAGACGCGACTGCCCATGCAGGCTCGCGAACATCGCCCGCTCGATCCACGGCTCCCACTGCGGCGCATAGCGAGCCGCCGCGATGAAGCGGAAAGGCAGCACACGCTCGACACGAATTGCTTCGAGCGCCTGCCGCACCAGCTCCGGCTCAACACTTGCAGCCTGCATGTTCCGCAGGTTGCGCAGCAACGCGAGAGCGCCGAGACGATTCTCCATCAGCATCGACTCCCACACCTCGCGCTTCTGCTCGCCGCGCGAGAGGCGAACCTCCCACGTCTCCGGTGAAGGCAGCTTGCCGTTGATGAGCTGGCGCCACAAGAGCGCCTGCTCAGCCGTAACCGGCTTGGCGTGCGTGAGGAACAGAACGTCGCGCAGCTTCACCACTCCGTCGCGGTTGTACTTCGCGAGCGCGTAGGCGTCGAAGCGGGTGAAGGCCGCAGCCAATCCCTTCTTCACCTGCGCGGCGAGCGGCTGGCGTCCGTCCTTCCAGTAGATGGCAAGGAACTCGGCCAACTCATCGGCGCGCTGGATCACGCGCGCCAGAGTCTCCGCAACCAGGCCGCGATGCGTTGCGTGACGCGCCATCTCGCGCACCAGCAACAGCGGCGCGTGACGGAGCTTCATGCGCTCGCGAGCCTCGACCGCGAGAGCCGCTACCATTTCCGCAGCCACGTGCGGAACCAATGCGCTGATGCGCTCGGCGATGGTTGCGCCGTCCTCGTAAAACTGATCCTCCCACAACATGCAGGCCAGCACAGAGCGCCGCAACTGCGCTTCCGCGCCGATGGAAACTGCGGGCGCGCCCTCATGAGTGCGCAGGGCCGCGCCCGAGAATCCCAGGTGACTCAACTTCAAAATGTTCAGGCGTGCCATGACGCCCTCCCTCCAAAGATGCCTTGCGAATTCACTCTCGCTTCCTATCCGGCATCCGTTCGGAAAGGAGCGAAATCAGCCGGAGGACTTAATCATCGTCTTCCTCGGGCCTGGTGACCTTAATCTCTGCGCTGGCGAAGCCGATGTTGCCACTCCTCTTCTTCGTCTCGATGACAAATGCGATCTTTTGCATCTCGAAAAGTGTGGGAGTGAGCTTGTCGAGAAAGTCGGTGCACTGACTTACTGCAAACGACACCAGGCGGGGCTGCTCGTAAAAGTATCCGCAGCGAACCTCTTCTTCGCTGTCGGCGAAGCCTGTCTGAACGTGTGCATGACGGCAGGTACGGCAGAGCGATTCCCTACCTACCGCCGTTCCGTTGCGCACGCTGATCGTGGTGCTCATACGTCTCCTTACGCACATGGCTGGGTCGTCTTCGATGCCTTGAGGACGAGCGGTTGAGGGTTTACGCCGGGGAACTTTCCGGAACAGGTTTATGCCGATTGCTCTGCCACTGAGCTAATCCGCGTTGCGGCGAATACAGGAATCGAACCTGTGACCCATCGACCCCGAAGTAACTCGTTCACACGCCACCGGCGCAGTTACAAATGCACTCTTCGAGGATCAGGCGGCCCGGGCGGTGGTTTCCTATATCCACCAAAGTTGGCAGGAAGTATCCCGAGCCTTCGCCACCGAAGATGTTGCAACTCCAGGGAAAAGTCGTGCGCGGCTTAACGCTGTTCCCTCTCGCGAGAAAACAATGTGCGGAGTCGAACCGCCCTTTACCGAGAAGTATCCGCACACAGCGGCACTGGAGCTGTTTCCGTTCACAGCACGGGGGAACGATCGCGATGCGGGGTTAGTCGTGTCGAGACGAAGGAACCGCATCCTTCACCACCCGTAACGGTGAATGAAAAGGTTTGTTTTCAGATAGCTGTTGGATTCAGCAGAGGGTCGACGCTGTTACGATCTTGCGACGACTGCGAGGAGTCCAAAGCATCCGAGCCAGGTATCTGGCGTTGGCCGCATCTGGTGACCGAATTGGGTTTCGATGGTCATAGTTTCTTCCTCTGCTCGCAATACAGTGCCACAGGTCGCTTCCAATTAGCAAGAGATAATTGAAGAAAATATTATTTATCACTGTTACAGTTACAAATTCTCGGAATGCATGTGAGAGCTTTCAGGGATCGGCCCCTGAAGACTTTGTGGCATAGCCGAGCAACTTTCCCCGGAACTTTTCCGGCGCGGCGCGCGTAGATTTTCTTAATGGCGCGCTTTGCCAGGGAGTGATTCGCGTATGGTCAAGTTCTTGTTGTTTTGTGTGCTTCTCGTTTTGTGCTGGCCGCTGGCATTGATCGCGCTGGTGCTGTATCCGTTTGTCTGGCTGATCCTGCTACCGTTCCGCCTGGTGGGGATTGTAGTTGGCGGCACATTTGAGCTGATTGCGGCTTTATTCACGCTCCCCGTCCGGTTGCTGCGCGCGGTTTGATTGAAACCCATCTCCGAAATTCCAGACATGGGGCACCGGGGTTAAGCATCGGCGTCCGCGCGGCCAATGCGTGAACTCGCGCTCTGCATCCTGCCGATGGCCGGGATCATTTCTCCGGCTGAGGCCAATCCAAAGACCGGCATGTTCGCATAAACGCATTCGTATGCGCCCGCTTTCACCAGATAGGTTTCGTGAAAGATGCCGACCGATCCATTGCCGCCCACTCTGCGATTGAAATCCGCCCAAGCGGGCAGATGCACCAGATCCCGGGCATGAGCATAGGCATGCAGTTGCTCGAACGACCGCCAATACTGCACGACGATCACAGTTCGCCAACTTACAAACGATTGCGCGTGGAGCAGCCCCAGCTCCTTATGTTCGGAGAGCTCCTTCAGCATCCTCGGCATCGCCCGCGACACCGGAATCCACTTGTGAAAAAGGAGCAGGCGGTTGACTCGCATCCCGATCAGAAAAACGACAAAATCGCCTTCGATCTTGACCGTAAAACGCCCGTTATGAATCTCCACCATTAGCTGTCACCTGGTCAGCAGATGCGGTAGCGGACCTCGCCGATGCAGTGAGTGCGGTCGCTATGGGCTATGTTTCGAGGCTATAGATACTCGTTCATCATCTTGGCCCACGTCGGCCAGTCGTGGCTGTTCCACGTATCCCAGATGTACAGCCGGTGAGGGATTCCCTTTTCGCCCATGATCCTTGCCAGATATTGATTGGCTCCAAGGCACTGATCGTCCCATCCGGTGCCCAGGACATAAGTATTCCGCCGGTAGTGGTCGAAGTACCAGGGATCGCTCATATTCGGCAGGTACTGCGTCGGCGTATTGAAGTAAACGTTGCTGTCGTGATATCCGCCAAGGAAATTGCTCATGTCGAAGGCTCCGCTCATCGACAGGCATCCGGTGAAGCGGTCGGGATGGCGCAGCGCGATATTGATCGCGTGATAGCCGCCGAAGCTGCATCCCAGGCTGGCCAGGTGTGGATTCCAGTTCTTCTCCCGAATCAGCGGGAGTACCTCATCCATCACATAGTTTTCGTACTGCACGTGGCGCGCAATGCGCCAGTCCGGACCGACACCGCGGTTGTACCAGCTCTCACTGTCCACCGAGTCCAGGCAGTAAAGCTGGATCTCGCCGTTGTCGAGCTTATGGGCGATAGCCCCCACCAGCCCGCGGTCCTCGAACTCGTAGAAGCGTCCCTGGGATGTGGGAAAGACCACCATCGGCACACCCGCGTGGCCGAATACCAGTAGTTCCATGTCCCGTCCAAGACGGGGCGACCACCATTTGTGATATTCGCGGTTCATTCCCTTTCCCGTTTCCTGTTCATGCGGCGTATATATTCCTGCTACTGTAACAGGCAGGAGTCCTCGCGCATTTTGATTCGGGAACGGCGTGCCGCGCAGACTAAATTTTCAGCAGAGGAAGAGTAGACCCAGGTTGGCGACGCAGATTTCGGCTCAGTCAGAAATAGCTCCAGGACTGCCCCCAAATCCTGCGACCTCAGACCTCGGCCCGCCCGAGCCCATTCATCCGCGGCTCCGCTTCCATCCTCAGTTCCATAGTGAGTTCCTTCCCGACGACCGGGACCTGACGGTGTACCTGCCGCCCGGGTACGACGAATCTCCGGAGCGCTGCTACCCGGTTCTCTATCTGCACGACGGACAGAATCTCTTCGATCCCCGTACCTCCTTCATTCCCGGACGCACCTGGCGGGTAGCCGAAACCGCCGACGCCGTGATTGACGCCGGCGAGGTCGAGCCCCTCATCATCGTAGGCATCGCCAATACCGGCGAACATCGCCTGGCCGAATACACTCCCACGCGGGATTGGGGGATGGGCGGCGGCGACGCGCCTCGCTATGGCGAATTGCTGACCCGGGAACTGCTGCCCTTTATCGCGGCCAACTATCGCGTGCAGGCGGGAGCGCCGCACACTGGCCTTGGCGGCTCGTCGCTCGGCGGACTGGTGTCGCTTTACCTGGGACTGAAGTACCCGCAGATCTTCGGGCGGCTAGCCGTCATGTCCCCGTCGATCTGGTGGAACCACAAGGCCATCGTGGGATATGTGAATGAGAAGGGCCCGGGGATCCACCATCATCCCCGCATCTGGCTGGACGTGGGCGACTCCGAGGGAAAGCGGACGGTGACCGACGCCGAGCTCCTGCAACGGCGCCTGAAGGTCTACGGATGGCGGCCGGAGACCGACCTGCACTATGAATGCGTTGCGGGCGGAACGCACGATGAAGCCGCCTGGGCGCTGCGGGTGGGCCCCATGCTGAAATTCCTCTTTCCTACCCCACAGGGCGAAGGGGACAGGCTTTAAGGCCGCCGCCTCTGCTCCGGCGCGAAAGCGCGTGTCGCGGGCTGCACAGTTCCTGCTATACTTAGTTGCTGGGAATTCGTGTGCGGACCGGCCCTCGCGCCAGGTCTGATCGAGCCGTTCCCCAAAACAAGCAGTTTTGAAAGGATTTCCACTGTGTTGATGATTCGTTTGGCGCGCGTTGGCGCGCGCAAGCAGCCGTACTACCGTGTAGTTGTGATCGAAAAGGACCGCGCACGCAATGGCCGCTCCATCGAGGTAGTTGGCACCTACAATCCGCGCACCAATCCCGCATCGATCGATCTGAAGCGTGAGCGCATCGACTACTGGACCAGCAAGGGCGCGCAGTTTTCCGATCGCGTTGCCAAGCTGGTGGCCAAGCAGCCTGCGGCACCCGCTACCGTCGCCGCTTAAGAGAACCGCGGCGGGCATCTGCGAGTCAGGTGCCCGCGTTCCGGATCTTGGCGCTTACAGAAATCCGGCCCTTGGATTCGATCTATTCTGACATTCTGAAGGCTTGTTATGGCTGGCGGCAAAAGTGTGTTGCCACAGGCATGGCGTGTCGGTCAGGATGTGGATAGACCGGCAGTTCCCTCCCCTTGAACACTCCGTACTCGCTTCAGAGTGCGCGCGAATTCCGCTGTCCTCGTTTCGAGGTTGCTGGTAATATGGCGCGAGCCCAAGAGCGAGACACCCACGTCCTCAAGGGAGGCATAGCAATGACGCAGGTTGAACGACCGGACAATATGCAGGAGTTGGTGACAGAAATCGCCCGCGCCCTTGTAGATGAACCCGGCGCGGTAATCGTTGAAGCAGTTGAACGGGAAGAGAGCACGGTGTTGCGCTTGCGCGTTGCTCCCAGCGACGTAGGCAAGGTCATCGGAAAGCAGGGACGCACTGCTCGCTCTATGCGAACCATACTCGGCGCTGTCAGCATGAAGCACCATCACCGCTATACGCTTGACATACTCGAAGAGGAAAAACACGGAGCCCCCGGCGAATAGTCTTGCAGCAGAGACGGGATGGGCCGTGCTCGCTCATCTTGTCCGCCCGCAGGGCCGGTACGGGGAGATTCTTGCCGATATCCTCACCGATTTCCCGGAGCGCTTCGCGGACCGCAAACGTCTCTTCCTGGTTCCTTCGGAATCCAGTCCCTGTTCTGCGCCCCAACAACGGCCGCCGCGCGAAGTCTCTCTCGAACATCACTGGCTGCATAAGGGCCGCATTGTCCTGAAATTTTCCGGCGTCGATTCGATCAGCGATGCCGAAGCGCTGCGCGGCCTCGACGTCGCGATTCCTGCAAGCGAGCGAGTTCCCCTCACGGACGGTGCCGTGTACATCAGCGATCTGATTGGCTGCAAAGTCATCGATCTTGCGAATGTGCCCGCTACGAGCATCGGCTCCGTCGTGGATGTGGATCGTGCTGCCTCATTGCTGGTCGTCCAAAGTGATAATCGTGCTGAGCTGCTGATTCCCTTCGCGAAATCCTATCTGGCAAAAATTGACCTCGAAGCCAAACGGATCGAGATGCGCCTCCCCGCCGGATTGCTGGACATTAATGCTCCCCTATCCGACGAAGAGCGTGCCGCGCTGAAGGCTCAAAATTCGGAAAACCCCGGCAGCAGCGAGTGAAGTGGATGCGTTTCGACATAATCACAATTTTCCCCGATTTTTTCAATGGCATCTTTAGTAATGGCGTTGTGAAGCGCGCGTTGGCCAATGAGTTAATCGGTGTTGGCCTGCACGACCTTCGCAACTTCACCCACGACCGCCATCGCACGGTAGACGACCGCCCCTTCGGCGGCGGCGAAGGGATGGTGCTGAAACCCGAGCCATTGCTGGCAGCCATCGAATCGCTGGGCATTGCCGAGAAATCCGAGCGTGACCCGCAGCGGGAGTCCGTGATTCTGCTCTCCGCACAGGGCGCAAGGTTCACCCAGTCCGTAGCGCGCGAGTTGGCGCAGATTGAACGAGTGGTGCTCATCTGCGGACGCTACGAGGGCGTTGACGAGCGGGTGAACGAGCTGGCCTGCGACCGCGAGCTTTCGATCGGCGACTACGTGCTCTCCGGCGGCGAACTCGGCGCAGCAGTCATCGTCGACGCCACCATGCGACTCATCCCCGGCGTGCTCGGTAACGAGGCCTCGAGCGCCTACGAGAGCTTCGGCTACGCCGATGCCGAATTTACCAGCGATCCCGACGGACCTCCGCGGTCAACACATGGGGCCGGCGGCCTGCTCGATTATCCGCACTACACGCGGCCCTCGGAGTTTCGCGGAATGACCGTGCCCGAGGTGCTGAGCGGCGGGGACCACGCGGCCATCCGCAAGTGGCGGCGCGAACGGGCGCTGGAAAAGACCCTTCACAACCGCCCCGATCTGCTGGAAAGAGCGGAGCTGTCTCGTGAAGACCGCGCTTTTCTGAATCGGCTGCGCGGAGCAGGCGAGCGGCTTTAGGTATCCGCCAACAATTCATACCCAAAGCGCCCGCGGCCGTTCCGGCGCTTGCAGAAGTCTGCTGCGCACGATGCGGTTGATCGATTTAGACTGCTTTCATGGCGCAGGAACTTCTGGATTTGTTGCGAGAGGCGCTCGCGCTTCCTCCCGAGGCCCGAGCAGCTCTGGCTGACTCGCTTCTTGAGAGCCTGGATGAATCCGCGGACGCATCGGCTGAGGAAGAGTGGGATAAGGAAATTGCTGGCCGGGTTGCAGATCTCGATGCGGGCAAGGTAAAGGTAGTTTCCTGGTCCGATGTCCGCCGCCAGATGATGGCAATCGTGCATGCCCCCTAAGCCGCTGGAGTTTTATCCGACGGCAGCGGAAGAGTTGATACAAGCAGCCATCTGGTACCGGGAACGAAGTGTAGTGGCAGCAGCTCGGTTTGGTGCCGAGGTCGAGCGGTGCATGGAATTGATCGCCGCGTCTCCAGACCGGTGGGCCGTCGGCCAGAGCGGAACCCGCATGCTGCGATTGCGGCACTTTCCTTTCGCGATCGTTTTACCGGGAGACTGAGCTTGCAATTCAGGTAGTTGCGGTTGCGCACGGGAGGAGACGACCCCGATATTGGCGGAAACGTCTTTAGAAGGGCACCCAATCCACGACAGCAGGCTTTTTTTGCTGTAAACTAAAAGTTCTGAATCAAGAGCCAGGAAAGTACTATGTCTATTCATCCAGTAATGCAGCGTCTTGCCGAGAAACTCAGTCGCACCGACCTTCCCGCCTTTGTTGCCGGCGACACGGTGCGCGTGCAAGTCAAGATCAAGGAAGGCGATAAAGAACGCCTCCAGGCCTTCGAAGGCATTGTCATCGCGCGCAGGAACGGCGCGCAGGGCAGCTTCACGGTCCGCAAGATGAGCTTCGGCCACGGCGTCGAGCGCATCTTTCCCTTAAACTCCAAGGTCGTCGACAAGGTTGAGAAGATTCGTTCGGCACGCGTTCGCCGCGCCAAGCTCTTCTACCTGCGTGGACTGCGCGGCAAGGCCGCCCGTCTCAAAGAAGTCGAGCGCACCTAGGACCCGGTTTTTCAGACGCCCCGGCATCGCGTATTGCTGCCGGGGCGTTTGTGCGTGCGCCGCAAGGTCAGGATGTGGAGCACTCCGGCACGAAGCGCGCTCGCCCGTGCGGCCGGCACGCATTACACTCGAAACGATGGGCGACTCCTTCGAACTTGAGCCGGAGCTCTTCGGTGTTGAACCAGCGGCAGCCAAGCCGGTTCCCGACGTCTCAGCGGCAACGCGCAAGCTGCGAATGCTGCGCACCCTGGTCTGCGGTAACAAGTACGAGAAGGCTGCGCGGCTTCAGGGAGCGGTGCACATCGCGGGCGTCGATGAAGTGGGCCGCGGCGCGCTCTTCGGGCCGGTTGTCGCCGCCGCCGTCATTCTGCCGCCAGACACCCGCATCAAGGGCCTGCGCGACTCGAAGCAGCTTCTGCGCGAGGACCGCGAACGCCTCGCAGCCGTTGTTGAGCGCAAAGCCGTCGCCCTTGCCATCGAAGAAATCGACGCCGAAACCATCGACCGCGTAAATATCTACCAGGCCACGCGCCTGGCCATGACCGCCGCCGTTACGCGGCTGGCGCTGGCCCCGGACCATCTGCTGATCGACGCCATGAAGCTGGACGTCGCGTGCTCCCAGACATCGATCATCTACGGCGATTCCCTCTCCATCTCCATCGCCGCTGCTTCTGTTGTCGCCAAGGTCTACCGCGACCGCCGGATGTGCGAGCTGCACGAAATCTATCCGCAGTACGGGTTGGCCTCGCACAAGGGCTACAGCACGCCGGAGCACTTGGCTGCTCTCGACAAGCATGGCCCCTGTCCGCTCCATCGCAAGAGCTTCCGCCCTGTAGCGCAAGCTTCCCTGCCCTGGGACGACATCCATCACGGGCTGGAGATTCAGATTCCCGACGCGCCAGCCGTGGAAGAAGAGTTATGCGCAGAATCGGTCGAAAGCGTGGCCGTCGTAAGTTCCGAGAATCCACTTCCTCACTGAGGAGCAAGTTTGTCCTTTCGCCTGCTTTGCGTGACTGCACACCCTGACGACGAGAGCGCGGGCTTTGGCGGCGCGCTGATGATGGCCCACCGCGAGGGCGTCGAGACCAGCCTTCTCTGTTTTACCGACGGACAGGCTGCGCACTACCGCGGCGACGCAGCCGATGCCGAAGAGCTGGGCCGCCGGCGACGGTCCGAGCTGGAAGCGGCGAGCCAATATCTGGGCATCACGAACACCGAGGTCCTTCACTATCCCGACGGTGAACTGCTGAAGCAGGATATGCAGGAGCTGGTGGGGGTGGTGGTTGAGCGCATCCGGCGGCTGCGTCCGCAGGTGGTCATGACCTTTGGCGGCGATGGCAATGTGAACCTGCATCGCGACCACACCATCATCTCGATGGCAACAACCGCAGCCTTCCATTGGGCAGCGCGGGAGATATATTTCTCCGATCAGCTGGAGCGCGGTCTCTCGACGTACGCTCCGCAGAAGCTCTATTACCTGAGCACCCCATTTATTACGGTGCGCGACCGGCCGGAGCTGTCCGCCCTGCCCTGCCTGCCCTATTCCCTGACCCTGCAGCTTGGCGAACTGGCCGACAGGAAGATGGTAGCCTTCGCCATGCACCACAGCCAGGCCGGGGTGTTGGACCGGGTCCGGGAAATCCAGGAGCCGCACAAGATGACGGAGCGGTATCTTCTGATCGCGGCGCCAGGGAACATCGATATTCGAACCGATATGGGCATCTTTGCCGGAGTCAAGCCAGACTGACACTTCCGCCGAGGCGTGGAAGCAGCTCCACCTGGGCATGGTAATCCACGTGGGACGGTAGACCACGACCTCAGTGCATCTGGAACTCGGGCGAACCGAGGATCAGCGCGGTCATCGTGTCGAGCGTCTGGGTAGGATCTGCCTGCGCCTGATTCAGCGCCGGAACTGCCGGGGCTGAGCTCGAAGCCACTGCCGGCTCGGCCGCGCCCGCAAGTTCGCGATGAATCACAGCGTTGGTCTTCGCTGAGACCTGACTGGCGATCAGCATCTCTTCCATCAGATTCAGCGCTTCATCCTGTCCGCTGGGAAGCCCCGCAGCCGTCATCGCGATGGACTGCGCGCGAGTGCTATGGAGAGCAGAAGGCGGCAAAGCCGGCTTCGCCAGCAATCCCTGGGCGAGCAGCCTCGGCGCGTCGAAGTGAATCCCTCCCACCTTGCTGTTCGCGAACTGCATAGAGAAGTTGAGACGGTCGACCAGTGCTCCCGAATTCATCCAGTGATCCGCGGTCGTCGAATATCCCGTGGGCGGCTGCATCTGGTAGAGCGGCTCGCCCATGCGCGCCACCACCTGCGTCAGCGCGCCGGGATTGGTCGGGTTCGTATCCGTCGCGCGCAGCACTGACGCAACAAACTCCAGCGGCGTCTTTACCTTGTTTCGATAGTCCTTCTGCGAGTTGAACTCCGGCGAGTGGACCATGGCGCGCAGGATCTCCTTGATATCGCCGCCAGTGTCGAGATACGTCTTCGCCATGCGATCCACCAGCGCCGCCGGCGGCTCGTCCGCCACAAACCGCTGCGCCAGCTGATAGCTTATGAAGTGTGCAGTCTGCGGCTGCGCGGCCAGCCACAGCAGCGCCTGCCGGCCTTCGAGATAGCCATTGTCCTGCATGCTCTGCCCGAACCATTTGATCGAGCCCGGCTCATGCTTGCGCGGATCGAAGACGAATCCCCCGCCCTGCTGCGGCATGTCGATGGTCCATCCGGTGAGAATTCTGGCGAGATTGGTCACATCGGCCTGGGTGTATCCGCCATCGACGCCGACCGTGTGAAGCTCCATCACCTCGCGTCCGTAGTTCTCATTCAGTCCCCGCTGATTCTTGCCCTTTCCGGCAGCCTGCGCATCCGGCCCGATGCTCGACCAGTTATCGAGATACCACAGCATCGCCGGATGCTGCGCCGTAGCCAGCAGCAGGTCGCTGAACTTGCCCAGGGCGTAAGCACGAATCGCATCGCGCTCGTAGGTGGGCGCATACCACTGGTCCGCGTCCTTGCGGATGTCAACGTTGAAGTGGTTGTACCAGAAGTCGGTCATCACCTCGAGAAGCTGCCGCTCGCTCAGCACCGCGCGCAGAATCTTGGCTTGCTGCAACTCGCCATCGATGACATGCAAGCCATCCGGCCCCCCGGCCATCAAGGCGAACAGCTCCTTCTGGCGAGGATTGAAGTCGTTCAACAGCAGCGTCTTCTGAGGATCGCCAACAAATTCAGTCAGGATGGCGCGCTGATCCACCGGCATCTTCAGAATCGCCTGCATCCTCTGGTCTTTCGGATAGGCCAGCACCTGATCGGCAAGAACCTGCGCCTGCTGCTGCCACTGCTGGCGCTGCTCCTTCTTCTGCGCGTCCGTCTGTTCAGGCCCGGCTGCGGTTCCTCCTGCCTGCTGCGCCTTCTGCTCTGCCTGCCGCCGGTTGTACTTCATCACCAGAACTTCGTAGGCTGCGTTGAGAACCGGGTCTACCGGAAGCGGCCTCTTGCCTTCGGCGGTCTGCCGGATCATCTGGTTCGACGGGAACTGCACCAGCAGATCGCTGGGCGCGAGGTAGAGCGAGGGAAACTCGGCAAGACGCCTGTCGACCGCAGGATCAGGGATGCTCTGCGGATTGAGCTGCTGCTCGAACCACGCGTCAGGGCCTGTCTTTTCAACAGCATCGATCTCCCCCGGCGTGGCGCCGAAGGTGAAGCGGTTCAACATCTGGATGGCACGCTCTTCGCTGTTGAGAGGCGCGGAGACCTCTTCCGCGTGAGCCGGCGGATGCGTTGCCGCCTTGTGATGCACAGGTTTGGTCTGTGCCGTCGCGGCCAGGGCCGCCAGAAGGGGCAGGACAGAAAGGGCTTTCAGGCGCATGGTGTGCTCGCTGGGGTCTGATCAATACGACCCGGACGCTTGCATAGACCCCATCCGCCTTGGCGAAGTTGCCCTCCTGAGCTCTTTCCAGCCGCGAATGTTGAAAGATGCCTTCGCCCTGTGGCGGATCAGGCCGTAGCAGTCCGGCGGCTGTTCCACCAGCTCAGAATAGGACGAGCGAGGAGCAGAATCGCCAGCGCCACCGTCATAGCCAGCGGCGTGCGAACTCCCTGCTTGACGCCCCACCAGTAATGCACCACACCGGCAATTGCGGAGAGATAAGCCAGCCGGTGCAGGCGATTCCAGTTCTTGCCGCCGAGCTTGCGGATCGACA
>Ga0210388_10002353_pt1 | contig 14697 bp, 8 predicted proteins | sample IncBWC19OmetaG_FD_155485 | JGI IMG/M metagenome (GOLD analysis project Ga0210388, IMG submission 155485) | Forest soil microbial communities from Barre Woods Harvard Forest LTER site, Petersham, Massachusetts, United States - Inc-BW-C-19-O ...
AACACGTCGACCAACGATGGCATGAAGTTCCAGGAAACTCCCATCAGGCTTCCGATCTGACAGTGATCCATCCCAAAATGTTCGCGCTCGAGAGCCGTGTTGTCCGGCCAGTTTGCGGGTGGGGAATTCTTATAAAGTAAATTTTCCTCAACAGCCAGCATCCATTGTGGAATTTGCCCAATATCGTGGAGCAGCCCGGCGATGTAAGCATGTTCCTTATCGCGGTAATTTGTCTCCACGGCCAGTCGCTCGCTTAGAAGGGCTGCAAGAAAACTATGCTGCCAGAAAATATTGACCTGTTCCCGCGGTAAACCAACTCCCGCGTATTCCACCAAGGAGCAAGTGAAAGCGATCGTCCGGAGGCGGTCCACTCCGAGCAGGATGCTTGCTTGTTCGACGCGGGCCACGTGGTAGCGCAATCCAAAGATTGGAGAATTGCAGAGCCGGAGGACCTGGGCGCTTAGGCTGGGATCCGTGCGAATCAGCTCGCCGGCTCTCTTAAGATCGACAGAAGAGTTTTTGAGCACCGACGAGAGCTCTAAGACAGTATCAGGAAAAGGAGGAAGCCCCTGATTGAGGATTGTGGCGAGGCGTGTCTCGCGGCGCTGTTTCGCGCCTAGAGAAGGCCGGGGCTTTCTCCTGAAAGATGGCTTTGACTCGCGACCGAGAGAGGGCATGGGTTCATGTAATACATCGTCATTTGCCTGTTTTTCTTTAGTGCAATTTGCCTGTTTTTTCTATTCTCGTGCCCATACTTGGAAGTCGACCGCGGAATCCCATTGAGATCCTTACTTAGTGAGGCGGCTGCCAATCTGGAAAGAAAATAGTGCGATTCATTCTACCCTCAACGGGTACCGGGCCGCTCAAGGACAGCGCGGAGGCGAGCTTCCAGATTCGAGAGGCATCGTTTCGGAGAAATGCCTTTTGAACCTGGAGCCGAGCAGAATCAGCCTTCCTTAGAGTCAGGTACATTGGGGACGGAGAGAATGATCGAGACTTGTGGGCCGTGCGGCCATTCTAATTCCGATCGCGATTTGTATTGCCCTGTTATTCAGGCTTGGACTTCGCCATCTTCTGAGCCAGGAAGAACACTACTTTTCGGTCATCTTCTTTCATGCGGCCGAACAGGCGGCAGAACTTGAGCAGCAATCGCGCCTCTTTCCCGGTCCTCCCCCAGACAATATCGTCAGCCGTTTGGCGCTTAGGCAGATTCAGCAGTTCTGGTGGATCCTCGCCTTCATAAAAGAGCTGGTACATGGGGACTTCCAAAGCGCGGGCCAATTTCTCGAGAGTTTCAATGTTCGGAACTGTATGGCCGTTTTCCACGCGAGAGATATAACAACGAAGTAAGCCAGTACGTTTCTCCATGTCTCCCTGAGAGAACCTCTTCTCTTCACGCAATTCACGCAAACGGTCACCAATAATCATGAAACCTCCGTAGGATTGATGGTACTAAAGCGAATTACAAGGCAGAAAAGAGGGGACGCGAGATATTACACAATCCTTCGCCACTAGTACAGATCGTTTCGCCCACATAGCGCCAGTGGCGCTGCAAATGTCCTTCCATTCGGGCCCGGGGAACGAATTCATGGTTGAAAGGAGAATCAATGGTCAGCCAGGACTTGGCGATATGGATTAGGTGGCCTTCTTAGTGATAAGCGGAAAGAGGGTGGTGTCCCCGGCGCTCGATCGCAGGCGTGCTTTAGTTGTGCTCTCCAAGATCGACGAGATCTTGGCTTGAGGGGGAGAATGCAGTTCGTTGTTTTCTCATGCGGGTCTCAATGAATCAACCTCGAATCGGTTGCGTCCGAGGTGCTTCGCCCTGTAGAGAGCTGCGTCCGCGCGAATTAACAACTCACTGAACGGAGGCGCGGCCTTGCCGCAGAATCCTGCCGCACCAAAGCTGGCCGTGAATGAAATTTCCGGTCCGGCAAACGAAAATCGTTCCGCCGCGAACTGTTCACGAATGCGTTCAAGCACAATCCTGATCGCTTGTTCGTCCGCATGAGTGAGCACTTGAACGAATTCTTCGCCGCCGAGGCGCCCCGAGATGTTCGAGAGCCTGGTATTTGCTTTGAGGACTTTGGCAAATCTCTGGAGGACTACGTCCCCGGAATCGTGTCCGTACGTATCGTTTACATTCTTGAAGTGATCCAGATCGATCATCACTACCCAGAACGGAAAGCCGTGCCGGGCCGCTCCACTCAGTTGCCTTGAGACCCAGTCATCGATAGCGCGCCGATTTGGCAAACCTGTTAACGCATCGTTCAAAGCGAGATCTTCGAGGAGCCGATTCTTTGCCTCAATCTGCCGCTGGAGATCGATTAACCTCCGGCCGACCCGAACGCGCGCCAACAACTCCTCATGATGGAATGGCTTGGTGAGGTAATCGTCCGCACCCGCGGACAATCCTTTCACCACCATATCCTTCTCGGCATGACTCGTCACGATGATGACGTATGTATAGGAGGGATTCGAACCGGCACGGATATGCTCGCATAGCTCGAGACCGGTGAGATCCGGCATCATCCAATCCGTAATGATTAAGGAGGGCTGTTCTCGCTCGAGAATCTCTATGGCTTCCTGCCCACGGCTCGCGAATACAACAGAACAATCTTCTTCGGACAGGCTCTGTTGCACGAGCTTGCGGTAAACGGCGGAATCGTCGGCGACTAGAACCTTGAAGTTGCCTACATTAGAATTCATAATGAGGTTCTGGGTCCTCGACAAACACGCCACGCAGATTCAGATCCTTGACCGCTCCGGATCCTTCGCAGCTTTTGTGTGCCTCTCCCACAGCATTCCCACGACATAGGTCAGCGCGAAGTAGAAGGCAAAATTCCCGAACACGGCCACCCAAACGCTCAGGTCAGTGGGAGTGTTAGGCGCAATCGTAGCAAGGATTTCACCGGGAATACTGAGGATTTCCACCGGATCGGCTCCATCCGTAGAACGCCCCATCAACAAGAGCGTAAGTGCTCCGAAGACCGAGCCTATAGTCAAGGAGACAATGAGTAGTTTGGTGCTCATGCTAGTAGGCGCCTTCAAGAATAATCATGCTCCTGAGCTGCCGGTGGCGATGGCCACTTTGAAATATCTCCGGGGAATGTTGCCGACGTGGCCCGTTAACCAATAGAATTGCGCGCTCCGTTGCACTGCCCCATTGAGACCCCAGTGGTTATAGGTGACTAGAAATTCGCTCTCGTCGGGGCCAAGCATCGCCTTACCTCCTCCTCCGGGCAAGCGGTATATACCAATGATATCGGCACTTTCGGCCCTTAACTTTAGCGTTGAACCCTTGTCAACATATGAAGCGTTTCCAAAAACGACATAAATGCGGGCCAGTTTTCTCGATTCGGGAGGGCGTGGTTTCTTGTCTATGTAGTCCAAGTAACGAAGGTGCGGTCGTAGGTCAGTATTCATAGTTCTGGAGCCGGCGAGGAACGGATACTTCGATTCGCGGGTGAGCCTCGCGGGTTGACAGGGAGGCAGTGAATCTCAGAAAGCAGGGCGTCCGAACCAGGCGATGCCCGATTCATCCCTATCTTATAGGTCAGGTCACTTCCTCAAAGGTGACGCGCAAATCTCCGCGCAGCTCATCGATAAACTGCAGAATCATGCTCGCTTTCGTCTCGATCACGCATTCCATCACGATCTTTCCTTCACCATTCCTCAACGCAATCGAAATGCTTTCCTTATGCACATACATGCCTATATACTTTTTGGTATCCATTGAGGGCGTTCCTTTCTGTAGGGGATTCGAGCCGAACATACCCCGTAACTGCCTGATTCGGTGCGCCCCAAATTCATAGTTTAGGGTGCCCACAAACACTCGTCTTGGGCAAAGTGCCACACCAGGGACAACTAACATACTTGGTTGACTGCAGAGTTTCAAAATGCCTGGTTCGATCACCTTTCAAAAATCGCCGCGAAAGACTTTGCCGCGCGGCACTGATTCTTCATTGCCGCAAATTACTTGTCGGCGCATTCAAAAAACACCTGTTTGTTGAAATATCCGCACTGAGCCGCGCAGCCACATACGTTCCACCGTACACACTTCAATCGCGAGCCAGCATTGCTTGCATTGTGCTGACCTAAGAAAAACCCACAATCGGCTTCACCCGAAATCCCCAGCGACGCGGAGTTACTTGACATAGAACGTTTCACGTAAGATTGAGAACCAACCATCTCGCTCCGCAGTTCTATTTGCAGAACTGCACCTATTGAAGATTCTTTCCGAATTGACGAGACGAAATAACGGTCGCTATATTTTTTTTTAAACAAATGACATGAAACGCAAAATCTAAAATAGCAAGCTAATCGACATCTGTATTTGCCGGGGCCCTCCAATCGTTTTATTTGTGATGCCCAAGCCGGTGACGCTCGGGCAGGCATAGAAGCCAGCATTGGAGGCGTCGCAACTCGTCGGTTTAGGCGGGGTGCCAGCAATCGGAAAGGGATCGAATCCCGGGTTTTGCTCGATTTCATTACTGGGGATATCGAAACTAGGAGTATTCGTGAAATTGAAGACATCGAACGTAAACTCAAGCGTAAATCGATCGTTCAGTCTGGTGATTTTTTCCAGGGAAATGTCCGCACGTCTCTGCCACGGCTGGCGGAAGATGTTCCGTTGCCCCGAGGTAAAGTCTGTTTCGTAAGGATCGTTTGGAGGAATTGCGCCGCCCAAAGCGCCGGGAGCAAGGAGCGGGAGAGCAAAGCAATTCGGATTCAGGGCGGGCTTGCCTACCACCGCGCCTGAGTCGCCCGTATATGCGTTCTGGGGTGTGCAACCCGGCGCCAGCGGGACAATGGGGTTGGTAATGCCGTCGGAGACGCTATAGTAGACGCTTCCGACACCGCCCGAATAATCGATGACACTGTATGGCTGCCCGCTTTGGATAACCGTGACACCGCGAATCGCCCAGCCATCGGCAAACCGGCCCGCCAACGTCGACTCTCGAAAAAAGTTATGCATTTCATAATAGTAGCTAAAAGTTACCACATGCCGCCGGTCAAAATCGGAATTGCCGTATGCCTCCCGCAGATCCAGCGGATTATCCCCGTTGTAAAAGAGGCCCATGGCGCTCTGATCGTCCAGCGAATGCGAATAGGTGTAGGAAACCTCCGCCTGCAACCCGTGACTGAGGCGTTTTTCCAGGTGAGCTTGTAAGGCGTTATAGGCTGAGACGCCGACTGCTGTATAGGACTCGGATTCGGCGGAATAGCCAACGTAGGGAACGCGCAGATCGACATTGCCTCCTTCGTAGGTTGCCAGCATGGGGCCTTGCCCGTTCGGCGGGGAAAGGGGATTGAAATTATTGTCCACGACGGTATAGCCATAGCTGTATTCCTGCCCGTGGATCGGGTGCGTCGGCGTGGCGATCTGCGCCTGATTGAATGGCAACGGCACCACTTCGTGTCGGCCCAGATTCCCTACATAGCCGATATCGATGGCCAGGTCGTTGCGCGGCTGCCATTGAAGGTCGAGCGTTTCATTCATCGTATACGGCAGCTTGTTGGCGCGGTTGTAAATTCCAAAGGAAAAGAGCGGAGCACCGGCTATGATCGCATCCCGGTTAGGCAGAAGCTGAGAAATGTTCGTGGGATCGCCCGTGGGAGCGGGTCCCAAGGTTGCTCCCCAGGGATTCGCAAACGATCCCCCATTCGGAGTGTTTGGGTCGCAAGTGGGAATAAAGCCCTCATAGTAGTTGCCGATGGCGGAACACTGTTGCGCGCTCACATAGGGAGGAGCCTGATTAACCCCAAAAGGTCCGCCAGGAATGACACCCGCGGCGAATCCCGGAGAGAGGTAAGTAAACAGCTCACCACGGTCGTAATAAATTCCCCAGCCGGCACGGACCACCACTTTGCTGTCAAATTTCTTCGGACTCCAGGCGAGGCCGATGCGAGGAGCGATGCCCCACTGCCTCCCGGTCAGCGTTGTATCGCTCACTCCGGGGGTCGGAAACCTGGGATTGTTTCCGGCGACGACGAATCCGGTGGAAGTGATGTCCCCCGTGTTCTCGTCGTAGGAGTATTGCGAAGGGTCGAAATTGTAAAGCCGGCCATACTTTTCTTTGAGGCCGCCGTTCCAATCGAATCGCAAGCCGAAGGTAAGGCTTAAATTGGATTTTGCCTGGAATCGGTCTTGAAGGTATTCGCCGGTCTGGCCGGCGCGATAATAGCGGCTCGCATCACCCTGGAGGAAGGACGTGGTAATGAAGCCATATGCGGAATAGGGCGTGACCAGGCCCTGCAAAAATTGGGAAAAATCCGCAAAGCCGATCGTGCCGGCACGGCCGGGGCGATCGTCGCGCACGTTCAACTGAGTGTCCGCATAGCTTCCTCCAAATGTGACGGTGTGCCTTCCCTGCGTCCAAGTCACGGCGGCGGAGGGCATGAAGCGGTTCTGAAAAACGCCAGTGAACGCGCTTTGCGCCTCCGCGCCCATGCCGATATTCATCCCCGCGTTTTGGACAAAATTGATATTGCCCGGAGAGTCATTGCCCAGCATGTCCACGATCGTGATTCCTGGAAAGGCAGTGGATCCAAACGTGTTGATACCCAATTGCTGCGGCGTGAATGGTTGCTCGAGAGTGCTATAGATTTTCTCGCGGATAAACCCGAAAATTTCGACGACGCTCAGATGGGGTGTCAAGGTCTGTGTATTGGTGATGGTTGCCACCTGGCTGCCCGCGTCCAGATGCTGGGTAAAACCGGGTACGCTCGAATAGGCAAAAGGAGCGGAAGTCGGATCGTGCTGGTAGAAATATTTCAGCGCCAGGACATCCTTCGTGCTCGCGGTCCAATCGAGATCGGCAACGGCCTGATCGGAGATGAAATAGGCCGTCCCCAACACTGTAGCGTCCTCCGGAAAATTATTCGTCGCGGCGATGTTGTCGTCATTGGGGATCATGTATTGGCCGTTCGGCAGCTTGAACTGCATGAGGGCAAGCGCGACCGGACTCACCTGCGATGCGGCAATGGTCGATCCGAAATCTTCGTTCGAGAGGTCGGCCAGTCCCTGCGCTGTGCGATTCATGCTGCTCAGTCCGCTCGGCACGGCCATGCGGGAGATCCCGATCTCTTGATCCGAATCGTGCAGGTGCTGGTAACCGATATAGCCGAAAAGTTTGTCCTTGATCAGGGGACCGCCGAGCGTGCCGCCCGCTGCGTAACGGTGCAATTCCGGCACCTTCTCATCCGAAGGGATGTTGGCATCTGTCCTGTAAAAAAAGGGTGCGGCATTGAGGGCGTCGGTTCCGCGATGCAGGTAGGAGCTGCCGTGAATGTTGTCCGTTCCAGAGGAAGTGCTCAGGTCGATATGCGCGCCGCTCGTCGAACCCTGCTCCGCATCGTACATCGAGGAATTGATGCGCACTTCCTGCAAGAATTCGGGCGGCGGCGAGGGAAGCGCCTGGCCGATCGCCAGATAGGGCGACGCGCTGCTCTGGATGATCTCCGCAGAAGTGACGCTCAAGCTGGCGTTCCCTGTGTTGTTCACTATGCGAGCGGACGCCACTGAACTGGTGCTCTTGCCGTTGAATAGATTGCTGGCATCCACTCCATCCAACAAGAAAGTATTGCTCGTGTCCCGCTGGCCATTGGCCCAGATGGGAGCGTTGCCGAGCCCGGCATTGGCTCCCGTGCCCGGAGAAAGCTCCGCGTTCACTCCCGGGGAAAGAACGACAAGTTGGGTGAAACTCCCGTTCGGGATTGGGATCGAATCGATCTGCTGCTTTTCAAGAACGTAAATGTTGGTGGCGTCGACGGCATTGACGAGCGGGGTCTCTTCCACCGTGATGGTCTCACGGACATCGCCGATTTTGAGGGCGGCGTTCACGGTAACTGTGCGGTTGGCTTGTACCTGGATGGCGGGAACTTGCACCGTCTGAAATCCGGAATGGGAGACACTGATCCTGTAGTTGCCAATAGACAGATCCACGAAGTCATAACTGCCCGCCTCGTTCGTCTCCTGGGAACGCGTCAGCTTGGTTTCATTTCCGACGATGGTCACTGTGGCCGCTGGAACTGCGGCGCCTGAGGCGTCCGATACCGTGCCGGTGATTCCACCCAAGGTCTGCTGTGCGTCGAGGCGCGGCACGATCCAAATCGAAAAGAGAAGAGCAGCCAGGCGGAGCAATCCGTACCTATTAGACACGCTCACAGCTCCTGCCGGAGGCATTCAGCACGCCAAAGGGGCCTGTTCAGCGATCGTTCGATGCAAGCGTACGCGTTGGACTTACTCCCAACGCATAATCGTACGTCCGAACCTAGCGGATGATTGCCCGGCAGTTAAACACATTCTTTCGATGACGGCGATCAAATATTTTGATCCCGCTCTGGTGGGGTCTACGTTCGATGCGTTTTTCTCGACTTGCGGGCTGACGGGTGGCCTACCACACCTGGGCCAAGTGAATGGAGGGTTGAGGAGGAAGACCGGCGCGACGCAAAAAGGCGTCGAAGCGCGGATCGGAACGCAACACATCGAATGCCGGGTCAACCGGCATATTGATCATATCGGTAAACCCTGCGCGCTGCTCGTAGGCTTTTTCGAGGCATTCAAAAGCCAAGTCTTTTCTGCCCAAATTCGCATAGGCAACGGAAAGGTATAAGGGATCTTGCGGCTGCTTTTGCTTTTTCAGCCAGGCATCGAATGCACCCTTCACTCCTGGCACCCTATGTATTTCATCCCACACACCTATAGTTGTTGCATTATCTCCTGCTTTTGACCAGAATTTATGCGCCTCGGAGTATTCTCCTTTGTCCTCATGGACCTCGCCCGCTGCCTCGAGCACCCACCCGACATCCGGTGCGAGTTCGAGAGCCGCGTTGCATTTCGCGATCGCCTGATCTAGACGCCGGGCGAGTCGCAGCATATCGCAATAATCTGTCTTCAACGCGGCCGATAACGGGTCCAGATCTTCCGCCCGGCTCATTTCTTGGATCCCCTCATCGAATCGCCCCTGGAGAACAAAATAATTCCCCAAGCCTTCGTGGGCAGTCGACGAATTGGGGTCGAGTTCCAATGCGTGGCGAAAATCTCTCTCCGCGCCGGGAAAATCCCAGTGAAACTTCAAGAGATTATAGGCTCTCCCCGCGTACGCTTCTCCTGAACTCGGATCGAGTTCGAGCGCTTTGGCAATTGCAGCATCGGCATCGGCGGTGCCCTCTCCGATCGGAAGTATTCCTTGGTCCACCAAAAAGTTGTAGCTGCGCGCGATTCCAACATAAGCAGGGGCGAAGTTCGGGTCCACTTGGGCCGACTGCTGGTAATATTCCAGGGCCTTCTGCGTCGAACCCCACCTCAGCGTCTGCTCAAAAAAATTGCCTTTGAGGAATGCTTCGTAGGCACGCGGGTTCACCTGCCGGGTTCCCGCCAGCTGCATTTTTTCACTTGGTGTGAGCGCGATGCGAATTTGTTCCGCTACGGCGCTCGAAACCTGATTCTCCAATGCCAGGGCATCTTTCAAGTCGCCTTCATAGCTATGCGCCCAGAGCTGTTTATCCGCCGGCGCAACAATTAACTGGGCCGCGATCCGAATCCGATCCCCCGACCGCACCACGGAACCTTCCACGACAGCGTCCACGTTCAATTCCTTGGCGATCTGCGGCAAGGATTTTTTCGCATTCTTGTATTGCATCGCCGTGGTCTGGGAGATTACTCGCAAGGCGCTGATTTGTCCCAACCCCGCGATCAGCTCATCCGTCATTCCGTCGGCTAGATAATCCTGCGATGCATCGCCCGATAGATTCTCCAGCGGAAGCACGGCTAACGCCCGAATCTGTGCCGCTTTCAAAACACGGCTCGGCCGGCCCCTCATCCAGAAAGCAACCACGCCCGCAGCCAACGCTAAGACGCATCCGACAAGGACAGCCGTCCGCCAACCCGTGAGGGTCCACGGCACCGACGCTGCATCCTCTCCTCCATGAGTCGATTTTAGGGATGGGTGGCCGGCGTCGGAAGAGCCCGCCAGTTGTTGGCCCGATGCGACCGTCTTTTGCTGCCCTTGGCTAGTCTTGAGGTTGACCTGGGGGATAGTGGGGTTCGGATCTGGCGACTCCGATTTCTCAACTTCCACTTCCGGAATGAAGCGGTAACCAAGGGTGTGGACGGTTTCTATATAGCGGGGGGCTTTGGGGTCGTCTTCCAGAACTTTGCGCAATTGGCCGATGGCTCGGTTCAGCACATGATCGGTAACGAAGGCATCTTTCCAGACTGCATCGATCAGCCCCCGCCTATCAAGGAGGCGCCCTCGGTTTTCGACCAGGAAAATCAAAAGATTCAAGGCTTTAGGTTCGATCGTCAGTACCTTTTCGCCTTTGAGCAGACGAAAGCCCTGAACATCGATTTGGACGTCATCGAAGCGGTATCGGACGGTCAAAACTGGACCTCAGAGTTCCATTACAGAATCAGGCCGAAAGCATCAGTGCGCCGTGAGTACCCCAAGGGCCCCCTCCGCCTAATGTCCTCCCGAAATTCGGGAGGATTCAATGAAAATCAAGTCGGGCGTAGGGCTGGCAATAAAAATCGCACTATTCTATTGCACTCTGGCAGGCGTTTGCCAGAGCATTCAGGCACAGACAGAGATGCAGTTCCGCCTGGTTCGCAACGCGGTCATCGTGATCCCCTTGATGGCCGGTGGGGAAGGCCCCTTCGATTTTGTCCTCGATACCGGGGCGGATACGAGCATCGTAGACTCGTCTCTTGCGGGCAAACTGTCGCTGTATTCCCTGAGTCACATTCAACAGACCACGCTGGCGGGCAGCCAGGCATCGAGTGTTAGTCGCATAGCTTCTCTGGGGTCGGGCGAGGTTCAGGTGAAGAATCTTCCGGTGTTAGTCCAGAGTCTGGCGGAGATGCGCAAATTGGACCCCGAGATACAAGGTATTGCCGGCCAGGATTTCTTATCACACTTCAATTATCTGATCGACTATCCCAGGCGTATGATCCGCTTCGAACTGGCCGACGAAATTGGGGACGCCATCGAGGGAGATCGCGTGCCGGTGGAGGTGGTCGATAACAAGATGATAGTTGCTTCGGAGGCCCAATCGTACCGCGCTGTAAAACTCCGTTTGCGCCTCGATTCCGGAACTAATTCCGTTGTGGTGATGAGAACGGCCTCGCAAGCGCTTAAGCTTCCCACGCACCAGAATGGCGTGGCGGCCACGAGCGGCGGCCAGGTGGGCATGCAAGTCGGCCGGCTTGATCGACTGAAGGTCGGTTCGCAGCGCTTTCAAGATATCCCTGTCGCCCTGTCTTCGCTCGATTCCATTGACCGATACGGTGATGGTCTACTGCCCACAGCGTTATTTCATGTTTTGTATGTCAATAACCGCGAGTCATTTGTAGTCTTCAATCCGAAGGCCAGAAAAAAATAGACGGAAAGTTCGAGGAAATGAAAGACGGGTGCAAAAACATGAAATGAAAAATATGCGTCAGCCGGGAAGGCCGGATGTTGGGCGCAGCAATGTGGAACAGAATGGGGAGAAGGCCGCGCGGTATTGAATTCGGTCTGTTTTGGGCGGTTAGTGCTGCTAAATGCCCCCCTCAGCTTGGACGACTAATTTTGTGACGTACTTTGTGACCTAACCGCCGCATGCTAGCGGGTGCAAGCCCCTCCAACTGTCGCCAATCGGAGCCTCTCGACGGCTAGAAATTTCGTGCCAACCGATTCTCTCCATGCAACTTCCACTCACTCCACCTCATCTGTTCCAAGTCCGCCCAGCAAATTGACGCCATAGAGGTCTGATATCTGTGTCGCCTCGGTATACGTTACGTATCTCGGCCCTTGTAGAGGATCGTTCGGCCAATTCTCCAGCGTTGCCCAAAAACCCATTTATAATCGCGTCTTTATTTCATTGAAATGATGGAGCCAAAATCGGTACCTACCGATGCCCACAAATGGACGTTCTTGAGATTTGGAGGGTCCAGGAGCCGCCAGTCTGGGCCGAGTGCGCCTCAGCATCACTCGTCTCCAATGAGGCAAGCTTCTAGTTCCTTCCTAAAAACGGAGCATCATGCATTGCCCCTTGCCAGACGTGGTGCTACCCGCCCGTCGCGTAGCAGGCTGAAGAGAAAAATACTCGTTCTTGGGCACGCAAATCGACGGTACGTAGTTCAGATACGAACTCGCAGCGCCGCGAAACTGACTCCCGATGCTTGGACGCCATGCGGAAATTCAAATAAGTGATCCGCGTCATCGAAACAATGGGTTTCTCATTCCACAGGAAACCGAATAGCTTACGTCCAGCAGTTTGCGGTCGGAGCGGAAAGTACACGCCACGCGAAATTTGCAGGATAGCAGTGCAGCCCAGACCTCAGAAAGTCGGCCCCGTTTTCTTCCTATGGAGGCCCCATGTTCAAAATGACACGATTTTATGTTTTGGTTTTGGCGTCGTGCTGTTGGGTCGCACTTCCGTTCGTGCCCCGCGCGCAGGCACAGCAGACCCTTGGCGGGGTAACTGGAGCCGTTGTGGATAAATCGGGAGGTGCGCTGACAGACGCCACCGTAACAGTCGTGAACGAGCTAACCACGTTCAGCCGAACGCAGAAAACGAACGCGGCCGGCGCTTACGAGTTCGTGAATTTGCCGATCGGTACCTACAATGTTACTTTCACCCGCGAAGGATTTCAGACTCAGACCGTGCCGTCGATCCTGGTGCAGGCGAACCGCACAGCGACTGTGAATGCCACGCTCGATGTCGGCAAGGTAACTTCTAGCATTACTGTGAATGAGACCCCCTTGTTGAATGCGACCGACACGACAAACGGCTACGCGCTCGACAAATCGCAGATCGAGTCAATCCCGTTGCCAACCGGGAGTTTCACCGGACTGGCAGCTCTTTCACCAGGCGTTAGCGCGGAGTTATCCAGCGGAACCGGAGCCAACAGCGGACTTGGAAACCTTCCCGTCTGGGCCAATGGGCAGCGCGACACCAGCAACAGTTTTCTACTGAACGGTGCGGATTCAAGCAATCTATTCAACGGAAAAAGCACGAGCCAGGTAAATTCCGCGAGAGTCGTCAACGGGACGAATGGGGGACTGGCCAACAATCCAGGTGTGATTCAGAGCAGCGCTTCTGTCTATCTTGCGATTGGGCAGGCAATTCCCACTCCCGCCCCTGAGAGTGTTCAGGAAGTCCAGGTGAACACCTCAATGTACGATGCGCAGCAAGGTTCAACGAGTGGTGCGCATATCGACGTGAGTACGAATTCCGGAACGAATAGTTTTCATGGCAGCGCATACTTGCATCGAGGCACGGATTGGCTGAACGCGGCTCCTCTCTTCTTCAAACTCGATCCCCACATCCCGGCGGACGAAAAGATTCCTGAACTACACCGCGAAGTTCCCGGAGGGACATTCGGCGGCCCGATCATTAAAGACAAGCTGTTCGGTTTTGTCGCCTATCAGCATATGCACGTTTCGGACCAGGAGACGGGCATCTCGCGGCTGACCGTTCCGCTCGGACTCACGGACACGAACCGAACGGCGCAGGGGTTAGCGGACCTTGCCAACACCAATTTCGCCGTTCCCAACGGTCAGCCACTCTTGACGCCAAATCAGATTAGCCCGGTGGCCCTCGCCTTGTTTCAGTACAAACTGCCCAATGGCCAGTTTCTGATTCCCTCGGCAAACGGGCCGACCCCGACTTCAGCATTTCCGGACAATGCGGTGGTCCCCGGCACGTCTTATTTCCGCTCGGATCAGGCAGTCGCAAACATGGACTGGAACGCAAGTTCGAAAGATGTGATGTCGGCCAAATACTACTATCAGCATGATCCCAGCACGGCTCCGTACGCCTTCTCCAACGTCGCCGGCTTTAGCGAAAACACGGACGCTGGAAGTCAGGTTATCTCGATCTCAAACGCGCAACAATTGAAGCCTACGCTCAACGTTGTCGAAACTTTTGGCTTTGTGCGCGAGAAAATTTACATCACCAACCAGCAACCGTTTACAGCGGCAGAGTTGGGGATTAATTCCCTCGGCTCGTCCTACTTTCCTGGAATATCGATCACAGACATCGTGGGCAACACTTCACCCAACAATCCGGGGCTCTTCAATCAGACCCTGAACATCGGCGCAGGTCCCACTTCGCAGGGCGCGTATACCGGAGCTTTCCAGAATCGCTTTAATCCCTCGGTTGCTGCCGTCTGGACGCTCGGCAAGCACACACTTAGTTTCGGCGGCAACTACGCATACACACAGCTCAACACGCGCGATCAGCGTACAAACAAGGGGATGGTGGCATCGGTTGATCTCTATGAGTTCTTGCAGGGTTTGATTTCTCCATACGAAAATTTTCTAGCTACGGCCTACTTGCAGGGGAACGCGAGCCGGTACTACCGGGCGAACCAAGCCGGGCCATATGTTCAGGACAAATATCAGATTCGCACCAACCTTACTGTGACGGCCGGCCTGCGTTGGGATTGGAACGGCGGGCTGTCGGAAAAGTATGGGCGGATCTTTAACTTCGACCCTTCCCAGTACGCGTTCGACGAGACGACGGGGGTCGTAACCTCAAACGGACTCATTGTGGCCGGCAACAACAAGCAGGCGGCGAGCCCTGGCGTCAGCAACACAACTCTCACGGGTCGGCAGTGGGGTTTTGCGCCCCGACTCGGAATTGCATGGAGCCCGACGAGATTTCAGGGCAAGGTAGTCGTGCGGTCCGGTTTTGGCTTGTATTACGATC
>Ga0210388_10002354_pt1 | contig 14693 bp, 13 predicted proteins | sample IncBWC19OmetaG_FD_155485 | JGI IMG/M metagenome (GOLD analysis project Ga0210388, IMG submission 155485) | Forest soil microbial communities from Barre Woods Harvard Forest LTER site, Petersham, Massachusetts, United States - Inc-BW-C-19-O ...
GCCGGCCTGAATGTCGGTGACCTCGGCGATGCTGGTGATGCGACGCTTGCCATCGGTCCCGCGGGTGAGCTGGATGATGGTGTTGAGCGACCGGGCGATGGTCTGCCGGATCAACGCCTCCGACATGTTGATTCCGCCCATCCCGACCATCGCCTCGACACGCGACAGCGCGTCGCGCGGGGTGTTGGCGTGCACCGTGGTCATCGATCCTTCGTGACCGGTGTTCATCGCCTGGAGCATGTCGAGCACCTCGCCGCCGCGGCACTCGCCGATGACGATGCGGTCGGGGCGCATACGAAGCGCGTTCTTGACCAGATCGCGCGCCAGCACCTCGCCGCGTCCCTCGATGTTGGGAGGCCGCGTCTCCAGCCGCACCACGTGCCGCTGCTGAAGCTGGAGCTCGGCGGCGTCCTCGATGGTGACCACCCGCTCCCCCTCGGGGATGAAGGAAGAGAGGGCGTTCAACATGGTGGTCTTGCCGGTGCCGGTACCGCCCGAGATGAGGCAGTTGAGCTTGGCCTTCACGCAGGCCGCCAGAAAAGCCAGCATTTCGGGCGTGGCGCTGTTGATCGCCACCATGTCCTTGATCCGCAGCGGCGAGCCGCCGAAGCGGCGGATGGAGAGCACGGGCCCGTCGATGGCCAGCGGCGGGATGATGGCGTTGACGCGCGCCCCGTCGGGGAGCCGGGCATCGGCCATGGGCGACGACTCGTCGATGCGGCGGCCGACCCGGGAGACGATGCGCACGATGATCTGCTGGAGGTGCGCGTTGTCGCGAAAGCGCACGTTGGTCAGCTCCAGCTTGCCGAACCGCTCGATGTAGACGGTGTTGAAACCGTTGACCATGATGTCGGAGATCGTGGTGTCGGCCAGCAGCGGTTCGAGGGGCCCGAGGCCGGTCACCTCGTCGAGCAGCTCCTCCACCATCTGCTCGCGCTCGACGCGGTTGAGCGGCAGGTCGCTGGCGGCGAGGAGTTGGTTCAGGATGGTGCGCAGCTCGTCGCGCAGCTGATCGCGCGGCAGCCGCTCGATGGTCTGGAGATCGAGCTTCTCGATGAGCTTCTGGTGCAGCTCGTGTTTGAGCTCGTGGTGGGCGTCCGGAGCCGCGAGCGGGGCGCCGCGGGTCGATGTGGCCGGCCTCGGCGTGCGCGGCACGGTCGCCGAATAGGAGCCGGTCGACGGCTCGTTCTTCATCAGGCGATCACGTAGTCCCATCGGCGACCTTCTTTCCGAACAGCGTTCCGAGTAGGCTCTGGCGACGCATCCGCGGCGCCTTCTCCGGCAGGAGATGCGGGATGAGCCCTTCGATGTCTTGTGTGATCCGCGCGCGCGGCGCCACCTCGGTGAGGAGGACGCCCCGGTTGATGGCGTCGATCAGCAGGAGAAAATCGTTGCTGATGGTGTGGGTGAGCGGTTGCCCCAGCGTCTCCCCCACCACCTCGATGGTGATCTTGGAGGCCTTGGTGTAGCGGTTGAGCAGCAGCTTGATGCGCCCCTGGTCGTACTGCAGCCGCGCGAACAGCTCCAGGCAGCGCTGGCCGTTGCGCACCGCCGGGACGTCCTGGGTGAGCGTCATGAAGACGTGCTGGCTGCCGTCGAGCGCCGCCAGCGACAGCTCGTCGAACCCGCGCACGCCGTCGACGATCACGAAGTCGTAGTTGCGGCGCAGGAACTCCAGAAGGGCCGTCACGTCGGGGCCCTTGATCTGCTCGGCCTCCTCGACCTTGCTGCTCTGGGCCAGCACGCTGACGCCCGAGCGGTGCTTGGTCACCGAGGTGGCCAGGAGCTCGCGATCGAGGCGGCTCATGTTGGCGAGCACGTCGGTGATGGAGTAGCTCCCTGGAATGTCGAGGAAGGCCAGCACGTCGCCCAGATAGAGATCCAGATCGACCAGACAGACGCGCAGCGACCTGCGCTGCATCGCCCCCGCCAGGTTGGTGGCGATGGCGGTCGCCCCCACGCCCCCCTTGGCGCCGAAGATGGTGATCACCTGACCGAGCTCGCCGGTGCCGAAGGTGATCTTGGCGTGGGTGCGGACGGCCACCCGCAGCTCCTCGTGATCGCTCTCCAGCACGAACTCGCGGGCGCCGGCCCGCATCGAGCGCAAGATCAGCTCGGGATCCTTGCTCTCCGAGACGACGATGACGATGCCGCCCGCGGCGGCGATGTTGTGAATGAGGCCGAACCGCTGCGGCGTGTCCGACTTGACGGAGACGATGGCAGCCCCGGGGTTGATGCTCCGGTACTCGTCCGCGATCAGCTCAGCGGGTGTCTTGGAACGAACGACGTTGGCGACGTCCTTGAGCGCCAGGCGCAGATCCGCCTGCTCCGCGTCGTCCATTCCAAGCAACAGTACCGTTGGTCTCGACATCGTCCTTTTGTTTCCTCAAGCCTTCGGCCCTCGTCTCGGGCCTCAGCGAATGAACCCGATCTCCCCGGAGGGCCCTCGGTCCGTGAGGGCCGTCCGGAGCGGCGTCCCTTCCTTCGTATCTCCTTGCGCCGCCTCCTTCATTGTACCGCCGCTGCTGTCAGCGCGCCCGCCACTGACGCTGCCGAACAGGAACAGCTGGATGTCGTTCGGGTCATTGAGCTCGTTCTCGGTCGGCAGGTGGGGAGCATCGTGGGGCGCCACCGGCTTGGCCAGGTGCGCCGTGACCACCACCAGGAGCTCGGTCTCGTTGCGCTGATAGCTCACGGACCGGAACAGCGCGCCCAGGATCGGGATGTCGCCGAGCAAGGGGATCTTGCTGATCGTCGACTGAATCTTGTCTGACAGCAGACCGGCGATCGCGAAGCTCTGACCGTCGGCCAACCGGACGGTCGTCTCGCTCTGCCGCGAGGTGAGGCCGGGAATGGAGATTCCGCCGATGGTCACCGACCGCGTGGGGTCGACGTCGCTGACCTCGGTGGAGAGCTTGAGGTGAAGCGCGCCATCGGAGATCACCGTGGGGGTGAAGTTCAAGATGATGCCGAACTTCTTCCACAACACCGAGACGGCGCCCAGGCTGCTCGCGATCGGGACAGGGAACTCGCCGCCGACCAGAAACTTCGCCTCCTGGCCGGAGAGCGCCACCAGCGTGGGCTCGGCCAGCATCTTGGCCAGGCCGCTCTGCTCGAGAATATTCAAGACCGCGCTGAACGGGAACGAGGGGAGGCCGGAGAAAAACAGCGAGAAACCGCTGCCGGGCGGCCCTTGGATCCCGGGCGTCAAGCCGCTGCCCGTGCCGGGAACGGAGGTGAATCCGTCGATCGCTTGCCCCGGGTTGGTGAGGCCGGTGACAAACCGCCCGCCCGCGTCCTGATGGAAGAGGTTGATTCCCAGATTGCGCAGGCTGGCGCGGGAGACCTCGGCGAACTTGACCTCCAGTTGCACCTGCTGATTGCCCACCACCTTGATCAGGTTGGCCACCTTCTCGGCGTGGAGCTGGGCGACCTCGGCCGCACGCTCGGGAACGCGCACGTCGGAGACCTCGCCGGAGAGGACCACCAGATCGCCGGCCGCGGAGACGGTGATCTTCTCGTCGGGGAACAGCTCAGCGAGCTGGGTCTTCAGTCGATCCAGGTTGCGCGTCACCTGCAGCGCCAGCACCAGCGGCTCGTCGCGCTTGTTCCAGAGGGTCAGATCGGTGGTCCCCACGCCGCGGGAGGTGAGCAACAACTGCACCGGGGTGATCACCTTGAGATCCGCGACGCGCGGATCGGCGACGGAGACACGGCCGATCGGCTCGGTGAGAATCAGCAGACGGTTCTGGCCGGTCTCCAGCGCGAGGTTTCTGACCGCGCCGACCTCGCGCTCGATCCGGATCGCCGGGACCGCGCTCAGCCCCGATTCGGCAGCCGATACGGCGCCGATCGCCCCCACCACCATCAAACATGACAACGACGCTGTGACGACTGCAGACCTCGTCTTCACTAGCGGCTATCTCCCTTTGAGAAGTTGCGCTGCTCGAACCGATCGCCGCGCAAAATCTCCACGACGTCCCGCTTCGGCTGCTCGGAGGGGAGCAGCGGCGGCTGGGACGCCGCCACCTGCTTGCCGCGCCCTCGTCGGGTCGCGACCGGCGCCGCCGGGCGTGGGCCTGGCGCTTCCGCCGGCCGGGCGGGGCCCGTCCCCGCCGGCTCACCGACCAGCTCGTCGGCGACCGCGCCAGCGGTGTTGACGGGGAGCGAATCGGTCCAGCTCCGCAAAGTCAGCAACAACCGTCCCTCGCTCGAAGCCAGCGCCAGGCGCTCCGAGTCCTGCGGCGAGACCAGCAGCGTCGCCACCGTCGCTGGATTGGCGTGCATGCGCGCCTGATCGTTCGCCTCGACCTCCTGACCGACGGCGAGCACCTTCACGTTCTGCATGAAGACCTTGGTCGTGGTCACCGCCCCGGGACGGGTCGCGTGCAAGGTCACCAGCACGTCGACGCGATCGTCGGGATGGATGAAGCCGGCCACGCCGACGACGTCGTCGACCCGGACAGCCATCGCCCGCATGTTGGGCGGGATGAGCGCCGCCAGACCATTGCCCGCGTTCTTGGAGGCGAGCATGCCCGGCAGCACCGGCTGTCCGGCGAGAACGCGTGAGATCAGGATCCGGTCGGCGACCTCCTTCGGATCGCGCACCGCCCCTTGCGGGAGGTGATCGGCCGGCCACTCGGCCAGCTTCAGATCCTCCGCTCGGATCTTGCCCGCCAGCGGCATGTCGATGGCGGCCACGACGATCTTGGCCATCGGGACGACGTTGCCGCCCGGCCGGTGATCGAGGTAGCGCGCGATGAAGAGCGCGGAGGCGAGGCCAGCGATCAGCGTGAACGCCCAGAAGAGCGCCGCCCGCGTCCCCGACCGACGCGAGGATCCAGCGGCGGCGCGCAGCCGACTCGGTCCCATAGATTCATTGATGGCCAAGGGCAACTCCTAGCAAAAGAGTGCTTCCTGCGTCCGCGCGCCTGGACGCAGGCAGAGCATAGAAAGCATCATCGACGGACTGCGCCGTAGAGTTTAGACGCGCGGCAAGCACAGAAACCGGATCACCCCTCACTGTGCAAGCTCTCACGATTGGCGAAAAGCATCAAGACTGTGCCGTGCTCGAGCAGGCGGAAAATGGGGTCCGCCGACGGCTGAGGCGACGCCACCAACCGAGCGTCTGTCTTCGTCGCTCACTGCACAAATAGAAATACGATTGCTGCACCGGAGGCGATCGCCAGCGAGTACGGAACTGACAGATGTCCGGCCCGATGCGAAGGCACCGATGGAAGCTCGTTCTGCAGCACGGTCAGCGTCAGGTTGGCGCGGATCTCGGCCCTGGCCGGCGCGCGTGCCCGAAGGTAGTAGATCACCGCGAACAGGCCGCCGGCCGCGGCCGCCGAAAGCGCGAACCACGGAAGCCGCGCGAACGGCACCCAGGCCGCGGTCGCCGCGGCGAGCTTCACGTCCCCACCCCCGATCCCACCCATGAGCCATGGGCGGTAAAGCGCGGCGACGACCAGCGCCGCCGCACTCGCGCCCAAGAGCGCCTGCCCAAAACTTTGATCGATCGCCCGGATCAGCAGACCAGAGAAAAACACGAACGCGGAGACCGCGTTGGGAATTCGCCGGCGCCAAAGATCGAAAGCGACCGCGACAGCCAGTCCTATGCCGAGCGGACCGAGGTGGGGAGTCGGAAGCGTCATCTCAGGTGCGACTTCGTTTCCGATCCCCGCTCTCGGGCGCTCTCGGCGAGCGTGTTACGGCATCGCGCTCTGGACATTGTTGAAGGTGTTGTTGACCTTCTTACCGAGCACGAACACGACGGCGATGATGAGGCCAGCGATGGCGGCCACGATCAGACCGTACTCGACAGCGGTGGCGCCCTCTTCGTCTCGGAACAGCTTCAGTGCATTCTTGAGCATGGGAGTCTCTCCTTCGGGGGGGTTGGTCAGGTCGTCTCGTGGCCCGAATCAGACCGACCATCATTCGGGCGCCTTCCGGCACTACATACGAAATTCGTGTGAGTGCCCTGACAATGGTATCGACGAGGGCGAAAACAACCTTTAGGAAATATTCTTCTTCGATCGACCTCGGTGGGAGCAAGAGGCCTTGGGTCGGCTGTTCACCTACAAAAGAGCAGCTCTCCCGACTGCCGTCGTCGGCTTGTTCGGGTGCGGAGCCGGTCGCGCGCTGCGCAGCTACCCGCTCGCCTTCAGTAGCTCGCCTTATTGTAAAGATTGTTCGTCTTCGCGCCGAGAACGTACACTACGGCTGCGATGATGCCGGCGATGGCACTCACGATGAGCGCATACTCGACGGCGGTGGCTCCCGATGAATCATCGAGGAGGCGCATCAGCCGGGGAATCGTCGGCACCGGTTTCATTGAGCGCGGATTTGATCCGCAAGTCAAATGTTGTTCCCCACGCGTTCACGCGCTGCGTGCTCGCCGCCCTGGAGCTACGAAATGAACGCCTCTCCGACGCTTCGCCGGCCACTCTCGCTCGTCGCAGCGATGTTGCCACTGGTCCTCGCTGCTTGCGGGCGCGTGCCGGGACAGTTCGAGATCCTGAACGATCAAATTCCGACGGGCTCGGGGAGCGATTGCGTCGTCCCCGTCTCGCCGAACGTGTACCAGGGCGTAGGGCATCTGGACCTCAGCATCGTGCAGGCCGGCTTGGGGTCGGCGTACTTCTTCTTCCCCCTGATCGAAAACAATCTGCCGGGGGCGAGCGGCAGCCTCGACCCCAACGAGATTCAACTCTCGGGCTTCCAGGTCGACATCAAATGGATCGACGCCCCTCCCCCTCTGTCGATCCAGACGGTGTTCAACAGCAACGCTGCGAGCCCATACCTGCACTACCAAATCCCCTGGTCGGGCGGCATCTCGTCGGGCGGGGGACGGCTCTCCGCGTCGGTGGCGGCCTTCCCGGTCGCGTTGGCCCAGCAGCTCGTCGCCGCCGGCGGGATCGGCACTGATCCATCGCTGACGGTCGAGCTGCAGATCCAGGTCCTCGGCACGACCAACAGCGGCACCAGCATGCAGTCGGACCCCTTCAAGTTTCCCGTCGAGGTCTGTAGCGGATGCCTGGTGGCGAGCGTCGCGCCGTGTCCCTTCACGACCACCCCGGGCCAAACGGGAAACGCCTGCAACCCCGCGCAGGACGAGCCGGTCGATTGCTGCACCGAGAACGGGGCGCTGCTCTGCCCTCCGACGGTGGCGACGCAGTGAACGCCCGACGCGGTCTGGCCGCGATCGCCCTCTTCGTTCCGCTCGCCTGCACCACCAAGGGGAGCGACTATCCGTACCTTCCACCCACCGGCGCGGGCGGCGCGGGCGGCACCGGGATGGTGACGCCCACCACAACCGTCACCGTCAAGATCACCTCGCCCTCCGACGGGATGACCGTCTCGGATTCGACCGACCTCGGCGTGAGCGCCACCGTCGACGTCGACATGGGCACCGATCTCGTCGACACCAGCAGCGTGAAGGTGACGGTGACGGCGATGGGGAGCGCGGCCGCCATCTCCACCGGTCAGCTGGTCTCCACCGGTGGTGACACCTTTGCGGGGACGATCAGCCTCGGCGCTCTCCCCACGGGCAGCTACACGCTGGAGGTGTCCGCCAGCAGCTTGGCCGGCGTGACGGGGAATGATCAAGTCACGCTGATGGTCCAAGGGGGACCCACGCTGATCGTCAACGCGCCCGCCGAGGGCCAGTCCTACAACGACAGCGTCTCCGTTCAGATCCTGGTCGATCAGGGCGCCAACGCGCCGACCGCCACGCTGGCGGGGAACAGCGTGACGCTGTCGCCGCCGACCACCAGCGACAAGTACGACGTCTACACCGCCACCGTCTGGTTCGGCCCGCCCCCCCCCCCCCCTGGCGCGCAAACCTTCCAGCAGCTCACCGGCGAGCAGCTGCTCGACGTCAAAGAGACCAACGGCACCGCAAACTCGGAGGTCTTCCGCACCTTCATCATCGACACCACCGGGCCGACCATCACCGGGACCACCCCGACGCCGGGAGAGATCGTCGGTGGCGTGGTGACCATCTCCGCCACCATCACGGATCCATCAGGCGTGCTCGATTCGTCGGTGGTGGCCGTCATCGGCGATCAGCAAGGCAACCCGATCTTCACGTTGCAGCTGCCACCGCAAGGGAGCGGCGTCTACAGCATCCTCTTCGACGCGCTCAACCTCACCCGCTGCGGGCCGCCGCCTTCGACCCTCCCCTGCATCGTGTTCCCGACCATCTCGTTCCGCGCGTCTGACTCCGTCGGCAACGAAACCTCGCTCGGCTATGACTTCTCGGTCGACAACATGCCGCCGCTGGCGGATCTCGATCCACCTCAGATGCGTGAGATGCAGCTCGCCTCCTTCGGGTACGAGTGCTCGTTCCTCTTCGATCCGCTCAGCGTCAACAAGGACGCGGGCGACATGCCCAACGACGGCTGCATGGTGCCGCAGGTGTTCGACCTGCGGGCGCGCATCGAAGATCAGGGGAACGACGCCCCCGGGCTGAAGGTGAGTCCCATCTCCGGCATCGACCCGAGCAGCACCAGCGTTTACATCCTGACCGACAACACCCAGCCGCTGGTGGTCGACACCGACGGCGACGGATATTGCGACGCCATCAATCCGCTGCTGGCGCCGACGAGCGGCCCGCTCACCCAGGCCGATCAAGTTTTGAAGATTCGCCTCGGAGGTGTCCCGCCAGGCGGAAGCGCCGACTTCGAAGGGTCCCCGATCGATCCGGGTCTGCCGATTCCCGGCAGCTGCGTTCAGGGGCTGGATCCCTCGCCCCCAAAGGTGCTCTGCCAATTGGACGGCTTCCAGCAACCGACCATCGCCATCGGCTACTCCGACAATCTTCCGGCGATCTGGTCGGTCGAGCCGATCGACCCGGACCATTGCATGGGGAACCAGCTCGACACGCGCGCCAACAACATCGCCGACGGTCAATGGATCTGCATGGCGGTGGGGACCGCCGACCTGGCGGGGAACCACAGCGTCTCCCGGCCAATGCGCGTCTTCGTCAATTACAGCGACGGTGGCGGCTTCTGCGCCACGCCGCCAGCCAGCGCGCCCGCACCTCCTCCTTGCACCGGCAGCTACGACCCCGTCGGCAAGACCGCCGCGCTCGGCGCTTGTCAGACGCTGAAGTTCACCGGCACCGAGCTCTACTGCGCCCCGGGCGGCTGTTAGGGCCCGCGCCGGGCGTCGACGCGCTATCCTCGGCGACCCATGGGCGACCCAGCCGTCGTCGTCGATTCGCTGGTCAAGCGCTTCGGCGCCAAGACCGCGGTCGCCGACCTCTCGTTCTCCGTCGCCGCTGGTGAGATCTACGGCCTCTTGGGACCAAACGGTGCCGGCAAGACCACCACCTTGCGCGTCCTGGCGGGGATCCTGATCCCGACCGCCGGGCGCGCGCTGGTCGCCGGGATCGACGTGGCCGCCGATCCGCTGGAGGTGAGGCGTCGGCTCGGCTTTCTCACCAACACCACCGGACTCTACGCGCGGCTGACCGGACGCGAGCTGCTCGACTACTTCGCGCGCCTTCATGGTCTCTCCGAAGCGGAGGCCGATGCCCGCGTCGCCGTGCTGGCGCGCGCGCTCGATCTCGCTCCGTTCTTCGGACGCCGCTGCGAGGCGCTCTCGACCGGCGAGCGTCAGCGGCTCTCCATCGCGCGCGCCATGCTCCACGACCCGGCGGTCATGATTCTCGACGAGCCGACCGCCGGACTCGACGTCCTCGCCTCGCGCTTTCTGCGCGCCTTCGTCCGTGCCGAACGCGACCGCGGCAAGGCGGTGGTCTTCTCCACCCACTATCTGGCCGAGGCGGAGCTGCTGTGCGATCGGATCGGGCTCCTGCACCAGGGACGCCTGCTGGCCGAGGGGACCCCGGCGGCGTTGCGCGCGGCGGCCGGGGACGCCCCCAGCCTGGAAGAGGCCTTCCTGCGTCTGGTCGCCGCCGACGGTGCGCCGGGCGCGGCGGAGACGGCGCCGTGAAGCTCCGCGAGGTGAGGTTGGTGGCGGGGAAGGAGCTGCGGGAGACGCTGCGCGATCGGCGCACGCTGGCGGTGATGGTGCTGTTCCCGCTGGTGATCTATCCGCTGGTGTCGCTGGTGACGGCGCAGGTGCTGGCCGCGCGCGTGGCCCGGCTCGACGCGCACGTGGCGCGGGTCGCCGTGAGCGGGCCGCCCGCTCTCACGGCCGAGCTTCGCCGCCGCCTGACCGGTCCGGAGGTGGTGGTGGTGGCCAGCGCCAATCGCGCTGGCCAACCCGACGATGCCGATCGCGCCACTCGTGCCGATCTTGCCGCCAACCGCCTCGACGCCGTCGCCGAGGTGAAGCCCGGGGCGGCGGGGAAGCCGCCGGAGGTGCGCCTCTACTTCGACGAGACCCGCGAGGAGTCGACCAGCGCGCGCGACCGCGTCGAACAGGCGCTGGCGGCGCCCGCGGGTGGAACGAATTGCACGCCGGCGTTCTCTGTCGCCGCAGCCGGCATCGCCCCGCGCACGCAGGTGAGCGGCTACATGCTCTCGAAGATCTTGCCGCTGGTGGTGGTGGTGATGGTGATGCTGGGCGCGTTTCACCCGGCGATCGACATCACCGCGGGAGAGCGCGAGCGAAGCACGCTCGAGACGACGTTGTCGGCGCCGATCGATCGCACCTCGCTGATGGCGGGCAAGGTTCTCGCCGTCGCCACCCTGGCGTCGCTCACCGGCGCGCTCAACCTCGCCTCGATGTCGCTGACCGTTCTCGAGGGGACGCACCTCATCGCGGGCGGCGCCAAAGCCCCGATCCCCTGGCTCCACGCGGCCGCCGCCTTCGCGGTCGTCCCGCCCACCGCGTTTCTGTTTGCCTCGGTGATGGTGGCGATCGGCGCGCTCGCGCGCAGCTTCAAGGAGGCGCAGACGCTGCTGACGCCCGTCTATTTCCTCTGCATGGCGCCGGCGCTGACCGCCGGCCTGGGCGACTTTCAGCTGGGCGGGGTGACCGCCTGGATTCCGGGCGTGGGCGTGACGCTGCTGGCCCGCGATCTGATCCTCGGCCACGCGTCGCTCGGGGTCGCCCTGGCGGTCCTCTGCAGCACCGCGCTCTACGGAGTGGCGGCGCTCGCGCTCGCCGCGCGGCTCTACGATTCCGAGCGGCTGTTCTTCAGCGACGAGGCGAGTCTCGGGCTCGGGGCCTGGCTCCGCCACATGGCGAGCGGCCCCGCCGCCGCGGCCGAAGACGGCACCGACGACCAGCCACCGACGACAGCCGGGCACGCGCTCGCCCTCTACGGCGTCGCCTGTGTGCTCCTCCTCTTCGTGTTCGTTCCGCTGCAAACCTGGCGGCTCGGACCCGGACTCGCGCTGTCAGAGTGGGCCGGGCTCGGAGGCCTCACCTGGCTTTACGCGAGGGGACGCGGACAGAAGCTGTCCAAGGTCATCCGCGTCGGGGCGCCGTCAGTGACGGCATTGGTGGGCGCCCTGCTGATTGGTCTGTCGGCCTGGCTGGTGGTGGGCCTGCTGGCCGAGTGGATCCTCCCCGCCCCCAAGGAGGTCGTCGAGAACCTGCGCCGCGCGATCGCGCCGACCGACGGTGGCCGGGGCACCCTCCTGACCCTCTTTCTGATGGCGCTCACCCCGGCTGTCTGCGAGGAGGCGCTCTTCCGCGGCCCCATCCTGCGCGGGCTCCGGACGCGCCTCTCACCGGCCGGCACCGCCATCCTGACCGGGCTGCTGTTCGGCATCTATCACCTCGATCCCTGGCGCCTCCTGCCGACGGCAATTCTCGGGGTGGCCCTGTCGGGGATCGCGCTCGCGAGCGATTCGATCGTTCCGGCAATGCTGGCTCACTTCGTCAACAACGCCTGTCTCATCTTCCTCGCGCGCGCCCACGCCGACGACACCGACGCGCTGGCGACGAGCACGAAGCTCCTGCTCGGCACGCTCGGTGCTGTGGTCTTGTCGGTGGGGATTCGCTTGATGAGGCGAGCCGCCAAGACGCAGGGCGGTATGTAGCCTACTTCACCGACTTTTCACTATCCGAACCACTTCTCATGCTACAACCGCGTCAGAATGGCGGCGGACGACAAGGAAGTAATCGGACTCTTGCGTAAGTGCGAGGTGCTCGCGGAAACCCCCCTCGACACGCTCCAGGCCCTCTTGCCTGGGTTGACGATCGGGAGTTACCGCCCGCGTCAGGTCATCTATCTCCCCGGCGACCGCGCCCAGGGGGTCCACTTCCTGACCAGCGGAAGAATCAAGATCTCGAAGGTCACGCGCGACGGCAAGGAGCTGACGCTCGCCTATCGCAATGAGGGCGATTTCTTCGGGGAGCCGTGCCTTCTCGACGGCGGTCCGCGCGAGGAGATGGCCGAGGCGATGGACGCCTCCACGACGGTGGAGATCCAGCGCGATGCGCTGGACGAGCTGCTCCGGAACGACGGCGGCGCGGCCTACAAGTTCGCGCGCGCGCTCATCCTCCGCCGCAAGGATCTCGAGTCGCGTGTCGAACAGCTCATCTTCAAGGACGTGGGGGCCAAGCTCGCCGAGCTGCTGCTCAGCCTGGGTCAAGAGCACGGCGTGTCGGACCAGCGCGGCCTGGTCGTCGGGCTCAAGATCACCCATCAAGAGATGGCGAACCTGATCGGATCGACGCGTGAGACGGTCTCGCTGACGCTCTCGCAGTTCAAGCGTAAGGGCCTGATTCAGACCGAGGGGCGCCGGGTCATTCTGGCCGACCAGGAAGGCCTTCGCGCGCTGGCGTAGACCCTTTCACCACGCGCCGCCGACAGCCTGGTCGACGGCGCGGTCGTCAGGTGATGCGGGCTGATCCTCTCTACCAGCCGCCGCGACGCGAACGGCCGCGGCCTTCCTCGCCACCGCCGCCGCCACGCCCGCCACCACCGCCGCCACGCCCACCGCCGCCATAGCCCCCGCCACCACCGCCGCCGTAGCCCCCGCCCCCGCCGCCGCCGTACCCGCCACCACCGCCGCCGCCGCGCGGGGCACGTTCGCGCGCCTCGCTGACGTTGATCGCGCGACCCTGGATTTCGCGGCCGGTCAGGGACGAGATCGCGGCCGACGCCTCCTGGTCGCTGCCCATCTCCACGAACGCGAATCCGCGCGGACGACCGGTGTCGCGGTCCATCACGATCTTCACCTCCACGACGTTGCGGCCTTCTTCACCGAAGGCGTCACGGAGCTCTGGCTCCGTCACGTTGTACGACAAGTTTCCCACGTAGAGCCTAGTTCCCATCTTCTCTCCTTCGTTGCACGGATTCGGCGGTTCGGCGCGTCTCGAGCACCAACTAGGGGGAAAACTGGGCCACGCGCGACTGCCGCCGGGCCACACGGGCTCGCGAGGCGCCGGATCCGAAGATCGACGGCGACGATTCGCGCAGCGGCAACGACGCGCGGTCGGGAGTGACACCGGCCGGGCCGAGAGGGGAAACGGGGGGCGACGAACGTAGCACCGGAAAAGACTCGGCTTGACTGCTTAAAATTTAACAGCTTGGCGTTTGGCTGTCGAGGGGTCGCGCGACGCGCAACCGCGCCCCCGCCTTCCGGCGGCCTGAGGGCTGCGCTCGAAAAGCGGGCCGCGAAAGTCCGTGCGTGAGAGGGGCTGAAGAGCCCAGGATCGCCGCCTCTAGCCGCGCCGCAGCGCTTCCAGAACCGCGTCGCCCGCGGAAGCGGTGCTCGCCGGCGCGGTTCCCGCCGGCGCCAGATCGCCGGTCAGGATGCCCTTGTCGATGGCGGCCGCCACCGCCGCTTCAATCGCGCGCGCTTCGGCCTCGAGCCCCAGCGAATACCGGAACAGCAGGGCGACGCTGAGGATCGTGGCGTACGGGTTGGCGATCCCCTTGCCTGCGATGTCGGGCGCCGAGCCGTGGATCGGCTCGTAGAGGCCGCGTTTACCTTCGCCGAGAGACGCGGAGGGGAGCATCCCCATCGAGCCGGCCAGCATCGAGGCCTCGTCGGTCAGGATGTCGCCGAACATGTTCTCGGTGACGATGACGTCGAAGTCGGCGGGACGGCGGATGAGGTGCATCGCGCAGGCGTCGACCAACATGTGGGAGAGCGCGACGTCGGGGAACTCCTCGGCCATCACCCGCACCGCGACCTCGCGCCAGAGACGGGACGTCTCGAGCACATTCGCCTTGTCGACGGAGGTGAGCTTCTTGCGGCGCCCGCGCGCGATGCGCGCCGCCGTACGCACGATGCGTTCGACCTCGGCGACGGTATAGACACACAGATCGGAGGCACGGTTGCCGTCGCGCAGCTTGTCGCCGAAGTAGATCCCGCCGGTCAGCTCGCGCACCACGATCATGTCGACGCCGGCCAGCAGCTCGGGACGCAGCGGCGAGGCGTGCATCACCTTGGGGTTGACGGCGACGGGGCGGAGGTTGGCGTAGAGGCCGAGCGCCTTGCGAATCGCCAGCAGGCCCTGCTCGGGGCGCACCTTGGCGCGCGGATCGTCCCACTTGGGGCCGCCGACGGCGCCCAGCAACACCGCATCGGCCGCGCGGGCGATCTCCAGCGTCTCGGGCGGCAGCGCCGAGCCGGTCTGGTCGATGGCGATCCCGCCGATGGCGGCGTCGTTCAGCGTGAAGGTGTGTCCCCACTTCTCGCTGGCCGCCGACAGCACGCGGCGGGCCTGATCGACGACCTCGGGTCCAATTCCGTCACCGGGCAAAACTGCAATCACAGCGCGCATTTTTTACGACTCCTCCGGTTCCGAGCCGCCGC
>Ga0210388_10002355_pt1 | contig 14692 bp, 12 predicted proteins | sample IncBWC19OmetaG_FD_155485 | JGI IMG/M metagenome (GOLD analysis project Ga0210388, IMG submission 155485) | Forest soil microbial communities from Barre Woods Harvard Forest LTER site, Petersham, Massachusetts, United States - Inc-BW-C-19-O ...
CCGGTGGTGCACGCTGGCCACCCGCGCGGCCTGCTTGCGGATGACCGCGCCGCACCTGAAGTCCCTGCAGGACAGCGTCGGGCAGGCCCGGAGCCTGCCGGCCCGGTTCGCGTGGGACGGTAAGGCCACCGCCCACGCGCAGATCTTCAACCTGCTGGCCGAGGTGATCACGGACCGTCCGGTGCCCGCCCCGTTCCTCAACCGGGCCGTCGGGGCCATGCACGACCTGATGGTCACCGTCGGCCCGGCCGCCGACGGCATCATCCTCAGCTCGCGCCGTCGCCTGCTCGACCTGATCCGGGCCGGCGACGCCGACGGCGCCGCGGCCGAGATGGAGCAGCACCTACGCCGGCTGCACTTCATGTGGCGGCTGGCGCGCAGCTCAGAACCCGGCGACATCGCTGTTTAGACCCGCAGGAGAAGGAAAATGAACGAGGGCTGGCACGAGACCATTGACCACGATGAGCCGCTCATCCACGAATGGCGGGCCCGGCAGCTGGCCAGACAGGGGATCCCCCGGGCACTCGCCGAAGCCGTCGCCGATCACGTGGACTGGCATCAGATCGCCGCGCTCGTCTGCCGCGGCTGCCCGCCCCGGCTCGCCCTCCAGATCGTCATGTGACTGCCCCGCCCGCGACAAGCCCAGACCCAGCCGTGACAAGCGACAAGCGATAAGGGATAAGGGATAAGGGATAAGGGATAAGCCCAGACCCAGTTGCTCCTCCAGCTGCTGCGCGTTGACCTGCGCATAGTTCCGGTAACAGTTGTTGAACAGCACGTGCGTGGTCGAGGCGCCGGAAGCCAGATCCGCGATCCGGGGCGCCCACGACGCGATCTCACCCTCGCTGTACTCATAGCCGAACCGCTCGTAGATGTTCTTGCTGTTCCACTTGTCGGAGTGCCCGTGCATCCGGACCACGGCCAGGTCGCTGGTCACGGCCAGGACCGGGGGAATCGAGCTGGGGTAGCCCTGCGGCATGTCCACGCACACGTACGGCACCTGGTGCGAGGCCAGGAAACCCAGCGTCTCTTCCTGGTTCTCCGGGCTCATCCACGTCTTGTTGCGGAATTCCACGCATACCCGCCGAGGCGCGACCCGCGAAGCGCAGGCCAGGATGTAGTCCTTGCGCGACCGGCCGATGGGGAACCACGGCGGGAACTGCAGCAGGATCGCGCCGAGCTTGCCCGCCTGGCGCAGCGGCTCCAGCGCGGCCAGGAACCGCTCCCAGGCCTGGTCGACCACCGCCGGGTCGACGTCTTTCAGGTAGACGCGCTCCTTGCCGGCCGCGGCCGTATCCGGACCAGCCGCAGCCTCGCGCAGATCAACAGGCAGCGCCTTGACCGGCGTGGGGTGCTGGGTGAACAGGCTGAACGCCTTGACGTTGAACGTGAACCCGGCCGGGGTCCGCTCCGCCCAGGACGTCGCGGTCTGCTCGGCGGGCAGCGCGTAGTAGGTCGCGTCGACCTCGACCAGACCGAACTGCCGGGCGTAGAACCGCAGACGCTTCTCCGGGGTGTCCGCCTCCGGCGGGTACCATCCGGAGGCGATCAGCGTCTTGTCCGTCCACGACGCCGTGCCCACCAGGATGGCTCCCACGAGGCAAGCCTACAAACTCACTCCGGCGGCAGTTCCTTGTACACGAAGCCCACGTTGATGCCCTGCCGGGCCCGGATCCACTTCGGGATGTAGTACAGCAGCGCGCCGCCCACGATCAGGCCGCCGAACCAGGCCGGGATCCACCAGAAGTTGGCCGGGTTGCCGTTCATGACCAGCGCCGGGTACTGGGTGGACACGATGGCCAGGGCCACGAAGATGCCGATGGACAGCGGCGCCACGATGAACAGCACCGGGATGCCGAGGAACTTCACGTTGGCCGGCGAGGACCGGTACAGGTCGGGACGGCGGAACGGCAGCGCGATGGCCGCCGCGCCCACGATGACCACGGCCAGGCAGCCGGCCAGCACGATCAGGCCGAGCACGAGCTGGAACACGTTGGAGTACACGCTCCAGATGGTCAGCCCCGCGATGATCACGTTGACCAGCAGGATGGCCCTGATCGGTGAGTGCGTGCGGGGGTTGACGTCGGCCAGCTTCTCCGGCATCAGCCGGTCGAAGGACCAGGCGAACAGCGACCGGATCGGCATGAACGTGTTCGCGATCATCGACGGCAGGCTCCAGAACAGGCAGCAGCCCAGGATGATCACCGTGACGAACGGGACGTTCACCGACAGCGCGGCCAGGAACGGGTAGAACGGTCCGGACGGGATGCCGTACGCCTTGGGGGCCGCGTTGGCCGCGTACACGAAGTTGTAGCCGGCCACCCGGAACAGCAGCAGCACGCCGACGATGAGCAGCACAACATCGAACACCAACGCGCCGAGCATGACCGTCAGCTGCCTGCGCCGGTTGGAGGCGCTCTTGAGCTCCCCGGACATGTACACCGACCAGAAGTTCCACATCATGAAGCCCTGGATGGAGAACAGGGTGGGCACGGTGGCGCTCACGTTCCCCAGGTCCGGCGCCGCGTGCGCCGCGCCGGCCCCCAAGATGACCCGGGTTACGGTCCCGCCGCCGAAGCTCTTGTTCAGCTTGTTGAAGTTGGCGTAGAAGCCGCTCCGGCTGGCCACGGCCAGGGCGATGAACGCAACGATGATGCCGATCATGGCGATCAGGAACGCGCCGTTCTGCCAGCGGAACGTCGCCCTGGTCCCGGCGATCAAGATCACGGTCTGCAGCAGGACCATGAACAGCGCGGCGCCGATCATCCAGCTGTGGTTGGTCTCGAAGTTGGTCCCCCAGCTGATCAGCGTGTTGTTGTGGGCCAGGCTGCCCCCCGCGACCAGGGCCGGGCCGACCGCGAACACCGAGAAGAACTTGGCGAAGTACGCCGCGCCGAGCAGGCCGCCCATGATCATGCACAGGTTGGAGATCAGCGCCAGCGGCGGGGACAAGACCCGGCTGACCCAGACGTAGTCACCACCCACCCGCGGCATGCTGGCACCGAGCAGGGCGAACATGATCAGCACCGGGATGTTGATGATCAGGGTGATGACCAGGACCCCGACCGGATCCGCGCCCGGGAACGCCACCAGGGTGAAGAAGATCGACCAGGCCAGGGTGGATCCGATCGGGGCCGAGATCACCGCGTTGAAGATCGTGGCGTCGAGGGCCGAGGCGGTACGCACGAGTCCGGTGCTGTTCCGAACGAACAGTCGGCTGGTCGATCCGGTTGTCGCCATGAACCCCTCCTGGGAGGCTCCTCCGAAGGAAAACGCAGCTGAAACGCAGCTTGACACGCCGTCTGAGCGCTGATTAAGTCGAACACAAACGTTTAACACCGTCAAGACTTCGGACATAACCAGTCACCCGACTCTCAGCTCCGAACAGGTACGGGACAGGCACGAGACAGGTAAGGCAGCAGGATGCTTGCGGTCGAGCGGCGCATCAAGGTCCTGGAGCGGCTCGCGGCTGATCAGGCGGTCGAGGTCAGCAGCCTGGCCCGCGAGTTCGGTGTTTCCGAGATGACGATCCGCCGGGACCTGCACCGCCTGGACCGCGACGGGTTCGTCCGCCGGACCTACGGGGGCGCCACCACCCGCGTAGTGCGCGCACAAGGCGCCTTCGAGGTCAGCCAGAACGCCCGGATGCTGCACCACGCCGAGGAGAAGCGCCAGATCGCGCTGCGGGCCGCGGAGCTGACCGCCGACGCCCGGGTCATGTACATCGGCGTCGGCTCGACCGTCGAGCAGTTCGCCCGGCTGACCCGCCCGCGTGAGGACCTGCTGGTCATCACGCCCTCGCTGGTGGTGGCCAGTCTCCTGGGCACCAGAAGAGTGCAGGTGATCATCGTCGGCGGCCTGGTCCGCCAGGACGAGCTCAACTGCGTCGGCCCGTCGGCCGTCGAGTGCGTGCAGCGCTACAACACCGACGTCGCGGTGATCGGGGCGGCGGGCGTATCGGCCCGCTTCGGCGTGACCGATCTCGACGACGGCGAGGCGGGCGTCAACCGGGCCGCCCTGGAGCGGACCCGGCAGATCGTGGTCCTGGCCGACGGCTCGAAGTTCGGGGACGTGGCCCTGAGCACCGTCGCGCCGATCAAGGACGTCTCGGTGATCGTGACCGATTCCACCGCCGACCTCACCGAGCTGGAGCTGATCGAGCGCGTGGGCGTCGAGGTGATCCAGGTCCACCCGACCGCGGAAGCCGCCCGATGACCGCGCTGCTGCACAACCTGTTCGGCACCGGAAAGCCGATCATCGCCATGCTTCACGCCCGCGCCCTGCCCGGCCGGCCACGGCACGACGCACCAGCAGGCATGAAGCCCGTCCTCGACGCGCTGGCCCGCGACCTCGACGCGCTCCAGGCGGCGGGCGTGGACGGCCTGCTGTTCTGCAACGAGGCTGACCTGCCCTACCGGCTTCAGACCGGCCCCGAGACCGCGGCCGCCATGGCCGCGCTGACCGGGGAGCTCAAAAACGAGATCCACGTTCCGTTCGGCATAGATATTGTCTGGGACTCGGTCGCGAGCCTGGCCGTGGCCCGGGCCGCCGGCGCCTGCTTCGTCCGCGAGGTGTTCACCGGCGTCTACGAAAGCGACCTCGGTCTCATGCAACCCGCCGCCGACCCCAGACAGCAAGACGTAGCCGTCTTCGCCAACATCACCCCCGAATTCGCCAGCCCCCTGGGCAGCAGGACCACCACAGAACGCGCCCGCGGCGCGGTATTCCGAGGCGTCGACGCCATCCTCATTACCGGCCCGATCACCGGCCTGCCCACCGACCTCGCCCAACTGCGCGCCGTCAAGGCAGCCGTCCCCGGCACCCCCGTCCTGGCCAGCACCGGGGTCACGGTCGGCACGATAAAACGGACGCTGGAAGCCGCCGACGGCGCGATCGTCGGCACGCACCTCAAGCACGATGGTGTTACCTGGAACCCGGTCGACCCGGTCCGCGCGGCCGCCTTCATGGCGGCGGCAACGAGAGCTAAAGCCGAGATGGCGGTCTAAAAACAATGCCCAAGACGCTCGTCTACTTCGTCTCCGACCTGCACGGGTCGAGCATGTGCTTCCGTAAGTTCGTCAACTCGACCAAGGTGTACAAGCCCAAGGTGCTGATCCTGGGCGGCGACGTGGCCGGCAAGGCGATCCAGTCGATCGTCAAGGCACCCAATAACCGGTACCAGTGCGAGTTCGTCGGTACCCGCTACGACATCAGCGACGACGCGGAACTGAAAGAACTCGAACGCCTCATCGCCGACCACGGCTACTACCCCTACCGGGCCGAACCCGGCGAGCTCGAGACCATGGAACAAGAAGGAACGCTCGACGACCTGTTCCTGCGCCTGATGCGCGAGCGGCTCACCGAGTGGCTCGAGATCGCCGACACGCGCCTGCGCCCGCAGAACGTCCCGCTGTTCTTCATGCTCGGCAACGACGACCCGCCCGAGCTGGCCGACCTGCTCGAACAGGCGCCCTGGGGCACGCACGCCGAGGGCAAGGTCGTCCACCTGGACGACGACCACGAAATGATCAGCTGGGGATACGCGAACACCACGCCCTGGCACACCTACCGCGAGCAGAACGAGCAGCAGCTCGCCAAAGCCTACGAGACCATGGCCGCGCAACTCGACCGCCCCGAACGCGCCGTGTTCAACCTGCACCCACCGCCCTACAACACCCAGCTCGACGACGCCCCCGCCCTCGACGACGACCTAAGGGTGCAGGCCACACTCGGCCAGGTCCAGTACAAAGCCGTCGGCAGCACGGCGGTCAGAGACATCGAGACCCAGTACCAGCCGCTGCTCGGCCTGCACGGCCACATCCACGAGTCCTCAGGCATCCGCCGCGTCGGGCCGCGCAAGTCCATGGTCATCAACCCGGGCAGCGACTACTCCACCGGCGCCCTGAACGGCGCGCTGATCACCCTGGACCGGGACAAGGCCGGCGCCCAGCTGGTCCGCGGCTGACCGCATGAATAAACCATCGGACGGCGTCCTGGTCGCCGTCGACGTCGGCACCTCGGGCGCCCGCGCGTCGGCCTTCACCACGGACGGCACCGAACTCGCCCAGGTCCGCCGGTCCTACCCCACCGCGCTGCCCGGCGAGGGCCGGGCCGAGCAGGACGCCCGCCGCTGGCAGACCGCCGCCCTGTCCGCCCTGACCTCGCTAGTCAAAGACCTCAACAAGGAAATAGCCGCCATCGGCCTCACCGGCCAGTGCCCGAGCGTCGTCCCGCTCGACCACCTCAACCGCCCGCTGCGCCCGGGCATCATCTACCGCGACAACCGCGCCACCGCCGAGGCGGCGCAGATCCGCGCGCGCTTCGGCGACCAGCACCTGCACGCGCTCACCGGTCACCTGCCCGCCGCGTTCCACGTAGCCGCCAAAATCCTCTGGATCCGCGCCCACGAGCCGGACGTGTTCAAAGCGACGAGGCTATGGTCGCAGCCCTCGGACTACGTAGGCCTGGCCCTGACCGGCGAGCCCGCCACCGACTGGTCCGTCGCCGCCGCCACCGCGCTCCTCGACCTGCGCGAACGCACCTGGGCGGCAGAACTGATCAACGGCCTGGACCTCGACCAGAAAACACTGCCCCCGGTCAAACCCTCCTGGACCGTCATCGGCGGCCTGCGCCCCGCCCTGGCCCGCCGCCTGAAGCTGAAACCCGACATCCCCGTCATCGCCGGCGCCGGGGACAGCATCGCGTGCGCGATCGGCGCCGGGGTCACCGCGCCCGGACCGGTGAGCGAGATGGCGGGCAGCTCGAGCTGCTTCAACTCGGTCGTCCCCGAACCTCTCGCCGACCTGGACATCACGCACTACCCGAGCGCCGTCGAGGACCGCGGATACGTCACCGAGGTCGGCCTGAACACCACCGGCGAGGCCCTGGACTGGCTGGCTCAGCTCTTCTACGCACGAGCGCCCCGCCGAGACGACTTCGCCCGCATCGAGCACGCCGCCGCCGCGGCCCCCCCGGGCGCCGACGGCCTGCTGTTCGCGCCGGTGCTCGGCGACGGCGAGCGCGACGACCCGACGCGGCGCGGTATCGCATCTGGCCTGTCGCTCAGGCACGACCGCAGCGCGTGGGCCCGAGCCACCCTGGAAGGCGTCGCCTTCGGCGTCAGGGCCCGGCTGGAAACCCTGCAGCGCGCGTCGACACCAGCCACCGAGCTGCGGGTTTCCGGCGGCGGCGCGCGGATCGCGCTGTGGAACCAGATCAAGGCCGACGTCACAGGGACCCCAGTGGTCTGTATCCCGGGCGACTCCACCGCGGCGGGCACCGCGATGCTCGCCGGCCTGGGCGCCGGCGTCTACCGGGACGTCGACGAAGCGGTCACCAAGGCGTACCGCCCCGGCCCGGTCGCCGAGCCGGACCCCCGCCTCCGCGGCCTGTACGACGACATGTACGCCCGCTACCTGGCCCTGACCGGGTCGAAGGAGGCCGGAGATGCGCACTGAGATGCGCGCCAGGCTGGGCATCAACAACTGCTTCGCGGTCAAGCGGTGGCCGCGTCCGGACGACTGGGCGGCGATAGTAAAAAACGACCTCGGCCTGGACACCGTCGAGCTGTCCCTGGACCTGCTGGCCGGCCCGGACACCCCGGCCGGCCGGGACCGGCTGACCGAACAGACCCGGGCCGCCCTGGCCCGCCACGGCCTGCGCGCCGATACGGTGTTCACCGGCCTGGCCGCCTACTCGCTCAACCTGCTCATGCATCCCGACGCCGAGTACCGTGCCGCCGCGCGCCACTGGTACCGCGAGGCCATCTACCTCACCGCCCAGCTGGGTGCCACCGCGGTCGGCGGTCACGTCGGCAGCCTGACCGTCCCCGACTCCGCCGACCCGGCCTGCCGCGCCCAGCGCTGGGCGGACCTCCGCGAGAACCTGGCCGAGCTGGCCGCCTACGCCCGCCAGTGCGGGCTCGATCACCTGCTGGTCGAGAACCTGGTCACGGACCGTGAACCGTCGACTATGGTCCTCATCGAAAACATTTTGGCCGAACGGAGCGTGGCTCACGCCCCGGTCCAGCTCTGCGTGGACCTCGGTCATCCGTTCGTCTGTGGTGGCAGCCCCGCGGACCGCGATCCGTACGCCTGGCTGGAGCACTTCGGGCCGCGGATCGCCGAGGTCCAGCTCCAGCAGTCCGACGGCCTGGCCGACCACCACTGGCCCTTCACCCCCGAGCGGAACGCCACCGGGCTCGTCGACCCCGGCCGGGTCCTCGACACCCTGGCCGGCGCCGGCGTGACCGACGTGCTGCTGATCCTCGAGGTCATCCCGCCCTTCGAGCAGGACGACCGGCAGGTGATCGGCGACCTGCGCGCCTCGGCGAAAGTCTGGGCCGACGCCCTGGCCGAACGGGGCCTGCGATGATCGCCCACGCCGGTGAAGCGGACCTGTACTACGAGGTTTCCGGTGCTGGCTCACCTACCCTGGTCCTGGTCAACGGGGTGGGCGACCCGCTCGAGGGGTGGGCCAACCAGACCGCCGACTTCCTGGCCGCCGGGCTGCGCGTGGTCAGCTTCGACAACCGCGGCGTCGGCCGGTCCAGCCAGCCGCCCGGCCCGTACACCAGCGCGCAGATGGCCGCCGACCTGCACGCGGTGGTGACCGCCGCCGGGCTGGACGGCTTCCACCTGGCCGGGGTGTCGATGGGCGGCGTGATCGCCCAGGAGTACGCGCTCGCCCACCCGGCGAACCTCCGCTCCCTGGTGCTGGCCAACACGTTCGCCGCCGCCGACCCGTTCACCCGCGCCGCGTTCCAGACCTGGGCCCAGGTCGCGGAGGCCGCCGGCATGCCGATGATGATGCGCGCCCAGGCGCCCTGGATCTTCAGCCCCGGGTTCTACGCCGAGCACCCGGACCGGGTCGCCGAGCTGATCGCCGAGGCCGAGCAGAGCACCCAGCCGGCCGGCGCGTTCGCGGCCCAGACGGCCGCTCTGGTCGATCACGACGCCCGGGACCGGCTGGCCGGGCTGACCACCCCGGCGCTGGTCATCGCGGCCGCCGACGACATCATCATCCGGCCCGCGCTGTCCCGGGAACTGCTCGAAGCGCTGCCCGACGCCACGTGGACCGTCGTTCCCGGGGGTCACGCCGCGTTCTGGGAGAACCCCGGGCCGTGGAATCAGGCCGTCCTAGAGTTCGTCCACGCACACCGTTAAGGGGCTGGTCATGAACGTATTCGCAACCACCAAGCCGGTCATCGCGATGGTGCACTTCCCCGCGCTGCCCGGCCGGCCGCGGCACGACCGGGCCGGGGGCCGGGCCCGCCTGCTCGACGTGGTCGGGCGTGACCTGGAGGTCCTGCAGGACGCGGGCGTCGACGGGGTGCTGTTCTGCAACGAGGCCGACATCCCCTACCAGCTGAGCGTGGGCCCGGAGATCCCGGCCGCGATGGCCGCGGTGATCGGCGAGCTCCGCCCGTCGATCCGGGTCCCGTTCGGGGTCAACATCTTGTGGGACGCCAAGGCCAGCGTGGCCCTGGCCCGGGCCACCGGGGCCAGCTTCGTCCGCGAGGTGCTGACCGGCGTCTACGAGAGCGACCTGGGCCTGATCGCCCCGGCCCTGGGTGAGCTGGCCGGCTACCAGGCCGCGATCGGCGCCGCCGACGTGGCCCTGTTCGACAACATCACCCCGGAGTTCAGCAGCTCGATCGGCTCCCGGACGGTGGCCGAGCGGGCCCGCAGCGCCAGCTTCCTGGGCGTGGACGCCATCTTGGTCAGCGGCCCGCAGGCCGGGATGCCGATGAACATGACCGACCTGCGCTCGGCCAAGGCGGCGGCGCCGGACACCCCGGTCTTCGCCAACACCGGGGTCCAGGCCGACCGGCTGGCCGAGATCTTGCCCGTCGCCGACGGCGTGATCGTCGGCACCAGCCTCAAGGTCGACGGCGTCACCTGGAACCCGGTCGATCCCGACCGGGCCCGCCGCTTCACCGAGACCGCCGCCAAGGTCCGCGCCTCGCTCCCCAGTTGACCGTGCCGTCTATTCGGGCCGTCGTCCTCGCCATGGACGGCCTCCTCATCGACACCGAACCGGTCTGGCGCGGCGCCGAGAAAGAAGTCTTCGCCGACCTCGGCATCGAGCTGACCGAGGCCGATCTTCTCGACAGCACCGGGGTCCGGATCGACGAACTGGCCGCCGTCCGGCTGCCGCTGGACGGCCCCGGTCCAGCCGAGGTCGCCGACCGGATCACGAACCAAGTGGTGGATTACGTCAAACGCGCGGGCGAGCCGATGCCCGGCGTGCCCGAGGCGATCGCCCTGTTCGGGCGGCTAGGCCTCCGCCTGGCCATCGCGTCCTCCTCCCCGGTCCGGCTGATCGACGCGGTGTGCGCCCGCCTGAAGCTAGACATCGAAGTCCGCTGCTCAGCGCTCGACGAGGCCCACGGCAAGCCCGCCCCCGACGTGTACCTGGCCGCCGCGCGCCGCCTCGGCCTCAGCCCGGCCCGCTGCCTGGCCCTCGAAGACTCCCCGTCCGGCGTGCTGGCCGCGAAGGACGCAGGCATGACGTGCGTCGCGGTCCCGGACCCTCTGCTGACCGGCGATCCCCGCTACCGCCGCGCCGACCTGGTCCTGCCCTCCCTCACCGAGCTGACCGAGCCCCTGCTCCGTTCGCTCATACAGTGATTTCCCTCGCTCGCCCTCGGCTCACGAGGTGACCGGTGAACGCTGCGCGGTACGGAACAGGTCGACCAGTTCGCCGGTCGTGGTGGCGTCGGTCGCGTCCTTGTCGTCGCGCCAGCGCCCGGTGAACCGCGGGAACCGCATGGCCAGCCCCGCGTCCTCCTTGATCACGCCCCACCCGGCCGAGTAGTGCGGCGACAGGGTCAGCTCGGCGGACAGGACCTCGATCACCACCCCGGGCTCGAACCAGAAGTCCGGCTGCTGCCGGGCGTCGACCCGGGCGGGTTTCTCCGCGCGGGCCAGCGGGGCCAGCCGCTCGGGCAGCGAGGCCAGGTCGGCGTCGGAGAACCCGGTTCCGCACTTGGTCACCGTCCGGTACAGCTCGGCGTCCGGGTCATAGGCGGCCAGCAGCACCGCGCCGTACGTGCCGGCCCGCCGCCCGCGGCCCGCGAACGCGCCCACGATGACCAGGTCCACGGTGTCGGACAGTTCGGTCCGGTAGTCCCGCTTGAGCTTGATCCACTGCCAGCCCCGGTTCCCGGCCTGGTACACCGACGCCGGGCCGACCGACTTGCACATCAGCCCCTCGCAGCCGTCGGTGATGGCCTGCTCGAACACGGCGTCCAGCGCGGCCGGGTCGGTGACCTCGGTCGCCGTGGTCAGCCGCAGCCGCGGGCCGGCAGTGATCGCCTGCGCCAGCGCCGCCCGCCGCTGCGGGTACGGCAGCCGGGTCAGGTCTACCCCATCCGCGTAGAGCAGCTCGAAGCAGAAGAGTCCGACCGGCACGTCCCGCACCGCCTCCGCGATCCCGTACTTGCGCCGTCTGAACATGACCTCGGCGAACGGGTGCAGCTCGTCGGTGGCCGCGTCGAACGCGACCACCTCGCCCTCGATGATCGCCTCGGCCGGGCCCAGCCCGGCGGCCAGCACCTCGACCACGTCCGGGAACTGCTCGCTGACCTCTTCCAGCCGCCGGGTCCACAGCTCGATCCGCCCGTCGGCGGTCTTGTGGGCCTGGAGCCGCATCCCGTCGTACTTGTACTCGGCCGCGCACTCCCCGCCCAGCTTGGCCAGGATCTCGCTCGCGTCGGCCAGCCGCTGGGCCAGCATGACCCGGACCGGGTTGCCCGGCCGCACCCGGATCTCTTCCACCGCGGCCAGCCCGTCGCTCACCAGCACCTGGGCGACCAGGCCCAGGTCGCAGCAGATGTTGTAGGCGCGTTCCAGCACCGGCCGGGCGGCCCGCCCCCCGGCGTACACCTGGGCCAGCGCGTCCAGGATGGTAGGCGTCCCGATGCCCAGCCGCAGCCCCCCGGTGACCTGCCGCAGCAGGTACCGGGCCTCCAGCGGCGTGGCCTGGGCCAGCATCCCGGCCAGCAGCTCCAGCTTGCGCCCCTGCGACCCGGTCCCCTCGGCGTTGGCGATCTGCCGCAGCGTATTCACCACCGTCACCACGGTCAGCTGTACCCGCCGCTGGCCCGGCGGCTCCGCCGCCGACTCGTCCAGCTCCGTCGCCCGCTCCGCCGCCGTCTCGGCCAGCAGCAGCTCCGCGGTCTGCCCCAGGTCGCCGATCTCCCGCACCCGCGCCGCGACCACCTCGGGCGCGGTCCCGGTCGCGGTGCCCACCGCCCGGATGGCCAGCTTCTCGGCCAGCCCCAGGTCCACCCCGGCGAACTCCGGCGCGATCAGCCCCTGGCACAGGTAACACACCACCGGCAGCAACGGGACCGGAGTCTGCGCCACCAGCGCCGCCAGCCGCTCGATCAGCGCCAGCCGTCCGGTCGCCTGCTCCAGGTCCCGGTACGCTTCGGCCACGATCTCGTATTCCACGACGCCCCTTTCGCCCCCCTCGCCTCATCCGATCATGACACGTTGGCCGTCGTCGTGATCGAGGCCGCAAGTCCCGGCCCATCGCACCGGCCCGATGGAACATCGGGCCGCATAGAACCGCCCCGATGGAACATCGGGCCGGTTGAAGCCGACCCGATTAGCTTCTGCTCTCGTCGATGAGGCTGGCCGCAATGGCCGCGACGTGCTGGGCCGAACCGCCGAACAGGTGCAGCGCCCCGTGGGCCCGCTTGAGGTAGCGGTGCGCCGGGTGCTCCCAGGTTATCCCGATCGCGCCGTGCAGCTGGATCATCTCGGCCGCGGTCCGCATCGCCGCCTCGCAGCAGTAGACCTTGGCCGCCGCGGCCCGCAGCCCGAGCCCGGGCCCCTCTTCCGCGGCCGCCGCCCGGGACAGCGACACCGCCGACTCCACCAGGACGTGCAGGTCGGCGAGCCGGTGCTGCAGCGCCTGGAAGCTCCCGATGACCCGCCCGAACTGCACCCTGGTCAGCGCGTACCCCGTGGTCAGCTCCAGCGCCCGCCGCGCTGCGCCCGCCTGCTCGGCCGCGAGCGCCAGGCAGGCCAGGTCCCGGGCCCGCTCCAGCGCACCGGTCGCGTCCCCGCCGACCCGCCGCCCCCGCGCCCCGGTCAGCCGTACCACCGCCAGTGCGCGGGTGGAGTCCATGGTGACGCTGGCCGCCCGGCTCACCCCGTCCTGCCCCGGATCCACCTCGAACAGTCCCACCCCGGCCGGTCCCCGCGCCGCGACCAGCAGCACGTCGGCCGTGTCGCCGTCCAGCACGTAGTGCGCTTCCCCGTCCAGCTGCGCCTCACTGGCCTGGTACCCCACCTCCCCGCTGTCCCAGCGCCCGGCCCGCGTGGTCCAGGCCAGCGTCGCGGTGGCCGACCCGTCGGCGATCGCGGGCAGCAGCCGCTCGCAGGCCGGCTCGTCCCCGGTGCCCAGCAGCGCCTGCGCGGCCAGCACCGCCGATCCGAGCATGGGGGAGGGCGTGAGCCCCCGGCCGAGTTCCTCCATGACCACGCCGACCTCGGCCGCCCCGCCCCCCGCCCCGCCGTACCGCTCGGGGATCGCCAGCCCCGCCACCCCGACCTCCCGGCACAGCCGGCCCCACGCCGCTCCGCCGTCGCCCCCGGCCGAGGCTAGCAGCCCGCGCACCGCGTCTCCCAGGTCCTGCTGCTCCGCGGTCAGGCTCATCCGAGCTCCCGCAGCACCCGGGCCCGGTGCTCGGCCGGGCTGCCCCACGCGGGAACCAGCGCCCGGACCTGCACCAGCCACCGGCTGAGTTCGTACTCTGCGGTGTACCCGATCGCCCCGTGCACCTGCAGCGCAGCCCGCGCCGCCCGGTACGCGGCGTCCGCGCAGGCTACCTTGGCCGCCGACACGTCCCGGGCCGTGGTCCCCGCCCCCGCGCTCGGTGCCTCAGCGCCCAGCGCCTCCGCGGCCGCCGCCAGCAGCGGCCGGGCGAACTCCAGCCCGATGGCCACGTCCGCCAGCCGGTGCTTGACCGCCTGGAACGCCCCCACCGGCCGCCCGAACTGGACCCGCATCCCGGCGTACCGCACCGACGCCTCCAGCAGCGCCCGCCCCGCCCCCAGCAGCTGTGCCGCGCAGGCCAGCGTCCCGAACTCCATCGCCCGCCGCACCGCCCCGCCCGCGCCCTCGGCCACCACCGCACCGCCTCGCACCTCGGCCAGCGACCGCCCCGGATCCACCGACCGGTACCACCCCTCGGGCCGACCCACCGACACCACACCGTCGTCGGCCAGCAGCACCAGCCCCGCCACCTCCGCGCACGCCGCCAACGGGACCCCCGGCGGCACGGCCAGCGTCGCGATCAGATCCCCGTCCGCGAGCCCGGCCAGCCACTCCCCGAAGCCATCCCTGACAGCGAGCCGCTCGCCGCCCATGCCGTCCAGCCCGGCCAGCAGCACAGGCACCGCGGCCAACGACTCCGCCACCGGCCCCGGCACCGCGTGGTGCCCCAGTTCCTCGCACGCCACCACCAGGTCCAGCGGGCTCGCCCCCAGCCCGCCTCGCTTCTCCGGCACCGCCAGCGCGGTCACCCCCAGCCCGGCCAGCCGACGCCACAACGCCAGACCGGGCGCCAGCTCGCCGGACGCCCACTCCCGCGCCACCCCCGCCACGTCAACGTCGGTCAGCATCTCGTGCACCGCCGCCCCGAACTCCCCGCCGTTCATCGCGACGGTGCTTCCCG
>Ga0210388_10002356_pt1 | contig 14691 bp, 11 predicted proteins | sample IncBWC19OmetaG_FD_155485 | JGI IMG/M metagenome (GOLD analysis project Ga0210388, IMG submission 155485) | Forest soil microbial communities from Barre Woods Harvard Forest LTER site, Petersham, Massachusetts, United States - Inc-BW-C-19-O ...
TCACCCAAGTGATTCCGTCATCCGGGGTTACGTATTGGGTCCGCTGCCGGAAATTGAGGCAGGCGAACACCACCGCCGCAAGCGTCAGCAGCGCGAGGGTTACAGCCCCCAGACGTAGTCGAAGACGGTCGTTCATCCAACCACCCGTACCCTCACCCTTTATTATTTTAGTCTAGCACGCAGGATTCCAGCGAATCATTAATTGTGGATGCGGTAAGTGAGGCATTTGCTGCATGTTACAAAGTTGTAATGCGCGGGCAGCTCGCCGGATTCCATTTGTGGGAGGCGCATTTCCAATTCCAGTAACGAGGATCCAGTCAAAAAACGGCTAGAACTGGAGGCTCAGTCCGCCCCGGAAGTATCGGTAGGCGGGCACAAGCAGAATGGAGTTGTCACCCGTGCTGATCGGTACGTATCCCTGTGCGAGCAGATTGCCGATATCCGCTTGAACTTCCATATGTCCGGGGAAGACGCTCGGCAGGGGCTGGCGTATCTCCATGCTCAGATACGGTTCCAGGTGATAAAGCGACTCACCGTAAGGATCTTGGCGCGAAACGGCCGTACCGCTCAGCCATTTGTAGCTGGTGGTGATCTTCGTCTTCGTGCATGGCAGGGTGGTCGTAAGGGCCGCGGCCAGGCTTTGCCGATAGCGGGTTGCCAGCTCCTCGCGCAGCTCGTTGGAAATCACGCCATTCGGGGCCAGAGCACCGGCGTATGCGTAGACAATCGTGGTAGTGAGGTTCCGGTTGATCTTGTCGCGGTAAACCAGCCGCGCGCCGCCGGAGCTGGTCGATCCGCCGTCGTAGGCGAATGCCTCGGAGAAATAATCCTGCAGAAAGTCGGGGTTGCCGCCGGGCGCGCCGCGTCCGATCACCGCCGTATGAGAGGAAAGGTCGTGAAAAACGGAGGCGATTAGATCGATATGCGAGTTAAGCGAATGATCGATCGCCAGCTCCTCGTGCAGTCCGTCCTCGAGCACGGGATGCCCCTCGCGCAACAGCAAAGTGGGGAAAGCGTCCATGGTATCGAGCGTCGCTTGCATGGCGTCGGAGCCGGCGGAGGCCTCCTGCCACGGATGCGTCGCCACGATTGCGTCGGCCTGCCAGGCGGGCGATAGCTGCATGGCCACCTCGGTTCGCGGGCGCAGTGCGGAAGTCGAACCGTTGAATCCAGCCATCACGTAATCGGCGCCGTATCGGATGCTGACCATGTTCCCGAGCGCCAGCGCATCCTCGTGCGAAAGCCGCAAACCGCGGAATGTCGGCCCAGCCGGACCCAGCCGGGATTCGCGCACCAGAATCGTGGTGACCGGCCCGGCGCCCACCTGGCCGGTTGGCAGCCACTCAGCCGCAAAACCGCCGGCCGCTGCGCCGTCGTCTTCGCTGTATTGCCCGGCCAGCACAAACTGTGCGTTGCCGCCGAGGCTTATATCGTAGGCGAACGAGGTTCCCGGCGAATCCGCCACGTCTCCGATCGATCCGGGATGATCCGCACCGGAGGTCAACTCCAGCCGCGCACGCAGCGCCGGGCCGGCCGAAGCATCGCTCGAGTAGACTTCGCTGGCGCTGTCGTTCGCCGCCGAATCGTCCTGCCAGCGCATCACCGGCCGGGTGGCAGCCGAGGTGCGCAGCACCCAGGTCCAGTCGTCCGTATTGACCGGCTGATTTGGCGCATGCTGCGTCTCAAAGGTCGAAAACAGCGAGCCCAGCACGATCTGAAGCAGCGTGGCGTGCTCGGTGTTCACTTCTACGTGCTGTTCGATGGCAGGCAGGTATCCGGCCAGCGTCACGCGAATCGAGTAACGCCCGGCGGGTAGCGCAGCGGTTGAGAAGCGCCCACGATCGTTGGTCCGAATCTCGAGCGGCGATCCGCCGCCGAGCTGCTCAGACGACACCACCACGGTTGCGCCCATCTGGGGAGTGCCCGCAGGATCGACCACAACGCCAGAAATCTTACTCGAACCCGGCGCCGCCGATGCGGGCAGCGCAAGGAGGCACACGGCGAATCCAAGGCCCAGGATTCGAAGTGCGCGGAGATTCAAATCCTCTACCTCCCCTGTGGGTTTGGCGCCGGTGCAGGTGCTTGTGCCGGCGCAGGAGCCGCTGCCGGAGCTGCGGCCGCTCCTCCCGCGGGCGGCTTTACAGTGAAATCCGCCGTTGGCGTGATCGTTTGCTTGGCCAGATTGTCGGTTACCGCAATTGCCAGCTGGTACTTGCCCGGTGGAAGCGAGGCCAGCGTGATGCGGTTTTCGATCGTCATTTCCTCGCCGTGCTGCGGCACTTTGTCCGCCGGAATGCTGAACGTCAGCGTGGGCTGCGTGTCCTTTTCCTTGGTCACCCGATATTCAACCGAGGCGTCGGCCTTGTGCGTCTTGTCGTCGACTTTCAGGTTGTAGACCTGCAGGAACACCCCGATGCTATCGTTTTCCGCAAACGCCCCGTCCAGTCGCGGCCGTACTTTCACATCGCCGATTACGAACTGACCGAGGCCGATGTCCGCCGTCGAAACGCTGCGAATATCGTCCGCCAGGATCAGGGAGCTGGTGCTCAGCTCGTCATCCTGAAACCGCGGTACCGCCAGCCGGGTGTTCACGACTCCCACGTTGCCGCTGTTCACGTCCTTCACCACCACGTCCAGCCGGTAGAGCCCCGGGCTCAGCGGCACAGCCTTCTGATAGATTCGAGAAGTTCCCACCGACTTCGACAGCAGTTCGGTCGGGAAATCCGCGCGCAGGGTGTCTTCAAACGTCTGCACGATACGCCCGCTCAACGTGGTGATCCTGGCAAACACATTAATCGAAGCCGAATCCACGCCATCCTTCTGCAGGAAATTCAGCTGCCTCACCGGTATCTGCACGGTGATCGGAACCAGCACGGTGTCGGAAGTGATGCGCAGGAAATCGAACCGGTAGTCGAACTTCACCTGATCGCGAACCAAGCGCGAAGTCGAAATCGCCTCTAAATCCTTGAACTTCACCGGGGGCGGACGGAAGATCGAGGCCATCAGCTCGAGCTTCGTAAACTCATTGTCTTGCTCGCTTTGTGCTCCAGCGCCCGTCTCGTTCCAGGCCACGTTCGTGCCGTCGGTATTGGAGAACCGCTGGGATTTGTCAGCCATTCCCATCGATTCCGCCATGGTCAGACCGGCGCCGGGAACTCGCAGCAGCGCGTCTTTCTCGCTGGGGTCGGACGTAATGTGGTACTCGCCCGTGGATGTCGGATCGACAAACTCGAGCTCGACGTTTTCGCCCAGGCCCTCGCCATCCAGATGCCGGTACCGCCATGTTTCCCACGGATAGGTCGTGGTTGAGCCGCCGCCTTGATCGGAGGGCCGGTCCCACGTTCCGCCGGTCGGATGCGAATCGATCTCATCCGGCGCTCCCCACATGATGTAGATCTTGCCGCGATCCGTCTTCCATCCCGGAATTCCTGAGGCGAAATGCTCGTTGGCGTAGGCGATGCGGCGGTAGTGCTCTTCCTTGAAAGTGTTCTCGGGCGAATCCGGATCGGGATTACGCCGCTGCCAGAAGGCCTCGATGAACTGCTCGCGTTCCTCGTTGGTGGCAAGATGCAGGAACGCATGCCGCTCCTCGGGCGAGATGATATAGACCACGTCTTCGTCCAACCACTTCTTGTAGGGCGAATCGAGCTCTTTTTTGAGTTGGTTGTCGTTCTTGGCCTTTTCTTTGCCGTTCTTCTTGGAGGATTTCTGGCTCTGGTCGTCCGGCGGTTGGGTCGCCTGGGTTGACTGGCCCGACTGGGCCTGCTGATCCTGACTCTGCTCTTGCGCGGCTATAGCGGAGCATATGGGAGTGAGAACCAATGCTCCCACTGCTAGTAAACAAAGGAACGTCCTGACGGACCGATCCATAGTGGCACCCTTTTTTTCGATTAGAGATGCTAACCTGTCCTAAAGGACAGGTCAATATTAGTTTCCCTCGGTTGGCCGTCTCTTCCCGCTTGGAATGCCCCGGAGCTTCGGCGGGTTGCCTCGCACGAAATGCTCTTCCCGTCCCGCTCATTTTCGCGGGCAGGTTGCTTTTTTCTTTTCCGTCTCGGCCGAAACAATTAGAATAATGGACGACTGTCCCGGGGTGCTTGAGCGTGGAGTGGTGTCTCTAGGGAGCTGCAGGTGTCGAGTTGTGCTGGTCCAGCCTCCCCCAGCCGGTCCAAGGTTCGAAATAATTTAACCCACTGCTACCGAGCCGAGAAACATTCTCTTCCGTCCAAGCGTATGTATCAAGTGACGGGCAAGTTTGTCAACCACGGCCCCCAATTGCAGGGGAATCGACCAAGGGTCCATTAATGAAGATTTGGCAAAAAGCAGCGATCGCTGTCGGCGTGGTCCTCGTGGTCGGAGGCATCGTCTGGTACAGCGTCTATAAGTCCAACCAGAACGTCGTCGTGGTTCAGACCGGCCACGTGGTCAAGCAAGACCTCGTCTCGCTGGTCACCGCATCCGGTGAGGTGCGCCCAAAGACCTATACCAATGTCCTTGGCGAGGGCATCGGCAAGATCACCGACATCGTGGTCAAAGAGGGAGACCACGTGAAGAGGGGTGATGTGCTGCTTCATCTGGAAAACATCCAGCCCGGCGCGGACGTCCAGGCGCAGCAGGCTGCCATCGATGCCGCTGAAGACGGAATGAGGGCGGCCTCCTCCAGCTACGACGCGGCCGTCGCCACCCAGGCCCAGCGTCAGTCCGACCTCGACAAAGCCAAGTTCGATTGGCAGCGGGCACAACTCTCCTTCAAGGAGCAGCTGATATCCCGACAGGACTTCGACGCCGCGAAGGCGACCTTCGACGGCGCAAATGCTGCCTTTTCATCCGCCCAGGCGCAGGTCGATCAGGCGAAGGCCTCTCGCGATCAGGCGCGTTCGAATCTGGACCAAAACCGCGCCGTGCTGAAGCACCAGCAGGACGTGCTTCGCAAAACCACCTACACGGCGCCGATCGACGGAATCGTGAGTTACATCGCCGTTCGCGTGGGAGAAAACGTGGTGCCGGGAATTCAGGGTACCGCCGGCAGTTCGATCATGACGATTTCGGACATGAGCGTGGTCACCGCAGAGGTGAAAGTCGACGAGACGGACATCGTCAGCGTCAAGAACGGCCAGCCGGTCGACGTCACCATCGACGCCATCCCGGCCAAAATCTTCAAAGGTCATGTGTCGGAGGTCGGCGAGCTCGCGATTTTGCGCACCTCCGGCGAGGCCTCCATGACCTCGACAACCGCCAATACACAGGAAGCGCGCGATTTCAAAGTGGTCGTCACTCTGGAAAATCCGCCCGATTCCCTGCGACCCGGACTTTCCGTCACGGCGAAGATCCAAACCGCGCAGAAGCAGAACGTGATCAGCATTCCGATCCAGGCGCTTGCCGAGCGGTCGCAGAAGGAACTCGACGAAGCCAAGAACGGCGCGAGCAGCAGTAGCAGCGTAACCCTCGCCGCTTCGAATTCCGACAGCGCCACGAGCGCGAAGACGGACATTCAGGGCGTCTTCGTGGTACAAAACGGGAAGGCGGCGTTCATGCCCGTGCAAACCGGAATCAGCGGCACCACGGACATCGAGATCACCGGCGGATTGAGCGAAGGCTCTACCATCGTCACCGGCAGCTACAAAGCCCTGCGTACCCTCAAGCCCGGCGCTTCGGTGAAGATCGATAATTCCGCGCCCAAGACGGACGATTCCTCGTCCTCCAGCAGCAGCTAGCATTTCATCGCGCGAGGAGCCCAATGCCCATGGCTGTCGACGAAGTCGAATCGCAGAGTTTTCGCCAGGATCTGATCGATTCCGGCGTGGTCATCCAGACCGAAGAGCTCTGGAAAACCTACGAAATGGGCACCGAGCAGCTCCACGCGCTGCGCGGCGTGAACATCGTGATCCGCAAAGGCGAATACGTCGCCATCATGGGTCCCTCCGGCTCCGGAAAATCCACGCTCATGAATTTGATCGGCTGCCTGGATTCGCCGACGAAGGGAAACTACTGGCTGGCGGGACGGTTGGTGAGCCAACTCGACGACGACGAGCTCGCTGCGATTCGCAATCGCGAAATCGGGTTCGTGTTTCAGACGTTCAATTTGCTGGCGCGCGCCACGGCTCTGCACAACGTGGAGCTGCCCATGATTTACAACGGCACTGCGTCGGAAGAACGTCTGCAGCGCGCCAAAGAAGCGCTCAAGCAGGTCGATCTCACCGACCGCATGATGCACAAGCCGAACGAACTCTCCGGAGGACAGCGGCAGCGCGTGGCGATTGCGCGCGCGCTGGTGAATCACCCTTCGATCCTGCTGGCCGACGAACCGACCGGCAACCTGGACTCCGCAACCGGTGAGGAAATCATGGGCCTCTTCGCGCGCCTCCACGAAGGAGGCAACACCATCATCCTCGTCACGCACGAGCCCGACATCGCCACGCACGCCCACCGCGTCATTCGCGTCCGCGACGGCAAAGTCGAAAAAGACGAACGCACGCAGTAGCCTGAGATCGCGAATCTCCCGATGGGCGTTCCTGATTTCGCCGCGGATCGCCGGCTGCAACGCGATCGTCTTGCGGTTTTCCTGCGCTTGCCTCGCCTGAAAAAGTGTCACACCCTTTTCCGTTCGCGCGCTGGTTGATATGCGCCGGCGGAGGTGCGGTTGTCAGAGGAGGTTAAAAAGAGTCGGCAATGCTTCGCCGGATTTTTCGAGAAACATTTCGCCAAATACGCTGCTGTTTGCCGGGGCTTGGGGCCCTACGTAAAACGTGCGCGCACCGCTGTTGCGAGCACGGGCTGCGAAGCTCGCGGCCGGTTCAACGACACCCGACGTGCCAGCGGCGATGAAGAGCGTGCATTCGCTGAGCGCGCCGAAGATTCGATCCATTTGAAAGGGCACTTCGCCGAACCAGCAGATGTGCGGACGGATCAGCGCCCCACACTGGCAGCGCGGCAGTGGTCGAGGTGGTTCGTACAGATTCGAATCGTCGAACGGCAACCGCGCGCAGCTTTCGCAGCGGCTCTTGAAAAGTTCGCCGTGCATATGGACTGCGTTGCGCGAGCCGGCCTGTTCGTGGAGATTGTCGACGTTCTGCGTGCAGAGAAACAAACGGTCACCGATTGCGCCCTCCAGAGCGGCCAGCGCGAAGTGGCCGGGATTCGGCTTCACGGCACTGGCTTTCTGCCGGCGCATCGAATAAAACTCCCACACGAACTGCGGATTCTTCTGCCACGCGCCGGGATGGGCGATTTCTTCGGCAGGACGCTCGCGCCAGATGCCGCCCGCGCCCCGGAATGTGGGCAGCCCGCTTTCAGCGCTGATGCCTGCGCCGGTGAGGATGAAGACGCGATCGTTGGGCGAGATCTCAACCATCCCGGCGTGATGTCCTGGCAAAAAGTTTAGCTCGAGAACAAATTGCGGACCAGAAACCAGACGTTGGCGGGCCGTTCAGCGAGCCGGCGCATGAACCAGGGGAACCAGAACGAGCCGTAGGAGATGAGAACGCCGCTGCGGTAGCCTTCGCGCGCCAGACGCAGCTGCTCGGCGCGCTGGATTCCGAAGAGCATGGCAAATTCGAGCTCCCTGCGTGGGATCGAATGCGCCGCGGCCCAGTCGGTGAGGCGCGCGATCAATCTCGGATCGTGCGTGGCCATCACCGCGCGAACGCCTGCGCGGCGCGCCTCGGGGCCAAGCAGCGCTTGCGCGAGGCGAACGTAATTTTCGTCGATATCCTGTTTCTTCGGCAGGGCGATTTCCGGCGGCTCGCTGTAGGCCCCCTTTACCAATCGCACCGCGGCGCCGAACGCGATCAGCGACGCGACGTCTTTTTCCGTTCGATGCAGATAGGCCTGCACCGCGACGCCGACATTCGGATACGCCTTCCGCGCGCGCGCGTAAATTTCCAGCGTTCTTTCGACGTACGGGCTCTGTTCCATGTCGATCCAAAGCGTTTTCGCCGCGGCGGGCGAATCGCCGCGCGATCGCTCGATCAGTTTCACGAGATTCGCGTAGCAGAATTCGCGGTCGAGATCGAGTCCGAGCTGCGTGAGTTTTACGGAGACTTCGGTGGGCAGTCCGGCGGCGCTGATGCGGCCGAGCAGATCGAGATAATGGGTGACGACGGCTTCCGCCTCGGCGCGTTCGGTGATGTTTTCGCCCAGCTCGGTAAGCAGAGTGGTGATGCCGCTGGCATTGAGCGAGCGGGCTGCGGCAAGCGCGTCGTCCATTCTGTCACCGGGCATGAAGCGGGCGGCCGCTGCACGCACAAATCCAAAATGCGGGGCATGTTCACGCAGCCAGCGGCTTTCGGAAAGTTTTACGAGGATGTGCCGGGCGAGATTCATCCTGGTTCGATTTTACGCGAGGGTCATTGAGGAGACGAGAGCGCTTTGAGGAAGCGTCCGTAGAAATCAAGGCCGCCGAAGAAGGAATCGACACGCAGGCGTTCGTCGCGGCCGTGAGCGCGCACGTCGTCGAAATCAACGGCTAGTCCTGAAATCGCGTAGGTCGGCATTCCGGCAGCATTCGTGAACACTCCGTCGGACGCGCCGGTGGCCATCGTGGGGATGACCGGGATGCCCGGCCACATCTCGTGCGCGATTCTTTCGAGAGGCTGCACGACTTCGGGCTTGAGCGAGATGGGCGCACCGGAAGGCTGGCTCGGTGCGGTGTCCTGAATGTCGCCGGCGTCGCTGATATAGCGCACGCTGATTTTGGGATCCGCGAGGACGCGAATCATCTCGAGCCGCACCTCCTCCGCGCTGTGTCCCGGCAGGATGCGGCAATTAACGACGGCGCGCGCGGTTTGCGGCAGCGCATTGTTGGCATGGCCGGCGTCAAGACGCGTTGAGACGCAGGTGGTGCGCATGGTGGCGTGCGACAGTGGGTCGGCGTCGAGTCGCGCGATGGCCGAGGCGTCGGGCGGATTCTTGGTGATCGCTTTCATGTCGGAGGCGACCTGGCCGGATTCGATGGTGGCCATCTGCCGGAAATACGCGCGCGTGATTTCGCTGAGCTCGAAGGGAAATTGATAGTGCTCGAGGCGCGCGAGCCCGTCGGTGAGATGGTAGATCGCGTTGTCAGGGACCGGCAGCGAACTGTGGCCGCCCGCGTTTTTCACTTCCAGCTGATAATCGGCGTAAAGTTTTTCCGTGGCATCGACGGACATCATTGCGGGCTTGCCCTCGCGCGTGTAGACGCCGCCACCATCAGGGTTGAGCACGAATTCGGCGTCGATCAGATCGCGATGGTTGCGCAGGAGCCAGTCGACGCCGTTCGAACTGCCGGTTTCTTCGTCGGCGGTTAGCGCGAGGATGATGTCGCGGTCGGGATGATAGTCTTCGCGGCGAAAACGGATCAATGTGGTGACCAGGATCGCGTCCGCCGATTTCATGTCCTGCGTGCCGCGACCGTAGAAATAGCCGTCCCGCTCAAGGAACTGGAACGGATCGACGGACCATTCCTCGCGTCGCGCTTCGACCACGTCGAGATGACCGATCAGAAGGATCGGCCGGCGGGCGCCCGTGCCATGAAGGCGGGCCACCAGGTTGGCTTTTCGTGGATTCGGGCCCATGACTTGCGCGTCGACGGCGGGAAAACCTGCGTCACGAAGTCGCTCGGCCATGGCCTCCGCAGCGGTACCGACGTTGCCGGTCGAGTCCGTCGTGTTGATCTCGATCAGTTGCTTGAAAATGTCGCGCGCGAGCTGGCGATCGGCGTCGCTCGTCTCCGCGCGGAGCACGACCGCGGTGGCGAAAGCGAGGCAAAGATAGAACGCGATTTTTCGTGCCATCTAGGAACGCGACTCCCAACGCAAACGCACGGATTCTGTCTCATCCGACCATTGCAGCGGCGAATGAGTCCCGGTAGAATACACTGGCTTTGCGGGAATCGCGTGGGAGCGTGCGAGTTCCGCGATTGTTTTTCCCGGCGTAGCTGCCGGGACAGACCCACCAGCCTTGAGGGATCGCATCAACTGAAATGGACGCCAGTCTATCCGTGCATTCAATCGTCAGCGCTTCACCCGAGCAGGTGTCGTGCCCGCTGGGCGACGAGGCCGCGATCCTCAATCTGAAGAACACCGTGTATTACGGCTTGAATCCCGTGGGAGCGCGTGTCTGGAACCTGCTGCAGCAGCCGAGGACGATCGGCGAGCTGCGGGACGTGCTGCTCGAGGAGTACGACGTCGAAGCGGGACGCTGCGAAGCCGACCTGTTGGAACTTCTTCAAAAGATGAGAACCGAGGGCCTGATTCAGGTTCGCAGCGCGGCCGGAGCGGGCGCCTAGCTTCGTGTCGCTTTTTACGGCTCTCGTGCATCTCAACGGCACCGAGTCTTGATCAGACCCGGCGCCGGTTTGGCGAGGCACGCGACTTTCTGCGAGGTAAAGGGTTGAAGAACACGATGAGAACCTGGGGCAGCTATCGTCGCCTGGAGCGCGGCGATCGCCGGCTGGCGCGTGAAACTGCGGCGGCACTGCTGGCGACCCGGATCGGTTTGCGCGTGGGCGGGTTGCGGCGCTCAAAGGAGCTCCTGGTGCGGCTGGCGCCACTGCGAACTGAGGGGGCCGCCGCGGGTTTGTCCGGACAGCCTGAGATGGAAGTTGCGCGGAGAGTTGCGGCCATCCAGGAAGCCGTATCACGGCATCTACCGTGGCGAGCCAGCTGTCTGGAAAAGTCACTGGTTCTTTGGTGGCAGTTGGGCAGGCGTGGGATCGCGGCCGAGATGCGGGTTGGCGCTCGAAAAGAAGCCGGCCGGTTTGAAGCGCATGCCTGGGTGGAATTGGGGAACGTGGTCCTGAACGATTCCGGCGAAACGCACATGCACTTCGCGCCTTTCGATGGCGCAATCCTGACCCTGGGGAGCTAGCACTTGAGCGGCATCGTGGGATTTTTCGGGCGCGATGGTGCGCCGGTTGATCGCCCGCTGCTGCGGTCGCTCGCGCACTATCTTTCGTTCCGCGGGCCGGACGCGCGCGAGGTGTGGGCCGACGGCCCGATCGGGTTCGGGCACACTCTGCTGCGCACCACGGACGAATCGCTCACCGAAAGACAGCCTGCAACGCTCGAAGGCCGATACACCATCACCGCCGATGCGCGGATTGATTGCCGCGCGGACCTGATCGCGCGGCTCGCGAATGCCGGGCGTAAGGTCCGGCAAAATGGTCCCGATTCCGAACTGATTCTGCATGCTTACGCCGCCTGGGGCGAGGAGTGCGTCGAGCATTTGCGCGGCGATTTTGCCTTCGCGATTTGGGATTCGCGCTGGAAGACACTTTTTTGCGCGCGGGATCATTTCGGGATAAAGCCGTTCTATTTCGCGCAGGCGGGCGAGACGTTTATTTTCAGCAATACGCTGGACTGCCTGCGGCTGCATCCTGGAATTTCGGGCGAGGTAAACGAGAGGGCGATCGGGGATTTTCTGCTGTTTGGGATGAACTGCGACATCGCGACGACGACGTATCGAGATATTCAGCGGTTGGCGCCGGCCCACTCGATGACGGTGAGCGCGGCGGAGATTCGCACGCGTCGATATTGGACGGCGCCGACGGACGGACGAATTCGTTACAAGCGGCCCGATGAGTACGTGGAGCATTTCCAGTCGTTGATGGAAGCCGCCGTGGCGGAACGGTTGAGGACCCAACGCGTGGGAATCCTGCTGAGCGGCGGGTTGGATTCCTCCGCGATCGCGGCGACGGCTCATGGGATTTCGGTGGGGTCGGGCGGGAAGCTCGACCTGCGGGCGTACACGGTTACGTACGATTCGCTGATTCCCGACAAGGACGGTGAGTACGCGCGGCAGGTGGCGGAGTTTTTGCGGATTCCGATTCGTTGCCTGCCGCTGGATGGGGTCGAGCTGTTCGAGCGCTGGGACGACCGCGAGATTGCGTGGCCGGAGCCGGTGGACGATCCTTTTTTTGCGGGGCTTTTCGACCAGTCGCGGATGATGGCGTCGGAGTGCCGCGTAGCGCTCGAAGGCGAGGGCATGGATAACTTGATGATTTTCGAGGTCGCGCCTTATCTCGGGAATCTGGCGCGCAGTGGCGAGTGGCGGCATGCGGTCCATCAGGCGCTGCGGTATCTCGCGGCGAAGCCCAGGATTTGGCCGGGAATCCGGCGGCGGTTGATGGCGGTGCGGGGACGGCGGCCGGGGCTGCCGCAGCTTCCGAAATGGTTGGCGCCGGAATTCGCCGAGCGCATGAACCTGCGGGAACGTTGGCAGGAGGTGGGCTTTGCCCAGGCCACGCCGGCGCATCCGATCGTGCCCGCGGCGCATTCGTCGATGATGGGGCCGCAGTGGCCGCACTCGCATGAGCTGCAGGACGCGGGCGTGACGCGGTGCGGGCTTGAGATACGGCATCCGTTCCTTGACTTGCGGATCGTGGACTTCGTGCTGGCGCTGCCGCCCCTCCCGTGGACGTTTGAGAAGTCACTGCTGAGGGCAGCTACGGCTGGGCGGCTCCCCGAAAGCGTGCGGATGAGGCCGAAAACGCTGCTAGCGGGCGATCCCCTGGCAGAAACGTTGAAGCGGCCGGAGGCGGCGTGGGTGAATCGTGCTCGCTGGAGCGAGCAGATGGGGGCTTACGTGCGGACTACGGCGATTCCGGAGCTTAATGGGCAAACAAATTCCGAAGAGACAATCTCGGCGATTCGACCGCTCTGCCTGAACTTTTGGTTGCAGTCCGAGCGGAGAGTCGGCTATAACATTTACGCGGAGGCTCACGGTGGCTAACACGGCGAGTAGCGGGTCAAAGAAGCCGTATACTGTCCCCGAGTTGACCGTTTACGGGAAGGTCAGCGAGCTAACCCAAACGAACACGTCCGGCGCGCATCCAGATGGCGGCCACCTCCCGAGGAATAAAGGGACCAGACTGGCCTAGCTTGCTGCATTTGGCCTGCGAATGCGTCCGTGCCGTCCGCCCCCAGAATTTCTCCGCAATGAAATTTCCTTCAAGTGGTTGGTTCTCGGCGATGTGTCCATTACCGGAACTCCTCGCATGCGGTATCTTAGTCGCGCGGCAATTCGGTAAATTGAATGTCCGATGAGAGCCAGGTTTTTTATTCAGCATTTGGGCTTTTTCTCCGTTCGAACAAAGCGATTCCCGGGCTGACGCCCAGCGAGATTCGCATTCCGTCACCTGAAATCGCGATCGTGCTTGGTTCCAGCCCTCTCAATGTTCCCGCGAGCGATGTGGTAGGCCTCGAACCCTACTACGTCAGTATGGAAACGGATGAACGAGGCGAACCCGGATTTCGAATTTGGCAAATGGGGGGCGGCAAGCTTCTGCGCATGGACTATGCGGATGGCGTGCGATTCTGGTTTGATCGCCTGGGTTCGAGCCTGTGGTGCACATGGCCAGAAAATCTGACGATTTCGGATGCCGCGGTCTATTTGCTCGGGCCCGTGCTGGGGCTTTTATTGAGGCTGCGAGGCGTGACTTGTTTGCACGCGAGTGCGGTTGCCTTTGGTGAAGCGGCAGTCGCGTTTGCCGGGCCTGCGGGCGCCGGCAAATCAACAACTGCGGCAGCGCTTGGTAGGCGCGGTCATGCGATCGTCTCGGACGACATCGTGGCGATCGAGGAGCGCGATGGAAGATTTTTTGTGTTTCCTGCGCATCCCTATTTGGGGTTGTGGCCAGACTCCGTGGAGATGCTTTACGGCAGCGAGAAGACGATTCCTGGATTCGCGTCGACGTGGGAGAAAGGAAGGCTCTCGCTGGCGGATCACGATTTGCGGTTTCAGAATCGCGCTTTGCCGTTGGGTGCAGTTTTCCTTTTGGAACAGCGAACGATGGACCCAGTGGCTCCGTGTCTGGAGGCTGCGCCGTCGCGAGCTAACCTCATCGAGTTAATTGCGAACTCCTACGGCACCGACCTGCTCGAGGCCGAGATGCGGGCGCGAGAATTCGAGCTTCTCGGCCACCTCGTCTCGAGCGTTCCTCTGTTTCGTCTGCGACCCCACGCTGATCGAGCGAGATTATCGTCCCTATGTGAATTAGTGGAAAGGAGTTATAGGAATCGAGGCGCAGCCCTGTGATCACGTTTCAGTTGGGCAGTGCGAGCGGCTCTATGGTTCCGGCCCCATTGCTCGGTACAGAACACAGGCAACGAAAAGGCGTAGATGCACTTCCTAGTACGTGCCAATATGGGACGTCGCGATGGTTCCGGTGAACCGGATTGCGAATGCGCCGCGAGCGCAGAACGTCCAGGAGGGAGCGAGATGAAGAGAATTCTGGGGTTATTTGCACTTCTGATGCTATCCACTTTGCCCGCGCTGGCGCAGTCGGAGGGCTACCCGAAGTTTGAGGCTGGCGGTGGCTTCCTCTATCGAGATTACGGCGCGCAGTTTCAAGAGAACACGAACGAGATCGGTTGGTTCGCGACCGCCGACTACAACTTCAGAAACTGGCTGGGGTTTGACGCGGACTTCGACGGGGGGTATGCGCACCCGTTCCACGCGGACACACATCAATACACCGTGATGTTCGGGCCGCAGGTATATCCTCTGGGGCATCATCGGCTCACGCCATTCGCACACGCCCTGTTCGGTGTCTCCCACTTCAACTTCCCAGACTTCGACTTTTCGGACACGGCGTTCGGTTTCGCACTGGGTGCCGGCGCTGATTGGAAGCTGACACACCACATCGCGCTTCGAGTCGGTGAGATCGACTTCGAGCAGTTCCGGAACTTCGGAGGCGGCACAACGGGCAACCCG
>Ga0210388_10002357_pt1 | contig 14691 bp, 18 predicted proteins | sample IncBWC19OmetaG_FD_155485 | JGI IMG/M metagenome (GOLD analysis project Ga0210388, IMG submission 155485) | Forest soil microbial communities from Barre Woods Harvard Forest LTER site, Petersham, Massachusetts, United States - Inc-BW-C-19-O ...
CGTTACCTGCGACTCCTCCCAGAAGCAAACACACTGAAATGACTTTGCACCGGCCGCGCATTCATCCTAGGGAAGTGGCTGGAATATGGCCAGCCGTGGTCGAACCAGCAGGCTCGCATACCCCACGTAGACAAAATGCGTGACCGGATCAACCGCGAGAGTGTGCGCTCCGAAGTGAAGCTTTACGGAGTCGATCACATGGTACCCGTCCGGTGAATCCTGTTGAAATACAACCAGGACACCTGCTCTGCCGGTTGTATAGATCCGATGCAGTCCGCCATCAAATACAACGGAATCCGGGCCACCGCCAATCGGGAAGCTCTGCACTACGCGTTGCTTAGTTAAATCGAAAATAACCAGCGCGCTGTTGCCCGAACATACTATGAACAGCCGGCGACTTGTGTCGTCAATAGCGATTCCCGAAGGTCCCCGGCACTGATCAAGAGTCCAATGTTGCGTTACCGCCTTTTTTTCCAGATCTACGGCGACCACCCTGTTCGTGTCTTGTAAGTTCTGATACATCAAATTGGTCTGCGGATCGAATACCGCAAACTCCGGCTTTCCATCCAGAGGAATCGTGGCAATCGCAGAGCGGACTTGAGGATCTATGAGCGTACCAACTTTGGCGTCTCCGCTCGCGACATAAACCAGCTTGTGAAATGGATCGTAAAAGATGCCGTCTGGGTCGTCTGCCACCGGTATGCGAACCATCAATTTCATGCTGGCGGGGTCGAAAATGTCGACGGTGTTCGCTTTGCTTCGCGAGACATAGGCAAGACCGGTCAGCGGATCGATGACGACACCATGAGCGGCCGGCTCCAGAGAAAATACCGACAGGTCCCGATCACTGGGCAGTGACTGGTTATGCAATGCGATCTTATAGACACTCCCAGTGCTCACGTCCGTCACGAACAGGCTTGTGTCGCTGACGTTCATGTAGTCTAAAACAGTGAGCAGTGCGCCCTTCGGCAATAGGACGTAGCCCTTGAATGCCAGGCTTTTGGCAGCGCCGGGTGTTCCCGGATAAATGAGTAGTACCGCAACGACGCCTGCAATGGCAATCAGAGCGCAAAGACCTAAGAGCGCTGCGTATAGAGTCTTTCTGGGTGTTATTTTCATATCGCCGTTCTCCGATGCTCGGGCGAAACCGCACTTCGCCCTCCAGGCGTAGGGGCGCTGGGCGATGTCATTTCTTCTCGACGGTGTAACTTCCGGCTCTCGCTCCGGGCACCACGCTCCACCCTGCCGCGAGTTCGAGCGTCCAGCCAGGTCCTTCGAGATGCGGACCATTTGTATCCTTGGGTGCCGCCAGCGTCGCGCGGCTGAAATCGGTGGGTACCAGCACGCCGTCGGTCACGTCGAGTGTGCCCCATTCGGCGGTTGCGTGGAACGTGGGATAGACGGTATTGGCGTCCCCCAATGAAACGAGTGTGCTCGGATTGAAGCTGAAGGCAAATTTTCGCCCGCCAGGTAAGAGCAGCGTGGGTCCTTCGACGAGCCGTGCGCGATAGCGCGCCATTGCGGCCTCCGCCTTCTGGGCGCGCTCAGCTTCGGCGATGCGGATGGCGAAGGCGCCGTAATGGACCGCGCGCGCTTCGGCTGACACAACCGAGTGAGGCGGCAGCGTCGCGGCAAGAAGCGCGCTGAGATCGGATTGCGCGGAGAGGTTTGTGCGCCATCCCGGTAGGCGCTGGTCGAGCAGAAGCCCGTAAGGCGGCCCTGACGTATAGGCGAACGAGCGCACGAAAGTGATGCTTTGGTCGGGATCGGTGAGCTTCCCGATCGCGCGCCACCGCGCGGAATCGTGGTCCGGTTCGCCGGCAATCGTCCCGGTATATTCGGGAACGCCTTCGGCGATCTCGAGGCTGGCTTCTGTCTTGGCAGATCCGGCAAACAGCTCGTGGCGATGGCTGCGGAAAGCGAGCGCGTCGCGAATAGCCTGGATTTGCGCAGACCCCTGTTCGACCAGAGCCGCAGCGAGCGCGCGCCATTCGAGCTGGAGCCACAGGCGGCCTTCCGGCGTATCGAGCTGGAGGTTGGGGGAATCCGGCGCCATGAGACCAAGCTCCGGCTGGATGCGGTGGAATAACTCGTGGGCGAAAGTGATCCGTCGGTCGATCGTGTCGGTGGGAATGGTGGGCCACATGAGCATCGTCCAGCGCTGATCTTGCCATTCGATTGGCGCATTCGAGACGATGATCTCCTGCGGCAGCGTGCCGACGTACACGCCATTCGCCGCGTGCAGGACGCCGTCCAAGTCCGGTTCATTGGCAACGACGGTTCGCGTTTCGGGATCGACGAAGAACAACCTACCGTAGAGCTTCTTACCCCACAGGCGCCCACCCTCCTTGTTGGAAACCGCCTCCGCCTCCGCGAAGGCGGCTTTCGCCTGCGCCGTATCGATTGGTGATGGCGCCGGAGGCGCCGCCGAGGCGATCGCGCAAATGAACATCAGCAAAGCAAATCGCGTTGGCACAACAAGCGCTTTAAAATCCGACTGTGTGTCCATGAATGGTCGCAGGAACAGTTACTTCCCTGATGCGATACCCGAACCGGCAAGCTCACGCGCGCGCTCCAGAACCGGATCGCGCAGACCGACATAGTCATCGAAGTTGTAGGGCACACGAATATCGGGAGCAAACGATTGAACGTGCATTGGGTAAAAATACATGATCCAAAAGCAGCCGCGTTCACCGAAGCAGGACCTGGAATAATCGTGGAGGCCCGTCGCAAAGCCGATGGCCAAACCTGAATTGGGAAGCGTTAAACTTCCGCCCTCCGCCCACAGGTGGAGTCGATCCCCGACAGGTGTGCCGATCAGTATTACTTTCTTCGCGCCGTGCTCCTTGAGCAGAGCAACGCTGACGTTCCCAGCGGAAAATGTCCAGGCGCTCGTGAGCACGTATACGTGTTCAATGGATTCCGATAGGTTCGTCAATTTCTTCATCAGAGACGCGGTCTTCGTGAAATTGCCGCCTTGGTCAAGGCGCAGATCAAGCACAATCGTGCGTGGACGGTCCGCCGCGATCTCGCGCTCGATGCGTGTCACGAACTCATCAATCGGGTGTCCCGGTTCGTCCTCATTGCTGCGGAACTGCGCATAGTAGATTCGCTCATTGGGCCAATACTCCGCCTGAAACGGCTCAGTGGAATAGCTCCTCAGGAACAAGGGAAGTTTGGCGTCGCGAGCGAGAAGCGGCATCCAATCTGCTGGCTCCTTCTCGATGGGATTGGGGGAGAGATAGTCATCCGAGTACACATGCGGTGCGTTGGCGTCGGCAGCATCGGCGATTACCGTCGCATCGCGCGTCGTCCCGTCCCGAGTCAATACCTGTAAAACCAGACGATCGGCAGCGTCCGCGAGTCCGGCCGCATTCAGCAATTCCGGCGATTCAAGGAAAAACTCCGCTGCAAATTGATCATAATGATTCCTTGGTCCGCCAAAATATTGAAACATCCCATCGGCGATCTCTTCGATCGGGTGCCCGTTCAGCCGCAGCACTTTGGCCCCCAGTAAATCGGCGCATGCGGGCCGTGCGCGAATAATCCAAAATCCGTCGTCGAAATGGTAAAAGCGGCAGGGAAGACGATTGTGACGGCGCGACAGGGGGCCCGGCTGGACGCGCGAATGGCCGTTGTCCGCCAGCGCCACAATCTGCGCTATCGCCAAATCGAACTGTGCGTCCGATAGCGAACCTGATCTTTCACGGTACTGCGCTAGCAGTTGTTCGGCATGAGCCCGCGATTCGACCGTGAAGGTTCGGTTGAGGTCGAAGTAGTTGCGAAAATAGTCGAAATCTTCGCGCTGTTTGGTCGCCACATCCGATGTGCCACTCAGGCGGACCGTCGGTGGGCTCGGGTAAAATGTATGAAAGAAAGCGAGCCCAAGCACGCCAATCAAGACGATCAGCACCCCCAGGATTGCAGCGCCTCCAATAAGAATCCGACGGGTTCGCGTCAATTACCCCTCCTCGGTCGTGCCGCCAATGCGCGGTTTTGCTTGCAGCACCACTATATCCGACCATCGAATCACAGGGTGAGTCGCGATCGTCACATGACGACCGCTTTCGGGTGCTTCACTCCGAACGCTCCAGCGGTACAGATTTTCATGCCGGTCGAACAGATAGTCCGTAGCGGCCGGGTCTGCCGCTACATCCCTGCGATCTTGCAGCGCAAACGGAAAATCGCTTGTTATAGAAGAGTATTCAGAGATTTCGCCAAAGCCGGAACCCTGTTCCGTCTCCGATAGAACCACAGCGTAAGCGCCATCAACGAGCCGCCTGGCAGCAGGAGCTCTATCGCCGCATACGGCGCCAGCTCCTTGAGCATCGCAATGACGGGCGTAGCCCAAGTAAACAGTTTTCGCGGTGCCGGAGTCCATCGTCCGACACAGCGCCGGATTTGTACAAGGGCGCCGATAGCGCCGCTGTGTGAATAAACGGGATCCTCCGTGACCCCGTTTGGGATTGATGGCGTCCGCATTGCCGCTACCCCGCCAGCATCGCTATCTGCAACACCAACACCGTCGCCCCGGTGGCGGCGACTGCCAGAAGCCCCTGTGCGAGCCGCGCGGCAAAGTTAATTTCGTTGCTCATCTTAATGCTCCGTTGAGTGAATTCATCGAACAGTTCAGCTTATAGACGAACATGGAGCCTCGAATTCGACATCATCGCGTCGCATATTCTTCAGGCCCGGTGTGCTCGAGCGCCCTCGTATTGCCTTATGCCAGCAAAACGAGCACGGTAATGCCGGTGGCCGCGACGGCCAGAAGCCCCTGCCCGACCCGCGTGATCAGATGGATGGTATTCATGTGTTTACTCCGTTAGCTGAATCGTTTCGAACAGTTAGCAGAGTGCGCCGCCCGCGAAGGGACAACAAACGGAGTATCTGACTGACAGTTAAGTATCACTTAACCGGTAAATGCGACGACCACGATCCATCCAAATCCTGCGCAACTCGCGCGACTTCATCGTCAAGCCTGAATCTGAATCGAGCCACGCGGTTGTCGTCGGCCTTAGGTTGCGCCCCCGATTACATGGCACTGATACCCGGTCAACAGCGGCGCGTCGTTCACCGGGAATTCCGGAGCATTCGCCGAATATCGCGTGAACGCCTGCAGGATCTCCCGCAGACTTTCTCCATAGACGATTGCTTCGAAAAACCAGGAACCCCCGTCGATCTTAAGGAGATAGTCATGAACAACGTGATCAAAACTCAATCCAACATGGCGAAAATCATGGTCGCCGCCAGCTTCTTCGCGCTCGGCTGCACGGCGATCGGCGGGACAGCGTTGGCACAGGAGCCCGCATCCCCATCAACGACCAATTGGTCGGTAACCTATCCCGTCCGATATTCGGACCTTGATGTTTCCACCACGCAAGGCGCGAAGACACTCTATTTGCGTATTCGCTACGCGGCGGAAACGCTCTGCGAGAGCGCCGCCACTTGGGGCAAGAAAGAAGGAGAGGCTTGTGTGAACAAGGCGGTCAACGACGCCGTTGCCCGCGTCAATGTCCCGCTGCTGACACAGTACAATCAGCTGCGCACCAACGGTGACAAATCAGGACTCGTGCAGCTTGCAAAGGTCAATTGACTTTGGGTCTTGAAGCGCAATGCCGCGCAGCGGGCCAAGCCTGCGCGGCATTGCCTACCCCGCGCGCTAGGTTTGAGCGCTCCCTGTAGCACCATGCGGAGTGTATTTCTGCGCGCTCCGAGCGCTCCAGCGGTACAGATCTTCATCCCCACAATGGGGGCATTTAACCGCCGTCAACTGATCGTCGAATTCCGCCGGTGCTTTGCCGCCGGATGTAGTGGTGGCAATTGCGATGACGAGTCCGCACGATCGGTTCTTACATGCCCACCCCACGTAGAGTTCGCCCGGTACCATCTGCTGCGGCGCCCTGAGATCGACATGACGCAACGGGGCTGACGCGACCGGTTTGTGTGAATGCGTACTCCGGCCTTTTGTCGGACGTTTGATCGCCATTGCCGCCTCTACGCTTAAGAACCAAGGGAAAGCCCACCGCCGCTGCCAGGATCTGCCTATAAGAAGGGTGGCATGCAGCCTATCCTGCCAGCCGACGTGTCAATTCGACCGCGCCTGACGATCTTAGGCTGGCAACCAGCGAAACACGCCCAAAATTGCGTGATGCTCTGTTCGCTACCGTTGATCCGTGTCCGGGCGCGAGATGGCGTTTACGAACAGCGCGAGTTCATCCACATCTAACTTGCCATCGTGATTCGTGTCCGCGCGAGCAAATTGCATTTCCAAGAATCGAAATACCTGATCCTTCGAAACTGACTCGGTCGCAGCAATAGATCGCACGTAATCTTGGATCGCCATGAAAACCTCCGGCCACAAAAGCGGCCATTAATCGTGGGCAAACCACGCCATCGCGGTTTCATGGAAGGCCATTATAACGCCGCGGCCTCTTGCGCACCACGCCAATCCCATTTGAGCCGCAAGCGTCCCGCAGTCGCCGGCCTTAGGCGGGGACACTGGCCTCAGTGGCGCCTTCCCTGCCTGCCCGGCGCATCAAATCACGGCCCAAACGCATGAGCCCCGATGAGTTCGGTGCAGCGCCGGAATAGTCGGCCTGCAGTTGAGCGTAACCGTGGTCAATGACCGCAATCACTAACAGCGCCAAGCTCATCTCGCGAGCGCGGAGAATCAAGGTATTCATGGCCGCTACGATAGATCCGCGGGCCATAAATTTGCCGATGAAAATACGGGCTCAGCGTGTAAAAACCGTATCGAAAAACGCCGCGTCGTCGCTATGACTCCGCTGGTGGTTCGTGAGGCGCCGCGTTTTTACTCCTGGCCCTTTGCTTGCGGGGTATCGCCGGTTTAACCTATGAGAAGAACAGCGACGCCTGGGCGCACCAAGCAGGAGGAGGGACCGTGGCGACCGAGGCTCTTGAACGACCACCGCTCTTCTACGCCCGGGTTGCCGGGTCCATCTACTTATCTGCAATGGCCCTGGCAATCTTCTCGCAAGTATTTATTCTCGGCCGGATTGTCGTGCCGGGTGATGTTGCCGCAACCGCGAACAATATCTCTTCGTCCGAAGGCCTTTTTCGCCTTGGAATTGCGGTCGACGTCATCACGTTTGTGAGCGACGTAGTCATTGCGTGGGCGTTTTACGAATTACTCAAGTCCGTAGACAAGAGTCTTGCATTGCTGGGAGCGTTCTTGAGGATTGCAGATGGGTCGATTCTCGCCGTCACGACGTTCAACGGACTCATTACTCTGCGGTTATTGAGTGGTGTTGAGTACCTGCACGCATTCGACGCAGATCAATTGCAAAGCCTTGCCAGGCTGTTCATCAGCGCCCTAGGACTTGGGTTCGACGTGGGGTTCGTATTCCTGGGGCTAGGGTCAACGGTGTTTGCCTTTTTGTTGTTCAAGTCACGCTACGTACCAAGAGCTTTGGCGGGCTGGGGGATCTTTGCGTCGTTGGCGTTGGCATTTGGCTCGCTCGCAGTGATTCTCTTCCCATGGTTCGCGGCTAACGCCTCGATGACCTATATGGTCCCCATGTTCTTCTATGAAGTGCCGCTTGGCTTGTGGTTCCTGATCAAGGGTGTTCAAGCACCAACTGGTAGACTCCGAACGTGGACAATCTAGCCAGAAAAACTGTCCTCGGATTCACGCAACTCATCGGCGCCTTGGGGATTCTTCTGTTTGCTCCAGCATGGACACTCGATTACTGGCAGGCGTGGCTCTACTGGTTCGTCTTTGCCGCATCATCCGCGCTGATTACCGCATACTTATGGAAGAAAGATCCGAAGCTCCTTAGCCGCCGGATTGACGCAGGTCCCGGAGCCGAGAGTGAGAAAAGCCAAAAGCAGATACAGCTTCTGGCATCCTTTATATTTCTTGCTGCGATGATCCTTCCTTCGCTTGATCATCGCTTTTCATGGTCGGCGGTTCCGCTGTCAGCGGTGCTCGCGGGCGATGTTTTGACGGCGCTCGGATTTTTCATCGTATTCCTTGTGTTCAAGGAAAATACCTTTACCGCCGCGACGATTGTGGTAACCCCCGGCCAAAAAGTTGTTTCAACAGGGCCTTATGCGCTAATTCGTCATCCCATGTATTCAGGAGCGCTTGTTTTGCTCTTTGGTACGCCTCTTGCGCTGGGATCATGGTGGGGACTCCTGATGTTCATGCCGATGTTATTCACCATCGCGTGGCGGGCTCGCGACGAGGAGCGGTTTCTTTTCAAAAATCTATCCGGGTACAAGGAGTACTGTCAGATAGTTCGATATCGTCTGGTGCCGTTTGCTTGGTAGAAGAGCCGATTTAAGTCGCTGCGGCGCCTTGACGCTCGTAATCCTTATTCAAACATACGATCATGAAGCCACTAAGATCAAAATGGGCAGTCTTCTGCGGTCTGTTGATTCTCAGTGGCGTTTTCTACTTTGTCGACTGCCTCGTCGTTTCCATTTTTAATAGTCATCCAGACCTGCCCTGGATAGAACGAGGGATCTACGCCGCCAGCCCGGCTGGTATCTTAACGACCGTATCCATCACGTTGGCCGCCTTTTGGATTCTCATTTTTGGAAAAGACAAGTAATGGCAATCAGGAGAGATGACGCAATCGACTTGCTCGGCTGCTGATCATATGAAGCCGGCGCAGATGCTCATAGTGGACGGAGCAACGGTATGATGAATCCTTGGTTTGGAGAGGCATTGTTCTTGGTCGGTATCGCGTCGACGATAATCATTCGGGCGCCGCACGGTGGCCGCAGCAGCAAAGTGGCGGTCGTGGAAAGTCGGAGGGGCCCGCTCGAGATCGCGCTGCTGGCGCTCATGTGGATTACTGGAGTGATTCTTCCGTTAGTCGCCATTTTCACTCCGTTTCTTTCGTTTGCGGATTACCCACTGCATCCTGGCGCCTTCGCAATGGGAACCGTGGTGCTTTGTCTCGGAATTTGGCTCTTTTATCGCTCCCACGCGGATCTCGGTAGGAACTGGTCCATCAGCTTGGAGATACGTGAAGATCACCAGTTAGTGAGGTCGGGGGTCTATCGTCACATTCGACACCCAATGTACACGGCGATATTCTTAACGGCGCTCGCTCAAGCTTTGCTCCTTTCAAATTGGCTTGCCGGCCCTTCCTGTTTTCTCGCGTTCCTTGTGATGTTCGCACTGCGCATAGGTCGGGAGGAAACGATGATGCTGAACAAATTCGGAGAAGCCTACGGCGATTATATGAACCGGACCAAGCGTCTCATTCCGCACCTTTGGTGATGGATGGCCACCACAACCCCGGTGACCAGCTATCCCCGTCAGCCAATCCCCGCATTGGCGCCGCTTTTACACGCCTTCGCGCTTAGATCGCAGTAGCCATATTCCCACCACCTTAGAAGGCCACATCAATGCTCCCAACGAGTCGCACTTTTGCAGGGCTCCCCGCGCTCATACTACTAATTGCGTTCGCGTCTCCGGCAGTTGCCGAACCTACGACGCAGCACCCCGCCGCCCAAGTAGTGTCCGAGCTGGATCGGCTGCTAGCGGCAAGATTTCCCTTAGACGGACCCGGCGCGGCGGTTGTATTGGTCAAGGACGGGCGCGTCATATTTCGTAAAGGCTACGGGATGGCGAATCTGGAGCTTAAAAACCCGATGCAGCCCGATATGGTCTTCGAAATTGGATCGATCACGAAACAGTTCACATCGACTGCGATCCTTATGCTCGTCGAACAGGGAAAGATCTCCCTGGATGATGATCTGCACAAGTACCTGCCTGACTATCCGGACAAGGGTACAAAAATCAGCATCGAAAACCTGCTGACGCACACCTCGGGTATCAAGAGCTACACGAATGACCTTAAGTGGATGAGTATGTGGCGGCAGGATATGACCGTGCAGCAGATCATCGACCTTACCAAGGATGATCCGCTCGAGTTCCCGCCGGGAACCAAGTGGAAGTACGACAACACCGGCTACATCTTACTCGGCGCCATTATCGAGAAAGTTTCCGGCTTGTCCTATGCCGACTATATCCGCAAGAACATCTTCGAGCCGCTCGGCATGAAGCATTCTTACTACGGCAGCAATTCGGCCGTTATACCGGGGCGCGCCTCTGGCTACAGCAAAGATGGCGGTAACTGGGTTAACGCCCGGTACTTGAGCATGACCCAACCCTATGCAGCCGGATCTCTGATGTCATCGGTCGACGATCTCGCCATTTGGGACGCTGCAATATCGGCGGGCAAGCTGTTGTCGAAGGCGTCGTGGGATCGTGCTTTCACGCCCTACAAACTTGCCAATGGCGATGACACACACTATGGCTATGGCTGGTCAGTTGATGCCTACGACGGCCATTCCATCATTCGCCACAACGGCGGCATTTTTGGCTATGTCTCGGAAGTCGCGCGGCTGCCCAACGATCACGTCTTTGTCGCCCTGCTCACGAATTCCGACGGTCACGATTTCGATACCGGCTTCCTCGCGACCGAACTCGCTGCTGTCGCGATTGGCGATCCGTACCGAGAACCGGTGAAGGTGAAGCTCGACCCGAGGGAATTCGATTCGTACACCGGTGTTTATCGGAACCGCGACCAGACTCTGGGTACTGTGAGGCGCGAGGGCGACCGGTTGTTCGCGCAGCGCGCTGGATTACCGAGGCTGGAGATATTTGCCTACAGCGATCACGAGTTCTTTTTCAAGGACTCCTTCGTTCGGCTCGCCTTCGAGAAGGATGCATCGGGAAATATTGCCGCGCTGGTCATCTCGCGTCCCAACGGTGCCAAGGAGAGGGCGACGCGCACCATCGAGCCACTACCCTCGGCCCCGGTTGAGATAAAGGTCGCGCCGGACTTACTCAGGCGCTACGTGGGGGATTATCAGCTCTCACCCGGATTTGTCCTGACCGTCACCCTCGAAGGCGAACAACTGATGAGTCAGGCGACTGGACAGCAGAAAGTGGCGATCTTTCCAGCAAGCGACAGCGAGTTCTTTCTCAAGGTCGTGAACGCCCAGATCTCGTTTATCACCGATGCGTCGGGCCACGTCGAGAAACTAATCCTCCATCAAGGCGGGCGCGACACGCCTGGGCCAAAAGTGAAATAACTCACCACCACCCCCGCCGCTTAAACCACAAGATCGGCAGCAAGATACTGAGCGCAATCAGCACCAGGCCGTAAGGATATCCCCAACGCCAGGAGAGCTCGGGCATATTGTGGAAGTTCATGCCGTACATGCTGGCGATGAGTGTTGGCGGGATGCCCACCACGGACACGATGGTGAGCACCTTGAAGATATCGTTCTGCTCGGTGTTAATGAAACCCAGTATTGCGTCCAACAGAAATTGCGTCTTGCCGGACAAATGCGCTTCGAAGTCAACCAGCGAGGTAAGATCCTGTTGCGCGGTGCTTAAGCGCGTCTTATGTTCCGGCAACAGCCAATCCGCCATTTTCAAGACAAACCCGATGATCCGCTGCAGGCCCAACAGACTCTCGCGAATGCGCGACAGTTGATCTCCCGCGGTCCCAACTGCATTGAGGCTGTCGCGCAACGCGCCCGAGGCGTGTTTATTGATGCGGCGGGAAGTACTCTGCGGGCTGAACGCCCGTGCCGATACAGCCGCAAGATCGCTGCTCAAATTCTCCAGCCTGTCGGCGCTAAAATCCACCATGCCGTCGATCATCGCGGCGAACACGGATGCGCTGCTCGCGTACTGACCCTTTTCGACACACGCTTCGACCGGGCCGAAGGCGTGAACCTCGGAATATCGTACGGTGACCAACAGTTGTGGGGATAACACGAATCCGAGCGGTACATCCTGTAGGGCAAGCGGCATGCTCACGTACAGCACCTGTCCGTCCGCTCTTAAGCGGCTGGAGGTTTCGATTTCCTGCAAGGATTCCCGCGAAGGAACTTGGATTCCGGACTCCGCTGCCACCCGCACAATCTCATCCGGCGTGGGATTGAACAAATCCACCCAAAAGGGCTTCGCGCTCTGCGATCCCGTATCGCCGGAATTCGCGCTATGTGCGTTCAACATCAGGTCAGCCCAACGACTCGTCTCAATTGATGGCGGACAGACTAGCACTTATGCTGACGGATCACTTGGTCTTAGATGAGTCAAGCAAGGAGTTGCAATGTCACCCATCCACGCACTGGTTCTCGTCGTGTTAACCCTCCTATCGACACTTGCGAGCGCACCCGCGTTTGCCCAAACGCACACCGAGCCGCGCGCGCGTGATCTCGGCGTGCCCTTCGATGGAACACCGGGACCTATGAACGCCATCACCGATGTTGCCGGCGTTGAGGTAGGGTACAAGACACTCATCTCCGGCGAAGGGCGGCTCATTATCGGCAAGGGTCCGGTGCGCACCGGCGTAACGGCCATCCTGCCGCGCGGTAAGCAAGGAACTAAGAGTGTCTTCGCTGGCTATTTCGCGGGCAACGGCAACGGTGATATGACCGGCACTCATTGGATCGAGGAGAGCGGTCTTCTCGAAACACCCATCCTCATCACCAACACGGGCAGTGTCGGGGTGGTACGAGACGCCGCGGTGGCGTGGATGGTGCAGCACAAGCATCCCGGTCCTTTCTGGTATCCCGTTGCTGCCGAAACCGCGGACTCGACACTCAACGACATCAAAGGCCAGCACGTCACCGCAAAGGATACGCAGGAAGCGCTCGACTCCGCCGCTGGCGGACCCTTGCGCGAAGGCAATGTCGGCGGCGGGACCGGGATGATCTGCAACGGCTTCAAAGGAGGCACCGGAACTGCGTCGCGGGTTCTCGACGCCGCGCAAGGCGGCTACACGGTTGGGGTGCTTGTCCAGTGCAACTACGGCAGGCGGGAGCAGCTGCGCGTCGCCGGCATCGCCGTTGCCCGAGAAATGGATCTCAAAAAACCCTGCGTCTCGAAGCTTATCGAACCTCCAGTGCAGGACCCTGACGGCAATGCCGCGCCTCTATGCGATTCACGCGTAGCGGTGAGCGCTCAAGATGCTCGAAAACCGGAGCAGGGCTCCATCATCGTGATCGTCGCCACCGATGCGCCCCTGACGCCCGATCAATTGAAGCGTTTGGCGCGACGCGTTTCCGTCGGCTTAGGTAGAGTGGGAGCCATTGAAGGCGACGGGTCGGGTGACATCTTTCTTGCATTCACGACCGCGAATCCGGGCGCTGACGAAGGAAACAGCGCGGAACCCCCTTTCACTGCACCCAACGCCACGATGCAGCGCATGCAAAGTTGGAAATTGAATCCCCTCTTCACCGCGGTAATTGAGGCCACTGAGGAGTCCATCATCAATGCGCTGGTTGCCGCCAAGACCATGACCGGCGCCAATTATTGGACTGTCCAAGCATTGCCCCACGAACAGCTGCAACAAGTCTTGCGCAAGCACGGTTTGCTCAAACCATGAGCAGCGTGCTGGATGATGGTCCTTGCGAACCGGCACAAAGGTCGCACTGGTGTTGAATGCTACCGAAGGCGCACGTAGCGCACTCAACGGCAGCGGCTCGCTACATCCCGTCGATCCCAATGATTCACCTTCAAGGACATCCGTGAAAATAATATTTATGCAGGCACTGTTTCTGGCCTTGGCACCCGCAATCTGTCCAGCGCAGCCCGACTCGCAAGCGCCGAGTGTCATGGCCATTCGCGCGGGCAAATTCATTGATGTGCAAAGCGGACAAACGCTCGCGAATCAAATCATCCTGGTTCGCGGCGCCAAAATCGAAGCCGTTGGCTCCGACCTTACGATACCCGATGGCGTCACCGTGGTTGATCTATCGAAGATGACAGTGCTGCCGGGACTCGTCGACTGTCACACTCACCTAGCCGACCTGCACGACGCCGAGCCCTTGGTTTCCCTGCGCCTGACTGCAGCCGAGACCGCTTATGCCACAATCCCCAATGCCAGTGTCACGCTGCTGGCGGGTTTTACGACGGTACGCGACGTCGGCGTCTACCGTGCCTTCAACGATGTCGCCATGCGCGATGCCATCGCCAAGGGAATCTTCATCGGGCCGCGCATGTATGTCGCGGGCGCGTATGTGACGATCAGCGAGGGAGCGGGCGCGATGACAGGATTAGCCAAGGACATCGAGCTGCCCTTGGATCTTCGCTATGGCATTGCCAACGGTCCTTGGGAGGTGCGCCGAGTAGTGCGCCAACTCGCTCATCTTGGCGCCGATCATATTAAGATTCTGACCACCGGCGCGGTTCTCACGCATGGCAGCAATGCCAAGTCCATCGAATTCACTCCGGAAGAAATCAAAGCCGCCGTGGAGGAAGCAGCCAACTTCGGCCTGCGAGTCGAGGCGCACGCGCACGACGCGCAAGGCATCAAGAATGCGATCCGCGCGGGCGTCGCGTCCATCGAGCACGCCACCCTCATCGATGACGAGGGAATCGCCCTTGCAAAACAACACGGCACTTATCTCGACATGGACATCTACGACGAAGAATGCATCCAGTCGGATCCCGCCTTACCCGCCGACTTCCTCGCGCACGATGCCGGCTTGGGGGAAACACAGCGTCGCAACTTTACCAAGGCCGTTCGCGCCGGGGTCAAGATGTCATTTGGCACGGATGCAGGTGTTTGCCCTCATGGGATTAACGCTCGGCAGTTTGCATTCATGGTCAAGTATGGAATGACCCCGATGCAGGCAATTCAGGCGGCAACTGTGAATGCCGCCGAACTCATCGGTCATTCCGAACTCTTC
>Ga0210388_10002358_pt1 | contig 14690 bp, 15 predicted proteins | sample IncBWC19OmetaG_FD_155485 | JGI IMG/M metagenome (GOLD analysis project Ga0210388, IMG submission 155485) | Forest soil microbial communities from Barre Woods Harvard Forest LTER site, Petersham, Massachusetts, United States - Inc-BW-C-19-O ...
TTCCGCTCATTGATCGGAAACTTCGCCGTGAGCGTTTCATCGGTCAGCAGCGCGAACATCGCCTTCTTGTGCGACAACTCCGAGCGGAAGCTGTTCACGATGCAAACCTTGCGATCGCGATACGCCTGCACCAGCGGATGATTCAGCGTGAACCGCAGCAGGAACTCCTGCGCGCTGAGACGCCGGTAGATCAGATCGATATCGAAATTACCGCTGCGCAACACGCCGTTGCGATATTCCAGCTGCTCTGGCGCAACCAGCTCGGTCTCAAATCCTTCGGCGCGGAAATAGTCGCGATAGATCTCGTATTCGCTGCGTCCGGTGGGATCGCGGAACTCGAGAATCGCGATGTGCGGCTTTGTTCTCTTCCCGTGTCCATTCGAGGAGTGCCCATTTGTCCCGTGTCCATTTGCCGCGTGACCGTTCGACGCTCCTGCGGCGAACATCTTGTACGCCTTGAGCAGCGCGCTCAAAAACGGTTTCTTGCCGCCCACCCGCGTCAGGTTATAGCGGCGTCGGAACTCTTTCACCGGCGGGCAATCGTAGAACAGATCCGACAGCCCTTCCGACCACGCCGCTCCCGTCAATGCGTCCGCGTTATACTGCATTACATGCAGCGACCCGTTCTGGATCTGCAGGTCGAGTTGAGCCGAAACCTCGGACATCTCGTATCCCGGATCAATCGCGGCCAGCATTTTCTCGGCCGGGTAAAGCTGCATTCGCGAAAGCAATTGCGGGGATGCAAGCGCCATGCGCAGCATCCGGTCGACAGCCGAAATCAACGCTTCGCCGGTTTTGACCAGATTGTCGTATTGCTTCTGGGTGACAAAATTCGGCCGCAGAAACGGACAGAGAAGCCGGCCGCCAGCGGATAGCTGCCGCGCTTCCATTTGGTCTTGAAGGTTCTTGACCCACCGCAGGTCGCGGTAAGGTTCAGACTCAAGAATCCGGTGATACCGGGATATCGCCTCGTCCAACTGCGTCATTTTTCGTGTGCGTACGTTCGCGCCTATAAAGTATGACACAGGAATATGAAATTTGTCCGGTTCGAAACTCGCATTGCGTTTGTAAATAATTGAAAGTAATGCGAATTATCTCGGTCTTGCTAACAGGCCGTTGTGGCTGATCAGCCACACTTTCGAGCCGCCTTTCTACTATTTCGATGCCGCCGCGGATGATTCCGTTGCATACTTTGGTCATACTGACGCGGGGGCGTCACTAGCAACTGCCGTAACAACAGAGATATGCTTGATTGAAGTACGTATGCGATCTTCCATGCTCACCGTTCTGGGCGCCTTTGCGGCGGCGCTCTGCCTGCATGCGCAAAACCCCGCGCCGTCCGACGCGGCCCAGGGGCTGCCGCCCCGCGCCACCCCAGCCGATTATCAGATCCAGGGCAAGGCCGGCTCGGTGACGATTGCCGCCGAGTTCGACGCCCATTCCGTTCCCCTGGCCGAAGGTCCTCTGACGACGAACGATTTCGTGGTAGTCGAGGCGGCCTTCTTCGGGCCATCGGGCGCGCGGCTCACGATGACCCCGGAGAATTTTTCCCTACGCATCAATGGAAAGAAAGTGCCTTCGCCCGCGATACCCGCCGGCCGGGTCTTGAAGTCGCTGAAAGACCCCTCGTACGAGCCGCCGTCCAACTCTCAGCTGGGGAAGACGACAATGAATACCGGTGGCGGCGGCCGCGGTGGCGGCGGCCAGGATGACGGGCCGCCCCCGCCACCGAAAGTCCCGATCGAAGTGCAGCTTGCCATGGAGAAGCGTACGAAAAAGGCGTCGATGCCCGAAGGCGATCGCCTTCTCCCCCAGGCCGGGCTGCTTTTCTTCGAGTTCGGGGGCAAGGCCCGTACAGCCGAATTGATCTACGACGGCCCCGCCGGCAAAGCTACCCTCAACCTCCAGCCATAGCCGTCCTGCCCGCCGGGGGCCCCCGCTCAGCCGCCAGCGCTTCCTCCACCTGCGCTTGGGCCTGCCTCGCCAACTCTCTTATATCCACCAGGTGCCCCGGAGAGAAAATCTTCCGGTCCCAAACAACGTGTTCGCTGAATTCAAGTAGTACCCGATATCCCGGAACAATCTCGTCTTTCCTGCACCCGGCCACGCGAGCACGGAAGACGCAGGATTCGGCTCTCATCAGGACGGCCTTGCCCCGTGGCATTGCTTCTTCGCAATGAACAACGGCCTCCCTCTCTCCAATTGCCTCCAGATTGGCAACTCTCTCATCCGACTTCGTACACACCCTGACCAGTTCCGAACAAAGAAAATCTGCGGGCCACGAATGCCCACTTCTCCGACGCGATTTCGCGATCAAAGGCAGTCCCTCCTGCTCAATTTATCGGCGGACACAAAAAATCCATTAGGGTCACTCCAAAAAAAAGTTTTCAAGCGTCCATCGCCAATGCCAGAGCTCCCAGCAGACCGGCGCGTTCCCCCAATTGCGCCGGCGTAACCGGCGGAATCTTTCCCACATACCCGCCCAGCAGTCGCTCGACCTCGGCGTTGATCCGGCCATAGAGCTGCGCCTGTCGCATCACGCCCCCACCCACCAGAATCCGTTCCGGCGAAAGCGTGCAGACAAAGTTCGCGATCCCATAAGCCAGGTACTTCGCCTCGAGCGCCCACGCCGGATGATCCGGCGCCAGGTCTTCCCCCCTCGCGCCCCAGCGCGCCGCAATCGCCGGCCCCGACGCCAGCCCTTCGAGGCAATCCCCGTGATAAGGACAGCAGCCAGGGAACGGATCATCTGCCCAATCGTGCGGCACCCGAATATGCCCCATCTCCGGATGCGTCAGCCCATGCAGAACACTTCCTCTCACGATCGCGCCTCCGCCGATCCCCGTGCCGATCGTGAGATAGAGGCAGTTCGAAACCCCGCGCGCCGCGCCCCACCGCGCCTCGCCCAGAACAGCCGCATTCACATCCGTGTCGAAACGAACCGGCACGCCAAGTCCGCGGCCGATCGCGCCCGCGAGATCGCAATTCTTCCAGGCGGACTTCGGCGTGGATGTAATGAAGCCCGAACGCAGATCCACCGGCCCAAACGAACCAATACCCACCGCCCGCAAAGAATGTTGCGCAAGCCACGCGATGGTTCGCGCCAGCGTCTCCCCAGGCGAGGTCGTCGGAATCTGCGTACTTACAATGTCGCCAGGCCCCGTCCCGACTCCACACACGAACTTAGTCCCGCCCGCCTCGATCGCACCGAACATTTCCGATCCTTCGAAAACCCCCGATGTTAACATTTCCTGCATGAAGCGCGTGCCGGCGGCCTTGTTCATCTGCGCCTCACTGCTATCGGCCCAAACCGATGACCATGCAATGACTTTGTTGAAGCAGGCGATCGCCGCCGCACGAACCACCACCGCGTTCCGGGCTGAGGGTACGACGGTTGGCGAAATCACTGGCGAGGGAATGAACATAAAGGGCCAGCCGCCGACTTATTTCCGAGCCGCGGCCCAGAGCCCTTTACGAACGCACCGGGAGAACACTGGCGCTGATCGCACGCAGAGTACGTGTGATGGCGGGGAGACGCTGTACACCGGGGGCAGCGGGTTTTACCGGGGCAAGAAGCAGGGCGGCTGTACGATGAGCTTGGCCGACTTGATGAACGTGCAGGATAATCCGACTGCGGCAACTCTGGTCGGCCGCGACCAGGTGCAGCTTGCCGACGGGATTCACAATTGCGAATTGGTTCGCGGCGACTGGAGCCTGACGGGGCACATCGTGAACACCTTATGTATAGAGCCGGAGAGAAATCTCATCCTCCGCTACGAATCCGAGACGACGCGTGCTGGCACCGATCTCCACATAGCAGAAAAGCTTACGTTCACCGCAATCGATCTGAATCCGAAATATTCGGCCGGACTGTTCGCGTTTTCGGTTCCGACCGGAACAATGGAGGATGAAGGGCCGCAACTCGATACCGCACCGCCCGTCCCTGTCGCGGGAGTCTACCGGATCGGTGTCGGAGTCTCGTACCCCAGAGTCGCTTCGAAGGTCGAGCCCGCTTACACAAAGGAAGCCGAAGGCGACCGTGTGGAAGGCCTTGTTCTGGTCTCTGTCGTTGTCGCGCCGGATGGCTCGCCGGACGCTCTGAAAATCGTACGCGGCATAGGCCATGGTCTGGACGAGAAAGCGATCGAGGCAGTCCGGCAATGGCATTTCGAGCCGGGGAGGAACGGGGGCGTGCCAGTGTCTGTAGGGCCAATCGTAGTGGCGGTTAATTTCCGGCTGCCCTGATCTACTCATTCCGAGCCGTGACCGCGAGGGAGCGGTACTCAAAGGCTCGGCTTCTCCGCACGATCGATAATCAGCGACTCCGCGGTTCCACGATGCAATTCGAGATCCAGCCCGAGCGCATTTCGCACTGCTTGAATGGTCGCCTCCGAGCCGCCCCTGATCGGCAGCCCGGGAATCTCGATGTCGTAGAGACCCGTAAGCCCGGTCTTGTCGATAACAGGTAGCCGCACCTGCAAATACAACCACGCCGCAAGATCGCTCATCGACGCATGCCTGGCTGCGACAACGTTTCGGACCCCGCCAGCGTTGCTGCTGCGGAATTGAGGAATGTCCACAGCATCGGCTTCTTTCGTCTCCGTGAAATTCACCTTCGCGCCCATCGGAACCAGGAAATAGACCGGACTTTCGTTCGAAACCCGACGAACCACCAGGCTGAACCGTTCCTCAAGAAGCTTCTGCAGCATCAGCTTTTGCTCCGGCAAGCTGGCAGGAGCCGCCGTCGTCACCGCCACGTCAAAGACATCGTCATACATCCACTGCGGTCGCCTCTCGATTCGATCCAGCGGAAGTCCGTATGCGAATGCCATGACGTCTCCCACCAGCGTCGACTGGAAAGCAATCCTATGCGGAGTCCGGAATCCCCTCGCCCTGTAGCTGCCGGCCCACGGAGCCGCCAGCGTCACCTCGAACGTCGCCCCGGCCTGCGCAAACGCGATCCCCTGCGTAGCCATCGACCCGCCGATCGAGATCACCGCCGCGACAATCGCCACCAGGACTATCTCAACCCGGTGCTTTCGCCATTGAGCTCTCATTCCAACCTCTCAATCGACCGTTCGTCGATTCCAGCCACCCTGTCGGGCGTCCGTGGTTATTCCGATCATAGATGAAATCGAATCCCTCACTCGGCACCCCAAGTCGGCTCCGGTATCACCAGATCGGTGCACATGAGCCGCAACACCTGAGCCGCGTCGACCGGCAGCCCGACAATCCTGGCATCGCGGCCCGCTCCAAGGACCTCAGCGAGCAGATCCTTCCTAAGGGCAATCCATACGCCTGGAGTTTCGTAACTGACCAGGAAATGCCCTTCCCGCCGCTCGTGCAGCAGGTGCGCCGCAATCCGCCTGTCCGAAGAGACGAAGTATCGGGGCGGCAGTTCCGGAATCGCCGCCGCCTTCGAATCAGTCTCGGGGCCGTCCCCGGACATAAGATACAGGCGCCCGGTTCCTGGATTGGAATCGCGCTGCCAGAGCTCACGCCCGATGCGATCGTAAATGTCTTCGGCGAACTGCTGCGGGTAGTCGAACAACCGTTGTACTTCGCGGTCGATGTGGGGCAATTTTCGCCAGCCGTCCACCCAGGCGAGCTTTGCCGCGCTGGTGTCCAAGTCGGTAAAAACATCTTCCAGACCGAATCGCGTTTCGGCATCGCGCTGCAGGGTTTTGAGCGCCATGAGCTCGATCAGGCCGCTTGGAATCCCGCACACAACTCCGTATGGAGAAAAGCCGCCGTCAACCGGCCTGAAGCGCGGAAAATCGTCACGCAACCGCCCGGTCAATCGCGCAATCAGCCCAGCGTACTCTTTCAGCAACTGCACATGCCGCTGTCCCAGGGGCGAATAAGCGACATGCCCTTCGCCATCCGTAGCGATGAAAACGTGCTCGATCATGCTGTAAGCGCTTAACAGGTCGACGCGATTCAGAAACAGCTCGGGATCGGCCGATATGCCCTGACAGATCGCTCCCGCCATGTCGAGCCGCATTCGTTCATCGCCGCTCAGCAAGGCGCGCTCATAGGCCTTGAGCAGTTCCACGAGACCCTGGACCAGCAGTGCGAAATCGAGAGCGTTGGAGGTGCGCGTGCGAACAGCAACGCCAGGGTCATCAATGGAAACGCCATCCTTCGCGCAGTAGTAACGAATCTGTGAGGTCAGATGCCCGCCCAGCATTCGAACGTGGGCCCTCCGGATTTCGAGCCTGTCCGCTTCCTGAAGCGTCTCCGCAACCTGCCGGGAGACCTCGAAATAGGGCGCCAGCTCATCGGTAATCAGGCTCTGCGCCAATGGAATAAGCCAGCGCGCATCGCGCACGATCGCGGGCTGTTCGGCTGGTGAGTTTCTCCAGAGCTCATCGAGCACGCCTTGAATTTCCGCGAGCCGTCCGCCGGCACTGCCCGGGTCCTCATCCCATAGGCGCATGCTCAGGAACTCGAGACACCGGATTACATACAAGTTGAACAGCGTATGCGCATAGTGCATGCGGCCGTTACGGCCCGGCCACCGTGTCTGCTGCCAGAAATGAAAGCCCCGAACCATCATCTCCGCCGGATGGATCAGGTCGTTATACACATGATGAACCTGACGAGGTCTGAATCCAGCGGCCCAATGCGCTTCTTCCAGTTGAGCTTTGAGACGGGTCTGGCTGGCGGTGACCGCGGTGCGTGCGAAGAAGCAATCCTCGAAATGGCGGGACAATTGAGACGGGTCCTGCAGGTACCGGATCGGCTTTCCCTGGGCGTTCAGAACGGCCTCTATGCTCTCGACGATATCTTCGCGATGCGTCAGAAAAAGTCGCAGCAGCTCGACGTGTGCCTGAAACAGCGCCCCCCGCGATGGATCTGCTCCCATTAGAGAGAGAGTATAGCGAGGGGTTGAGCAGGCTTGTGGAACTGATGAAGCAAAGCCGCCGGAAACCCCTGCATGAATGCGGACACCGAGACGATCTCCCCGAACCGGACACGCGGGCGCGTCCGCCGCAACCCGATTGACGTCAAAATGGATCGCCGCGAACTCCTCTGTTTCGCAATTTAACCATTTTCAGTCAATAACTTACAAGCAATTCCCGATGACCGGAAAAAAGGGAAATCGAGAGATGCCTGTAACCCCGAGCGGCGCCGTGACATCAGAGGAACATAAGGAATGCTTCTCATTTCAAAGTACATATTTCTCGCCTTGCTGGTTCCCGCTCTGATATTCGGCCAAACCGCCGATTCGCCACCGGCGGCCCCGGCTCCGACAAACGCCGTGCCCGCCGGACAGGCGGCGCCCACGAATCCGGTGGGTCAGGAACCGCCGGGCGGCAAGCGCGTTTTCGGCGTCCTGCCCAACTATCGCACCGCGAGCTCGGAACAGGAAGGCAGCGCGATCACGGCCAAACAGAAAATGACCATCGCGGCCAAAGACTCGTTCGATTACCCCCTCGTTCTCCTGGCTGCTACGTTCGCCGGGCTGGATCAATTGACAAACGACGATCCATCGTTCGGACAAGGCGTCAAGGGCTACGCGCATCGACTCGGAGCGTGGTATCTGGATGAGACGGTCGGCAACATGATGACCGAAGGCATATATCCGGCCCTGCTGCACCAGGATCCACGCTATTTCCGCAAGGGATCGGGCACCATTATGGGCCGCGCGGGATACGCGCTGAGCCGCGTGATCATCACCGACAAGGATGGCGGCGCAAAGCAGTTTAATTATTCGGAATGGCTGGGGAACGCGACCGCCGCGGCGATTTCCCAAGCCTACCATCCCGATAACCGCACGGCCGTCGATGCCACCGAGTTCGTGCTGGAACAGGTGGGAACCGACGCGCTATCGCAGGTGCTCAAGGAATTCTGGCCCGATATCAAGCGGAAAATGTTCCACCGTGGCGCCGGTCAGGACTCGGCCAGTAAGCGATAGTTTCTACATTTCGGTAACGCCGGCGGTCTGGCCGCCGGTGTATTTCGAAGCACTTGACCTGTTGCGCTGATTATTTCTCGCGCTTCGCGGGAGGCGGCACGCTAGCGTTGTTGTGCTTCTGTTTGTAGATCTGCCGGCTGTTCGCGTTCTGCTCTTTGTTGACCTGGCGTTTCTGTTGCTGGTTGAGTGCGCCACCATTGGCGACGCGTTCGTTGTGAACCTGCTGGGCGACGCCCGCCTGATTCGCGTTGGAGCGAGCAGCTTCACCCGAGGTCTCCTGGCCGGTGCGCAAACCTTGCGCGACCCTCTGCTGCTGGTTGGCTTCACGATTATCGACCTTGTTTGGCGTAATCGTGTTGCCGTTGTGTTTTTCGTTGTATATCTGCCTGCTCGCGGCGTTCTGTTCGCCGTTTATCTGCTGCTTTTCCTGACCGGTCAGCTTGCCGCCGTTGGCCACGCGATCATTGTGCACTTGCTGATCGATGCCGGATTGCGTGCGTTCGGCGCGTGCGGCTTCGCCCGAAGTCATCTGGCCGGAGCGTAGACCGTTCGCGATGCGCTGGTCCTGGTTGGCTTCACGGGTATTGGGGTTATAGCTCTTGCCAGCTGTTCGATCCGCTGCCGAGATGGGTTGTGCGGCCGCATGCTGTTGCGCAATCCGGTTATATCCCATCGGCCTTGACATCGCAGTGGTTGAAGGACGGCCCTGGTTGACCGAGGCCAGCTGCGCGCGATCCATGCCGGCATTGCTCTGATGCTGAACCTGAAGGGCGGTCGGCTGGAAATGGTTTTCGCCGGCGAAACGCTGCTCTTCTGCGCTCGGAGCGCGGTTGATACCGCCCGCCCCGCCGTTGAACGCGACATGGTTATTATTGACGATCGTGTTTTGCTCCACCACGGCCCGGTTCTCGTAGACGTTGGTCACCTGAACGGAGCCGAAATTTGCCGCGGCACGGTTGTAGGCGAAAACGCCGCCGCGCCACTCACCGCCGAAGAATCCAATGCCGCCGTATCCGAAACCATAGTTCACACCGCCATAGAAGCCGACGTGCGGCCCCCAATAGCCACCGTGCCAGCCGTAGACGCCGCCCGCGAACCCCCAGTAACCAGGGGTCCAAAGCACGCCGAGGCGAGGAGGCCTTACCCAGACGCCAGGGACCCAATAGTAGCCGGCGTCGCCCCACGCCCAGTAGCCCGGGGTCCAGATAAAGCCCGGTTCGGGCAGAGGCGGTTGAACGTAGACAGGCAGTGCGGGAGGCGCTACGGGAACGGATATACCAATGCCGATGCTGACCTGGGCCTGCGCAACGGGAAGCATCGCCGGAACAACCAGGCCCGCAAACAAAGTGATCCCTCGAAGTGTCTTGAACGACAGCATTTATTCCTCCTTGGTCCGGTAGGTGTTTACGCCCGCCGCAACCTTACCATCAAAACACGGGAAAGAGGCGCTAGTTGCTGTGTGAAATCTTACAGAAATCGATGAGTCGAAAGGCATCGGTAGTTTGGGTACAATAAAATGGCACGAACGAGTGGATATGATCGTGAGCCCGGCCGATATCATCGACAAAGACCGCGACATCCTCGGGGGGACTCCCGTGTTCCGCGGTACCCGCGTTCCCGTTCAGGCTTTGCTCGACTACCTCGAAGGCGGGCAGACTCTTGATGAGTTTCTGGACGATTTTCCAACCGTCACAAGAGAGATCGCCGTCGCTGCGCTGGAACTCGCGAATTCGCTCCTCATCTGCCAACTGGCATGAGGGTGCTGCTTGACGAGTGTATCCCGCGCAAACTCAAGAACGAATTCCCGGATCACGAGTGCCGGACTGTTCCCGAAGTCGGCTTGGCAGGCAAAAAGAACGGAGAGCTTCTTTCGCTCGCCGAAGGCGCGGGCTTCGAAGTATTCTTGACGATGGACAAGGGCCTTCAATACGAACAAAATCTGACTGGCCGGAATATTGCTATCGTTATTGTCCGGGCCAGGTCCAACCGTCTCGTGGATCTCGTGCCGCTCGTACCCGCGTGCAGATCGATCATGAGTTCCATCCAGCCCGGCCAGATGATACGCCTTGGCGAATAGGTCGGCCGTGGCTCGGTCGCAAAAAGCCGGGGCCGAACCGAAACGGGCGCTGCCGACTCCAGACCAGAGCGACAGATACGTCCGCTTCGCGTGTCACCGTGGGAGCGCCGGCGGTCTCGCCGCCGGTGCATTTTGAGACGGCTGCGCTCGTTTTCAGATCCCCTTGCGAAAACACCGCGTCGCAGAGGGCGAACATCGGTGGCACGCCATAGGTTCCGCTTCGAGTGCCCGGGAGGCTCAAAATGACGAAGAAGAAATCATTCGCAGCATCCCGGCCCGCGATCTTTCGCAAACCGGTGAGTAAAGCGCAGAAGGATGTCTTGTCCCGGATCGCGAAGAGGCAGGCCGCGGGAGGCGATTCCGGCATTGACTATTCGGACATCCCTCCCCTGACCAACGAGCAATTGACGCAGTTTCGCCGCACTCGGAAGGTGCTGGTGGCCGCTCGCGTTGATAATGGCTCCGTACGGTAAGGCTATTCGACCCGGATCAGGATTATGGAAGGGACGCGCTGGTTTCGCGGGGAAGCCAGGATGGTGGCACAGGCTTCGGCTTCAGCCTGTGAATGGAGTTTCTACACTGTGGGAGCGCCGGCGGTCTCGCCGCCGGTGGCATAATCGTACCAGGTAGCTTTCCCCGATGATTGATTTCAACGCCCACTTCGACGGCAAGGTAATCGTGCCGGAACAGGCCGTGGATCTTCCCCGGGATCGCTCTTTTGTGGTGCACGTCGAAACCTCCGGCGCTACGGGCCCGGCCACGCAAAGCTCTCCTCAGTCCGCCCTGCAATGGCTAGCCGATTATGCGGTTGACGACGACCTGCCCGGAGACCTCTCCGCCCAGCACGATCACTATCTCTACGGTACGCCCCGGCGGGGCTGACTCTGCCCCCTCATTTTTTCGCCGACACCGCATTTTGGATTGCGCTGTTCTGCAACCGCGACCAATATCACCGCGACGCGCGTGAGTGGCAAAACGATCTGGTGCGTTCCGGAGCCTTTGTGGTCACCACCGAAGCAGTTTGCTGGGAGTGGCTGAACGCGATGTCGGACCCCGCTACGCGCAGTATCGCCGCTCAGGGGTACGAGCGAATCCGCCGTGATGCCCGAACGAGGTGATCCCCTATAACAGAGTATTCAGCACAGGCGCCCCCGCCTGTTCACCGATCGCTCCGACAAGGACTGGAGCCTGACCGATTGCCTCTCTTTTACTGTCATGGGGAGACGGAATATTCGGGACGCGCTGACCGCGGATCATCATTTCGAGCAAGCCGGTCTTCGCGCGGTCCTTTCAGAAATACCGCCGGGCGGATAAAGCAAACTCGTTGTCAGGCGCTCAGGGATCAGGAGAAGACGCCGTAGTCGATTCGAATCAAAACCGTCAGCACCCGTCGCTGTTCGGCAGGATCGCCAACATTGACGAGCTCTTGCGGCGACCGGCCCTCGAAGATGTCCCGGGGAGTGCTCATCCAGTGGCGGGCCTTTGTTTCGTCCCCGAAGGTCTCCAAAGCGCGGGACCAGACCGAATTCGCGCTGGGATGCGCCAGATCTGCGGATAATTCTTCCGCCTCGCTCGGGTACAGGGGGCTTCCCATGACTTCATCATAGACCAGAATCGAGCCGCAGCCCCCACGGAGTCTACCCGTCGAAGTCTACGATCGATGGCAAATAAACGCGCCGGCGAAGATGAACGCGTATTAGCCGCATGTCCGGCCGAAATCGCCCTAACTCTAACCCGCTTTGAGGTAGACCTGCGGACAGGGACGCTTTCCCATCTCCGCATTACGGCCGCACCATCGAACACGCAGTAGATGCCGAGTGCGGCGTAAGATGGTGTGTCATGGGAGATTTTCCCCCGCAGTGGGTACACGTTAGAGATCTTGGGGAGGGGGGCCAGGGACACGTATTCGTCGTCCGGAGCGCCGGCACCTTGGACGTGCGTCAATACGTTCTCAAGCGTCTCAGGAACCCCAAACGAGAGGAGGCATTCCTTAACGAAGTTGAGGCCTACCGGTCCCTCGATCATGCGCACATTCTGAGGTTGATCGAAGCAGGCAAGACGCCCAAGGGCAAGCCATACATTCTGACGGAGTATTGCGCCGATGGTTCCCTCGAATTCTATCCAACCTTCACAGCCCTTCTCCCGGGTCTCCGGCTCTTCCGCAAGGTTGCTGACGCGATCGCGCACGCGCACCGGCAAGCAAGGCCGATTTACCACCTTGATATCAAGCCATCAAACATTCTTGTGCGGAACGAAGAACCCGTGGTGGCCGACTTCGGAATATGTTTTATCGACGACGGAGAAGTCACCTTGACGAAGGAGGGGCACCGCGGTTCATTGCACTACTGTGCCCCGGAGTTACGCAATCCGAAGCTGTCGGGCCCGATCAATTTGGCCGCAGCCGACATCTATTCACTTGGAAAGCTGCTCTACTGGCTATTCACGAAAGAGGTCTATAACGGACACGAGGATGACTATGCTAACGAAGAGAATCTCTTATCGCGGCGTTTTCGGTCAGAGCCGCACTTTATTCTTTTGGACGAGCTTGTTACGGAAATGGTTAAAAAGAACCCAGCGAGTCGCTTAGGGACCGCTGATACCCTCCTGACCCGAGTCGACCGGCTCATCAGCAGAGTCGCTTCAGGGGGACGCGTCCTCGACCTTCGCGTGCCGCAACGCTGCCTCTATTGCGCTGAGGGAAAGTATCAGCCGGCCCACCAGAAGGTATCTGTGGGTATGGTCTACAGTAAGTACCCAGTCTTTCCCGATCGAGAGTTGAGGAAGAACCCTCCGCCGCGAACCAATGTGTCGACCGATAACATTTACGAAAAGCTTCGACACGTAGCACAGGCGATATTTAATAGCCCGAACACTTTCGGCGAACCCGCCCCCCTACTGCTTGTCTGTGACTTTTGCGGCAACGTCCAGTATTTTCGGCTGGATTACACCGATGACGGAAAGGGCTTGAACTGGCTGCCCTAGCCTAGCCTTCGTGCTACTGAGCCAGCACGAAGGCTCCGGCCTGCAACCATCGAGGATGAGCACACGCCGCATGGCCCCGCCGAACCCCTCCGCCGAGCCGTCCCTGTGCTACCGCGAGCTTCACGGCCACGTTTCCTCCAACCGGGGCCCTCTAGGGAGGCGGCAGATCGGGACCATTCTCCGAGTGGGCGACGATACACTCGGAGGATCGTGAGCACCCCTTCTCAGGGGCAGGGCAAACACGGCCGACAGAGCCTTCTTACTTTTGGGTTCGTTTGAAAGTGAGTTGTACGGTGACCGCCAGATCTGCGAATCGACCTCCCATTCATGAGTTCCGGAATATGCGTGTCCAGATTTGAGGCTGGATCTCGCGGAACGAAAAGTCCTCTTCCCACTTCGAATTATCCAACTCGACATCCTTGTTGACCAGAATCGCAAAAATCGCGACTCTGACATTCGGATGAGCCGTGTAAAAATTGCTCAGGCCCGCTAAGGTCTTGACGACTGCCCCCTTGGTGTTCGCGTCCTTGACATGCTTCAGCTCCCAAATGAGTTGGTTGGAGAACAAATTGAAGTCGGCTTTCTTTTCCTGTCCGTCGTAACGGATTGTGACGTCCTCTCTTCCTAACCCTGGAAGCCATGGCTTCACCGTCAGGTAGAACAGATTCTGGAAATCGTACTCGTTCTGCAGGTCGATGCTCAGACCCCTGCCTTTGGGGCCGAGGTTCAACCGCGCTTCCATCGCCCGCCGAAACTCATCGACTAGGAAGGCTGCGACGTCTGAAGCAGCCGATCCGATATAGGGCTGCGTAGGCAAACCCAGCGAATCGATCTGCCGCGCGAAAGAGCGGAACGACCGTGGCCACCTCCCGGGGATAGGAGTCCCCGTGAGCATTGCGGTTGGCACGAACTCAACATCCATGGGAACCGTCACCGTCCAATCAATATCAGCGGACTCGATGACCCCGCCAGATCTTTTCCAAAACCGAACGGCTTCCAGCTTCCTAACGAGTTCCCCGAACGTTGGTGCGCGAACTGAACTCTCGTTCTCGCAGCTAACGGCTTTTCCCCCTTCTGCCAGAAATAGATCCAAAGCTGGGCAAACCTCGGAACTAAACGCACGGAGATCGGCTGGGCGAATGTGCGAGTCAGGCTCAAGCTCTACAAGAACATCGATATCAGAACGGGAGCTACCGGTACGGTAGCGTCTGGATCCGAACAGATAAAGTGCCTCGATTTGGTCGAACCTCGCGCCGATCCAAGTAGCAAGGTCCCGTATCTTATACGTTGACTGGTGCATCAGCCGAATCCTAACATTCCCCGACCGGATCCAGGCGGCAGTCATGGCAGGCCTGGCTCAAACGAGTCCGAGGATGCTGCGAAGCGGGTTCCGGTCGGATCACGCGGCACTCGGACAATCCAGATGCTGCGCTGCTGCGTAAGATCATTATCGAGACACGGCGTTATGGAAGATTATCGACCGCAAAGCCGGTGACAAAAGTCAAAAATAAAGTTTACTCCCTATCAGATCAACAACTTACAAGCAATGCTCAATAGCCTTGGAAACTCGTTCCACAAACTCACCTGCTACTGTCCAATCGAGAACCAGAACGTACTCATGATGTTTCTGGTCGCTGCCCGCTAAGTTCTCGAGACCATGGCGAAGCAGTTTAAAACAATGGGCGGCAGGCGCTCCCGTTATTGGTGCGG
>Ga0210388_10002359_pt1 | contig 14685 bp, 10 predicted proteins | sample IncBWC19OmetaG_FD_155485 | JGI IMG/M metagenome (GOLD analysis project Ga0210388, IMG submission 155485) | Forest soil microbial communities from Barre Woods Harvard Forest LTER site, Petersham, Massachusetts, United States - Inc-BW-C-19-O ...
GATTTACGTATCAGGCGCATCCGGTGGCGACGGCGGCGGGGAATGCGGTGCTGGATTACATCGAGGCGCACAATCTTTTTGCGCGGGTCGAGTCAGCTTCGCGTGGTCTGCTTGAGGCGATCGCTCCCTTGCGCTCGCACCGTCACGTCGGGGATATTCGCGGGCTCGGCCTGCTGGGCGGCATCGAATTCGTGCGCGACAAGTCTACGCGCGAGCCCTTCGAGGCGGTGGATGGCGTCGGCGAGAAGATTCGGGCGGCGGCGATGGAAGAGGGCGTTTTGACATATCCGACGCAGGGATGCGCGGATGGAAAACGCGGCGATCACATATTGCTTGCGCCGCCGTTTATCATCACGCCAGAAGAATCGGCGCTGATTGCGCGAGCGCTCGCGTCGGCGCTGGAGAAAGTATTTCCCAATTAACGAATCGTCGCTTTGGCGATTCTAGCGTAGGCTGTTTGTTCCGTTCCTTTGAGGAGACAACACCACAATGCGGCAAATTGTTCTGAGGCTCGCAGTTTTCGTTTGCACAAGTATGGTGAGCATGCCATTGCTTTCTGGGCAGGATAAGCCTGTGGCAAAGCCTCGGGCGCGCGATCTGGGCGTGCCGTTCGATGGAACTCCTGGAGCGCTGAACGCGATCACCGATGTCTTCGGGGTGACCGTCGGGCATACAACGATTATTTCCGGCGAGGGGAAACTGCAAGTGGGCAAAGGCCCCGTGCGCACTGGCGTTACGGCAGTTTTGCCGCGCGGAAAAGATACGATGTCGAATCCGGTATTTGCCGGATGGTGGTCGCTGAATGGAAATGGAGAGATGACGGGGACGACGTGGGTGGAAGAATCGGGATTTCTCGAAGGGCCAGTGATGATCACGAACACGCACAGTGTTGGTGTGGTGCGCGACGCGGTGATTCAATGGCGTGTGAATCATGGGCAGCCCGATCCGACGGGCTATTGGTGGTCGCTGCCGGTCGTTGCGGAAACGTGGGACGGGTGGCTGAACGACATCAACGGATTCCACGTGAAGCCGGAGGATGCGTTTCATGCGATTGACTCGGCGCACGGTGGGGCGGTGGAAGAGGGAAATGTGGGCGGAGGCACGGGAATGATTTGCAATGAGTTCAAAGGCGGGATCGGAACTTCTTCAAGGAAACTCGAGATTAAGGGAACGAACTACACCGTCGGTGTTTTGGTGCAGTGCAATTACGGACGGAGACCGAATCTGCGGATTGCGGGAGTGCCGGTCGGATTGGAAATCCCGGAGGGTGCTGCGTACAGCTCGGCTTCCTTTGGGGAGCTTGAGCGCGGGTCGGTCATCGTGATTGTGGCCACGGATGCGCCGATGGTGGCACATCAACTGAAGCGGCTAGCGCGGCGCGTGTCGCTGGGTCTCGGGCGCGATGGAAGCACGTCGGGAAACGGGTCAGGAGACATTTTCATCGCGTTTTCGACGGCGAATTCAGGGGCGGCGGGGGCGGATCATCTTGTTGATCTCAAGATGCTTCCCAATGACATGCTTGAGCAGGTGTTCGCATCGACGGTGCAGGCGACGGAAGAAGCGGTGATCAACGCGATGGTGGCGGCGGAAACGATGACGGGAATTGAAAATCACAAAGTGATTGCGCTTCCCCATGAGCGGCTGCGACAAGTGTTGAAGAAATACAACCGTTTGACGCAATGAGGGCTTTCGACTCCTTTTCGCGAATTGCTGCACGAGAAAAATTGTGCGCGGTAGTTTGTGGCTGCAGATTTTACGGCGTTGCGATTTTCCCGCTTTCCGCGTTATTGCTGGCGTTTGGATGCTCTTCGTCTTCGGTTCCGCCTTCCTCCCTGGCCATAACCAATGTCACGTTGATCGACGCAACGGGTGCGGCGCCGCAGCCCAACATGACTGTGTTTATCGCCGACGAACAGATTGCGGCGATCGGGAAGTCAAAGTCGATGTCCATCCCCAAGGGCACGAGGACGGTTGACGGCTCTGGAAAATTTCTGATACCTGGGCTTGCCGACATGCACGCGCATCTGACGGGCGCGAGCGAGCCTGGCGGAAGCCGCGAATTTATTCTTCCGCTGATGCTGGCGAACGGGATTACGACGGTTCGCGACATGGGCGGGTATCTGGAGTCTCTGTTTCCGCTTCGACATGAAATTGAATCGGGGAAGCTGGCAGCGCCGCGGATATTTTTTGCGGGACCTTATCTGGATGGGAAGCCGCCGTTTTTTCAGCCGTCGCTGGTGGTGACGAATGCGACCGAGGCGGCTGCGGACATTCATTCGTTGACTTCGCAGGGCGTTGATTTTATCAAGGTGCAATCGAATCTAAGCCGCGACGCTTATTTTGCGATCGCGGATATTTGCCGCCGCGAACATCTTACTTTGGTGGGACACGTTCCGGATCGAGTTACGGCGGAGGAAGCTTCCGATGCGGGGCAGAAGAGTATCGAACATCTGACGGACGTGCTTCGCGCTTGCTCGAGTGAAGAGCCGGTGCTCATGCGCAAACAGTTTGCCGCCGGACCCAAGAAGGGGACCGTCGGGCAATCGGTGAATCGCGAACTCGCGTGGCAGATCGAGCTGCTGCAAAGCTATTCGGACGAAAAAGGGGAGGCGTTGATTGCAAAGTTTCTGCGCAACCAAACCTGGCAGGTCCCGACATTAATCCTTCTGCGCAATGATGCGTTTCCGACGCCGGAGACCGATCCTTCGCACGATGCGCGGCGAAAGTATATTCCGGTGCAGGTTCTGGCGAATTGGGAGAAGGGAACGAAAGACCGGGACAAGGGGGCGACGGCGGAAGAGTTCTCGCTGCGCTCGAGGTTCATGCAGGCGTCGCTGCGGATCGTGGGAAAAATGAACGCGGCGGGAGTCCCCATCATGGCGGGGACGGACACGACGGCTCCGTTCGTGTTTCCGGGTTCGAGCCTGCATGAAGAACTTGCGCTGCTGGTGCAGGCGGGGTTGACGCCGATGGAGGCGCTGCAGGCGGCTACGAAGCGGCCGGCGGAATTTTTGGGAAAGCTGCAGACGCAGGGGACGATCGAGCAGGGGAAAATCGCCGACCTTTTGCTGCTAGATGCGAATCCGCTTGCGGACATTCACAACACACAGAGGATTAGCGCAGTGATACTTCGCGGCAAACTTTTGGATCGACACGCTCTGGACGAGCTATTGGTTAAGGAAGAGAGTTTTGCGAAGGCTCACTAATGCGTGTTAGGTTTCGACGACAGCAGTTTTTCGCGGGGGATTGAAAAAGGGCAGTGCGACGACTTTGGCGGAAACAGTGCGGCGAACCGCTTCGACCGTCATTTCGATGTTGAGCGTGGCGCCGAGGGAAGATTGGTCTCGGTTGACGCAAGCGAGCGCGATCATCTTTTTTAGTGTGGGAGACCAAGTGGTGGAGGTGGCTTTTCCCACTTGCTTGCCGTTGCGATAGATGGGGACGGCTACGCGGGAGGCAGTGCTTGGAACTTGGGGAGCCATTCCGAGTTTGTCGTAGAGCGCTTCGACTTCATTCCAATTAATTTCGAGGCCGACCAGGACACGTTCCGCGCCGCCATTCTTTTTTTCGCGGGTGAGGGCTTCGCGACCGACGAAATTGTCTTTTTTCAGATCCACGAGCTTGCCGAGACCGATTTCCGCCGGAGAATATTTTTGCGAGGCTATGAGGGCTTTCTTGCTGGAGGTGTAGTCCACTTCTATGAGGATCAGGCCGGCTTCAATTCTGGCGATATCGAGCGCAATCATTCCAGCGGGATGAATGTCGAAGGCTTTGCCTTTTTTGATGAACTCGTCCCAGACTTTTCCTGCATTTTTCCAGGGCATCCAAATTTCAAAACCGAGATCACCGGTGTAGCCGGTGCGCGAGATGTCGACGGGAACGCCGGCGATTTGGCCGCGCGTGACGCGGAAATATTTGAGATTGGCTATGTCCGCGTCGGTGATGGATTGCAGGAGCTTTGCCGAAGTGGGACCTTGCAGAGCGAGGGCGGCGACTTGTTCGGAAATGTCTTCGATGAGGACATCGAGGGCGAGGGCGTTTTGCTGAAACCAGCGGAGGCTGGGGTCGGCGGCGGTCCAGCGATAGTCGTTTTCGCCGAGGCGAGTAATGGTGCCGTCGTCGATGACTTTTCCATCGGGGTCGCACCAGCAGCAGTAAATCACCTGATCGATCGCGACTTTGTTGATGTCGCGCGAAATGACGCGGTTGACGAAGCGGGTGGCGTCGGGGCCGGTGATGCGGTACTTGAAGAGCGGGGAAATATCGATGAGCGCGGCGGAATTGCGGATGGCGTTGTACTCGTGCTCGTGGTGCATTTCGTAAACGCTGACGGTGTAATAGCCAGACCATTCGCGGTAGTTGAGGCTTTCGCAGAGGGCGAGCGTTTGTTTGTGAAAGGCGGTTCCGACGGGCACGAAGCCTCCGAGTTTCTTCCGCTGGATGAGCGACAAGGACGAAATCGAATTATAGGTGTGAAGTTTGTGCGCTAGCAAGCGGTAGTGGAGGATGGGAAGCGATGGAGTACGTGAGTTTACAGAATGCGACGCTAGCGCGCGCGACAACGACCCAGATAGAATGAGGGGCTGAGCAGCGGTTAAAGGTGGAATGCAAATGTCAGTGGACGGATCAAGGCAAGCGAGGGTTCTCGGTCTCGATGCAAAGGACAACGTGCTGGTGGCTCTGGCTGATTTGCGGAAGGGCGAGACCGTGAGCTATTTGGGCAACGTGTACACTTTGCTTTCCGATGTGCCGGCCAAGCATAAGTTTGTTACGCAAGACGTGAGCGCTGGCGGCGAAATTATTATGTATGGCGTTTTGGTGGGGCATGCGCTGGAGAGCCTGCGGCGCGGGGATTTGCTTTCGACACGCAATATCCGGCATGCGGCTGCTTCTTTTCAGGAAAGAGAAAACGGCGGCGCGCGTTGGACTCCACCGAACGTTTCGGCGTGGAGAAACAAAACATTTCTTGGATATCACAGAGACGATGGGCAGGTGGGTTCGCGCAATTACTGGCTGGTGCTGCCGCTGGTGTTTTGCGAGAACCGCAATTTGGCGGTTTTGAAGCAGGCGTTTGAGGAGGAGTTGGGTTTCGCGGCGCCGCAGATTTACCGCAGCCAGGTGGCGGAGTTGGCGCGGCTTTACCGGGAAGGAAAAGCGGAGGAGTTGAAGAGCGCGGCGTATGGAGATACGCAGCGGGCGAATGCATCGCCACGAGTGTTTCGAAACCTCGATGGGATCAAGTTTTTGCTGCACGAGGCGGGCTGCGGCGGGACGCGCGAAGATGCACGGAATCTTTGCGGATTGTTGGCGGGTTACATTCATCACCCGAATGTGGCGGGCGCGACCGTTTTGAGTCTTGGCTGCCAGCATGCGCAAGTGCCGATGCTGCTGGAGGAGATTAAGAAGCGCGATCCGAATTTCAAGAAGCCAGTGCTGATTTTCGAACAACAGAAGAGTCCATCTGAGGCTGCGATGATGAGCAGGGCCATCCGCGAGACCTTTCTGGGGATGGTGGAGGCGGACAAGATTACGCGGCAGCCGGCGCCGCTTTCGAAATTGACGTTGGGATTGCAATGCGGCGGGTCGGATGGATTTTCCGGACTTTCGGCGAATCCCGCGATTGGGCATGTATCGGATATTGTTGCGGCGCTTGGAGGGATCGGGATTCTTTCGGAGTTCCCGGAATTATGCGGCGTGGAGCAGCAGTTGATCGATCGGTGCACGCGTAAAGAGGTTGCGGAACAGTTTGGAAAGTTGATGAGAGATTACGCGGCGCGGGCGGAAGCGGTTCACGCGAGCTTCGAGATGAATCCTTCGCCGGGAAATATACGCGACGGATTGCTGACGGACGCGATGAAGTCGGCGGGAGCGGCGAAAAAGGGCGGGACGTCGCCCGTAACGGCGGCAGTGGATTATCCGGAATATTGCACGGAGCCGGGGTTGAATCTGCAATGTACGCCGGGGAGCGATGTGGAATCCGTGTCGGCGCAGGTGGGAGCCGGTGCGAATGTGATTTTGTTTACGACGGGGCTGGGCACGCCAACGGGGAATCCGATTGCGCCGGTTGTGAAGATTTCGACAAATACGACTCTCGCGCAGCGCATGTCAGACATCATTGATATTGATACGGGCGGGATCATCACGGGAGAGACGAGCATCGAGCAGATGGGCGAGAAGATTCTGGCGCGCGTGATTCAGGTGGTGAGCGGGGAAGCGCGGACGAAGGCGGAGTTGCTGGCGCAAGACGATTTTATTCCGTGGAAGCGTGGAGTTTCTTTGTGAAGAAGAATTGGGCGCGTCGATGAAAGCTCTGCTGCTTTCGAAATATAAGCATCTGGAGATTGCGGATTTGCCTGAGCCTGCGGCGGGGCACGACGAAGTGCTGGTGCGAGTGGCGGCTTGCGGGATTTGCGGCAGCGACGTGCACGGTTACGACGGATCGTCAGGGCGGCGGATTCCACCGATTGTGATGGGCCACGAAGCGGCTGGAACGATCGCAGCGATTGGCAGCGGAGTGAGAGGATTTGCCGAAGGCGATCGAGTTACTTTCGATTCGACGATATATTGCGGAGCTTGCAGCAACTGCCGCCGCGGGGACGTGAATCTTTGCGACAACCGGCAAGTGCTGGGGGTGTCGTGCGGTGAGTTTCGGCGGGCGGGCGCGTTTGCGGAGTATGTGGCCGTGCCTTCACGCATACTTTACCGGTTGCCGGAGAAACTGTCGTTTGCGGAAGCGGCGATGCTGGAGGCGGTTTCGGTCGCGCTGCACGGAGTTTCGCTGGCGGAAATTGCAGAGGGCAGCACGGCATTGGTGCTGGGCGCGGGAATGATTGGGTTGCTTACGCTGCAGGCTTTGCGCGCGGCGGAGTGTTCGAAGGTCTTTGTCGCGGATTTGGACAGTACGCGGCTGAAGCTGGCGCAGGAAATTGGTGCGACAGCCGTTTTGTCTTCAGAGGGAGATGTTGTTGCGCAGGTGTTGCAGCTTACTGGCGGAATTGGGGTTGATGTCGTGATCGAAGCCGTGGGCAGAAATGAGACGGTGAGAGCTTCGATTGAGAGCGTTCGAAAGGGCGGGACGGTCGTTTTGGTGGGCAACATTTCGCCGGAAGTGACGTTGCCATTGCAGAAAGTCGTGACGCGGCAGATTCGACTTCAGGGATCTTGCGCGTCATCCGGAGAATATCCGCGCGCGATCGAGCTGATGGCCAGCGGGGCGATACAAGTCGCGCCTTTGATTTCGGCGATTGCGCCGCTGGAAGATGGTCCGCGATGGTTCGAGCGGCTCTACGCAGGGGAACCCAATCTGATGAAAGTGATTCTTACGCCGGAGACGGTTTCGTGAGCGAGGGTTTGTTCGATCTCAGCGGCCGCGTTGCGCTGGTTACGGGAACCAGCCGAGGATTGGGCCAGTACATGGCGCGCGCTCTGGCGAAAGCTGGGGCGGATCTTGTGCTTACGAGCCGCGATATCAGCCGACTGACCGCGTTTGAGGCGGAGATCAAAGCGATGGGTCGGCGAGCTTTTTCCGCGGAGCTCGATGTTCGCAGCAAAGACAGCATCGAGAAAACGGTAGCGGCTGCGGAAGCTGCGTTTGGCCACTTGGACATCCTCGTGAACAACGCCGGATGCAATGTTCGCAAGCCGGCGCTCGATGTGACCTGGGACGACTGGAATTTGACTTTGGAGACAAATCTTCGGGGGAGTTTTTTTGTCGCACAGGCAGCGGCGCGCGGCATGATCGCGAGGCGCTATGGGCGCATCATCAACATCGGGTCTGTAACGACTGTCGCAGGCTATGCGGGGCTGGCTCCATATGGAGCCAGCCGCGGCGGCGTAAAGCAATTGACAATGAGCCTGGCGGACGACTGGGGCAAGTATGGCGTGACGGTGAATTGCCTTGCGCCGGGCTGGTTTCGGACCGAACAGAACAAAGTCCTGTACGAGAACAAAGAGTGGGTCGAATATCTTTGCGATCGGATTCCGGTGAAGCGTCCGGGACAGCCACAGGATTTAGACGCGGCGGTGGTGTTTCTCGCGGCAGAGTCCAGCCGATATGTAACGGGGCAGACGCTGCTGGTAGATGGTGGAATCTCCACCGGGGCAACGCGCGCATTGGTTGAGAGCGCAAAAACTCCGCAGGAGTAACCTTCAGGCGTAACCCCGCGACTCAAGCCGGTTCCGGCACAGGCTCCATTTTTCCCAGCAGAAAAATATAAGCAGCGATGCTGATGAGTAGAACTATGGTCGCTGCGACAAAAGCCCACGCAAAGGAATGCGTGATTTGCACGACGTAACCGGTGACGATGGGCGCGGCGATGGCGGCTAGCTGATTGCCGAAGTTCAGGATGCCGCCCACGGTGCCCACGCTCTCCTTTGGAGCAATCAGTGAGGGTATCGACCATCCCACGGGCGAAGCGGCTGATAATCCGCCAATGGAAATACTGATCCAGATCAGCGCGCCTGCGGCGGTCTGAGCACTGGCCGCGCCGAGGATGCCGAGGCCAAGACTCGTCCCTCCGATGAGGACTGCCTGACGAACGCGAACGGGATTCCAGCCGCGCTGGATGAGCGCATCGACGAGCCATCCTCCAACAATAAGGTCCGTGAGCGTTGCGAACAGCCACGGCACGCTGGTGTAGACGACTGAGTGAAGCAAATCGACATGATGGGCCGCTAAGAAATAGGATGGCAGCCAAGTCAGTAGCAGATAAAACGTGTAGTTATAACCGAAGAACCCTAGAGCGAGTCCGCAAACTCTACGCTGCCCAAGCAAATACCAGAGCGGCGCTCCCTGTGCGGATTTCGCCTCATCCTCGGGCTGCGCGCCCCCTTTCGCGATGAAATGCCGCTCCGCATCCGAGAGATGCATGTCTTCGCTGGGGTTTCGATAGAACGCATAGAACAAAATAAGGAAGAGGATGCTGATGAATCCGGTGGCGGCGAAACTCCAGCGCCAGCCGAAATGAAGGAGGAGGACGCCGAGCAGCGGAACGCCAATGGCGGAAGAAAGTTTGGCCATTGAGTCGAAGATGGCCGTGGCGAGGCTGCGTTCTTGTTTGGGGAACCAGTAGCCGATGGCTTTGGAGTTTGCAGGGAACGTCGGCGCTTCGCCGATTCCCAAGAGCAGCCGAGCCGCGAGGAAGCTTCCAATGCCGGTGGAAACAGCGGCACCAAAGGAAGCGACGGCCCAGAGAATTGTGCTCCAGCGGCCGACACGCTTCACTCCAAAGCGGTCCAGCAGCAAGCCGGAAGGGATCTGGAGTGCTGCATACGTCCAATTGTAGGCGCTCGACAAATAGCCGAACGTGACCGCGGAAACGCCGAAGGCGGCGTTGAGCGCGTCTTTTGAAACGGAAAGATTGACTCGGTCGAAATAATTGACGAGGACGCCGAAGCCAAGCAGACAAGCAATCGCCCATCTGCGGCGGGGGACGCGATCCGCTTCTAAAAATGTGGGATCCATCGCAAGCGGCATGTAGATTCTTTCTCGACCTTTCGCTCAGGTAAGCTTAGCTGACACTCGCAATTTCGCCGCGCAGAGTATCCCACAAGAGAGGGAGAAAAGTGGCTTGCATTCGATGTCTGGCGGCAGCGGGCAGGTGCTGATTCTTTGGCGAGATCGGCGATTACGGCGAGCCTGAGCGGACCTTGCTTGCCGACTTGCCGGCATCGGCCGCTCGCAGTAGACTACGCCGTCTTCCATTACGATTGGTTTGGCAAAGATGTTTCGAATCCACTATTTCAACGGACAAACAAAATGAATACACTCTCGACTCGACGCGATTTTCTTCGCACCACGGCTGCCGCAAGTGCGGGACTTCTGCTTTCCAAATCGGCCGGCGCCGGGAAAGGCAAGTCCGTTCTGTTGTTTACGAAATCTTCCGGTTTTGAGCATGCGGTGATCAAAGTCACGGACGGCAAACCGAGCATCGTTGAAAACGCTCTGCGCGACATGTCCGCCAAGTACGGCTTCCAACTTACTGCTTCGAAAGACGGCCGCATTTTTGATTCAAAGGAATTTCACGAATATGCGGCCGTGGTCTTTTTCACGACAGGCGTTCTCACTGAAGAAGGCACCGACAAGAATCCGCCGATGTCCGCGCAAGGCAAGCAGGCGTTTCTGGATGCCGTTCACAACGGGCTCGGTTTTGTGGGAATCCATGCGGCCACCGACACGTTCCACACGCAGCCGGACCCGCAGAATCTTTCGAACCGCTACGTGGCGCACGGCGAGCAGTCCGATCCTTATATTCGGATGATCGGGGGCGAGTTCATCATTCACGGCCAAAGCAACGATCCACGCCTGCAAACGACAAACGTAATCATCGACGACCCGAAATTTCCCGGACTCGAAGGGGTCTCCTCCCCGGTCAGCTTGATGGACGAATGGTACTCGATGAAGGATTTTGCTCCCGACCTTCACGTGATTTGCACGCTGGATACGACGACGATGAATGGTCTGGCGTACAAGCGCGCGCCGTATCCGGTCGTGTGGGCCCGGATGTATGGCAGCGGAAAAGTTTTTTATACGGCGATTGGTGATAGGCCGGAAAACTGGCAAAACCAGTTTCACTTGAATCTGCTCGCTGGCGGAATTCGCTGGGCGATGGGCGACGCGAAAGCTTCCGTGTCCCCCAATTTAAAGACGGCGGCTCCGGGGTACGCAGAGATTCCAGCGCCTTATCCGCCGCAGGCGAAGTAGCTAAGTCCATTAGCTAACGTTATCAATTTGAAGTTGCGGCTTCCGCGACGGGCATCGCCGACCGAGGCAAGATGGAGTGCTCAACTGCGGCGGATGACTCGACGTAGCGCGTCAAGCGCAAGTCGATGGGGGTCACTTCAAAGGGAATTTTTTCACGAGGCGAAATCGGTCCCATCTGATGCGTCTCAATCAGGCTGATGGTGTCGTTCCACGCGTTTATTTTGATTCGGGAACCCATCGGCAGGGCGCCCAACTGCTGCAAGTTGGCCGGCGCAAGTGCAGGCGACATCTGAAGAAGTTGCGAAGTGAAATAGACCTGATTTCCCAATCGCGGGCTGATCAATTGCTTAAGAGCGGGTTTCTGGGATAGGAGTTGCGTTAGGAAGAGCCCCACGTTTGCCAGTTTGTCTCCATAAGGAGATTTTTTCAGCATCTCGAGCGCCCTCTCACTATTTTTCTGAGCTTCTACCGGCTTGTCGACGAACGACAGCTTTTTCAGGGCTTCCGTCGGCGTTAAGCGCAAAATATCGCTAAATCCGTACTGGTCCTGCGCCGGCTTGGGGACCATGGCGTCGGCGACTTCGAACGCCAGCATAGCCGCCAGCGTTTCCTCGTTCGGTACGACATCGATCAAGCCGCGGCTGAGCACGATCGTGTTTTGCATCGAGAACATTTCGATGTCGCTGGTCATCAGAACGCGGCAGTGCATTTCGATGCGGCTGTCAAAATTGTTGGTCACCATGAGGTTGTTGACGATGGTGTTCAATACTTTCTCGACGTTGCTCTCGGGCGCGACGAGTCCGACACGCTCCAGCACTTCCATGACGTTTTTTTCGGAGAGATCTCGCCATCCTCTCTGTTGTTCGAGTGGAGAGCGGTCCAGCTTATCCGTTTCGTCTTTCACTTGTCCTTCGGTTTCGACGAGCAGGCGGCCGAATTCTTCCTGGCGGTTTCGCGATGTAAGTCCGTAGCCCCAAAGGTGGGTGCGCGCCTTGAAGCGCGGGCCGCCGGTCGGGGGAGGCTCACGCAAGTCCTGGATGTAGATGTCGCTCGGCAGCCAGAAACCGGATTTGACGTTGGTGCGCCAGGAATCGAAATGGAGATAGAACTCGTCTTCAAAATGTCGCAAAGAAAACTGCGCTTCGGGTGCATATATCCCGTTAATGCGAACGATGGTGAAGTCCTGATCTTCCACCCAGATTCTTCCACGAAAGCGCGGACCTTTGGCTTTCGGAGTTCGTTCCACATCGAAAACGTAGCAGCGGACTTCACCTAGAAACTCGCGCTGTCGACCAGAGGGAGGCGTGAGGCGGTAGTGCTCTTTGTCAAAATCGCGCAAGTCCAGAAAAGCCATCTGCAGGAATCCGGAGGGCTCGAAAGACCACAGGAACGAACCGGTATGTGTTTTGGCCGTCATCGAGTGAACTTTCATGGTCTTTCCGCGAAAATCGCCCTGTCCGAGAAAATACAAATCTTTCTTTGGGACCGTACCCATCAGCGGGTCCGATTTTTCTTCCTGAATGTAAGTCTCAACGATGGGAGCGGAATACTCGATCGTTTCCACTTGCTGCTTTTCTCGCTTGAATATTCGGTCAGCGAGGTCGGCTGGAGTGCGCTGCGTCGGCGCGCTTTGAGCCGAAGGGGAAGTCGTTTGTGAACTTGAGTGTTCGACGGGAGCGGCAGAATCTCCCGATTGGGCGGAAGCGGCTGAAAGCGTAGAGACGGCAATTGCTGGTTGCAAGCAAACCAGACAACCCCACAGCGATGAAGTGAGAACTCTTCGTGGCATTTCGACCCCTTCGAGATGAAACGCATTTGCGGGACGGCGTCGCATCCTCTCTGGGTCGAAATGCACGACGATTGCCAGTCACTTCGCCGGTTAGTTCGCTGTGGTGAACAACTTTTCTTCGAAGAATCTAATGTTTAGGCCACTTAATTCCGGGTATGTGAACGGCTGACCGGCGAAGCTTCGAAAGATTTCCCTAACGGCTTTTTCAATTTGGGACAAGGGGAGCGTCGATTTGGGAAGAGAGGAAATCCTCTTGGAAATTCCTGCGCTCCGGGGCCCCTTGTGCCCCACCCCAGCTGCCAGTAAAATGTCCGGGCTTCCAGTCTCATCGCAACTCTATTTCAGTGCGCATTTTTAACGGAGTTACTCTGCATGGCGCAGCACTACGACATTATCGTCATCGGCGGCGGCCACAACGGCCTTGTGAACGCCGCCTACCTCGCAAAAGCGGGGAAGAAGGTGCTAGCCCTCGAACGCCGCCACGTTTTGGGCGGCGCCGCTGTAACTGAAGAAATCATTCCCGGTTTCCTTTTCTCGGAGTGTTCGTACGTCGTTTCGCTGCTTCGGCCGGAAATCATTCGCGAGCTTGATCTTCCGCGTCACGGCCTCGAAATTCTTCCGCTCGATGGCACGTTCACGCCCATGCCCGATGGCAACCACCTCTGGCGCATGAATGACCACGCGCGCACGCAGCGCGAAATTCGCCGCCATTCGCGTGTGGACGCCGAAGCCTACGACGAATTTTCAAAAATGATGACGCCGATGTGCCGCTTCGTGAAGCCGCTCCTGTCCATGATTCCGCCGGATCCCACGACTCTCAAACCGGGCGACCTCAAGCAGCTTCACTTCTTAATGCAGCGCTTCCGAAGTCTCTCTTCCGACGAGCGCTACACGCTGATTCAGCTCATGACCATGAGCGCCGCTGATTTTCTGGACCAATGGTTTGAGACCGATGTGCTCAAGGCTACGATGTCCGCTTCCGGCATCATCGGGACTTTCCTCGGCATTCGCTCGCCGGGCACCGCTTACGTACTGTTGCATCACTACATGGGCGAAATTGATGGCGCGTTCCGCTCCTGGGGATTTAGCCGGGGCGGCACAGGCGCCATTTCCAACGCGATTGCTGATGCCGCGCGCGAAGCTGGCGTTGAAATTCGTACGAAGGCAGGCGTCGCGAAAATTCTCGTTAAGAATGGCCGCGCTTGCGGCGTCGCTTTGCAAAGCGGCGAAGAAATTTCCGCCAACGTCGTTTCTTCCAGCGTCGATCCGCATCTCACTTTCGAAAAATTCCTCGAGCCCAGCGAACTGCCGGGCGACTTTCTCGAAAGTGTTCGCCGCTACAAGTTCCGCGGCTCCTCCGGCAAAGTGAATCTCGCCCTCGACGGGCTTCCTGATTTCAAGTGCCTCCCCGGTCCCGGCGCTCATCTCCGCGGCGCGATTTCCATTTCTCCAAGCATCGAATACATGGAGCGCGCCTACGACGACGCGAAGTACGGCAATTTTTCGCGCAAGCCGTACATCGATATCGTCATCCCCAGCTTGACGGATCCGAGCGTCGCGCCGCCGGGCAAACACGTGATGTCCTGCTTCGTTCAGTATGCGCCGTACAAACTTGCCAATGGCACCTGGGACGAGAAGCGCGAAGCGTTCGGCGACGCTGTCGTCAACGCCATCGCCGAGCATGCTCCCAACATCAAAAAAATTATTACCGGGCGCCAGATTCTCACGCCGCTGGATCTCGAACGCGAGTTCGGCCTCACGCAGGGAAATATTTTTCAGGGCGAGCTTTCCCTCGAACAGCTCTTTTTTCTCCGCCCCGTGCCCGGTTGGGCCTACTACCACACGCCCATCGACAACCTTTATATGTGCGGGTCCGCCACGCACCCAGGCGGTGGCATCATGGGCGCGCCAGGCCGCATCGCCAGCCAGGTCATTCTTAAGGATTGGAAAAATTCGAAAGCCGCGCGTTCGAGCGGGAGCAAGAACTAATCATGCCCATCGGACAGCGTGTAGCTCTCATAGGCGGTGGCCACAACGCTCTGATCACCGCCTTCTATCTCGCGAAGGGCGGCTTCAAGCCGGTCGTTCTCGAACGCCGGGAAATAATTGGCGGCGGCGCCATCACAGAGGAGTTTCATACCGGCTTCCGCGCCTCTACCCTTTCTCACACTCTTGGTCCGCTTCGCGCCGACAT
>Ga0210388_10002360_pt1 | contig 14684 bp, 8 predicted proteins | sample IncBWC19OmetaG_FD_155485 | JGI IMG/M metagenome (GOLD analysis project Ga0210388, IMG submission 155485) | Forest soil microbial communities from Barre Woods Harvard Forest LTER site, Petersham, Massachusetts, United States - Inc-BW-C-19-O ...
AACAAAGGGATCACTGGGTTGGCCCTAACCGTCGCTTTCTTTGGCATCTTCTTCGCGCTCGTAAAGATGGGAGCGCTGCTGTCTACGCTGTCGCGGCCCGATCTGGGCGCCATCCTGCGTGGCGCAGGCGCAACATTTTTGCGCGTCGAAGTCAGCCTGGTGCTGGCCGGTCTCTGGACCATTCCGGTGGGAGTCTACGTGGGATTGCGCCCCCGCCTGGCCGTCATCGCTCAGCCCGTCGCGCAAGTCGCCGCTTCCGTTCCCGCGACAGCTCTGTTTCCTATAGTCCTCCTGTTCTTGATTCGCGTCGGCGGCGGACTGGGAATCGGTTCCATCATGTTGATGCTGCTCGGAACGCAGTGGTACATCCTGTTCAATGTGATCGCCGGCGCTAGCGCCATCCCCACCGATTTGAAGGAAGTGTGCAGCATATTCCACTTGAGTCAAGTGGAGCGCTGGCGCAGACTGTTCCTGCCGGCCATCTTTCCGTTCCTGGTCACCGGATTCATCACCGCATCCGGCGGCGCCTGGAACGCCAGCATCGTAGCCGAGTACGTCCATTTCCAGGGCCAGACGATTTCAACCACCGGCCTAGGCGCAGTGATCAGCCGGGCCACCGACTCGGGCAACTTCGCCGTCCTGCTAGGCGCCACCGTAGTGATGGCCGCCATGGTGGTAACCATCAACCGCCTGCTCTGGCGCCGGCTATATGTCCTGGCGGCCACCAGATATAAGCTGGAGAGCTAAACGTGGCCGCTCAGCTCGGTAACAGCCGCCCGGGCCAACTCCCAATCGGGCATCACCGTGTCAACGGAGGGCTTCATCACTGCGGCTGGATGGCATCCTACCCCATAATCTGGTTAAGGGAAGTCGACTCCTGGAATCCGCCTTACGAATTTGTCGATACCCAGGCCCAGGGACCCGATAGACTCCGGCATCGTACCAATCGGTTTTCAGAAACTTCGCGTTGGCTCACCGATGCCCTCAGTCCTTCATGATTTTTCCGGAGTGGCGTCGCCGGCGGAGAGCCTCGAAGGCAATTAACGGTATCACCAGAAACCATGATGTCGCCGGCTCGGGAGTCGCCGCCGTTGCCCCTTCAACTTTCACCGAAAAAGGTACGTCGACCAAGTCGTTAAACGTTGCGTCGTCCCGCCCACCCAGGATCGAGAAAAAATTGCCGCTGTATGTACCTGGTGCCATGCTCGGATCAATGCCCACGTCGAACATCTCGAAAGGGCCACTGCTCCCTCCCGGTGCGAGAAAAAGCGGCGCGTTCGCATAGAACGGCCCATCGTCCAGTGTGAGCAAAGGCGTGGACGTCGAAAAGCTGTCTCCATTGAGGTAGACCGTATCCGTAGATGACGGATTCGTAACTGTCGCATAGAACGCCACCGTTTGTCCGGGATTGCCCGTCTCCACGGACTCCGTAAGAGCGGCATCGACGACGTCTGCGCGAGCCATCGGCGCAAAGCTCCAAACCGCTGCCGCTAATATCGTTCCCATTTGTAATTGTCGATTCATAGGTTCTCTCCTTATGGAACGGTCACCCGTAGCGTGAATCCCCAGGCGCCATTCAGCGTTCCTGCCGAGTAAGTGCCGCTGAGCGACACTGCGGCCGGACCGCTAGCAACCGAACTCGGGAATTGAGCGCTAACGATGCCAGTTGCGCCGGGAGCAAGGTTGACGATGTCCGCTGAAGTAATGACGCCGGCCGAGCTCGCCAACTTGGCAGCCGAGGGATGTACGATGTTGGCCGTCGTGTTGCCGTTGTTAACTACCGTCAAGGTCGCGAGATAACCGCCCGGAACGATCGTGATCTTGACCGAAGCAGGCTGGATCTCGACGCTAGGAGGTGGGAAGGAAATCACGTTGGCCACATGGATCATCGGGCCGGGGCCCACACTGATGACGTGGGTTTGCAGCGCATTGCCGTCGCTCCAGCCGCCGAACTCGTAATCCATGGAGCTTGTATTGGGAGGTACCACTACACCAATCGTGTGGCGGGCTCCCAATGGCCAATTGAAAATAGCCGGAGCGGTGTAATTCGCACCGTCCACTGTTACGGTGAGTCCAGGCGGATTTGTGGTGATGATCTTCGTTACGCTCGCGTTGTTCGCCGGAGGCAACGAGATGCGCCCGATTGTACCGCCAATACCCGCAGCCGCAAACCAAACCGCCCCGTCCGGGCCCGATATTATCCCGACGCCGGGCGAGTCGGATGGTATCGTCGTGGGATATTCCACGACTGAGGTGCTGGTAGGATCGAGCCGCCCAACTCTGCTCCCGTCCTCCTCGGTGAACCAGAGAGCCCCGTCCGGCCCGACTGCTATGTCCAACGGCTGAGCGCCCTGCCTGGGAATCGGGTAGAAGCTAATCGATCCGCTCGTCGTGATCCGTCCAATATTGCCCGTAGCCTGCGCAGTAAACCACAACGCGCCGTCAGGGCCGGCCGTGATGCCGTATGGCTTATTGCCTTGCGGACTGGCGGCCGCAAGAGGGTAAGCAGTGACGACGCCCTCCGTCGTGATTCGACCGATCTGGTTTCCAACGTACTCGGTGAACCATAGTGCGCCGTCCGGGCCCAACGCGATGCCTGCAAGGCCAAAGGACGGACTAACCACTGCCGTACCCGGCGTTGGATATTCGGTAATTCCACCCAGGACGTCAATTCGCCCGATGCCGGCTTGCGTGAACCACAGCGCTCCGTCGGGACCTGAGACGATCTGATAGGGCTCGGAGTTGATACCGTTCGGTAGCGCATATTCGATTTGGCCATTAGGAGTTATCCTGCCAACTTGGCCTTCGTTGGTTTCGGTAAACCACAGAGCGCCATCAACACCCAGAGCGATGCCGGTAGGACTTGGATTCCCCCGTGGCACCAGAGGGATGGGGTAGTTCGTCATACCGCCCGCCAACGTGATCCGGCCGATTGCACCTTGAGTGATTCCGAACCAAATTGCATTGTCCCCTCCAAGCGTGAGCGAGGACGCACTATCTCCGGATTGGATCGGGTAGGTGAGGATAACCGGTTGCGTGCCGGGTAGAACTACCCTCTCTATCTGACCAACGTCGCTGAACCACAATGCCCCGTCAGGCCCAACCGTAACGTAGTTTGGAGAAGTCCCAGGCGCCGGATATGTGTTCACCACTCCCTCCGTCGTGATGCTCCCAATATTGGAGGTGCCCGTCGAGCCGAACCATAGATTGCCATCGGGGCCTGACGTGATCCCTTCCGCAAGCCATCCGGCTGGAATCGGGAACTGCGTTATAGTGCCGGCCGGCGTAATTCTCCCAATGAAGGCGTGGTTGAATTCGGTAAACCAGAGATTTCCGTCCGGGCCGGCGACGATGCCGTTAGGGCCCTCGTTGGGCAACCCGCCGTAATCCGTGACCGCCATGGCGGGCGTGATTTTGCCGACGGATCCAAAAAGATCCGTGAACCAGAGATTGCCGTCCGGCCCCAGCGTAATGTTGTAGGGTTGCGCAGTTGCAGATATCGCGCTCGATTCGGTATATTTCCCCTGCGTGTCGATTCGCCCGATTTTCCCGGCGCCCAGCTCCGCAATCCACATCGCCCCGTCGGGACCCGTAACAATGCCCCAAGGCTCAGTCCCTACGTTGTACTCAGCGGTAACAGTTCCGCTGAGCGGGTCCATCCGCCCAACCCTGTTGGTCCCGGACTCGGTGTACCACAGGGCTCCGTCCGGACCGACGGTAATGCCGGCAGGGCGCGGACTGGAAAAGGTAGACGCCGAATACTCCGTGACCGTCCCAGCGGGCGTAATCCGCCCAATCTTGCCGTTGTTGTAGTCGGTGAACCAAACCGCTCCGTCAGGACCCAACGTGGTCAGGAAGAGCGCGCTCCCGGGAGCAATACCCGCGCTGAACTTACTGATTAGTGGCGCACTCCCTCCGCTCCCGCCATATATCAGGTTGTCGAAATAGCCGAACTGGAAAGTATCGCATCCGGCGCCGGAGCAGACCGGGGCTGAGAACTCTACGTATGCGATCCCGGTGCCGGAAACGGTGAGAGTCTGCACCGTCGCTGTGGGAGGCGCTTCCGTTATTGCCGTCGCCAGCAAGGTACCGCTTGAATTAAATGCCTTTAGATAGGGCGCCGCGGAATTATCCAGTGAGTCTAAGAAAACGGGATAAACATCAATACTCACCGAACTCTGCGGCGTGCTGAAAGTTGCCTTCAAGATTCCGGCCTGCTCGTTAATGGCGCTGATGAATGGCACATTGGCAATCGCGCTGATCCCAATTACATTGGGAGGAGACGCTGCATATGGGCTGATAATATTAGCTGCCACAGGTGCCGTGCCGGCGTAGTAAAGACAAGAAACTCCCAACGAACACGGTATTACAGAAAACGTCACGCCTTCCGACGCATACGTGCTGCTGACGTTGGTGCCAGCGGCGATTGCGGCGCCGCCGGGAGTCGTATCGAAGTTGATGGTAGTTGAACGTGCGTTTTGGACAACTGATAACAAAACCGCGACGCTAACAACCGGAACCAGCAAGACGTTTTGCACAGCAGCGTTCTCTCCTTTTCTGGGTGCCTCTTGGAGACCCTGTCACTGAGTAAGGCGGGAACCGGCCCGTAAAACTCGCACCACCCCAGTACTAAGAGCTGAAATTATTCCTCTGGCCAAACTGATAAAATGAATCCCTTGTGTTTTTCGGGGCGCTGAGAGACAAATAATGTCATCCCCCATGCCGGATGAGGTCACCGGACTGCTTCTTGCCTGGAGCCAGGGCGATGAAGCTGCGCTCCAGAAGCTGGTCCCGATGGTGTATGAGGAACTGCGGCGCCTGGCTCATCATTATATGAGTCAGGAACGCACCGGTCATACTCTGCAAACCACGGCCCTGGTTCATGAAGCATATCAGCGATTAATTGACACGCCGCATGTCGGCTGGAACGACCGCACTCATTTCTTCGCCGTCTGCGCCCAGCTCATGCGGCGTATTCTGGTGGATCATGCGCGCTCGCGGGGTTATCTCAAGCGCGGAGGAGGCGCCACGGTAGTTTCGATCGACGAAGTTGCCGAAGTCGCTGCCGACCCTAGCACGAATTTGCTGGCCATCGATTCGGCCCTCATTGCCCTCGCCGGACTGGACCCGCGTAAAGCCAAGGTGGTGGAACTGCGCTTCTTTGGGGGATTGACCGTGGAGGAAACCGCGGCGGTTCTGAAGGTCTCCTCCGACACGGTCCACCGCGATTGGAAGCTGGCGAAAGTCTGGCTGCTCGGCGAACTCGATAGAGGCCAATCGCATGGCGCCTGAGCGCTGGCATACAATCGAGCGCCTCTACCACGACGCGCTCCACCGCGCGCCAAATCAGCGCCACAAATATCTCGAGGCCTCCTGCGGTTCTGACGAAGCGCTACGCCGTGAGGTCGAGGGACTGCTGGCTCTTGAAGAGCGCGCGCAGGGCTTCCTGGAAAAGTCCGCCCTGGAGGTGGCGTCGCAGCTAGAGAGAAAGGCGCCGGGACGATCTCATGAATCACCCACCGAGTTCCGCCTGGCGCAAGGCGCCCGGCTCGGCCCCTACGAGATCTTGCAACCCCTGAGCGCCGGCGGAATGGGCGAGATCTATTACGCGCGCGACAATCGGCTGGGACGCGCCGTGGCGCTGAAAATTCTGTCGGGACGCATGCTGAACCATCCCGCCATCCGCGGCCGTTTGGAAAGCGAAGCGCGAGCCATCTCGAGTCTGAATCATCCTAATATCTGCACCCTCCACGATATCGGGCGGGAAAACGATATCGATTACCTGGTGATGGAGTTAGTGGAGGGCCAAACGCTCGCGCAACGCCTCAAGCACGGGCCCATCCCTTATCGGGAATTGCTGCGCATCGCGATCCAGATTTCTGAGGCCTTGGATTACGCGCACGCACACGGCGTGGTTCATAGGGATCTTAAGCCGGGAAACATCATGCTCACGGAGCGCGGCGTAAAGCTCGTGGATTTCGGCCTGGCGCGCTGGCGCGACCAGGCGCAGGAGTTCACCACTGTAATACCCACTGGCGTGCTGTCCTCCTTGACCTTGACCGGCGTGGTCGTGGGCACACCTCAGTACATGGCCCCGGAACAGATCGAACGCGGGCCAGTGGACGGCCGCACCGACATTTTCGCGCTGGGTGCGGTGCTCTTCGAAATGGCCACCGGGCGGAAAGCTTTCGAAGGCAGGACGTCCAGTGAAGTAACCCGCGCCATCCTGGCCAATGAGCCACGCACCATCGCGGATCTAGATCGCTCTATTCCTCCCGAACTGGAACAAGCGGTGCGCCGCTGTTTGAAGAGATCGCCTGCGGACCGTTGGCAGTTCGCCGGCGAACTGGCGCGGGAACTAGCCCGCCTGGAAGCTCGCGCCTCGCCGAGCTTCCGCCTCGGACGTATTTTGGGCGCGTTGGCTGTTTTAGCAGTGCTGGCCGTTGGCCTTATCGGTCGCGCGACGGTACCGGGGGTTCAGTTCAGGCACGATCTGAAACCTCAGATCTTGCATAGCTTGAACGGCTCGGACGGCGAGAAACTGATAGGTGGCCTAGCGTTAGGCCCAAACCACGTTTTTTACGGCGCCGCCGTTCACGGCGGAGCCTCCGGACACGGCGCCGCATTCGCGTTATTGCCGCCCGCGGCGCTGGGTCGGCCGTGGGTCGCCACCGTGCTGTACAGCTTCAGCGGCACCGACGGATATGAGCCGTTTGGAGGTTTGGTAGTCGGCGAGAACGGCCAGCTTTTTGGCACCACCCGAATAGGCGGCGCTTGGGGAAATGGAACCGTGTTTGAGCTGCTTCCGCCGGCAACGCCGGGCAATGCCTGGACTGAGAAAGTCCTCCACAGCTTCACCCGCCAGAACGGTGACGCCGCGGAACCGCTTTCCACTTTAGTCATGGATAAGCGGGGTGTGCTCTACGGAACCACGCAAGCTGGCGGAACAGCCGGTGGAGGAAATGGAACGGTATTCGCGGTCAGCCCTCCAACAACGCCAGAGGGAAACTGGACGGAACAAGTGCTATATCGCTTTGGCGACCCGGATGGATCCAACCCCTGGGCAGAGCTCCTAATCGGCAAGGCCGGAGAACTCTACAGCACCACCTTTGACGGACCCTTAGGAATAGGCACGGTGTTCAAGCTGGAACCACCCACAACGCCTGGAGGCGTCTGGAAGGAAACCGTACTCCACCGGTTCACCGGCGAGAATGGCGACGGAGGTGATTCCGCTGCCGGTTTGATCATTGACGGGGAGGGCAACCTCTACGGCGCTACCACCGAAGGCACGCCGGGCCTCGGGTCGGTATTTAAGATGACTCCGCCCGCGACGCCGGGAGGGACCTGGACCGAGACCGTGCTGCATCGATTCACCGGCCGGAACGGTGACGGATCCGATGTCGCTACAGGTTTGACCTTAGGAAAAAACGGGGTCCTCTACGGCACCACGCTCCGCGGCGGCGCCTTTGGGAAGGGCACCATATTCCAGTTAACACCCCCTCCAACGCCAGGTGGCGTTTGGACCGAAACTGTTTTATATTCCTTCAGCGGTCTAAACGGTGATGGCGTGGGTCCCAAATCGATGCCGCGTCTTTTCTTGGACGCTAGCGGAGCCCTGTTCGGTACCACCATGCAAGGCGGAATCTCCAATGACGGCACCGTCTTCAAGCTGGTTCCCTGAGCAGCTTTGGCGATCCCAAGCACCGGTCGCTTCACGCTCGCGGTTCGCGCCTAGCCGAACAGCGACCGTGAGGGAGTCGGTGCCTTTTCACGCCCCCCCACCCACCGTCAACTTTTTCCCACTAACTGTCGATGAGCAAAGAGGATGACCATGCCCAAGAAGCGTGCGGCCATTTATGCTCTCATACTTGCCTGGGCTCCAAGTGTCTGCGTTGCACAGCTACTCCTTCAAGGACTACGTGGACGGATTGGGCAACCTTAGCGTAAATTGCCTGCTGCAGGATCGTTCCGGCTTCCTTTGGATTGGTACCGAAAGCGGCCTTTATCAATACGATGGCTCACGTTTTTGGCAGTTTGGACCCAAAGAAGGCTTACCCAGCGGGTTTGTTCGAGCTTTGACCGCGGACCGGGATGGGCGCCTGTGGGTTGGAACGCGTGACGGGCTGGCTTTTAGCACCGGTCAAAGAAGTTTTTCGACGGTCACATATCAGAATCAGAGTTTGAGAACTCCCTACGATTCAAGCCTTGCGGCTGCACCCGATGGCCAGATTTATGCCGTGACCCAGATGGGCTTGATGGCAGTCAAATCCGAAGACGGGGGGCGTTCCTGGAAGGCTGGCCCACTGCAGGCAGCCGGTCATGACCCCGTCTCGAGCGTGCTGGCCAAACCTGACGGAGGCGTCCTGATCGGATGCGGAAAGGGCCTATGCGAAATCTCCGGCGGAAAACTGGTCAGGTACGGAAAGTCGTCCGGCTTACCGGAGGACGATTGGAAATGTCTCCTGCTGAGAACGAATGGAGAGTTGTGGGCACGCGGGCCAAAATATATCGCAGCGTTGGCCCCAGGCCATAAAAATTTCGAAATTCGCAACCCACCGGGCCAGGTTCCCAGCGACGTCACCTATCTTAGCCTCGCTGAAGATCGCGCAGGAGCAGTGCTGGCAGGTTTTGGCTCGGATGCAGGCCGCTATGTAGGAGGCCGGTGGGAGATCGTTTCAGAAGAGAAAGGATTCGGAAAAGGAACAGTTTCTTCCATCATTCAAGATCGCGAGGGCATGGTTTGGTTCGGCTTGCTCGGTCACGGCATTCGAAAGTGGCTGGGCTACGGCGATTGGGAGAGCTTCACCACCCGGCAAGGTCTGCACAGCGACGAGATCTGGGCGCTCCAGCAAGACTCTCGCCGGCGAATCTGGGTTGCCGATGAGCATGGCCTCAGCGTGCTTGAGCCAGGCTCTTCCACCTTCAAGTCCTGGTCGCAAGAAGGAATCGACCAGACCTCGCGGTGCCTTTCGTTGGAGAGATCGAAAGACGGCTTTCTTTGGGCCGCCACCTTTCAAGGCAAGCTGGTGCAGATAGACGTAGCCACCCTCCACGGCTGGCAACTGGATCTGCCGAATATCTCGCGCGCATTTGTGGATTCCCATGATCGCGTCTGGGCGTCCGGCAGCGCCGGGCTTTTTCTCAACGAACGCCGTCAGGGACGCGCTGAGTTTCACCTGCTTGCCAACAGTCCCAAGATCACCGACATGGCGGAGGATTCAAAGGGCCAAATCTGGGCCATCTCCTCGGAAAATCTGTTCCGCTTCGATGACCCTAATTGGACCCAACTGGATATCTCCAAGGCCAGGCTCGGCCATCACCTGGTTGATCTGTCAATCGATAAATCGGGAGCGTTGTGGATAAACGGTAACGGAGGAGGGGTGGCGCAGTTCCAACAGCAAGCCGGCAAGATCACCGGCTTTACCCCACCGCGCTTATCCTCCAACGAGGTGGTGTTTTTGCGCGTGGATAGCCGTGGTTGGGTTTGGTTTGGTGAAGATCAGGGCGTTGAGGTTTCCGACGGACGGTCTATGCGGCGATACACCGCGGGCGACGGTCTGGTGTGGGACGACTGCGATGCGCGTGGATTCCTGGAGGCCTCGGACGGCTCGGTCTGGATTGGAACCAGCGGTGGCCTCTCTCATTTCCGCGTGCCGGCCGCGCGGCCGCTGAATTCACCCCCGCCGCCCATCTTCGTCCAGGTCGCATATGGAGCCAGGGACCCGCTGAACGCGAGCGAATTGCCCTGGAGGCACGATCCCCTAACGGTCTCGCTGGCGTCATTGACTCTTCGCAATGAAAAAGCGCTGAAATTTCGCTACCGCCTGGTCGGTCTGGAGGACGAATGGGTGGAAACGGCTGAGCGTACCGTTCGCTATCCGGAACTGGCGCCCGGCCCGTATTCATTCCAAGCGTTGGCCGTCGATTCCAGCAGCGGCAAAACCTCCACACTCAGCGGCTTTGCCTTCGAGATCATGCCTCCCTGGTGGCGAACAAAACCGTTCATCGTTGCGGTCGTGTTGGCGCTCGGATTTCTGGGCGGCTTAGTCTGGCGCTGGCGAGTGCGTTCTTTGGTGCGGCGCCAGCGCGAATTGGAACGTCTGGTCGCGGACCGAACCGCGCAGCTGGACCAAAGGCTGGCCCAGGAAGAGCTTTTGAAGGCCGATGCCGAGCGCGCCAATCAGGCCAAGAGTGAGTTTCTGGCCATGATGAGCCATGAAATCAGAACGCCTATGAACGGCATCGTCGGCATGGGAGCTTTGCTGGCTGACACTCCCTTATCGGATGGGCAAAGTGAATATGTGCAGGCCATCCGATACTCGGCCGCTTCACTGCTGACCATCATCAACGACATCCTCGATTTTTCCAAGGTTGAGGCTGGCAAGCTGGCTCTCGAAAGAGCCGATTTCAGATTGCGGGAGTTGGTGCGGAATTCGGTCAGCGTAGTGAGCGCGGCGGCGCGAGCCAAGCATCTCGAAATCGTGGTAGCCATCGATGAGCAAACTCCAGACCTGCTGGTGGGCGATTCCGTCCGTCTCCGCCAGATTTTTTTGAATCTTCTCTCCAATTCCGTCAAGTTCACCGAACGCGGAACCGTTCGCTTGTCGATTGCCGCGGCCGCGACATCGAACGCGGAGGGCGCCCCGGAGTTCGTACTTCTGCGCGCGTCGATTTCCGACACCGGAATCGGAATACCCGCGGAAACACAACAACGGCTCTTCCAGAGCTTCAGCCAGGCCGAAACATCCACCACCCGCCGCTATGGCGGCACCGGCCTCGGCCTGGCCATCTCCAAGCGCTTGGTCCAACTGATGGACGGAGAGATTGGGTTCGAAAGCGCTCCTGGCAAAGGGAGCACGTTCTGGTTCACAGCCAAACTGGGACTGGGTATAGAGGCCCTTCCTGCAGAGTCCAAACCCAGCGAGCAGGGCCAGCAGCGCGGACTGAATTACGGGACCATCCTTGTTGTCGAAGACAATCGGATCAATCAGACGGTGCTGACTCATCAATTGAAAAATTTGGGATATGCGGTGGAAGTAGCTCAAAACGGCGCGGAAGCGGTGGAAAAGGTCAAAACCAGCCGTTACGATCTAATTTTCATGGATGTCCAGATGCCCGTGATGGACGGGTTGCAAGCCACGCAGGAGATCCGGAACCTGGGGGAAAACTCAGGCTCCACGCCAATCGTCGCCGTCACCGCCAACGCGTTTCAGAGCGAAAGAGACCGGTGTTTCGCCTTCGGCATGGACGGCTATCTGACCAAACCGGTGGACAAAAACCTTCTTAAGGAAACTCTCGATCGATGGACCAGGAGCGCGTGAACTGCCCCTGGTTAAGGCTTCCACCTAACGATTGGCGGCTATCGACTGGCTGGCCGCGGATGTGGCAGCCTCTTCCATGAGCTTGGCTGTTTCCTTCGCGTGAGAAATGTAGGGCACATGGCTGGAATTCGTTTGAAACCACGGCCGCTATTTGACGGTCGGCGTGCCTGAATTCCGTCGCCGACAACCGGAGTTCTACGGCATACTGCCGTGTTTCTCGTTACTCATCGAGAGTGGCTAAGCGCCAGATATTTCGAGGCGAGATCTGTGCTCGGGATATGGCTGCTACCTCCGCGACGAGATCGGAGCTGCTCGTGATGCACCTGGGCGGCCCTCTTGGCGGCTTCCAGTCGGTTTGAGCATATAGGGCCGCTGATGTAAGCCGCTGGGTATGAACATTCTAATGCTTGCTTTGCCAGTTGCGGTGTTAATTTTGGGATCGATCGGATTGTCCGCGCAAAGCACCGCTCCAGCCACCGCTGCGGTTTCGCGAGTCCACCAACTCGAAGTTGAAGATCAGTCGGAAAATCCGGGGAATATTTCGGCGGAGGAATATTACCGGCATGGCGATGCGCGTCGTGCGGAGGTCCGCAAGCTTCTTGAAGAGGGGAAGCTTACCTCGGGCGAGGACTTCTCCGACGCTGCGCTTATCTTTCAACATGGACAGACGCCGGAGGAGTTTCTGTTCGCGCATGTTCTGGCAGTCGAAGCACTGATCCGCGAGGGCTCGGCCGACACGTGGCTTGCCGCCGCGACACTCGATCGCTATCTTCAGGCGGTGAATCAGCCACAAATTTTTGGAACACAGTACCCCGGGGATAAGGCTGCCGGAAACACGCCGAAGCCGCAGGTCGACCCGCACGTGATGAACATCCAGCGCACGCAGCAGCCGTACGACGCGAAGCTGCTTCCGGAATCTGTGCGTCAGGACTTCTGTGTGCCGGACGTGAGTCAGCAGCAAAAGAATCTGGCGATCTTCAACACCGGTCATCGGCCTGAGGGCAAGCTGATGCGAGCGACCACGTGCTCACATTAGTTACTGGGAGGCCGATACGCACCCGAGCCCGCGAGTAGCCGCTCATCAAGAATCATTTCCCTTTCCCCACCAATCCCTTACCGAACCTCCTCCCGTCCAGCATCGCCCCCGAATCGTAAACTGGCCTTTGAAAGATCATGAACACCGCGCGCACAACACGCTCCATCAGCAACCAGCCCGAATCCTCCGCGCTCGGAATGACGCATCTTGAGAAATCGATGCGTCACACGGCCAAATCTCGCCCGCAACATCCAGGCAAATCAATCATCTACGAACAACACTCGTCCAAACACAAGCCCCGCCGGATGCGTCATTCCGAGAAACCAGCAACCAGAAACCAGCAACCAGCAACCAGTAAGTGCTTTCCCTCAATAACGTGACCGCCCCACCTTACCCCGCCTATAAGGTTTTCGTACCATCCGGCCGATTCATTGTTTGGTTGTATCTGGAATGCCTCAGTTCCTGACCGAGTGGACGGCCGGCAAAATTAAGGACCCCGTGGCTCGTCTACGCTATCTGCAACTAAAATTTGGTCCGGGCTCCATCCATTCCGTGCCCCGCCGCACCCGATGGAAGGCCGTGAGCCTGCTCCCGGCCCTGGCATGTCTATTCATTCCCGGCTTCAAAGCCTCCAATACAGACGACGAATTGCTGCCTCCTCCCATCCCGCATCTCAGCGCCCCAGCGGTGGATGTGTTCACCGACGTCTGGCAGGTTGAGAAAACTCATGATGTTGAAATTTACAGCAATGGCCTGCACATAGACGATCGTTACGCGGTTTCAAATGACCCCCGCACGCCATATCCGGTGTTTTTGCAAAACGAACCCAATTCCCAGCAGTCCGGCTTGAGGACACAGCCGGCAGGCATCGTCTACCACACCACGGAGAGCGACCAGGCCAACTTCGAGGAAGATCAAAACCGCGCCCTGAAGCGCATCGGCCAGGAAGTTTTGAACTTCGTCAAGCGCAATCATTGCTACCACTTTCTGATCGACCGCTTCGGCCAGGTTTTTCGCATCGTCCAGGAATCCGATGTCGCCTATCACGCCGGAAATTCGGTCTGGGCGGATTCCGGCGCCGTCTACGTCAACTTGAACGCCAGCTTCCTGGGGGTCGCATTCGAAACGCAGACGCAGCCGGGCGAGATGCCGTCGGCGAATCCCGCTCAGATTCACTCTGCTCGGGTTCTCACTGAAATGCTGCGCGCCAAATATCGCATCCCGGAAGCGAACTGCGTCACGCACGCCCAAGTCTCGGTGAATCCGGACAACATGCTAGTCGGCTACCACACCGATTGGGCCGGAAATTTCCCGTTCCTCGAAGTGGGTCTCACCGACAACTACAACGCGCCTCCGGCCAGCATCTACGCGTTCGGCTTCGACTACAATCCGCTGTTCGTGCATCAAACCGGGGTTCGCCTTTGGCAGGGCCTGGCCCTGGCCGAGGATCAGCTTCGCACCCAGGCGGCCGCGCAAGGGCTGCGGCTGCCGCAATACCGGGCCATTCTAAGAAAGAAATATAAGGAAATTTTCACTACGCTCAAAGCCGCGAGCGCAAAAGAGGAACGCCATGCGACATAACGAAAAAGGGAACAATTCCGCGCTGGGGCTGGATGTGGGCACCAGCCGCATCTGTCTGGCCGAGCGCGTGGGCCAGGATTATGAGTTTGAAACCCAGCTCAACGCTTTCGTTACCGTTCCCTTTTCAAAAATGACAGAAAATGTTCTCACCAAGGAGAACATTCCTCACTCCGTGTCGGGGCCGGAGATCGTGGTGCACGGCAATGAGTCGGACCGCTTTGCCGACCTGCTGAATGTGGACGCTCGGCGCACCATGGCTCGCGGTGTCCTGAACCCGGCCGAGCCCGATAGCCTCAACATGCTGCGTAAAATCTTGGAGTCCCTGCTGCTCGATTCTCCCCAGGAACCCCGAAAGCTATGCTTCACCGTCCCCGCGGCGCCACTGGGAGCCGAAGAGAATCTCACCTATCATGAGGTGACAATTCGCCAGGTCCTCAGCGAAATGGGCTTCGTCAAGAGCATCAATGAAGGTCTGGCAGTGATTTATTCCGAACTCGAAAGCACCAACTACACCGGCATCGGCATCAGCTGCGGCGGCGGCCTGTGCAATGTTTGCGTAGCTTATCTATCCGTTCCGGTCATGAGTTTCTCCATCCCCAAGGCCGGCGACTATATCGACACCAATGCCGCCTCCGTAACTGGCGAGTTGGCCAATCGGGTTCGCATCGCGAAGGAGGATTCATTCCATTTCAACGGTTTCCATGCCGACAAACTGCTGCAGGTACTGGGCGTCTATTACGATGAGG
>Ga0210388_10002361_pt1 | contig 14683 bp, 13 predicted proteins | sample IncBWC19OmetaG_FD_155485 | JGI IMG/M metagenome (GOLD analysis project Ga0210388, IMG submission 155485) | Forest soil microbial communities from Barre Woods Harvard Forest LTER site, Petersham, Massachusetts, United States - Inc-BW-C-19-O ...
TCAGTCGCGGCAAACGTGCCGTAGAGACCGAAAACTTCTCCGGAGTCGCCGTTCAGGCCGCCGCTGTGGTGTTTGTTGTTAAGCGTGACAAAGTCAACCGCTGCGCCGACCTTCAGTTTGCTGCAAGGGGTCGGGATGGTGACTCCGGCGTAGTAGTTTTGCTTGCCGCCATTATCAAAGTTACCATTCATGCCGAAGCTGGCGGTGCCGCCTTTGAGGAAGCCCCAGCTATCAGGAGCAGTCAGGTTGAGCGCGCCAACGTACTCAAAATCCGAGGCCGCGCCTTGCATGAACGACAGCGGATTGGCCATGCCCATAGTGAGCGAGACGGCGCTGCAGAACTGGTAGGTGCCGGTCAGGCCGAGCAGGGTGGTGGGCTCAACATAATAACCGTAGGAACGGCTATAGTTGGGGTTTGCACCATCCGTGTTGCCTTCATAACCGATGATATTATCCTGCACACCGGCTTTCCAATTGAGGCCGGTGCCGAGCGGGGTGTTCAAGGCGATGTAGGCCTGGCGGACTCCGGCGTTCGCGCCAAAACCGCTGGTGCCAACTGCATCAGCGCCGGTGTTGAATTCAACGTGGTAGCCAGCTGACCAGGCGGTCGCATCCAACGGCTTGTCGAGGGCGATGTCCACGTCATTGAGGCTGAAGCGATCAATGTTCGCGACGCCGGCGGGCAGCGCACTGTCTTCGGTTTGGTTGCCGGTGGCGTAGGTAAGGCCCACGTCCACGTAACCACTCAAGGTGGTGCTGGAGAGCGCGGTATTAAGTACGCTCATCTTCGGTGCTTCGTCTGCGCGGACGGCGGAAGCCATGCTGACGGCTCCGACGGCGGCGAGACCCAGTGTCCATTTGTTAAACTTCATCTTGTTCCTCCGATGTTGTTTGGTTGTTGTTTTAGTTAACTAAAATCAGGGCAAATACAGTTTGCCCCGGCACCATGTGGTGCACTTGAGTTCAAAATTAGGTAAAACTGTGTGAAATGACAACAATTATTTTTGGACAAAACTCATTGGACAACTGCTTGTTTTCAAACTACTTGCCCAACCTGACCGCGATTTCCGCGTCCTTCGGCCCTTATTTTATGCGAGAATTTTAGGCACTGGAGTCCTGTTCCTGACCGTAATCAGGCTGTTGTAAGCTGGATTCCTACAGTTTTGGTCGCTGGAATGCTTTGTGCTTAAAGTCGTTCGCCTGCGTTTGCGCTTGCATTCCGCCGGCAATGAAACTATTCACGATACAGGTTATGCCAATATTTGCCTATACCGCGCGCGAAACGGCCACCGGCCGCGAAATCCGCAACACCGTCGATGCGTTGTCCGAGCAGGCCGCCATCGCCGCGTTGCTCAACCGCAACCTGCTCGTCGTCGAAATCCGCGAAAAAATCTCCAAGCGGGGCCAGACCAAGGGCGGCAAAGTCGGCCTGGCCGACCTGGTAGTTTTTACCCGCCAGCTCGCCACGATGATTGACGCCGGTATCGCCATCGTCCAGTCACTGCAGGCACTGGGCGACCAGACACCGAACAAGGTCATGCGTGATACCGTCCGTGACATCACCGCCCGTGTCGAGGCCGGTGAAAGCTTTTCCGACGCGCTCTCCCGTCATCCGAAATCCTTCAACCGCCTTTATGTCTCCATGGTGAGCGCTGGTGAAAAGGGCGGTTTGCTGGCCGAAATTCTGGCGCGCCTCGCCACTTACCTGGAAAACACCGACCGCCTCCGTAAAAAAGTGAAGACCGCCCTGATGTATCCGACGGTCGTCACCGTGGTGGCCATCGTCATCACCATCTTCCTGCTCGTACGCGTCATCCCGACCTTCAAGGAAGTTTATTCAGGTTTCGGTGCCGAACTGCCCGGTCCCACCCAGGTTCTCATCGACATCAGCGATATTGTTAAACATTATCTGCTCGTTCTGATCGTCCTGGCTGGCGCCGCTGTCTGGGGCTGGCTTTATTGGATTAAAACCGCTCCCGGGCGTGAATTCTGGGATCGCCAGCGCATTAAACTGCCAATTTTTGGGCCCATCGCCCATAAAATCTGCCTCGCGCGCTTCACCCGTACGCTCGCGTCGCTCGTCCGCAGCGGTGTGCCGATCCTTGAGGTGCTCCAGATCGTTTCGCAAACCGTCGGCAACGTTGTCATGGAAAAAGCCGTCAAGTCCGCGATGGCCGACATCGAACGCGGCGAAGGCATCTCCGCCGCCCTGGCCAAGCATCCCATCTTTCCCACCATGGTCGTCCGCATGTTGAGCGCCGGTGAACAGACCGGTAACATCGACACCATGCTCGAACGCGTCGCCAACTTTCTCGATGAAGAAATTGAAGCCACGCTCTCCGGCCTCATGTCGCTCATCGAGCCCTTGCTCATCGTATTCCTAGGCATCGTCATCGGCGGCATGGTCATCTGTATGTTCCTGCCGATTTTCAACCTCGCCAACATCGTCAACGGAGGTCACTGAAACCAGCCGGCAATTTTCAAAGTCAAAAAGGCTTCCGCTATAAATGGAAGCCTTTTTTCTTTGAGGAACAGATTATGCCCTCAGATTCAGTGATATTCCTGTACGGTCTTGACGGAGTAGCCCGTCTTTTTCAGCGCGGCGATGCCGAGCGCGGCGGCCTTGGCGCCGCTCAACGTGGTGGCGATCGGCGTGCCGGTATAGACGGCAGTGGTGCGGATTTTGACCTCGTCCTCGCGCGGCACCGCCCCGCTGGGCGTGTTGATCACGAACTGGATCTCCTTGTTCTTCAAGGCGTCGATCACGTTCGGCCGGCCTTCCAGCAGCTTGTTGATGCGCTGCACCTTCAGGCCGGCTTTTTCCAGGACCGTCGCCGTGCCGCTGGTGGCGACAAGTTCAAAATCGAGGTCGGCAAATAATTTTCCGACTTCCGCGACGTGTTTCTTGTGCTGGTCGCTGACGCTGATGAAAACCTTGCCTTTCAACGGCAGCGAGGAATTCGCCGCCATCTGCGATTTCGCATACGCCACGCCCAGGTCGGCGTCGAGGCCCATCACTTCGCCCGTCGAGCGCATCTCCGGCGAGAGCAGGATGTCCTGCCCGTGAAATTTGTTGAACGGGAAAACGGATTCCTTCACCGCCCAGTACTTCGTCCAGATTTCCTCCGTGAATTTCAATTCCTTCAAGGTCTTGCCTGCCATCACTTTTGCCGCGATCTTCGCCAGCGGTTTGCCGATGGCCTTGCTCACGAACGGCACGGTGCGCGACGCGCGCGGGTTCACTTCCAGCACGTACACCACGTCATCCTTCACGGCGTATTGCACGTTCATCAGGCCGATGACCTTCAATTCCTTTGCCATCGCGTGCGTGTATTCACGGATGATTCCGATGACCTTTTGGGAAAGCGTGTGCGGCGGCATCACCATCGCGGCATCGCCGGAATGCACGCCGGCGAATTCGATATGTTCCAGCATCCCGCCGATGACCATCGTCCCGCCGTTCGGCAGGCCGACATCCGCGATGCAATCCACGTCCACCTCCGTCGCGTCCTCGAGAAATTTGTCCACCAGCACCGGGCGTTCCGGCGACGCCTCCACGGCGAACTTCATGTAATGTTGCAACTCCGCGTCGGAATAGACGATCTGCATCGCGCGGCCGCCCAGCACGAAGCTCGGCCGGACCAAAACCGGATAGCCCAATCGCTTGGACGCGGCCAAAGCTTCTTCCGCGTTGGTGGCCAGCCCGTTGGGCGGCTGCGGAATCTCCAGCTTGTTCAGCATCGCCGAGAAAAGTTTCCGGTCCTCGGCGATCTCGATGCTCTGCGGCGAGGTGCCGATAATATTGACGCCGTTCTTCTGCAGGGCGAGCGCGAGGTTCAACGGCGTCTGGCCGCCGAACTGCGCGATGGCACCCCAGCATTTTTCCCGCTCATAGATGTGCAGCACATCCTCCAGCGTCAACGGCTCAAAAAATAATTTGTCGCTCGTATCGTAGTCCGTCGAAACCGTCTCCGGGTTCGAATTCACCATGATGGTCTCAAAGCCATCCTCCTTCAGCGCAAAGGCCGCGTGGACGCAGCAGTAATCGAACTCGATGCCCTGGCCGATGCGGTTCGGGCCGCCGCCGAGGATCATCACCTTCTTCGCGATGTTGCCCTTCACCTCGTCGTCACCGCGGTCGTACGTGGAGTAATAATACGGCGTGTAGGCCTCGAACTCGGCCGCGCAGGTATCCACCAGGCGGTAGCTCGGGACCAGGTTCAGTTGTTTCCGCCAGGCACGGATTTCGTCCTCGGTTTTTCCGATAAGATTGGCGATCTGACGGTCGGAAAATCCGAGCGACTTGGCGCGGGCGAGTTTTTCTGGGCTGAGTGATGACATCGGCGAAAATAAATCCGCAAAATTAAGCCGGAAATGTTTTCGCGTGTCGAGCAAGATGCGTGACTGCCGGCGGTAAACTTTCGAGCAAAAAATAAACGGAGGAAACAAAGGGAGCAGGGGAATCATTCTCGTCCTCGTCCTCATCCTCACTTTTGGTCGGATTTGGTTTGATTTACCTTGATTCAGCCAAACTTCCGTCCGTTTTTTGTCGCTTTCAAAGTACAACCCTCAACCAGCCACTGTTCTGTTCGGACAATTCCTACTTATTCGAACTTGGCAAAAGTCGGCAAACCTCGAAAATTTAATTTTCTGCGGACTATTCGTTTCAATTCGTCCTTTATTATCCCTCTTCGTCCTTTCCGCTGAATTTTGAATGTCCGCCGCCCTGCGGCCCCGGCCCGGACTCCATCCGGAAAAGGACCACGGTATCTCCGTGCTTTTGTGGTTAAAACCCGCTCTGGATGGCAAAACCACCCTCGCCGGAGGCTTAAAATTGGGTTCGATTTGGGTTCGTTTTTTTGGACACTTATGCACTTTCATTGGCTTTTTTGCGGAAAAATTGGGTTCGTTTCGTAATTTGTACCCCCATCCCCCGGCCTTCAACTCCTTCGCGCCTCCCCGCGAGCCGTTCCCCAGGGTGCCCTCCGGAAGGAGTTTCCCCGTTAAGCGCGAATAGCCGCAAATAAGCGCACCTTGGCGATCTGAAACCCGCATTCGAAACTCCGCACGGTGGCCCGTCCGGCTCGGACCGGGCGGGATGGATTGCCGATACGCGACAATCCACCCCGCGCCTCACGCCCTTGTCGCGCCGTAGCTTGGCGAAGGCGGATCGCGCCTTTTATTTCGCCCGGCACCAGGTTGGTGCCTATGTCAAAGAACAAACTGCAAATCGCCCTCCCGAACTCCGAAAACCGGAATCCGTCCTGTCGGGCCGTAGCTTTTAGCGAAGGCCGATCCCACCGCGCACTATAGCCAACGAGGCAACTGTTGTCAACAGCTAAAGCGCTCTTTGTTTACTTAATCCCGGGCCGGCCATGCATTCCAAAAGATGGTAGGGCGGGCAGTCCTCTGCCCGTCGCTTCTTGGCACGAACGCGTTCGAGTTTGTGGCGACGGCGCGCAGAGGTCCGCGCGCACTGCTTCCGCCCGCTTCAACTCTTTTCCCTTCTCCATAAATCGTAAATGCTGCCGCGCCGACGCACGGAACTCGTCGGCGGGAGGGACGGCGTGTCGCCGTCCCCAATCAAAAATCAGGGATAGATGGCGGAACCACTGCGCGGAGACAACGCTGACCTTGAACTGGATCGCAAAACCCTTAAAGATGGGAACCGGTTGCGCAAAACAAAATGAAGTAAAATAAAGTTTTGCCGCCTTTTACTTCTTCATTCTGCATTCTCACTTCTGCATTAAAACGATCCGCCTTGGCGTCTTACACCCCAAAAAACCGCCCTCCCGCACATCCCAAAAACCGAAAATCAAACATTGACACTTTGGGCAAATCTGCTTTAATGTTCGACCCTTTGCGGGAGAAAAATTTATGTACGCCGTTTTAGAAACCGGAAGCAAACAGTACCGCGTCGCCGCCGGCGACAAATTGCAAATCGAACGCCTCGACACCGAGGCGGGCAAGCCCTTCACGTTTGACCGCGTGCTGCTCATCAACAACGACGGCAAGCTCACCATCGGCTCGCCCACCGTTTCCGGCGCCAAAGTGACCGCCGACGTCGTCGAGCACATTCGCGGCGAGAAAAAGCTCACCTTCAAGATGAAGCGCCGCAAGGGCTATCACAAGACCATCGGCCATCGCCAGGAACTGACCGTCGTCAAGATCACCGGCATCAACGCCTGATTTCGCCCTCAACCATCAACTAATTACTTCTAACTTTTTATGGCACATAAAAAAGGTCAAGGTTCCGTAAAAAACGGCCGCGATAGCGTCAGCAAACGCCTCGGCGTTAAAGCCTTTGGCAGCGAAGTTGTCAGCGCGGGCAGCATCATCATCCGCCAGCGCGGCAGCAAATGGGTCGCCGGCCAGAACGTCGGCACCGGCAGCGACTGGACGCTCTTCGCGCTCAAGGACGGCACGGTGAAGTTTGACAAGGGTGGCCGCCGCGTGAACATCGTGGCCGCGACCGCCGCGAACTGAAATTCGCCCGATCAATTTCAAAGCGAGGTTCACGCCTCGCTTTTTTTATTTTTCAGGACCGCCCGGCCCGCTGAAAAAAATTGCAATACGTGTCGGGTCGCAGAAAATGAGCGCGGATCATTCATTTTATGGCATTGCGTTCTCCTTCACCCTTAACCCTCTCCCGCTGGGAGAGGGAACAGCTTTTGAATGAGCTCGTAAAATTTGTCAGTCATACTGCTGGATGCAGCCGTGGCGATGCCGAAACGCTGGGCGTATTTCTCCCCCTCCCAGCGGGAGCAGCGACAGCGGCTATGGCGGGTGAGATTTTCCCGAAAACTTCGCGCATTCAACCCCTGAACCACCCGTTGCATTCCAGCGACAAGACGCTGGGAGCGTTTCCCCCTCTCCGCGTCGGCGGAGTCTGCGGAGCCGATGGGGAGAGGGCCGGGGTGAGGTGCTCGTCCCACCATTATCGGGTTCATGGGATTGAGAATGCTGCCTCCAGCCAGGATGGCTACAGATTCTCTTAAAACGCTATATATAATGAAGCTCGCGCTGATCCGACGACAGTTTGCCGCCACCGGCGGCGCCGAACTGTATCTCCAGCGCCTTCTCGCTGCGCTCGCCGCGCGCGGACATCAATTACACCTCTTTGCCGAAGCATGGGGTGACGCTCCCGCCGGTGTGAAGTTGCACCCTGTCGAGATTTCCGCCACCCGCGCCACGCGCAATCTTCTTTTTGCCGAGGCCGTGAAACAAGAACTGGCGCGCGAGCGGTTCGACTGCATTTTCAGCCTCGAACGCACTTTGCAACAGGACGTTTATCGCGCTGGCGATGGTGTACATCGCGTCTGGCTCCAAAAACGGAAACAATTTTCACCATGGTGGAAAAATGTATTCGGTCCCGGTGCCTTCCACAACAATCTGCTCGCGCTCGAAGCGCAGACCTTCGACCCGCAAAACACGCGCCGCGTCATCGTGAATTCAGAGATGGTGCGGGATGAGATCCTGGAAAACTTCTCCTTCCCGGCGGAACGCATCCATCTGGTCCGCAATGGCGTGGACACCGCGCGTTTCCAAAACGGCGACCGCGTCGGCACGCGGAAACGGCTCGGGGTGGGGGAGAACGATTTTTTATTTTTATTCGTCGGCTCCGGTTGGGAACGCAAAGGGCTTAAATTTGCGCTCGCAGCCTTTGAATTGTTGAAGAAAAAATTTCCACAGCTCAAATTTGCCGTCATCGGCAAGGACCATGCGCCGGCTTCCGCGCCGGACGGTGTTTTTTTCCCGGGCCCCGCGCGTGACTTGGAAAATTATTACGCGGCCGCCGACCTGTTTTTGTTTCCACCGGTTTACGAACCTTCGGCCAATGTCGTCGTCGAGGCGCTCGCGGCGGGATTGCCGGTCGTCACTTCCACCAGCAATGGCGCGGGCGAAATCATCGCGGAAAACGTCACCGGCAACGTCGTCCGGGAATTTTGGAAGCCGGAAAATCTGGCGGCGGCGGCGGAGAAATGGATTGTGCAACCCCGCCGCGTGCAGGCCGATTTGTCATCGCTCTCGCTCGAGCGTAATGTCTCCGAAACGCTTGCGGTGCTGCAACTGGCCGCGCAGGAGAAGTTTCGATGAAGATTTCCTTCTGCCTCATCACCTTGAATGAAGCGGCCAACCTGCCGCGCGCGTTGAAAAGTTGCGCCGGCCTGGCGGATGAGATCATTGTACTCGATTCCGGCAGCAGCGATGCCACGGAAGAAATCGCACGCGAACACGGTGCGCGGTTTGAGACCCAGAAATGGCTCGGCTACGTCGGGCAAAAAAACAAAGTCATTTCATTGGCGCAGCATGAATGGATTTTTAGCCTCGATGCGGACGAGGAACTTTCGCCCGAGCTGCACGAGGAGCTTTCGGCGTTGAAAAAATCCACGGTATCGACCGCCGTAAGCGGCTTTTCCCTGCCGCGTTGTGTGTTGTTCCGCGGACGCTGGATCCGCCACGGCGACTGGTATCCCGACCGGCTGGTGCGGCTGTTCCGTCGTGACCGCGCGAAATTTACCGGCGGCCAGGTCCATGAACGGCTGGAAATTTCCGGTGAGATCCAAAAACTGCGCAGCGACCTGCATCACTACTCCTTCACCGGCACCGACCGCCGTGACCGCGATGACAAATACGCCCGGCTCTGGGCGGAGGACAAGCTCGCGGCGGGGAAATCCGCCTCGCCCTTCGCCCCCGCCGGCCACGCGGCTTTTCGCTGGTTGCGTTGTTATGTTTTGCGACGCGGATTTCTGGACGGCAAAGCGGGCTGGGACATCGCGCGGATTTGCGCCCGCGAAACCTATTTCAAATACCGGTTGATACGACAGATGAGGGCAAAAAAGAATTAGAAAGTAGTTTTGAGAGTTGCAGCCTCATCCGTGCCGAAGTTGCTATGATTTGCCATATTGTCTTCCCCCTCACCCCGGCCCTCTCCCTTGGGGAGAGGGAGAAACGCTCGCAGTGTCTTGGTAAATTGCAGATGGCCAGCGGCTAGGACGGCTTTGGTGGACGAGGAATATTCAACTGCTGTTCCTTCTCCCCAAGGGAGAAGGTTAGGATGAGGGGGAACGCGGCTATCTCCCAATGGCCACAACCGTTGCCCCGATTGCCCTAATCCCCCAACAACTTCTTCAAGTGCGCCCGCGCCGCTTCTTCGCGCGACAGTTTGACCTCCTTGCCTTCCCATTTACGGCGCGCGAACTCAAAATATTCGCAGAAATTTCCCGCTTCCTTGTCGAGGACCAGCTCGGCCCGGCGTTCGCGGCATTGCTCGGCCACGCGCGGGTCGTAGCTCTGGCAATTCATGCAGCAGCGCAGGTCCGCGCGGCATTTCATGCAGACCTCGCCGCGACCGGGGTTGCCGGGGAGCGTCCATGGTTCGCCGCACTTGTGGCAATATCGAGTCATTTCAATTTACGATTGGCGGTTTACAATTTACGATTTGCCGCCAAACCAATCCATGAAAAACGAGCCGTCCGTTTTGCGCCAGGTTCTTGCGCCCGCCGTCATCGTCGGCGCGCTGGGTTATTTCGTTGACGTCTATGACCTGATTTTGTTCACGATCTTGCGCATTCCCAGCCTGAAGGACATGGGTTTTTCCGGCGATCAACTGGTCAGCAACGGCGTCCTGTTGCTTAACCTGCAGATGATCGGGATGCTCGTCGGCGGAATTTTCTTCGGCATCCTGGGCGACCGCGTTGGTCGCGTCGCCTTGCTGTTCGGTTCCATCCTGCTCTACTCCGCCGCCAATATCGCGAACGGTTTTGTCCACACCTCGATCCAGGCTTACGCCGTCTGGCGGTTCATCGCCGGGTTCGGGCTGGCGGGCGAACTCGGCGGCGGCATCACGCTCGTCACCGAAATTTTGCCGAAGGAATTGCGCGGCTACGGAACCACCATTATTTCGACGGTCGGCGTTTTCGGCGCGGTCATTGGCGGCCTGATCGCGCAAAAAGTGAACTGGCACACGGCTTATTTTATCGGCGGCGGCCTCGGCCTCGTGCTGCTCGTGCTGCGCTTGAGCGTCGCGGAATCGGGCATGTTCAAGCAACTCCGCAATGGACAGTCACACGTCTCCCGGGGAAATTTTTTGATGTTGTTCACCAATGCGAAGCGTCTGGCGAAATATCTGCGCTGTATTTTCATCGGCCTGCCGTTGTGGTGCATCGTCGGTGTCCTGATCGCCTTCTCGCCGGAGATTTCCAAGGCGTTGAATATCCAGGGCGAGATTAAGACCGCGCAGGCCATCGCCTTTTGTTATCTGGGCATCACGTTCGGCGGGTTCGCGAGCGGTTATTTCAGCCAGTTGTTGCGCTCGCGCCGCAAGGTGCTTTTCGCTTTTCTCACGTTCACAACGCTGGCGATGGCGGGCTATTTCTCCTGCGGCGGACAGTCCGACGGGACTTTTTATCTCGTCATTTTACTGATGGGTTTTGGCGTCGGTTACTGGACCATTTTTGTGACCATCGCCGCCGAACAATTCGGCACCAACATCCGCGCGACCGTCGCCACCACCGTGCCGAATTTTGTCCGCGGCGCGACCGTGCTGCTCACCCTGGCATTCCAATATTTGAAATCGGTGCCGACCAGCCACGGTGTGCTGGGGTCGGTCGCGAGCGCGGCGATCGTTGGCACTGCCAGCATGGTGATCGCGTTTTGGGCCGCCAGTGGCCTCGAGGAAACGCACGGCAAAGATCTGGACTACGTCGAACCCAATTGAACTGGGTGGCCGTTTATTCCATGGTGTTGCGCTCTCCCTCACCCTGACCCTCTCCCGCCGGGAGAGGGGACAGCTGTAGGATGAGTTCTTAAAATTTGTAAGTCCTACTGCTGAATTCAGCCGTGGCCGTGCCGAAACGCGGGGCGTGTTTCTCCCTCGCCCAGCGGGAGAGGGCCGGGGTGAGGGAGGGTGCCGGCCCAGCCAGGATCGTTGCAGCTATTCTTAAAATGCTATAAACCATTTTGCGGTTCAGAGTTCAGGGTTGGAATGTCCACGTCTTTTTGCGACTCTTTAGCCTGAATTTTGAACGCTGAACTCAAAATTGGAATCTACGGCGGCTCGTTCGACCCCGTGCACACCGGCCACCTGCTGGTGGCGCAGGCGGCGGTGGAGGAGCTTGGCCTCGATAAGATTTTCTTCGTTCCGGTCGCGCAATCTCCCTTCAAGACGGAAAACCAGATCACCCCGGCGGAAATCCGCCTCCGACTATTGCGCCTCGCGCTGGCGGGAAGAGCGAATTGCCAAGTCGACGATCAGGAAACAAAACGCGGCGGCACCTCTTACACGATAGATACGCTGCGCGATTACGCCAAAAGATTTCCGGCGGTGGAATTGTTCTACCTCATCGGCGCGGACAACGCGGCCAAATTGAACGAATGGCGCGAACCGGCTGAACTCGCCAAACTCGCAGAATTCGTGGCCGTGCCGCGTCCCGGCGGCGCAACCCCGGTATTTCCCGCGCCGTTCCGCGGGCGGACATTGAAAGGGTTTCCCTTTGGCGTATCTTCTTCCGAAATCCGCGCGCGGTTGAAAGCCGGATTGCCGGTTGAAAATCTCGTTCCATCCGCCGTGGCGGAAGCCATCCGCGAATCGAAAATTTACGTCTGACCTGATGAAAATCGGCTTGCTCCAGCTCAACCCGACGATTGGCGATTTCAACGCCAACCGCGAAAAGCTTGTGTCCGCCTATGCGGATGCGGTCGCCCGCGGCGCGGAATTTGTGATCGCGCCAGAATTGTTCCTGTGCGGCTATCCGCCGCGCGACCTTCTGTTGCGTGAGGATTTTGTGGACGCCAATCTTTCGGCGCTCGAGGAAACAGCGAAGCAGACCGGCAACGTCCCGCTCTGCGTCGGCTTTGTCGAAAAAAATCCCGAGCGTCCGGGGCGCGCGCTGAAAAATTCCGCCGCCATTTTACAAAACGGAAAGATCATCTGGCGCATGACGAAGAGCCTGTTGCCGACCTATGATGTGTTTGACGAAGACCGTTACTTCGAGCCGGCCAAAAAAACCGAACCGTTCACCTTTCTCGGCAAAAAAATCGGCATCACGATTTGCGAGGACATTTGGAATGACGAGGATTTCTGGCCCGACCGCCTGTACCGCCGCGACCCGGTGAAGGAACTGATCGCCCAGGGCGCGGAATTTATCCTGAATCTTTCCGCCTCGCCGTGGTGCGACGGCAAGGATCGCACCCGGTTGGAAATGCTCCGGCGTGTGGCGCGCGATGAAAAGATTCCGCTCGCGCAGGTCAACACCATCGGCGCGAATGACGAATTGATTTTCGACGGGCACAGCGTCGCGCTGGATACGAATGGGGAAATTATCGCGATGGCAAAGGGATTTGCCGAAGACGTTTTGGTGGTGGATCTGGCCCAAAGCGGAAAGTGGAAATCGGAACGCGGAAACGAATTCCCGGGGCGCGAGGAGCAGTTGTTTGCCGCATTGTCGCTCGGCATCCGCGATTACGTCCGCAAATGCGGGTTCAAGTCGGTGATCCTGGGCCTGAGCGGCGGAATCGACTCGGCGCTCATCGCGGTCATCGCCGCCGATGCGCTCGGACCGGAAAACGTCCGGGGTTTTTCCATGCCGGCGCGTTACTCCAGCGAGGGCAGCCTGACCGATGCGGAAAAGCTGGCGCGCAACCTGAAGATCCGTTGCGACGTGCTGCCGATCGAGCCGGTGTTCCAGGCGGTGGAGGCGCAGTTGCAAAAATTGTTTGCCGGCACGAAGGCGAACGAGGCGGAGGAAAACATCCAGTCGCGCCTGCGCGGCGTGACGTTGATGGCGCTCTCGAATAAATTTGGGGGGCTGGTCCTGACGACGGGCAACAAATCCGAGATGGCGGTCGGCTACTGCACGCTGTACGGCGACATGAACGGGGCGCTGGCACCCATCGCGGATGTGCTGAAAACGGACGTCTATAAGATCGCGAAATGGGTGAACCGCGAACGCGAAATCATCCCCAACGATTCCATCACCAAGCCGCCGAGCGCGGAATTGCGCCCCGGCCAGACAGACCAGGATTCGCTGCCGCCTTACGAAATTCTGGATGCGATCCTGGATCTATATGTCGTGAAGAATTTGAGCAAGCCGGAAATTGTCGCGCGGGGATATGACCTGGCGGTGGTCAACGATGTCGTGAATAAGATCACGTTCAGCGAATACAAGCGCCGGCAGGCCGCGCCGGGGCTGAAGGTTTCGCCACGTGCCTTCGGTATGGGCCGGCGGATTCCCGTGGCTCAGCGGTTCCGGACGAAGGTTTGACAGCATGGCTTTCTTTGAACAGTCTTGGGCGCGTCCAATCAGATAAGGAAACGAATAACCGATCGAATGCCGTTGAAATTCTCCATTGTCACGCCCAGTTTCCGCAATTCGGAATGGCTCAAGCTCTGCATCGCCTCGGTCGCCGATCAAGGGGTGGAACACGAACACATCGTGCAGGATTCCTGCTCGGACGACGGCACCGGCGACTGGCTGCCGCGCGACCCCCGTGTGCAGGCGTTCATCGAGAAGGACCAGGGCATGTATGACGCCGTGAACCGCGGTTACCGCCGCGCGACCGGCGACATCCTCGCCTATCTGAATTGCGACGAACAATATCTGCCCGGCGCCCTCAAAAAAGTGCAGCAGTTTTTTGAAACCCATCCGCAGGTCGAGGTTTTGCTGGCGGGCAGCATCGTGACGGATGGCGCAGGAAAATATATGTGCCACCGGCATTCCATGGTGCCGAACCCTCATCATGTGTGGTTCCGCTTCCCGATTTTGACCAGCGCGATTTTCATCCGGCGGAAGGTCATCAGCGAGCGGCAGATTTTTTTCGACACCAGATGGCGCGACCTGGGGGATTTTCACTGGGTGCTCGCGTTGATGAACGCCGGCGTGCCGATGGTTGCACGCGACGAATTCACCTCCGTGTTTGCCGATACGGGCGAGAACATGAACTTGAAGCCGAACGCCCGGCGCGAAATGGCTGAAACCCGCAAAATGATTCCGCCGGTCACGCGTATGCTCAAGCCCGTCTGGATCGCAAGCCATCGCCTGCGCCGGTTGTTCCGCGGCCATTTCAACCTCCAACCGACCAGCTACTCGCTATACACAAAAGACAGCCCGGCGCAACGGGTGACAGTGGACGTGCCAAAGCCGACCGCCGTCTGGTGGAATCGCATCTGATGCGATGAAAGTCCTGCTTTCAACGTATTCCTGCTTTCCTTGCCAGACTTCCGAGCCGGGTAACGCCTGGCGTGTCATCAACGAGGCGCTCAAGGAACACGAAGTCTGGGCCGTCATCGCCGATGCGCATCAATACCGTGAACTCACCCTGCCGGTCCTCGAGAAAAATCCGCTGCCGAATTTTCATCCGGTTTTTCAGCGCCTGTCGCCCTCCGTGCAATGGATGAGCAATCATGGCTCGACCAGCGCGATATATTATCATCTCTGGCAGGAACGCCTGCGCAAAACCGTCCGTGACCTGCATGCAAAAATCCGGTTCGACCTCGTGCATCATGTCACCTACGGACGTTATTGGACGCCCAGCGGACTGCGCGATCTGGGTTTGCCGTTCATCTGGGGGCCGGTCGGCGCGGCGGAATCTGCGCCCAAGGCGTTTGTCTCGGAGCTGCCAATAAAAAATCGTTTTACCGAGTTCGCCCGCGACACGGCGAGAAATTTTTGCGAGAAGACAT
>Ga0210388_10002362_pt1 | contig 14682 bp, 8 predicted proteins | sample IncBWC19OmetaG_FD_155485 | JGI IMG/M metagenome (GOLD analysis project Ga0210388, IMG submission 155485) | Forest soil microbial communities from Barre Woods Harvard Forest LTER site, Petersham, Massachusetts, United States - Inc-BW-C-19-O ...
GACCACGTGTAGCTGGCTAGCATGGAAAGCCCATGGCTGAAGGAGTGGTTCAGGTTGACGTCGAGCGCTTCGTAGTAGGAATAGCCGTCGTTCACGTCGGACTGGATGACGCTGTAGGGAGGCTGCGGATTGCTGCCCGTGGTTGTGCTGCAGGTCTTGTTGGCCTGTGCGTACCAGTAGATCCAGTAGGGACGGGTGCAGTTGGCCGCTTGAGCGGAGCGAACCTGATTCGGCTGGGTACGGATGAATGGGGATGGCAAGTCGACATCGAGCGGACGGTTGATGCGGATGGTGTGAGTGCCAACGTAGTCGACTGATAGGACCCAGGTTGGTACGAGCTGTCGCTCGAATCCGATGGTCCACTGCTCCGAGTAGGGGTTCAGGAGCTTGCTGGGATAGCCGATGAGGGTTGATGTCGGGAAGAACTGATTGAGGTAGGCGCTCTGCCCGGGGCGGATGTAAAGGCTGCGTAAAGGAACCTGGGCACCGGGAGGGAAAGCTGGGAGCGGTGCCGCCGCAACGGATGTGGGGAAACCGACCTGTCCAGGGGTCGCGGTGTAATTGAAGACTCCGGTGGGGCCCGTGAGAGCGTAGTTTGCCTCGGAGTTATCGACGATCTGGGAGTAGTAGATGCCGAGGCCGCCGCGCAGGACCATCTTGCCGTCGCCTTTGACGTCGTAGACGAAGCCGGCGCGTGGGGCGACGTCGCCGCGCGAGTCAGTAAAGGTCTGCTGCTCGTAGCGCAATCCGAGGTTGAGGGTGAGTTGGGAGGATACATGGTAGTCGTCCTGAACAAAGAGCGACCACAAGGTGTCGTTTACGGTGTAATCGGCGTTGCCGTAGCTTTGCTGATAGTTTTGAACGTTGGCGATGTTGCCGAGGTAGGCTTGGCTTTCACAGAACGAGGCGCTTTGCGTGCAGGTGTTGTAGGTGAATTTGCCGAGATAGATGGGGCCGCCGAACTCTTTGCTGTTTCCGCCGTTGTGGGCGTAGATGGCGTTGCCGCCGAACTTGAACTGCTGCTTGCCTTTCGAGAGAGAGAGCGTCTCGGCGATCTCATATTGGCGGTTCATCAGGAGCGCGGACTGCGATGTTCCCGAGGTGAAGGTTCCCCCGGAGGAGATGGGAACGACGTATTGGGTGCCGTAGATGACGGGATCGAACTCGGTAATGGGAGAGGCGAGCTGGAACTGGAGTCTGAGACTGTTGACCATCGTCGGGCTTAGGACGGCGGTATCGCCCGCTTCGACGGTATAGGTCTTGCGGCGGAAGGTGCGGGCGACGGTGGGAAGGCTGCTGCCGCCGACGATGCCGTTGGGATTGGTGTCGTAGAATCCGTCGGCGCCGCCACGGAGAAAGACGTTGTTGTTTGTGGAGAGCTGATGATCGAGCCGGAGAATAGCGAGCCAATCGCGATAGTGGCCGATGAAGTTCCCGGGATCGAGTGGCGAAGTGACCGGTGAGGCGCGGTCCTCGCGACTGTACTCTGCTCCGGCAAAGAAGTGGGTTAGTTTCTTTGCTCCGATTGGCCCGGAGATGGAGGCGGCGCTTTGGCCTAGCGTGTCGTTGGTGACGTCGTTGCCGCTGGTGGCGTTGCTGGAGTTGAAACCGGAGAGAGCGGCTTCGGTGGCGGAGGGGCGCCAGAGCTCGAAGACTTGACCGTGGTAGAAGTTGCCGCCGCTCTTGGTGACGATGCTGACGACGCTGCCGGTGCTACCGCCGTACTCGGCTGAGAAGCTGTTGGTCAAGACGGAAATTTGATCGACCGCAGCGGCGGGGATGTTGGTGAAGATGGTCTGGCGTCCCCAGCTGTCGATTGCGTTGGCGCCGTCGACTTCAAACCAGGTCTGCCGCCGGCCAGAGCCGTTGGTGGTGAAGAGGTCCTGGTTCATGAAGATGTCGCCCTGATTGATGGCGGGGCGGTTGGCGGCGCTTAGAAGAGGAAGGTACGTGATCTTTGTACCGTAGAGAGGGGTTTCCTGAATCTTTGCGGAGTTCAAAAAGATGCCGAGTTGCGGCTCATCCGTTCTGGCCTCGCCGACGGTTCCGGTTACGGTGAGTTCGGTGCTGCCGCCGGAGACGTTTAGTTGCAGTTCGATGCTCGCGGTGCTGTCGCCGGATAGCGCGATACCGTCTGCCTGGGCTGGCGTAAAGTTTGCCTTGGCAGCGGTGGCTTTGTAGGTTCCTGCGACGGGAAGGCCGCCGAGGTAGAAGTCGCCGGAGGCATCGGTCTTGGTGAGGTGCTGGAGGCCTGTCAGTGTGTTGACGAGTGTGATCTCTGCGTCCGCAATGCCGGCGTGGGTCTGGTCGACGACGCGGCCGCGCAGGGTTGCGGTGTCTGGAGTTTGGGCGATGAGGCCGAGCGAGCCGCAGAGGAACAGAACGACGGACAAAACAGAAAGCCTAAACATGGATCTCCCCAATGGTTTCTGGCGGTAAGGTTTGGGCGCCGCCGCCGACGGGGCGACACATTCAAGTCGTTGAGTGAGATATGGATAGGTATATGGATACGATATTTTGCGAAGTACTACCAGCGGTAGTAGATGGGGTCAAGTGCTGTCGTCAAGAAGGTGGGGGTGGGGGCTGCTCAGTGAAGGAACGCCTCGAGCAGATGATAGACGCCTTCGACGAAGTGAGGATGCGGCAAGAGGAGCGCACAACTGAGGAGGAGCAGACAAGGGCCACTCCAAAGGAGCAATTGGAGTCGTGGGGACGGTTGTGTTGGGGTTTTCAGCCGGAGAAGGCGCTCTACTCTAAGGGTCAAGCTCGCTGAAGCGGTGAAGAGTCCGCTCACCAGTGGAGGCGGAGACTGGCGGCGCTCGAATTTCGCCAGTTTGATGAGAGCTTCGGCTAGCGCGATGGAGCGGTCGGGCTGACCTCGCGTTGCGAAATCATCGGCCGATAGCTCGGAGTAACGGTTCCAATGATCCTCCATCCTCCGGAAGCTTCGCACGAACGGAAACAGGTCAGGCGCGAGAAGAATGAAGAGCCGTTTCAGGTTGTCGTTGGAATATCGGTGCGCCGATTCGTGGTCAAGGGTGGCTTGAAACTGCTCTAGAGTGAGTTCCTGGAGAACCCGAGGAGAGACCACCACTTTGGGCTCAAGGAGGCCAACGAGCGCGATCGATGGAACTGCTTTGTCGTCTCGGGTCAAGTACCAGTAGTCCGGGTCTTTGGCCGCGCGGACACTCCTGCTTAGGGCAGACGACTTAGCGACCGCACTCGCCGCTCTGACCAAAGCAAGGAGACAGATAAGGAGACCGATGCCCGCGAGAACGAGGCTTGGCCATCCGACCTCTTCTGTCGCAAGATTTCCCTCATAGCGGAGGTAACTCGGGAGGCACAGGCACAGGACGGCGAGAGTCGAAAGACAGGCGGGGCCGAGCCTTAGAGAGATCGATATTCGGGAGGCCCATTGAGGGGGCATCGAGGCGAAGGTTCGGGAAAACCGAGGAAAAAGATTGAGGCTCAGGAGACCGAGCGCGAAGTGAATCAGGAAGAAGGACGCACAACATAGAATCAGGAGGCGGACGGAGTATGTCGCGATCATAGTTTTCCCTCTCGCTCAAATTGTCGTCTTCGTGCTGCGATCGTCTTTTCCAGCTCCTGGAGGAGGGCCTCGTCATAGGTCCCGACTGCGTCCAGAAGGTACGAGACAAGCGGAATTGGGGGCGTGTTAGACAGTCGATCGGAGCTGGAAAACGCTTTGCCGGGATCGACCGACACTGCGGAACGCGGAGCATAGCGGAAGCAGCGCCCGTCCTTCTGACGCACGAGCAAATCCTTTTTGAATAGCCGGTCCAAGGTGGTCATGACGGTGGTGTAGGCGAGAGGTCTGCTCAGGCTACTGCATATGTCGCGTACGGTTCCACCTCCGGTCTGGGAGACGAGAGTCATGACCTCGCGTTCCAGTGAACCAAGGAGGAGCAATTTGAACGGGTTTCGGGACCGGCGAGGCTCTGTCATGACGAGATTGGATGCGTCGCTGAGTCAATTATGCGCCTGCGTCGAATCCGGATGGAGGCCAGCGACGCAAGCAGGATTAGCAGAAAACAGATTTCGACGAAGACCTTTTCTCCGTCGAGCACGTCGGCGCGACCTGTTTTTAGTTCGGAGTCTGTAAAGACTCCGTGGATGAAGAGCAGGACGGCCGACGGATAGACGAGAAAATGGATTCGCTTCCACCACTTGCGCCCGATGCTCAACCGATAGAGCGAGGTGACGACGACGATGATCAGTAGATAGAGAGCGATCGCGCCAAGGGTGTTCTGCAGGGGCTGAAGCGGAGAACGAATGGGGACGAGGATATCGACGACGCGAAAGGGCACACGGCGCACGAAGAGGAGGATGATTGGATGAATCAGAGTTAGCGTGATGGTTGCGTAAGCGGTGATTCGATGGGCGTAGAAGAGATTGAAGTGACGGTGCGGCCAATATTTGACCGGACTGTAGCGAACCGCCATCGACAGCCCGATGAGCAGGTTCACCGTTGCCAGGGCAACAGCAGCCAAGCCTGCGTAAGCGCTGAGGTCAACTAAATCCATTGCTCCATCATTCGATGGGACCAGATACCGTGTTCACATTGTTTGCAAGATCTGGCCCGGTTTTCGCTGTCCCCATTCGCTCTATTCGGAGGATTTCATGGGAATGGCGGGTATGTTTTGATCGCGCACAACCTTGTTGAACTCTGTGATGTCATGCGTTTCGACTTGTTTTAGTTGATCGAGCTGGACCTGGAGCTGCGCGGAGAGTTCTTTGAAGACTTCGTAGCTTTGCGAGGTTGGCGACACGTCGGTTTCTGTGACTGTCGATAGAAGTGCGGCGAGCTTATTGTTCAGTTTGATGGGGAAATTGAGAGCGTCTTCACTTGCCCGAAGTTTTGTTTGGTAGATTGCGTTTTCGATTGTGTCCAGCTTGGCCAGGATTGCTTTCGCCGAGGAGGAGACCTTCGCATCGCTGCTCTTGCCGTACTCTTCGAGTTGGTGTCGTGCCGCGCGGATATCAATCACCGCCTGATTTGCCGCGGTGACACGATCACGAATCTGGAGCGCGAGTTCGAGCTGTTTGTTGAAGTCCTCTGGCGTCGTCGGCGTTCTGGGGTCTTTCTTGACGACGAACTTCTGTGTTTCGGTGTGGCCGTCGACGGTCAATTGAACAGTGTAGGTTCCGGGGACGATTTGGGGGCCGCGGACACCTCCGGCCCAGAAGATCATGCCCGGGAAACGCGTGGCATCGGCGTAGCGCAGATCCCATACGAAACGATTGAGTCCTGGTTTTGTTGAGGGTTTCGGAGTGGTGGGCCTCTCATCCTCTTCCAGGCCTGCGGCCTCTTTTGGTTCGGGCTTCGAAGAGATCTCCCGGATCAGCTTGCCGGAGGAGTCTGTGAACTTGAGGACGATATCGGAGGTTGGTTTGGCTTTTAGGTAGTAGTAGACGGTCACGCCGTTGGGAGGGTTCTTTCCGGCATTTGGCGAAGGTCTCTCGAAGCCGCCACCTCCGCCTGCGTAACGGTATGTTGCTTTGGGTGGGAAGAGATGCGTTGCTTCGGGAAGTTTTCCCAGCGCCAGTTCGCGGATGAGAGCGAGGTCGTCGAGAACATAGAAGCCGCGACCCTGAGTAGCCACGATCAAATCGTCTTCGCGCTTCTGGATGGTGAGATCGGTCATCGGGACATTGGGAAGGTTGAGTTGGAAGGGGATCCAGTTGTCGCCGTCGTTGTAGGAGACATAGAGGTGCGCTTCGGTTCCAGCGAAGAGAAGACCCTTTACTTTCGTGTCGGGGCGAATAGCTCTGGTGAAGTCGTCGGCGGGAATTCCGTTGGTGATCTTTGTCCAGGTCTTGCCAAAGTCGCTGGTCTTATAGAGGAAGGGGCGGAAGTCATCAGACAGATACATCGTTGCAGCGACGTAGGCTGTTCCCGCATCTAGCTGTGAGGCGGCGATACAGTTGACGCGGATGAAGTCGGGGAAGTCCTTGGGCGTGACGTTGGTCCACGTCTTGCCGGCGTCGCGGGTGAGGTGAATCAGCCCGTCATCGGAGCCGACCCAGATGAGGCCTTTCTCAATTGTCGACTCATCGATGGCGAAGATGGTGTCGTAGTATTCGACGGCCGTGTTGTCCTTGGTGATGGGACCACCGACAGGGCCTTGCTTCGACTTGTCGTCGCGTGTCAGGTCGGGGCTGATCGCCTTCCAGTGCTGGCCTTCGTCCTCGGTCGTCATAAGGACATTTGCACCGGCATAGAGGAGCTTCTGGTTCCAAGGGGAGAAGAGGAGAGGATAGCTCCACTGGAAGCGGTATTTCATGACTTCTACGCCCGAACCCATAGGGTTGTCCGGCCACACGGTGACGTTGCGAAGTGCGCCTGTCTTGTCATCGTAGCGGGTCAGTAGACCGTCGTATGATCCGGCGTAGACGTAGCGAGAGTCGGTAGGGTCGGGGGCGATCCAGCCGCTTTCGCCGCCGCCTACTTCGTGCCAATCGGACTCGGTGATGGAGCCGTTGTTGGAGCGACTGGAGATCTCGACGGTGGTGTTGTCCTGCTGGGCCCCGTAGATGTGATAGGGGAAGTCCTGGTCGGTGACGACGCGATAGAACTGGCCGGTGGGCTGGTTCATGATCGTGCTGAAGCTTTTGCCGCCGTCGAAGGTGATATTGGCACCACCGTCATTCGACTCGATCATGCGGTTGGGATCGTCGTTGGCGATCCAGAGGTCGTGATTGTCACCGTGTCCGGTGGGGATGGCTTTGAAGGTGTGGCCGCCGTCGATGGAACGATAGAAGCTGGTGTTAAGCGCATAGACCGTTTCGGCGTTTTTGGGATCTGCGAAGATGCGGGAGTAGTACCAGGCGCGCTGTTTGACTTCGCGCTGATCGTTGACCTTCGTCCAGGTTGCGCCGCCATCGTCGGAGTGAAAAATGCCGCCTTCGTCGGCTTCGACGATTACCCAGAGACTGCCGGCCTTGACGGGCGAGACGGCGATGCCGATTCTGCCGATGATTCCCTTGGGCAGGCCGGAGTTGCGGGTGATTTCTTTCCAGGTGTCGCCGCCGTCGGTTGATTTGTAGAGGCCGCTGTCGGGACCGCCGCTCTCGAAGGTCCAGGGCTTGCGAATAACTTGCCAGATGCTGGCGTAGATTACGCGGGAGTTTGTTGGGTCGATCGCAACATCGACGGCGCCGGCGAGGTTGCTCTTGTAAAGCACCTTCTGCCAGGTCTTGCCACCATCTCTTGTGCGAAACACGCCGCGCTCTTCATTGGGGCCTGCCATGTGTCCAAGAGCAGCAACGTAGGCGATATCGGGATTCTTCGGGTCGATACGCAGAGCGCCGATCTGCTGCGTGTCTGTGAGGCCGACGTGGATCCATGTGTGACCAGCATCGGTCGATTTGTAGATGCCGTCGCCGTGGGAGGCGTTTCCGCGGATGTCGCCCTCGCCCATACCGGCGTAGACGATGTTCGGATCGGAGTCGGCTACGGCGATTGCTCCTACGGAGCCGAGCTTCAGGTAATCATCCGCAATAGGAGTCCAATGATTGCCGCCGTCGACCGTCTTGAAGATGCCTCCACCTGTGGCTCCCATGTAGAACGTGAGGGGTTCGGATTGGACTCCTGTCACTGCGCCGGAGCGTCCACCGCGAAACGGCCCGATCTGCCGAAACTGAATTCCGTTGAATGGAGAATCTGGTTTCTTCTCCGGGTTCTCCTGCGCGCAGGCGGGGAGCGGCAGACTGGCTGCGACCAGGAATGCGGACAATGAAAGGATCGAAAGCTCGATAGTTCGCTTAACCAAATGCTTCTCTACGGATTGAACTGACATTTTTCCTCTGGACCAGAGATGTGTTGTTCCAAGTACAAACAGGTTCGGTCGGATGCCCCCCGTTCGGATAGCCGTCGGATATGTGGGTGGATCAGCACTTATAGTCGAGAACGAGGCATGGTGGTTCCAACGATTATCTGTATCTGAGTTCCACTGACGGCTATGTCGACTCTGACGAATGATCCTATGGATTAGTTTCGAACCTGCAAGGGTGACTTCCGGGCGACTTCCCTCCCCTGACCAGCCTATCTCTTCTGGCTGCTCTTGCTCCGGCTTCCAATATGCGCTTTCGCAAGGCATAATGGCTGCTTCTCAGTTGAAACCCAGAAACCTGATTGCGTGCAAATTGGAGACCCAGGCATGTTTGTTCCGACGACCTTTCACGCAGCGCTCTTGATGACCGTTTTGAGCACTATCTGTTGGGGATCTTTCGCTAACACATTTAAGGGGACGAAGAATTACCGATTTGAACTTTACTACTGGGACTATGGGCTTGGTATCTTCCTGATCTCACTCCTGCTTGCTTTCACGATGGGAAGTTATGCGGGTGGTCCGAATGCGTTTCTTGCAAATCTTCATGCCGCCGACACAATCAATCTGTTCTATGCGGCGCTGGGTGGCTACATCTTCAATATCGCGAATGTGCTCTTGATCGCGGGTATCGAGATTGTGGGTCTCGCAGTTGCGTTTCCGATCGCGATCGGCATTGCACTGGTGGAGGGCGTTGTTCTGAGCTATGCGCTGCAGCCGCGCGGTAACCCGGTGCTGCTTACGGCAGGAGTGCTGATGGCAGTGGTCGCCGTTGTGCTGGTAGGCAAAGCTTATGGAGCGTTGCAGGCCGGCGATAGTGTAGTTTCCCGGCGTGGCGTCGTGGTTTGCGTGATTTCGGGTCTGCTGATGGGGATCTTCGCGCCATTTGTGACGCGAGCAATGACTCGTGGCGCGACCCTGACGCCATACACTACGGCGGTTTTCCTTACGCTGGGTGCTTTTATCTGCTGCTTCTTCTTCAACACGATTCTTATGCGCAAACCGATTGTGGGAACGCCGGTGGCCGCGGGGGATTATTTTCGCGCTCCGGGGTCGTATCATGTGCTCGGCCTGCTGGGCGGAGCAATCTGGGGGCTTGGCACGGTGTTCAACTTTGTGGCTGCATCGCTTGTGGGAGTCGCCATCTCGTACGCGATCGGTCAGGCATCGCCGATGGTCGCGTGCCTGTGGGGCGTGTTTGTGTGGAAGGAGTTTCGTGGTGCGAATACACGAGCGAAGGGCTATCTTGCTGCGATGTTCGTCGCGTATCTGCTTGCGCTGGTGCTGATTGCACGCGCTTATGCAGCGTGACTTTGTCTTGGCGCAACGTGAAGGAGGGTGAGGAAGACGATGGGCAACGGGTATGTCGTGGTGATGGGCAGTTATGTGGCGGATGTCGCGTTCCGGACAAGAAAGTTGCCTGCCTGGGGCGAGACATATATGGGAAGCGAGTTCAAGCTTGGGCCCGGGGGAAAGGGATCGAACCAAGCGGTGGCGGCGGCTCGTGCAGGAGCCAAGGTGAGCTTCATCAGCAAACTTGGCCGCGACCCTTTTGGCGATATCGCCCGTAAGACGTACCGCGAAGAGGGGATTGATATGGCGCATCTGCTGGAGACGGATTCGGCTACGGGAGCGGCGGCAATCATCATCGATGAAGTGAAGGGGGAGAATGCGATTATCGTGGTGCCGGGCGCGTGTTTTGAGCTGACACCGGAGGAAGTGGAGCGGGCTCGCAAGCTGATTGCGGGGGCGCTTGTGTTTGTTACTCAACTGGAGCTCTCACTGCCCACGGTCGAGTACGGCCTGAACCTGGCGCATTCGGCGGGTGTGCCGACGATTCTGAATCCTGCGCCCGGTTGCAAATTGCCGGAGACGATTTTTCCATTCTGCGACTATATGACCCCGAATGAGTCCGAGGCGGAGGTTCTGACGGGAATTCGTGTGGCTTCGCTGGAGAGTGCAGAATTGGCGGCAGACGCGCTGCTGGCGCGTGGGGTGCGCAATGCTGTGATTACGCTGGGGGCGCAGGGAGTCCTGGTGAAAAACGCCAGTGTGCGGCAACATATTCCGGCGTTCTTCGCGGGAGAAGTGGTGGAGACTACGGGGGCAGGCGACGCGTTCAATGGGGGATTTGCTGTGGCCCTGGCAGAGAAGAAAGATGTTGCGGAGGCGGCACGGTTTGGATGTGCTGTGGCGGCGATTTCGGTCACGCGCCCGGGCACGGCACCATCCATGCCTTTTCGCAGAGAGATTGACGATTTGTTGAAGTGATTCTGGGACGGAGGGATTGTGGGTCTGCTGGCGATTTAGACGGATGCGGACATTAGGCGATGACCTGAATTGAATTAAGATCATTTAGCATGGCTGGATTCCAGGCGAGCGGTTTAGAGAAAGCTTTCTCGCACGAGTTTTTTGGCGGAGATGCATTATGGCGGTGAAACAGCAGGAACAACATTCAACCCTTGACCATTCTGTTGCGCTTCAACTCAATGGCCGGCTATTGGAGTCGAATCGCCGCATCCCGCTTAATCCCGAGTGGGTCGAGGAGATTCGCGTGAACACGAGCGCGGTGGAGCGTCGTGCGGGCACGATTGGCACGCGCCGAACGGTGAAGAAGGAGTGGCAGGCAGCGTGGCTGCTTCGCGCGATTGCGTGCATGGACCTTACGACGTTGAGTGGAGACGACAGCGCAGAGCGAGTGAAGAGGCTGTGTGCGAAGGCGAGACGTCCGCTGCAGCAACATCTGGTGGAGAAGCTGGGTATTGAGGAGCTTGGGCTGACGACTGGAGCGGTTTGCGTTTACCACGCCTTTGTCGAGACGGCCGTGAAGGCGCTGGAGGGGACGAAGATTCCTGTCGCTGCGGTGTCGACGGGATTTCCTGCGGGCCTTTCGCCGCTGGCTGAGCGGGTGCAGGAGATTCGCCGCTCCGTCGAAGCGGGAGCGCATGAGATTGACATCGTGATTACGCGGGCGCATGTGTTCAATGGCGAATGGCAGGCGCTTTATGACGAGGTGGCTGCGTTCAAAGACGCGTGCGGGCCTGCGCATATGAAAGCTATTCTCGGCACGGGCGATCTGTTGACGCTGCGCAATGTTGCGCGGGCCAGCGTTGTTGCGATGATGGCCGGGGCTGACTTCATTAAAACTTCGACCGGCAAAGAGGCTGTGAATGCGACGATTCCCATGTCACTGGTGATGGTGCGCGCTATTCGCGACTATGCCGAACGGACGGGAATGGCAGTGGGGTTCAAACCGGCGGGCGGAATCAAGACGGCGAAGCAGGCGCTGGAATGGATGTTTGTGATGAAGGATGAGCTGGGGCGGCCGTGGCTGGAGCCGAGCCTGTTCCGGTTTGGCGCGAGCAGCATGCTGGCCGATATCGAGCGACAACTGGAACACTATGTCACTGGCCGTTATTCCGCTGCGTACCGTCACCCGATCGCGTAAGGAGAATCTGTGAGCAACTTTATTGTCGAAGAGTTTTACAGCATGGAGTACGGGCCGGCGCCGGAGGACACGAAGGAGGTGGACCGCTGGCTCGATGCACATGGACGCAGCTTTGGTCACTACATCAACGGTGAATGGACGAAGCCTTCTTCTGGGGAATATTTCGCTACGAGTAATCCCGCGAGCGGCGACAAGATTGCCGATGTGGCTTATGGGGATGCCGCGGATGTGGATGCAGCGGTGAAGGCGGCGCGCAAGGCTCTGCCACTGTGGCAGGCGCTGAGCGGTCATGAACGTGCGCGCTATCTGTATGCTTTGGCGCGGCAGGTGCAGAAGCACTCGCGGCGGCTCGCGGTGCTGGAGACGATCGACAACGGAAAGCCAATTCGCGAGAGTCGCGATATCGACATTCCACTGGTTGCGCGGCACTTTTATCATCACGCGGGATGGGCGCAATTGCTGGAGAGCGAGTTTCCCGGCTATGCGGCTTGTGGTGTGGTGGGGCAGATTATTCCGTGGAACTTTCCGCTGCTGATGTTCGCGTGGAAGGTGGCTCCGGCGCTGGCTGCGGGGAATACGGTGGTTATCAAGCCCGCAGAATATACGCCGCTAACGGCGCTCGCGTTTGCTGAACTCGCGAGTGAGGTGGGTCTGCCGCCGGGCGTCCTGAACGTCATCAATGGAGATGGACGTACGGGTGCGCTGTTGGTAGAGCACGACCATATCGACAAAATTGCGTTTACGGGGTCGACGGAGGTTGGCCGCATTATTCGCAAGGCGACTGCTGGTTCTTCGAAGAAGCTCTCGCTCGAGCTCGGGGGCAAATCTCCGTTCATCGTGTTTGATGATGCGGATTTGGACTCAGCGGTTGAGGGACTGGTGGACGGGATCTGGTTCAACCAGGGGCAGGTGTGTTGCGCGGGCTCGCGGCTGTTGGTGCAGGAGCGCGTTGCTGAGGTGTTTTACGGCAAAGTGCGCGCGCGGATGGAGACTTTGCGGGTGGGTTCGCCGCTGGACAAGTCGATTGATATAGGAGCGATCGTCGCGCCGGTCCAGCTGGAACGCATTCGGTCGCTTGTCGATCAGGGTGTCGCCGATGGCGCGACATGCTGGCAGCCCGCATCCACTTTGCCGCAGCAAGGTCTGTACTTTCCGCCAACCCTACTGACGGGGGTACATCCAACGGCGACGGTGGCTCAGGAAGAGATCTTCGGACCGGTGCTGGCTTCGATGACCTTTCGCACTCCGAGCGAGGCGGTGGAACTTGCGAACAACACGACCTACGGGTTGGCAGCTTCGATCTGGAGCGAGAGCATCAACGTTGCGCTTGATGTCGCTTCGCAGATCAAGGCGGGAGTTGTTTGGGTGAACAGCACAAACTTGTTCGATGCATCGTGCGGGTTTGGAGGGTATCGGGAGAGCGGCTACGGACGCGAAGGTGGCCGCGAAGGGATGTATGAATATCTCGAACCTACATGGCTGCACGGGCGAGCGAAGACAAAACATGCTGCGAAGGCTGCCGCCAAGCTTGTTGAGACTGATGGTGACGTTTCCTCCTCAATTGATCGGACGGTGAAGCAATACATTGGGGGGAAACAGGCGAGGCCGGACTCCGGTTATAGCTTTCCTGTGTACTCGCGTGATGGCAAGGTGATCGGCGAGGCTCCGCTGGGAAATCGCAAGGACATTCGCAATGCCGTTGAGGCTGCTCATAAGGCGGAAAAGTGGGCTAGGACACCGGCACATACGCGGGCGCAGATTCTTTACTACATTGCGGAGAATCTGATTCAGCGCGACATGGAGGTTACGGCGCGGCTCGCCCATGTTGTGGGTGAAGATCAGGCTGCGGCTGAGGTGAAGTTGGGTATCGAGCGCATCTTTACTTACGCGGCCTGGGCCGATAAGTATGACGGGGCGGTCCACAATCCGCCGATGCGCAATGTGACGCTTGCGATGAACGAGGCAATCGGTGCGGTCGGCGTCATTTGCCCAACGGAGGCTCCGCTGCTGGGATTTCTGTCGCTGGTGATGCCGGCAATCGCTGCAGGAAATACTGTGGTGGCGGTTCCTTCGGAGAGCTATGCGACCATCGTTGCCGATCTTTATCAGGTCTTCGACACGAGTGATTTGCCTGGTGGAGTGGTCAACATCGTCGCAGGGCGGCCTACGGAACTGGCGAAGACGCTTGCCGAGCATGATGATATCGATGCGATCTGGTGCTTCCGCGATGCGGCGGACGCGACACTCGTGAAGGCGGCGTCTGTCGGCAACCTGAAACAGGTATGGACCAACGATAAGTACGATATTGATTGGTTCGATGTGAAGCAGGGTGAAGGGAGCTACTTCATGCGGCATGCAACGCAGATTAAGAACATCTGGGTTCCGTATGGGGAGTGAGTAGCTGGCGGCGATTGCGCGGTATCCATTATTTGCAAGCGAAATGGAAGAAGGCATGCACCCTTGGGTTGCGATCAGGGACGCGACGATCGGATTCGTTTTGTTGTTAGCGATGGCCCGCGGGTCCGCCAGCGCATTCGAGATCGAGCGAGGCTCCGTCGCCGGAGTGGCTGTCGCTGGCCAAGACGGAAATAGCTTCCGCCTGGAAAATCAGGCAATCGGCGTGAAGTGGTTTGTTGCAGACGGCAGGGTGAATCGCCTGATTGTTGCGGATCGCATGCATGGAACGGAGCTTTCCATTGGTCTGCCATTCGCGATTCTGCTGAAGGATGGAACCATCTACAACCCGGACAATCTAAGGCTTTCGGGCCAACCGTTGAGGCGTGAGTTGGTTCCGCGACCGGATGCTTCGCGCATGGCCAACAGGCTGCACGGGGAGGCGTTCGATCTTCCGTTGGAGAGCGGCGACCATTCGCTGAAGGTTATGTGGTCTCTTATTCTTCTCGACGGATCTTCTTACCTTAGACAGTCGTTCACGATCACTGCTACCGGTGCGGACGTTCCGATTAGCCGGGTGGAGCTGATCGATGTGCCGCTCGCTGGGGCTCATGTGAGCGGGTCGGTGAAGGGCTCGCCGATTGTGGCTGGAGATTTATTCCTCGGATTCGAGGATCCGCTGTCGCAGAGCAAGGTTACGGGGGATCGTGCTACCGCATGGGTGGATCGGGGCCTGCCGCTTCGGGCAGAGCGGTCGATTACGTATTCTTCGGTGATTGGAGTAACGCATACCGGACAGATGCGGCGTGACTTTCTTGCTTATCTGGAACGGGAACGGGCGCATCCCTACAGGACTTTTCTTCATTACAACTCCTGGTACGATCTTGGCTACTTCACGCCTTATGATCAGGCGGGGGCGCTGGATCGCGTGAACGAATTCGGACACGAGCTGACACAAAAGCGTGGGGTGAGACTGGACTCGTTTCTTTT
>Ga0210388_10002364_pt1 | contig 14676 bp, 9 predicted proteins | sample IncBWC19OmetaG_FD_155485 | JGI IMG/M metagenome (GOLD analysis project Ga0210388, IMG submission 155485) | Forest soil microbial communities from Barre Woods Harvard Forest LTER site, Petersham, Massachusetts, United States - Inc-BW-C-19-O ...
AAATCTTTATGCGTCGTCCCAGCCGGCGCAGTATGGCCTCAGCAAGTTCTTGCACATCCTCTGGTCTTTCGCGAAGCGAGGGTACGCGTAACTCGATAACATTCACGCGATAGAACAGATCTTCACGGAATTTTCCCTCGGCAACCAGCGTCGACAGGTTCTTGTGGGTGGCGGACAGGATGCGCACATCGACACCAACTTCGAGCTGCTCTCCCAGTGGGCGCACCGCCTTCTCCTGAATGACACGAAGTAGCTTGACCTGCATGTGGAGAGGTAAGTCGGCGATCTCGTCGAGAAACAACGTGCCGCCCTCGGCGGATTGAATGAGACCTCTCTTGTCGCTCACCGCTCCGGTGAAGCTGCCGCGTTTATGGCCAAATAGTTCGCTTTCCATGAGTTCCGTAGGAATTGCGCCGCAATTCACGGGTACAAAGGGAGCGTCGCGTCGCGGACCCGATTCATGGATGAGTTTCGCCACCAGTTCCTTGCCAGTGCCGGATTCGCCGAATATGTGTACCGGCGCCTGGCTGCGCGCGACGCGACCGATCATCTCGCGCATGTGTTGCATCGCTGCGGACGTTCCAAGCAAACGCGGCCCGAAGACGCTGGTGTCGCCGTTCTGGGTTTCCGATAGTTTAATGGCACTCGCGACCAGCTTGCGCAGTCCTGCGAGGTCCAGCGGCTTGGACACAAAATCAAACGCACCTAGTTTGAGAGCACGCACCGCGGTCTCCATATTGCCGTGCGCGGTAATCACGGCCACAGGCACACTCGGCGAGTACTGCTGAATCCATTTGACCAGATCCAAGCCGTCGCCATCGGGTAGCTGCATGTCGGTCAGGCACAAATCAACGTGCTCGGCTTTGAGCAGACGCTGTGCCTCAGCAACAGTACTCGCCGTCCGCGATTCAAGGTCCATGCGTCGCAATGTGATTGACAGCAACTCGCAAATATCGGGCTCGTCGTCGACTACTAAGACAGCGGGTTTCGGCATATCCCTATTGTAGCGTGACCCAACGCAAAGGCGGGCAACACCAATGCTGCGGCGATGTTTATGGCCCGGCTTTCGTCACCTTGGCAAAGTAGATTCCATCCCGGCGCCCGCACTCGAGCGGCAGGGGTCGCTCAGCCCAGGCGTCTTCCCGTCCGACAAAGACATCCCGAGTGTCGCGGACCGCGGAGGCGAACTTGACTTCCCCCTGGCCGACCCAAGCCGTCAAGTCAGTCGCCCCATAAAATCGTAGCCATACCTGATTGATGTGTTCAGTTTGAGGGCGTCGAGGTTGAAATAGAGCAGGGCAGGCATCTTCCAGGCGATTCAGCACGACGTCGACGGCTCGACGCGCCGCCAATTCCTTCGACTCGTCGTCGGCATCGGCCACGACATGGCAGCTTGCGAGATAACTCGTAAACTTAAGTTTTCCGCTGGGGGGGAATAGCGGTGCGAGAGAGCTTGCCAAGGGTCGCCATACTGTCGGCCGCAACCCCCGCACCGTGATGGTTTCGCAGTCGCTTATGTCCAACCGGAGGCCAAACGTACGGAGCGCATCGTCAACATCCGATTGACGAGGCAGGCGTAGCGCTGAGTCTTCGTATATTCGCTTCCCTGCAACCAGAACGCGCAGGTGCGCTGCGCTGCGCGCCACCATGGCACGAACTCGCGCTGCATTTGCGCCGTCCGGACCGAGCGCGTAGCCGCCGGCGAAATTAACCAGGCCAGATCCTTTTGGAAGAAATGGAGCGATGTAGGAATTGGACTGCATACCAATCGACAAATATAAGTTCGGCTGGCTTGCGAGCTTCTCTGGAATTTCCACCTCAAACCAGCGCCCGTCCCAGGGAGCCGGATTCCAGCGAAATTCAGTTCCCATAACAACCGCAATCCCTTGGGCGACGAGCAGCGCCACCAACATGGCATTGCGCAGCGTGCGATTCGCCAACAATCGAAACAGCAGCGCGACCGCGAGTACGGTGGCAACGCATGCCATGGAGATGAAGTAGCGACTATTTCCAGAATAAATCAGCCATACGATCCAAGCGAAGGTAAATCCACATCCCAGCGCCGAGAGTGCGCGAGTGGCCGACTCAGGCGCCCGGGTTGCGGAGGCAATCGAGGCATGCCTGCGCGACCGCCATATCCACGCAATAACGGATATGAAGAAAACCAGCAGCAGCACTGTGTAACGAACGTCCGGGGCTGTAAGTTCCTCGGCAATCATGTTGTCGTTGCCCATCATCGCGAACGGGCGCATGAGCGCTTCGGCTAGCGAATTGGCAACAAAACGGTATGGCTTTGCTGTCGAGGTTGTAATTTCAGGTGATTTGAAGACATTGTTCAACAACGGAAACATCGGGTTTCCAAACATTTGTGCCAGGCGCAAGGACCACGGTGCGGCGGCAAGCACAAAACTGGTTCCGAGCGCTGCACCAAAATAGAAGAGACTGCGAATACGTCCCACGAGCGCAAGAGGCAGAAAGCCCACGAGGAAAAATGCGGCAACTGCGTATAGCCCGTTGGTTGGCTTGAGTGCCGTCGCGACCCCAAGCAGGATTGCCGCAAAAATCACCAACCTCATGCGTGGGCGTAGAATCACCTCAACCAACAGCAGCCATCCGCCAAGTACCAACGCAGCCGTCGTAATGTCCGAGAAACTCGAGCCGATTTCCTGCAGCAGAACGGGATTCATGAACGCAAGAATGGTGACGCACAAGCCGAATAGAAAGCGCTCCCTGCGATCTTCCGACGGCGAGACTTTGCACGCGAGTTCATAAGTAAGCCAGAGCACCACGCTGTGAATCATCGCCAGCACGGTACCCACCGCGAGTCCAGGCAGGCCCAGTTTCACCAGGGCATAAAACGGCGCGTAGACGTATGGGTTGAGGTACGAATTGGGGCCAGCCGCAAAATAGTCCTGTTCAAAACGATCGTTGAACGCACTGAATCCCGCATAAAAGTGATAGTGCAGCAGGTCCCACGCCATTTCTTTGCCGAAGATGTAGTTCAAGGCAACCGCCACCACGGTGCACGCGGCGAAGACGTACCATCGATAAGGCGCTGGCTCCCTGTCTATCGCGGAGAAATGGTGAGCGGATGGAACAGCGCTTTGGGCGGTATCAGAAGACATCACGATCGCGCTGAGGCATGGAGAATTTCGGAGGCGGCGGTAGTCTCCTCGTGATAAGACTCTTCAGCGTTGATACTCCAGATTTGCTCCTTCGGTGCCCTTCTTGTGATCGCGTCCACCGCAGCGTTGGCAGTGAGCATGGAGTGATCCTGGTTATTGTATCGATGCATGCCATTTCTACCGATCGGGTACAGGTTGGAGAATCGATCCAGATAGTTACGCAAGTATCCAAATTGGTTGTATGCGCCAAAGTAGGCAGGATATGCCCTGGGAACCCGTACGAGAGTGCCGTCTATCACATCTTTGCGTTCGATGAGACCAATTTTCTCGAGTTCACCCGCGGCGAAGTGCAGAAAGTGCTCATCCTGCATGGCCCACAAATCGTCGCCTTGATCACAGAAATACTCCAAGCCGAGCCAGACGGTTTTGGGATCAGCAACCAGTGCGGGACTCCAGTTATTGAAGATCTGCAATCGTCCGATGCGTACCTCCGGTTCCTGTATGTAGATCCAATTGTCCGATGGGGCCGCCCGGCCCCGCATACTTCGCAGAAGCAGTCCAGCGGTCATGAAACTTCGGTATGGAAGATTGTCCGCAATCTGCGCGATGCGTGGATCTTCAGGCTCCAACATGGCAATCAAATCTTTGATGGCAATCGTCGAGAGGAAGTGGTCGCAAGGCACGCGCCGCACCGCGCCCGCGGTCTCATCCAAGACCTCGACTCCGGCGATGTTGTTCGCCACACGATCAAGGCCGACCACGCGTTGTCGCGGGTGAATCACTCCCCCAAGCGCGGTCACACGTCGCGAAACCTCCTCCCACATCTGGCCGGGTCCGAATTTGGGATACAGAAATCGCTCTATCAGACTGGTTTCCGTCGCCTTCTGAGCGGCGTCGGACGAGTTGCGAAACGGACTGCTCAGAGCGTGCGCAATGACCTTCGAGACTGACAATCCCTTTATGCGCTGCGCACCCCATTCTGCGGAAATCTGCTCGCACGGGACACCCCAAACTTTCTCGGTGTAATCCTTGAAGAAGGTGCGGTACAGTCGGTTACCGAAGCGGTTGATGAGAAAATCTTCCAAGCTGATCTCGGGTGCTCGGGATTTGAGTTGCGCGCGACCGTAGCTCAATCCCATCTTGAGAGCCTCAGCGAGCCCCAAATTTTTGACCGTACTCGCATTCAGGGTCAGTGGATAGTCGAAGAAACGGCGCCGATAGAAAATCCGCGAAACACGTTGGCGCACGAGCATAACGGCGTCGGAAGACTCGGTCGCAAACCGCTGGGGCGTCAAATTTCGGGCTTGGCCTTGGTAGTTGATTCGTAGCGCGCGCGATGGTTCTGTTTGACCTTCGGCTACCGGCAGGATTTCCTGCCACCACCGCATGACCCAATCCGACTTGGAAAAAAACCGGTGACCACCGAGATCCATTCGATTGCCGCGGTAATTGATCGTCTTGGAAATGCCGCCCACCTGGGCCTCGGCCTCGATGATGATGGGCGTGATATCGGTCCGCCTCAACAGCTCGAGTGCGGCCGTCAGTCCGGCAGGGCCTGCTCCAGCTATGACGGCAATTTTTTTCGATTTATCGCTGTGAGACATGGAAGCTGGTGATCAGGCCATGCGGCGTTGAGCGAGGAAGAACCAGCGGTGCGACGGTTCTCATATTGCCGGCAGCGCCAATCTCACTTTTCGGCAGTCATAGAGGTTCCAATCCTTCCAAGCTCCGGCGCGCTCGTGACGTAAGTAATCGAATCCCAAATTTTCGGGCGAAATGACAAACCCAAGCTTCGGATCCGTGCAGACTGCAATTAAATTCTTGAGAGTAAGCGGACGTGTAGTGGCTTCTTTCTTTCGCCCACCACCGGACCTGGTCAAACCGGTCAGTATCTTCCAGTCCGGATCCATCAGCGGAAGCAACACCTCCGAACGGCGCCGAACCTCGAGCGCGGTTGCGCGTGAAAAGACCACGCCGCTCGATTGATCCAGCGCCAGGTAGTTCGGCCGAGCCAGCGTGAACCAAACGAACGTGCCCACATCACGTGGCGGCGCGATGAGAACCGTGTCGGTCGGCGGGATGACGTTGTCCCAATCGGCGAATTCTTGGATTTCTGCGGCAGCGCCCAGCGTGCGGGCCTGCCTGAATGCCGCTGGAAAAATCAGCAGCGAGAATGCGGCGAGTGTAACTGAGATGACCATGGGTACCCATGTCGTCCGTGCGATTCTGACTCCCCACCAGACTAGCGCACCCAGCAGCGTGGCCAGGATTTTTAGTGCGAAAATGTCCGGTACTTGCACGAGGCCGGAAGCCGCACGTCCCAATGGCCAGGTCGGTGGCGAGATGATGGTCCAGCATTTCGCCAAAGTCCACATCACCATCGCGGCGCCAAGCGCAACGAATGTCCATCGACAATAAGATGCCAGCCGAGGGCTCACATGTGCTCGAACCAACCAAAAAATCAAAGCGATTGATACACAAGCCGTTCCCTGGACACCGGGCAATGTCCAACCCAACACCATTAACAATGCGCAAAGTGGACCGCACTTTTCATCCCGCCACACTTGGAAGAGCGTGAAGGGAGCCAATGCAGCGCTGACGAAGACGCCAATCCATACCCATCGCCAGGCCTGACCTTGAACGAGCAACCCGACCGGGCCGATCAGACCGCCGATGATGGCGACGGCCATACCGGCGCCGCCCACGAGGGCACCAATCTTGCAAAGTTTGCGTATTCTCGCGTCGGTAGCAGCGAGCGCGGTGAATGCCAAATAAATGAACGGGCGGCCGTTGACTGCCCAATCGCGAATCGACCAAAGCTGCAGAAACAGAAATTGCGAGCGCTCTTGTACAACGTCCGTCCACGAAGCATCCATGACGGTGAGAACAGGCGAAAACGCTGGCGCGCGGACGGCGAAGATCACAATAATGAGCGTAGCTAACACACCGCCGATGGCGCCTGCGACGCTTATTTGAAGCGGCAGCCAAAGACAAACTATCATGAGCAGGCCGGGAAGCGCCATTAGCGGATGAAGGAATAAGGCCGCCAAAGCCATCAACAATCCAAGTCGTTTCATACCTTGGGCGTGACAGAAAAGCGCCGATACGATCAATGCTTCGGCCGGCAACCGTGCAGTCAAAAATGGATCCAATATTTGGAACACACCGGATCCGCCATAGTCTCCGGCGACGATCAATAGAAATGCCACCGCCATCCACGCAGAGTCATGGCCGGCGACTGCGCGAGCAAAACCATACGTGGCGGCTAAGAACCAAAGGGTGAAAATCAGTGTGAGCAGTCGTGCGGCATTCTCTAACCCCAGCAAACCGATGAACCACCCGTACAGAGGAGAAAAAAACGTGAATTGATCCTGTGAGGTGTTTTGGAGATAGAGATCGGCCGCGAGCTGTGGATTGAGTCTCGCATAGGCTTGAAATGCATAGATCTGCCCATCCTCCGTGATGCCGTGATAGCCGTGCATCAGCAGCCAAAGCGTCACAGGCAAGAGGGCAAGAGCGAAAGTGGCGAATTTCGATTGAAATCCGAGGTTCGGCGAGTGCATTACCGCGAGTCTTATGTAGATCCCGCATTATGCACGAGGCGGGATTCGGAAGTCGTGCACCGGCAATCCATGGACCTCTGCTTTATAACGCGGCAGCGAGGTTGACTCTGCTCAGGAGTCCGGTGGTGGCACGGCCAAATAGGCGAGACGGCGCATTTCTAAGCGCCCTCTTGTCACAGTGTCAAGAATCATTCCTGCGATGAAGCTCAGGGCGGACAACAGAACGAGGCCCGTCGCTAGAATGGCGGTTGGCTGGCGCAGTACGAGGCCTGTCTTGATGAACGTTACTACCAGAGGGGTGCCGAGTGCCAGCGCGACCGTTAGGAGAGCGCCGGCTATGGCGGAAAAAAATCGAAACGGGCGTTCGTTTTTATATAGAAACACGATCAAGCGAAATATTTTAAAGCCGTCTACATAAGTGCGAAGCTTGCTGGTGGATCCTATGACTCGAACCCGATAGGGCGTCGCAATCTCGGCGACCGGCAGCTGCAGTTCCAATGCGTGAATGGTTAGTTCGGTCTCGATCTCAAAACCGCGCGACATGGCGGGGAACGACTTCACGAAGCGGCGGGAAAACACTCGGTACCCTGAAAGCATGTCAGTGAATCGCTCGCCAAAAAGATTCGCGACAGCGGACGTCAGTAAGCGATTGCCGAATTGATGACCCGGCCGATAGGCAGCTACGTGCGAAGCGACCCGGGTACCAACAACCATATCGAGGCGCTCTTCGAGGAGCCGATTTACCATGTGCGCAGCACAGCTAGGGTCGTATGTTCCGTCGCCGTCCGCCATTACATACGCGTCTGCGTCCACGTCGGCAAACATGCGTCTGACTACGTTGCCCTTACCTTGCAGCGTTTCTCGCCGTATAAAAGCACCGGCAGCACGGGCAACTCCGACCGTCTCATCGGTCGAATTATTGTCGAACACATATATCCTGGCGCTCGGCAACGCGGATTTGAAACTGTGAACTACTTCCGCAATCGAGCGCCCCTCATTGAAGCACGGTATTATCACCGCGATTTTGTGCCGCTGTTCCACCAATGAATCGGCATTGCCGGGGTCAGTTAGCTCGGCCACCTGGATATCACTAGGTCCTTTCGGGGCGACGCTCATATATCAGTCTTCATTTTTGAGCCTCGAGTTTCAATTGCGGCCAAAGCCATTTTACATCTTCGGCGTGGACAGCGTGCGGGACCACACTGTACCGTGCCGGTCCGCATACACCATGCGAAGCTCTGGGTAGTACTGCGCCATCATGCGCTCGTCTGCCGCCGCGCCATGGCTGTACATCCGGATCTCTTCTCCGCGCAGCCAGGGATCATTCTGCACGAGGTCTGCCCCATAAAAGGAGTGCGTGTCGTCCAGAATGACGACACGCTGTTCGGTGCCAGTGTATTGAGGAACCTGGCTTAGGTCGCGGGCCATGAAGTCCTGCAGCTGCCATACACGAAAACCTACTCCGAAGAGCAGGCTCAGGAGTATGCATGTTGCAACGAAGTTTTTGGTCTCGCCGTCCTCGAATAGCGGTACCTGAGAAATAGCTTCCCTGCGGATTCCCGCCGGACCGAACAGGGCGGCCGTCGCCAGCATCGGCAATGCCATCCAGGCAGCCTGAAAGTACCGGTAACCCCAGCCGTGCCCTTGGTCCACCGGCACAAGGAAATATCCAAAGAGCGTCAAGAGTGCCGAAGCGCTGAATAGTCGACAAAACGTTTCCTTGCGCCACCGTACGGCGCCGGCGATGGCGAGTATGAGCAGTCCCGGTACGGCCCACACCCATGTCTTGGCGATTCCAATAAGGCGCGCAAGTACGACCGTGGCATTGGGGAGCGAGAAAATCTCAATCATGTGTTCCAGGCGGTGCGAGGGCGCAGCCGGCGCGCTGACTGACATCAGCCCCTCGTTGAGCAGGTGCCCGGAGAACAGAAACCAGCCCACTCCTAGCAGTGCAACCAGAGGTAGATAGCCCGCGATGAGCCCGGCGAGCAGACGTAAGCCGCCCCGGCGAGTGGCGACCCAGACCAGCCAGGGCGCTGCGAAGAGCATGTGCGGCACCGGGTTATGGAGTGCGAGCGCGAGTGAACCTACGACACCGGCTGCGACGGCACGCTGCGCAGTCGGATGGACCAAAAGGAGAGCGAACAGCGAGTTGGCCAGCAGATGAGCCGGCATAGAGTAATAGGAGATGCCATTGGCGAAGATGACGGGCGAGGCGATCGTCAGCAGCAGCGCAAAACCCGCTGCCTCGCGATCTTCGAACAGCTCGAGCGCAAGTCGATGAATGACGAGCAGGGTCGCCGCGGAAATGACGGGATTGCAGAGCCAAGGCACGCCTGCCCACATAAAGGGCGTGAGCAGCAGCGCGAATCCCGGCCAGTAAGCCTCGGCCACGCTGCCAGTAGACCGTGACACATTCAGAAAGTAGTCCTGGAATCCTGGTGGAATAAGCCAATCCAGTTGCTCGACCGGAAATCTGCCGGTCAGCCGGCCCGCCGCGAATACACGGCTCTGGAAGTACGCCGCGTACTCATCCATCGAGAGCGGATGATTGCGGTAGATGACCAAGGTGCCGAGCGCCAGCAGCAGCGCCGTGATGCCGGCGATCGCAAGGGGTTGATCGCCGGCCCATTGCGCTATCCGTCGCGCTGAAAGATGGCGAGATCCGAACAGCGCCGCCACGAGGATGAGTAGTGCGCACAACGCGCCGGGGTAGTCGTTGTAGGCGAACAGCACGTAGAAAATAGGCGCCAGGCCGTGCGGCCTGCCGTCGAGGCGCATCTGATGCGTCCACAGCAGAATCGCCGCAGCTACTACGGCGCCGATTAGGAACAAGGTGCGCGGACCACTGGGCCGCACTTTGGAGGTGTCAATCACGATCTCTCAATTATGTTCGATCTGTCGGCCAGGCGCGCGTGCCTCATTGCGCAGCCTCCCGCTGTGCAGCCTGAGACATGGGTCGTCTTCTCCTAGCAGAAGCCTGGGGGGTAGTCATGAAGGCGATATCGGAAGCCTTAAGACAATTCGAGGATTCGTCGAAGGCTCCGCTACCAGCCCAAGGAGTTGGCATAGACTAGGCGCGGCGAGTTGAGGCCGCGATCAGGAAACCAGCCGGTGAACATAGTTACAAAAATGCTGCGGGTGCTGTGGATAACCGAGTACCGGAGCGCATTCTTGCGCACACGCGTGGTTGCATCGACCGAACACGACCGGATCCTTGGAGGTCTGCAACTCAACACAGTTGTGGATATCGGTGCCAACCGCGGCCAGTTCGCACTTTGCATTCGCCGCCTGTATCCGCAAGCACACATATTTTCGTTTGAGCCGCTGCGCAAGCCGGCGGGCGCCTGGATGCGCAATTTTGCGGCTGACACACGAGCGCGCCTGTTCAACAAAGCCGTTGCGTTACAGTCCGGCTCCGCGACGATGCATGTGTCCCGATGGGACGTGTCTTCATCTCTATTGCCATTCGCTCAGGCGCAACACGACAATTTCCTGCTGACCGAGGAGGCATCCAAGGAAGTCGTGGAAACCACGACTCTGGAAGCATGCATAGAAGAGCATCTGATCCGGGACGCGGCTTTGCTGAAGCTGGATGTGCAGGGATTCGAGCTATCCGCGCTTCAGGGCTGCGGGCGCCTCCTTGAACGGTTCAGTTATGTCTACGTAGAAGCATCCTTCATTGAGCTGTACGTAGGTCAGGCGTTGGCGACGGAAGTGATCGAATTTCTGTTCACTCAAGGCTTCAACCTGGTGTGCGTCGCAAATCTGTCCTATGGCGCGTCTGCGCGACCTATTCAAGCCGATTTCCTGTTTTCCAAGAAAGCAACTAATTGAACCAATTGAACCCGTTCATTTCCATCATTACGGTGTCGCTCAATGCCGAAGCCACGATCGAGGACACCCTCGTGTCTGTCTCGCAGCAACAATGCAGTTTCGACATTGAACACATCTGTGTGGACGGTGGCTCGACTGATCGAACGCGGGACGTCATCGATGCATGGGCACTGCGGGCTGGCCACATCAGGCGCATCTACGAACTCGACAACGGCATCTTCGATGCGATGAACAAGGGGCTGCGGGCTGCAAAGGGAGAATACGTGATCTTCCTGAACGCCGACGATTTCCTGGTCGAGCCCGACACGCTGGCGAAAGCGATGGACACCGCGCGCCCGGGCGACGACGAGAATCCGGATTTGATCGCGGGAGACGTATCAATGGGCGTCGTCGGCGGCCGCGGACTGTGGCGGCACCGACGCGCCCCGCGACTGTTGGCACGCGTGCGTGGCACCGGTTTGTTTCCCATCCAGCAGGGTTTGTTCGCGAAGCGCCGAGTGCTGGAGCATGCCGGCGGTTTCGACGCCCATCTGAAGCTTGGCTCCGACGTGAACCTGTTCTACGACCTCGAGCGGAGAATTAACCCCACAACCCACCTGCTTCGGGTGGATGTCACCTTCATGCGTGCTGGCGGCGCGGCCAACGCCGGGCTGCGGGCGGTCTGGCTCGGAACGCGCGAGATTTACGCCCACCTGGTGCCGACGCACGGGGTCGCCCGTTCCGCGTTCATGGTGTTGGTCAAGTCCCTGCAGTCCCTAAGCGAGCTGCGCTATGGACGCTGTCCGCACGGCCGCTGGTTCGCCACAACTTGCAACGAGACGAGGGTCACACAATGAAGCTTTGGCTTAGATGGACGAGCCAACATATAGATCATTGAAGATTCGCAGAAGATCGAATTTGCTACACTCCTGGAAAGTCGAGCGATCGGAACTAGTGAAATGACTTCCAATTTCTTGAAAGCTCCATGTTAAATACCCTGCCTCCGTCGGAGGTTCTGGCTTGCGCAATCTGCGGCAATCGGCACGCTAATCGGACCCATGTCGCGCGCGAAATGATGTTCGGATTGCGCGACGAGTTTCGCTACCTTGAATGTGGAAATTGCCACTGCGTGCACCTCATCGACATTCCCCAAGACATGTCGAAGTACTACCCGCATAACTACTATTCCTTTGCTCCAACAGGCGGACTGGAGGCGGTGATCGAGCAGCGTTGGGGCGCTTACGCTCACGGAAAGGGGAGCCTAACGGGCTGGCTCGTTAATCTCTTGCTAGGGCCCCATGCGACCATGACGGCAATTCGACGCGCGCGCATCCCACTTGATGCTCGCGTGCTTGACGTCGGATGCGGCGCTGGCTGGTTGATTCGTGACATGAAGCGACTCGGTTACCGGAATGTGTGCGGAATTGATCCCTACATCGAGAGTGACGTGCGCGGTAGCGATGGTGTCGTGGTTCTGAAGCGGTCGCTCAAGGAGATGACTGGAGAGTTCGACGTGGTAATGTTGCATCATTCCTTCGAACACATCGCCGACCAAGCGGGCGCACTCAGAGAGATACGCCGCTTGCTTCGCCCCGCAGGTCGTGTCCTGATCCGCGTTCCAATCGCCGATTCATTTGCGTGGAAACATTACGGTGTGAACTGGATACATCTTGATGCGCCTCGACACTTGTTTTTACATTCTCCAATGAGTTTGCGTTTGTTGGCCGAGCAGTGTGGCCTGCATGTTGCTGATTTGACCTACGAAGGTAACGCAAATCAATTCATTGGCAGCGAACAGTATGGGAGAGACATCGCGCTCGTAGACCAACGTAAGGGCGGCATTCTGAGCCGCTTGAAAGAATTGTGGCTTGCGCGGCGGTACCGGACGCGTGCAGAAGAGTTGAATCGCAACGCTCAGGGGGATTGGGGTTGCTTTGAACTGCAGGCCTAGCAAATAACTCTCCTCAGTTATCGTTTCCGGGTGCCAATAATTTTCTGCTCGAATCGTGGGGCGGCCCGGGGCATGAGCTTGCTTAGGGATCCTCGCAATCGTGACGCACCAGTATTTATGAATGTGACGATGGCAAATCCGATGAACCAAAGGTCTTGCGCCGCTAGGGAGAGAGTTCAATCGCCCCCGGCTGCGCCGTTGGAAAGTTAGGAGCCTATTGGGTGAGCGTCAAAGCAAACGTCGTCGCAAATTACTTCAGTCAGGCATACATGGCCGTCATGGGCTTTGTGTTCGTCCCGGTATTCATTAAGTACCTTGGCATCGAGGCATTCGGACTAATCGCTATATTTACTATCTTGCAAAGCAGTCTGGCGTTGCTCGACATGGGCATGAAGCCGGCATTGGCACGCGAAATGGCGAAATACTCGGCTGGAGGGCGCGACGCGCAGTCCATTCGAGATTTACTTCGGAGCATCGAGCTCGCCGCTGCCGCAATGGCAATTGTCATTACGCTGGGCACGTTTTGGGCAGCAAATTGGGTAGCTTCCAAATGGCTCAACGTAGAGAGCCTCCCGCTAAGCGCAGTAAAAGATGCGCTGGTCGGAATGGGGCTGCTCTGCGCGTTGCGATTTGTTGAAAACATATATTCGGGCAGCATCTCAGGCTTGCAGCGTCAAGTCTTGCAAAGCGTGCTAAGCAGCGCCTTAGTCACTGCGCGCGCTCTCGGCGCCATCGTGGTGCTGGCTTGGATCTCACCCACCGTCGAGGGATTCTTCATCTGGCAAGTCCTGATCTCGATAATTACTATTCCGATATTGGCATCTGTCGTCTATAGAGGACTTCCGGCGTGTCCGCGGCCGGCCCGGTTCTCCTGGGATTCACTGACGAGTATTTGGCATTTTGCGGGCGGCGTTATGACGATCACGCTATTTTCGCTTCTTCTAACTCAATTCGACAAGATTCTGCTCTCACGGTTGTTGCCATTAAAAGTGTTTGCCATTTACGCCGTCGCCGGTGTGCTAAGCAGCGCTTTATACATGCTGTCGACTCCGATCGGTGCAGCCTTCTATCCGTCTTTTACGCAACTCGTAACGCTTCGTGACGTGGCGGCGCTGCGTCATGCATATCACCAGGCGGCGCAGTTGTGCGCGGTCGTGATGGGCAGTGCGGCCATCGTACTGATCATATTTGCCGATACGGTCTTGAGGGTATGGACTGGGGATCCCGCGCTGACCCAAGACGCCGCGCCCATATTAAGAATTTTGGCGTTCGGAACGTTGCTTAGCGGCTTTATAGGCATTCCCTATCAAATGCAATTGGCCTACGGCTGGACCAAACTGATTATCAAGATGAACTTCGTTGCGGTTGCGCTGTTGGTGCCCATGTTGTTCCTGGTTGTCCCGCGATATGGCGGAATCGGCGCGGCCTGGGTCTGGGTCGCGCTCAACGCGGGATACCTGATATTTGGAATTCATCTCATGCATGTGCGATTGCTACCATCGGAAAAATGGCGCTGGTACGGCCGCGACGTTATTGTGCCGGCATCGGCCGCGGCTGCCGCTGCTTTGGCTTGCCGCTATTGCATGCCGAACCGGGCGAGTACAATGACCGAAGTCCTTGTTTTGTTCTTTACGTCCATCTGTGTCGTCATCGCGGCCGCGCTGGTCAGTCCGATGATTCGCGCCCCACTCGGAGCGCATTTGCTTGCTGCCGTCAAGCACGTGCGGCTTAGAGACGCACGGTGAGCATGCGGTACTCGCTGCCGACGGTCACAGTCGGGATTCCAGTATTTAACGGAGCGCGCTTCATACGTCAGGCAATCGAATCAGTATTGGCGCAGACTTTTACCGATTACGAACTCTTGATCTCCGACAATGCTTCGGTGGACGGCACCGCTGCGATTTGCGGTGAGTATGCTGCATGTGACAGGCGCATCAAGTTTTTCCAACAAGAAAGGAACCTAGGCCCTTTCAAAAACTTGAAATTCGTGACCGATCGGGCAACGGGCGGCCTGCTCGTATGGCTAGCGCACGACGACGCCCTGGATAGGCTGTTCCTAGAAGAATGCGTTACGTACCTGAATCGGAATCCCCGAGCGGTAGTGGTTAGTGGCGATTTTCGAATCGTAGATGAGTCGGGCAATCAAGTTGATATGGAGATTCTTAAGACCATAAGAGAGAACATTCCTTGGGTGCAGCGATGCAGCCAATTCTTTCACTAT
>Ga0210388_10002365_pt1 | contig 14675 bp, 13 predicted proteins | sample IncBWC19OmetaG_FD_155485 | JGI IMG/M metagenome (GOLD analysis project Ga0210388, IMG submission 155485) | Forest soil microbial communities from Barre Woods Harvard Forest LTER site, Petersham, Massachusetts, United States - Inc-BW-C-19-O ...
CGAGGTCTCAAGCAGCAACTTCCCCCGATTCGATCGCAACTTGAACACCGGCATGGATAGCGCAACAAGTGGAGCCTTCGTGAAAGCGCGGAACACAGTTGTGCATGATGCGGCGCATCGCAGCGCTTTACTACTGCCGGTCGTGCCGCGCTAACCAAAAGGTTGATTACACTAAGACCAGAACTTCCCTGACGGAGAAATTCTCGATTTTCAAGGCCGTGATCTACGACGAGGAATGCTCTCCGGTCTCTTTCAGAGCCAAATATCCGCGACTTTGCCCGGAACGCAGGCAAGTTCCAACGATTCTCTAAAATCTATTGATTCTGTAGACTAACTGGCGGAGAGGGAGGGATTCGAACTTGAGCCGCTTTGCGGGCGTCAGCGAAGCGAGAGCGCGCAGGCGAAATCCTGAGCGTAGCCGAAGGACCAGTGACTATGGCGGTGCGCGCAGTCTTGAGCGAACCGCCCTCTCCGTTAAAATTCCCTGCTAACAGGGAATTTTACAGGGAAATCTCGAGATATTTGCTCTCGTTTACCAACGGCATCGCTCGTATGCTCCTCGATTCGCTGAATTTAACTCGCTGTAGCAGCCGCTTCCAAGCCAAAAAGAACAGGGAATTTTTTCGAGATAACAGGGAATCTAAATTCCCAGTTACGTTTTCGAGCAGCGAAAATTTGCAATTTCCCATGTGACCTTGTCGCCAAAAACGTCTCGAATTGCCAGTACATAAATGGAGAGTTTTTACGAGCTCACCTTGGGTTTTTGGGAATGACAAAACAATAGGCGGTGTACTCGAGTTCGCTCCAAGCTTGTTCAGCTACAGGGTGGCCGGGAAATAGTGGTCTGTTTAATGGCGTGAATTTGATCAGAATCCAGATGTCTTTTTTCCCCGCTGTGAGTTCGCGAGAAAGCAGAAACTCATCGTCTCGTAATCTGCGGTTTGAAGTCTCGACATCGTGTTCTGTTGGACCGAGTTCCTGCCTTGGGTTGGAATATACAACACTATTTGACCCGGCGAGATACCAGATTCCGGCTGACTTCCATTTCGCACCTGGCTTGTCCGAGATAAAGACCTCGGCGCGCTGGTCAGGGAACAAATAATCGAGTTTGCGCCTTAGAAGCACGCCCAGGTTATCGGCGCGGAGTTTGAGGTGAAACTGCGAGGTTCCCTTGGTGGTTCGGCCTCGGTCTTTTTCCTCGGGATAGACTTCCTTGCCGTTCAACGAATCGACGCCCCACTCGTAACGTGAAGAAAGGGTGTACGGTGCGGAAGCATCCGGAGAGTTGTAACCGTGAGAGCGCTCATCGGCTGCATCCCCAATCTTGAGTTGGTCTGTTTCCACAAGAGAGGGCGAGGGAAGGCCATACCAATAAGCCACCGTTTCGTAATGTTCCGTCGATTCGTTCGTGCCGCCGTGCTCCAAATGGATCACCGCATTCTTCCCGAACGGCATCAGGTCAGCGAGAAGGTAACGATATGCCGATTCGATGCCCTCATCCGGATTTGTAACAGCCGATGGACCGCTCGATGTGCAATCAACTCCGGAGACCAGCCCTGAACACCGCAAGGGCGGCCCAACAGGATGGCCGGCAAAGGGCAGACTCATGGTCAGGCCATGTCCCCAATAGTCCCCACCTCCTCCCCACTCTTCGGTGCCTGTACCCTGAGCTTGCGGTGTCAGACTGTCATCAAAAAAGAAGCGCGGATCACCTTCGAGGGTCGTCAAATTCGCATCGTGAGAAAAGATAAAAGAAGTCCCGACGAAACTTCCTGACCATTCCTTAGATCCTTCTTCGTCTCGCGTGTCGAGGAGGATCAGGTCATCTCCAGGAATCGGATTCGGGTGGTCCCGGTAGGTCGCATGGAAATAGGCGAGTTCATTCTTAGGCTCCCTCGAAGCCAAAGTACGGATCCACCATTCGACTCCTTGAAGCGCCTGACCAACTCCAACGAGTTCAATTTTCGCTGACTTGAAATACGGCATCGGAAAATAGCAAGATAAATCAACCCGGTCATGGATAAACCGGATGTCTACTGGAAATGCCTTCACAAGATATTCCCGGTTGTCGCGGTTATAGAGCGTGCCCGCGCCATAAAAGAGTGCGATTGGCGCATCAATTGATGGACGCGCTCTTCCGTCCCATGTGACCCGCAGATGAACATTTTCGAAGGCAGAGGCCTGTTCGCGGGCGATGGAGAATCGGAGCACGCGGATGGCCGCTCTCCCTTTCAAGTTCGCGACAACGATCGATCCACTTTTCGGAATATTTATCTTTCCCGTCGCTTGCATCGTCCCTTCAGTTGGCGCGATATCCGTTCCGGATCTCGAGATCAAATCGAGTACATCGCGGTCAGGTATCGTGCTTTCGTTCCAGGCATGAATCTGGTGAGAAAGCGGGACTCCAGGCACGAATTGGTCGTAAATGTAGTAACCGGTCCCGTAATGAGTTCGAGAATACGCCATTTGAAACCCGTGCTCGAATTCAATCGGGCTCCAGATGAGGTCGGCTCCTTTTGTGGTGGCCCAAGTCTCATTCAGAGGGCTAGGGAATGGCGCACTTGGAAGAAAAGTCGAGTTGGAATCCGGGTGGATCGGGTCCTGAGTGCTGCCTTCCCGGATGATGTGATCTATACCATCCACAACATAATGCCAAGGGCTTCCATGCCAGCGGTTGTACCGACTGAAAACGAGCACACCGGAACCTTCTACATCTAGGGTTACGTTGAAATCATCGGCAACTTGATAGAGAAAGTGGGATGCATCGCTGCCTTCGTTGCCTCCGCTACGGTCATATGTACTACGCATATAGGCCCGCATTCCAATCCTCTGTTGGGGCCAATGGTCCCAAGCCTGGTACGCATCCAACCCGATAGGGATCGGCTCAGGCGTCTGTTGTGCAAGACACGAAATAGCCGACCAAAATAACACCTGAACATAGAGCATAAGGCAATGCCGGTGCAACCGTCCGATTCTCATTGTCCCTCCTCTGCGAGAATACTCAGCCTTCGAGTAGCGAGCCACGCCAGGCGAATTCGACCAACAACAGCAAATACAATCCGATAAATTCGCTACGATTCACATGCATCCAATCTCTTCTGAACACCGGCACTTTTAATGCTTCCATCGGGCACGTCTTGAAAACCATAATCGCCGGCCTGAACTACCGTCTCCTCTTTGGAGCCGTTGTGCCAGTGTGCGCTGGATCCGAACTGCCGTCAGCCCGTTGACGTTTAGACAAAGAGCCTAGGTTGCAACCCGTAAGGAAAAACTCTGATGAACGACACAACATCTTCTCTTGACCGAAGCTTTTCATCTATACCGCAGCTTCAACCCTCCGAATACTACTGGGATCCAATCGCACCTTCTCTGATCTGGCATCCTCTCCTTGCGCCGTGACGTGGAGCAGATCTTCTGATCCCGCAGCAAAAAACTGCGCGCATCACCGACTTCCAGCCCGGAATATACTGGCAACTTTGGCTCAATGTCAATAGAAGTAACGTTTCGAATCTCGACAAAGAATGGAACAGTCTACTATGCGACGGAACGGCAGGAGCATTGATTGAGTGGTGGCCTTAAACTCCTGATGGGAGTCCCCATCAAGGATCAATACGCCGCATGTTATTATGTGGCAAAGCGTTTAATTTAAGGGAAAATTACGATATCTCTTTGATCACCTGCTGGATGGACGCAACATATTCCAAACGTAAGATCCGAGAGTCTCATCTATTTGAAAGCCTGGGAATGCCTTCACGCGGGTGATTTATTCCATTTCCGAATCGTTTCGAAATTACGTTGACATTGCGGCACACGCTTGATAGATTTGATCGGATAATCGTGACGCATTTCGCCGCGACAAAAACCAGGAGCCAATGCTCTGCAGGTGCTTTGGTTACAGAGATGGAGTACGTCGTTCCGGGACATCAACTCTCAGGGAACAAGTCCGGATCGCCGATGCATTCGCTGAATGCGGAGCGTATGCCGAGCTTCTAGACGAGTACGATACGAGCGGCGAAGGAGCGATCGCCGATGCCGTTCGACCTATGTTGAAGCAAGAAACTACGACTATCACTTGCAAAGGGCGCTTGAAGGAAGTCCAAAATGCCTAAGTTTGCTGCAAACCTCTCGATGATGTTCAACGAGTTACCATTCCTCTCCCGTTTCGCCGCCGCTGCGGAAGCGGGGTTCACGGGAGTCGAGTATCTGTTTCCGTATGAGTTTCCCGCCGAAGTCATCTCGGCGGAACTCAGGAAACATAATCTGGTGAATGTCCTGTTTAACCTTCCTGCGGGCAATTGGGCCCAAGGAGAACGTGGCACTACGTGTTTGCCAGGCCGCGAGGATGAATTCCGCGCAGGGCTTGCCACGGCGATTGAATATGCACAGCAGCTGAACACGAAGCAGGTCCACGCGATGGCCGGCATCGTGCCGTCGAATGTCAGTCCCGCGGTAATCAGTGCGACCTATATAGCTAATCTCAAGTACGCCGCGGCCGAGCTCGCCAAGCACGGCATTTGCCTCCTTATCGAAGCCATTAACACGCGCGATATGCCAGGCTTCCACCTCACCACTCAAGCCCAGGCTTTTGCCACTCTTCAGGAAGTCGGCGCGGAGAACTTGAAGATGCAGATAGATCTTTACCACATGCAGGTCATGGAGGGGGATCTGACTGTCAAGCTCAGCAAGTACGCGCCCTACTGCGGACACGTCCAGATCGCAGGAGTGCCGACGCGGAACGAACCGAACGGCGGTGAAGTACATTTTGCCTATCTCTACGACCACTTGGAACAGATCGGCTATCGCGGTTGGATCGGGTGCGAGTACCGGCCTGCGGGCGACACGGTAAAAGGGCTAGCTTGGTTCAACGAGATATCCGGCCGCCCGGCCGCACAGATTTAACAGCGCTTTGAGGAGAATCTCAGCATGTCTGACATCGGATTCATCGGTCTGGGAATCATGGGAAATCCAATGTGCCGGAATCTAATCACGGCCGGGCACAAACTTGTGGTTTATGGCCGCGAATCTGAGCCCGTCCAGCGCCTAGTCGAGCTAGGTGCTATGCGAGGCGGGTCCTTGCGCAGTGTCGCTGAAAAGTCGGACATTATCGTTACAATGCTCCCTGATGGGCCTGAAGTAGAACTTGTCATCCTCGGTCCCAATGGAATCCTCGAAGGATTGAAGTCCGGCTCGACAGTGATCGACATGAGTTCCGTCAACCCACTGGTCGCGCAAAAAATCGGCGCAGCCTGCGCAGTGAAGGGTATTCGGTTTTTGGACGCGCCGGTCAGCGGGGGCGAGCCAAAAGCGGTCGATGGGACGCTGGCCATTATGGTCGGCGGCGAAGCGGACGTGTTCCGTGAAATGGAGCCGATATTGCGAGTCATGGGCTCCAGCGTCACATTGACAGGGCCCATTGGGGCTGGCAACTTTACCAAGCTGGCCAATCAGATTATTGTCGCCTGCAACATCGCCGCCATGGGTGAAGCATTCGTGCTTGCTACGCGCGCCGGCCTGGATCCGGAAGTTGTATTTGACGCCGTCAAGGGCGGCTTGGCAGGCAGCACCGTTCTCCAGGCTAAGGCTCCCATGGTGATCGGTCGCAATTTCAAGCCTGGTTTCCGCATTCGTCTGCATCAAAAGGATCTGCGAAACGCGCTCCTTGCCGCCGAATCGTTGAAGGTGAGCCTGCCACTTACCAGCGCAGTGCAGCAGATGCTGATCGCGCTTATGAACAAAGGGAAAGGCGATTTGGACCATTCTGCAATTGTCCTCTTCATCGAGGAGATGGCGAATATCACAGTGCAACGGCCATAAGAGTGAGTGCGCCCACTTAAGCCCATATTTCCATTTTGAGTCGCAATTGCAAATGCTCGGATCGTCACAACGCCCCAATGTTCCTGAGAGTACAAGCGTGGTGAAGGCGTGCTGGAGATCGAACCCGATGGGTGAGAGACAAAATCGACTTTTTCAGCCTTCCTTCAATGTCTCTCTCCAGGTCGGATTCGAAGAATTCAGGCAGCCAAATTGAAGTGGGTGGCTAAACAATGACTAGTGCACAACTATCGACGAAACCAGTTCCCTTCCGGGTGGGTCTTTTGAGCTTCTCGGATGGACGGCAGCGCGTGCATGAGACCCTTGCGGATGCAGTGAGGCGTAATCAAAAGACCTTGGCAGATGCTATCGAACGAGACCCGCTGTTAGTGGCGATGCCAGCTAATGAAATCATCCACTCGATTGCCCAGGCGAAGACAGCTGCAACTGAGATGCGCGCAGTGGGGGTGGAAGCTGCGGTCTTCAACATCCCAGTCTTCGCTTTTCCGAACTATAGCCTGATGGCGGCCAGGCTCCTCGACTTGCCCGTCCTTCTGAATTCGCCCAAGGATCCGACTCTCCCCGGTTTGGGTGGCATTATGGCTGCGCATGGCGCCATGACCCAGATCGGGTTGCGAGCCATCAAAATGTGGGGCAACCCCTTGGAAGATCCCCAACTGCAAAGCACTCTCTCAGCACTTTGCCGTGCGTCAGGAGTCATCGAACGGTTGAAAGGAAGCGTTTTTGGATTGATAGGTGGCCGCAGTATCGGAATGAACACCGGAGCCGTGAACACGCAGGAGTGGATGCAGCGCTTCGGAATTGACGTTGAGCAAGTCGACCAGTTGCGAGTGGTTGATCTCGCGCGAACAATGGATGAGGCAGAAGTGGAGCGCGCTTATGCGTGGATGACCTCAAAGATGGGCCGAGTAGCCACTTCCGGGAAAGCGTCGACTGAGCATGTGAAGGAGCAGATTCGGCATTATCTCGCGATTCGCAAGGTCATTGCGGAATTTGGGCTGGATTTTACTTGTCTGAAGTGTCATTACGAGCTCAGTGAGTATCACGTAACAGGCTGCGTCAGCGCGATGTTCCTGAACGACCCTTACGATTGGAATGGCCCTAAAGAGCCCACTGTTATGGCGTGCGAGGCAGACGCCGACGGTGCGCTTACGATGCAGATTCTGAAACTCATTAGCGGATTCCCGACCCTCCTTTTCGATCTTCGAAGTTACGATGTCACTAACAAAGTTTACGTTTGTTGCAACTGTGGTGCTCAGCCATCGTGGTATGCAGCCCGGAGCAATAACCCAGACGAGAATCTTGCACTTGTGCACCTTGAGCCTGTCATTCCCAAGTATGGCGGAGGTGGTGCGCATTTCTCTTACGTTTGCAGGTCCGGTGAAATAACTCTGGCACGGCTCACTCGAGTCAAGGGTGAGTACCGGATGTTTATCGCGCTTGCAGAATTTGTGGATTTCCCCCGAGAAAAGATGGCCGAGACCTCTTCTGCTTGGCCACACGGATATGTTCGGATGAACGCGGAGCCGGAAGAACTTATTGACATGTACAACACCAACCACGCTCATGTGGTCCCAGGAGATCACCGGCGATCTCTCCAATATTATTGTGAATTCATGGGAATTCCCACGGATGTATTGGACTAACCAGACCTATGTAACTGCCGGACACCGAGTAACAATGCAAGCAGGCTTCACGTGAAGACAATTCCGAATCTCCGATGGTGGATAGCCGGGTTACTGGCTTCTGCAAGTGCGCTGGCCTATGTCGACCGGCAAACACTTCCCGTCGTAATCGGAGAAATCCAGAAAACAATTCCCATTACCGATTCGCAATATGCGCACCTTCAGTTCATATTTCTCCTCGCGTATGGCATTATGTACGCCGTTGGCGGCAAAGTCACGGATGTACTCGGTGCACGTTGGGGTTACGTTGTCTTTATTGTGTGGTGGTCAACGGCCAATCTGATTCAGGGGACAGTCTCAGGGATCTTTGGCTTGGGCATTGGTCTCCTTCTGCTCGGCGTGGGCGAGGGCGGCTGCTTTCCCGCTGCATCGAAGGCGATCTCCGAGTGGTTCCCGGCCGAAGAGCGATCCATGGCCTTTGGAATGTTCAATGCCGGGTCCGGTTTCGGCGCCACGATTGCCCCTCCCTTCATCGCCATGATCGTACTGGCGCTTAACTGGAGATGGGTATACTTCCTTACCGCTGCGATCGGCTTTGCCTGGGCAGTCGCGTGGCTTGCCCTCTACAAATCTCCAACCCATCACAAAAGAATCACTGCCGAGGAACTAGCCTACTTAAACGAGGCTTTACCCGCAAGTTCTCATGGAACGACACGCCTCTCCTGGTTTGGACTTTTTCGTTTCCGTCAGGTTTGGGGCCTCATCATCGCCAAGATTCTCTCCGATTCTGCGTGGTTCTTCTTGATCTTCTGGCTGCCAAAATACTTGTATGACGCTCGCCACCTCAACATCAAATCGATTGGGTATTATGCCTGGATTCCTTACGCCTGGGCCGCAATAGGAAGCTTGACGGGCGGTTGGCTGTCGAGCCACCTGATTCGACGCAAGATGTCCGTTGATTCATCACGAAAAATATGTCTTGGAATCAGTGCCGCATGCATGCCGGTTTCGCTCCTGATCACCGTGTCTCCCCTTTCGATCGCGATCGTGTTCTTCAGCCTGGCAATGCTGAGCCACCAATTCTGGTCCACAATCATTTACTCGGTCGTTGCCGATATGTTCCCCACTGATGTGGTTGGATCGATTGCCGGTTTGCTTGGAGCGGTAGGTGCCTTTGGCGGAATGCTATTCAATTTGATTGCCGGAGCACTACTCGCTAAGTTTCACAGTTATGTTCCGATCTTCACGATCCTCGGACTTTTGCACCCTCTATCCTTCTTGGTCATTCTGCTTGTCGTGCGCAAAGTTGCGCCTGTTGTCACGCCGCAGTTATGCGAGAGTCGAGCAGCAGCGATCTAATTTTATGGACATCAGCATCGCAATAATTTCTGGAAATTTGAGACGAGGAAGCATGAACAAGTGTATAGCCGGCTCATCCGGCATTCTTTATCCATACGGAACTAGGCACAATCCTGAGATGATTCGGGATTTGTCTCTGCGAGCTCAGGAGTATCGCGCTCAGGTGCTTCGGATGGTTTACGAGCGCAAGAGCGGCCATATTGGCGGAGCCTTCTCGATCGCCGAGATTCTGACGGCGCTCTACTTTCACCACCTGCGGCTCGATGCCGAGAACCCCAATTGGGAAGACCGGGACCGACTTGTATTTTCGAAAGGCCACGCCTGCGCGATGCTTTACACGGTCCTGGCCCATCGCGGTTATTTTCCGGTCGAGGAATTGAGCACATTTCGCGCGCTGAATACACGCCTTCAAGGACATCCTGAGCCAGCAAAGACGCCGGGTGTAGAGGTGGCAGCAGGCCCGCTGGGCCACGGAGTTGCCATCGGCGCCGGCATGGCGCTGGCGGCCCGACTGTCAGGCTCTCGTCGGAATATCTACGTTGTGCTCGGCGACGGGGAGTTAAACTCCGGCGTGATCTGGGAAGGCTTGATGTTGGGAGCCAAGTTCGGCCTGGACAACTTGAAAGTGATCGTGGACTACAACGGCGTTCAGCAAACCGGATCGACGCGTGATGTCATGCCTACGGAGCCGATCGCAGATAAATGGGTTGCATTCAACTGGCACGTTATCGAGATTCATGGTCACAACATGGCAGAGATTTTAGACGCGCTGGACCGCGCCGACGAGATTCACGGCCGGCCTGTGGTCATCATTGCTCGCACGAGCAAGGGCAAAGGAGTCAGCTTCATGGAGGACGCCTCGCAGTGGCATGGTGGGATACCCAGCAAGGAGCAGTTTGAAATTGCGCTGACCGAGTTGCAGGATGGAGCAAAGCAATGGCAAGCCTGATCCGAAGTCCCTTTGGACAACCTATATTGATGCGAAAGGCCTATGGCGATGCATTGGTGGAGCTAGGCCATGCCAGGAAGGACGTCGTGGTGCTAAGCGCTGACGTCAGCAGCTCCGACTTCAGCTCCATGTTCGAAGAGAGATTCCCTGACCGTTTCTTCAACGTTGGGATCGCCGAGCCCGCGCTCGTCGACGCAGCCGTCGGCCTAGCCAATGGCGGGTTCGTTCCGATCGCGAACACCTTTGCCTTCCTGTTTGCGACCCGGGCCTTGGAAATGGTACGCACCCACCTGTGCTACGGCAAATCCAACGTTAAACTGGCGGGGGCCTACGCCGGTCTCTCCGACTCGTTTGATGGTCCAACGCACCACTCCATCACTGATCTAGCCATCTTCCGGAGTCTCCCCGGAATCACGATCGTAGTCCCGGCGGACCCGCTGGCTGTAGCAAAGTTATTGCCCCAAGTCGCAGCGTGGCAGGGACCTGTTTTCTTCCGCCTCTGCCGCAACGAGGTGCCGCAGATCTTCACCGATGACTATCAGCCGGAGATTGGCAAGGGCATCACGCTGGTCGACGGCGATGACGCGACCATCATCGCATGTGGGGTGCTGGTTGCCCAATCGCTCCAAGCGGCGGAGAAACTGCGGCGAGAAGGTATTCAAGCGCGAGTGGTGGAACTCCATACGATCAAACCATTCGACGGGGACTTAGTTACGCGTTGCGCGCAGGAGACAGGCGCCATCGTAACCGCAGAAGAGCACAGCATTATCGGTGGACTCGGCGGAGCCGTCGCGGAATGCTTGGCCAGTGCTCACCCGGCCCCCCTTGAGCGCGTTGGTCTCGCAGATACCTTCGCCGAGTGCGGACCGTACGCCGACCTGCTGGAAAAATACGGCATGAGCGTGGAAGCGATTGCGGATGCCGTTCGCCGCGTTCTGAAGCGTAAAGCTTCAATCTTGGTTTACTAAGTCTGTCAGAAGAGGTGGAAAATGCTTAGGTCTGCCGCAAATCTATCCATGATGTCGATAAAGTACCGCTGCTCGACAGTTTAGCGGCCGCACGCTGAATCCAATGTTCACCTCCAATTCACCTCGACGCTATGAATCGTAATGCATTCCCCGGTGACGCATCCAAGCGAGGACAACGATGAGTAGGACTTTGAAAGATAGTCAGATATCAACTTCTGGACCTCTTCGCAGTATCAATTCGCGAAGTCTCGAGACCAGGCCACAAGACCCTAACCTGCCTGCTCGATACCCAGAATTCAAAGGACGAGCCTTTCGTTTCGATACAGAGGCAAGCTCATGAAAATCGGGATAGCTGTGGCTGGGCGTGAAGCACTCCCTAGTGCTTTTGTAGTTTTCCGTGATGACTTGTGCCGTTGCGTAGACCGCGCCGCCGCACTTGGATATGACGGCGTCGAATTGGCGCTGCTTCGCGCCGAGGAAGTGGATATTCCACGGATGAAAGAGCGCCTTTCGGCCACGGGATTGGAGATTCCATGCATTTCATCTGGGCAGGTTTTCGCGGCTGATCGTCTCTATTTTACGCATCCTGATGCCGTAGTCCGTGAAGCGGCCGTAACCAGGATCATCGGGATGATCCGTTTGGCGGGGGAGTTCGGAGCGAGGGTAAACACTGGCCGAGTTCGCGGACTTGTCCACGAAGGCGAGTCAACGGAAACCGCAAAGGAAAGATACATGGCCTGCCTGCACCGTTGCGCCGACGTCGCGGAAAGTGTTGGCATCGAGTTGATAGTCGAGCCCGTAAATCGGTATGAAGTCAATTTCATCAATAGCTGTGCTGAGGGACTCGACATCGTCAAGGCAGCCGGGCGGCAGTGCATCAAACTTATGCCCGATCTTTTTCACATGAACATTGAAGATGTCTCCTTTCGCCAGATATTTGAAAGTGCACGCGAATACATCAGTTATGTTCATGTTGCGGATAGCAATCGCCTGGCGCCAGGATGGGGTCATTTGCCCTTTGATGAAATCTTCCAGATCCTTAGCGATATTGGGTACGATGGATATCTCACGGCTGAGATTCTCCCAAAGCCCGCACCGGATCAAGCCGCTGCTCAGGCTGCCAGTTATCTTTTGGGTAGATTGAATCGTACTTAGCACTCAAACAGACTCGTTCAAGGAAGTGCAGTGGCTGGCTAGTCGAATGATCAAGCGCACAATGCGAGATGTTGCTCGGTTAGCTGGTGTCTCAGTAGCCACGGTTTCGGCTGTGATTAATTCGAGCGCAACCGTCAGCGAAGCGCGAACTAAGAGAGTCCGCGATGCGATGGAAGCATTGGATTATTATCCCGATCAGGTAGCGCGCAGTCTAAAGGTGGGGCGGACCAATGTTGTCGGGATGATCGTACCTGATATTACCAATAACTTCTTTCCCCAATTGATCCGCGGAGTAGAGGACGCCGCACGGCAACTTGGCTATTCGGTCATCTTGTGCGACTCGAACGAAGATCCCGAGGAGGAGCGGCGTCATCTGGATACATTGTTTTCGCGACGCGTGGACGGCGTTCTGATCGCCTGCTCGGACCCATCGGCTGGCTACGAACACCTAATGCGACGGAGATTTCCCATTGTTTTCGTGGATCGAATTCCGAGGGGAATGGTGCATGGTGGCGTTTCAACCGATAACGTCGAGGCGGGAAATCGTGCGACCAGTCATCTAATTGAACTTGGCCACGAGAGAATCGCATTTATTACGGGGAAATTGGGTTTGTCCCCGCACTACGGCCGGCTTGAAGGATTTCGAAAGGCAATGCAGGCCAGCGGACTGCCCATTCGCGAGGAGTTCTTGCGGGAGGGCGATCTCAAGATCGAGACAGGACGCAGGTTAGGTATCGAGCTTCTTACTTTAAACCCGCGTCCAACAGCCGTCATATCGACGAACAACAGAATGCTCCTGGGACTGGCAAGGGCTCTTGGGGAATTGGGTATTCCCTGCCCTGCCGGCGTCAGTGTCGTCGGCTTCGACGATTCTGTCTGGACAGAACACTTCAGTCCCGGAATGACGGTCATGGCACAACCAGCTTTTGAGATGGGTGCTGCTGCTTTTGAGATGCTCCTTTACAAAATGCAACAAGCAGAAGGTGAAGAGAGTGAAGGCCCGGGCCTCCAACTGTTTCCGGCTGAACTGAAAGTCCGTGGATCTACCGCGCCTCCGGAATCCGATGCGACTCGCCCTCCCAACGGCGCCTGAATGGCGTTCGCATCAGTTGCTCCCATTTCTCGTAAGGAGCCGTTACCGTGGCTCGCCGAGTGGATGACAAAGCAATGAATTTGGAGTTAGGGCCCGCTGGGAGAGACGACGAACGCGAGGGAGCGATGCCATAATGCCTAACAAAGTCGATTTTCCGAAAATGATCGAGGTAAGACAAACCTATCCGCCTTCACCACAACTCGATTTCTCCAGTCTGCTTGACAAACAATTCAATGAGACAGGCATCTTCAAGAAGATAGCGCCCGGCATGAGAATTGCCGTGGGCGTCGGTAGCCGTGGCATCGCGAATCTACTAGAAATAGTGAGAGCTACTTTAGACTTGCTGATTGAGGCGGGTGCGCGGCCCTTCGTGATACCGGCGATGGGCAGTCATGGAGGCGCCACACCCACGGGCCAGTCCAGAATTTTGGCCGAGTATGGAATCACATCAGAAAGGCTTGGCGTCCCGATTGAAACGAGCATGGAGGTTCGAAAGATCGGCACCGCTGTTGATGACCTCGACGTCGTGTTCAGTGTTCCTGCTCTCGACGCCGATGGCGTAATCGTCATCAATCGTATAAAGCCACACACCGATTTTCGGGGGAGATTGGGCAGTGGCATCCTAAAGATGTTGACAATTGGCTGCGGCAAACAGGTTGGTGCGGCCAATGCTCATCGCGCTGCGGCTCTCTTCGGGCATGAAGTCGTAATCCTCGAATTCTCAAAAGTTATCCTCAGAACCGTCCCGGTTCTTTGCGGTGTCGCCATTGTTGAGGATCAGCTTCATCAAACGGCCGAGATCGAAGTTATGCCGCCGAATGTCATACTGAGAGAAGAAAGCCGCCTTCTTGAAAAAGCCCGATCATTGATGCCGCGCCTACCTTTGGATGAGATTGATCTCCTCATCATCGACCGGATCGGCAAAGAGATCAGTGGCACAGGAATGGACACAAACATCATTGGCCGGGATATTGCCGGATATTCGACATCTCTCAATCAGGACTCTTCAGAAATGCCGCGTATCTCCCGCATTCTAGTCCGAGAGCTATCGCCTGAAACGAATGGCAATGGGATTGGCATCGGCCTGGCTGATTTCACAACAAAACGCGCTGTAAATGACTTGGACCTATACAATATGTACACCAATGCACTCACGTCAATCGGGCTGCAGGCAGCGAAGATCCCCATTCAATTCGATACGGATAGGGAGGCAATCCAAGGAGCCGTTGATACACTTGGCTCCTTGAATCCAGAGACAGCCCGCATGGTACGTATATTCAATACCCTCAATCTGGAACGATTGCTTGTCTCAGAGTCTTGCGTTAATGCGCTCAGGGGAAGACCTGGAGTGACCATATTTGGGCCGGCGCAAGATATGCAATTCGATGACCTTGGAAACCTTCTGCCATTTTGAAGAACTGAGCCGCAATTCTTAATCGCTCGAACAAGCCATCTTTCCAAGCAAGTGGCAGACGGTTACGACGGGTTGTTTCCGCAGTTGTGCACAGGTTTTCGGAGGCCCTAATAGATCCGCAGTCGCCCGAACTAGGGTCTGTTCGGTCTAAGCACTGCGGTGGAATAATGAGGTTCGGTTTCCGAGTACGCCTTATAAGTCGGTCGGTTCTCTCGTCTATTTGGTGGTATTACGCTAACGACTAGCATCTTTGTCGGACGAGAGATCAGTCAGGCGAACG
>Ga0210388_10002366_pt1 | contig 14672 bp, 12 predicted proteins | sample IncBWC19OmetaG_FD_155485 | JGI IMG/M metagenome (GOLD analysis project Ga0210388, IMG submission 155485) | Forest soil microbial communities from Barre Woods Harvard Forest LTER site, Petersham, Massachusetts, United States - Inc-BW-C-19-O ...
CGAGATTTACGAGGTTGCCATTGTGGGCGATGGCGATGAGGCCCTTGGTGGACTCGACTCGGATGGGCTGCGCATTGAGCAGGGCAGAATCGCCGGTAGTGGAATAGCGCGTGTGCCCTATGGCCATGGAGCCGGGAAGTTTCTGCAGAACGTCGTCAGTGAATATCTCCGAGACCAGGCCCATGCCTTTGATGTTGGCCAGCCGCTGTCCGTCCGCAGAAGCAATGCCGGCCGATTCCTGTCCGCGGTGCTGCAAAGCGTAGAGACCCAGATAGACCTGGCGCGCCGCGTCGGGGTGGCCGTGGATTGCTACGACGCCGCATTCCTCACGGAGCTTGTCAAAAACAGGGATCAGGGAACAGGGACCAGGGATCAGGGATGGCGCGACTGAGGCTGTTTGGAGTTGATTCGACTCGTCGGCTGCGCCTTCGACTCCCTGAAAGAGAACCCTGTTCATGCCGTTACCTCATCATGCAGCGTGGCTTGCAGAGAATCGGCCCAGGGCTTGCGCAGGGCGGCTAATGGCGCGGAGATAAAGGGCTGTCGGTCGACGGATATTTCGAGCGTCGATCCACCGGTGGTTCCGATGCGTGCTGCGAAGAAGTCGTATTCACCGGCGAGTGTTTCAATATCAGAGACACTCCCAGAATGTGCAGTGACCACAACGGTGGACGCTTGCTCGGCGAAGAGGCCGAATAGCGGATGGACTATGAGCGATTGCTCCTGGTCGACTGTAGCGCCGATGGATAAAGGGAACGCAGCTTGCGCCACTGCTACGGCGATGCCGCCGTCGGAGATATCGCGCGCGGAAAAAATCAGCTTGCTGTCGGACAGAGCCGCGAGAAGAATGTGCAGGTCAGCTTCGGAATCGAGATCAAGCGGAGGAGGCTGCCCCCACACGCCGCCCAGTACCGCCTTTGCGTATTCAGAAGAGCCAAGGATGGAAAGCTCCGCGGCGATTGAGGCCGATGTTGCCGTTTCATCTTCCGGAACGACAAGCGTATCTTCGGGCGTGATTTCGGGCACTGGAACCTGCCAATGCAGATTGCGATTGTCCAGCGGGACGGGAAGATTGGGATCGGGCTTCTCGCCGCGCGGAATCGGCCAGAGCAGAACAATAGCATCGCCCTGGTGCTGAAAATGGGCGGGAACAGCCTTGGTTACATCGTCCAGAATGCCCACGATGCCAAGCACCGGCGTGGGATAGATTCCTTCGCCACGCGTTTCGTTGTAAAGCGAAACGTTGCCGCCGGTAACAGGCGTTGCAAGAGCGGTGCAAGCTTCCGCAATGCCATCGATGGCTTCTGAAAGCTGCGCCATAATTTCAGGCTTCTCAGGGTTGCCGAAGTTGAGGCAGTTAGTGGCGGCCACCGGCACCGCGCCGGTACAGGCCACCTTGCGCGCGGCCTCGGCAACCGCATGCATGGCGCCGAGCTTGGGGTTGAGATAAGCCCAGCATCCATTGCCGTCGAGCGCCATCGCCAGCCCCCGCTCGTGGCCCGCGGTGCCGGTACCCTTGATCCGCATCACGCCTGCTTCGCCGCCCGGTCCCTGCACAGTGTTGGTCTGCACCATGGTGTCGTACTGCTCGTGGACCCAGCGTTTGGAGCAGACATTGGCGCTCGCGAGCAGCTTCTTGAGATCGGCCGTGTAGTCGCGATCCTTGGCCAGCTCGACGAGCATCTCTTCAGGCGGATCGAGCGGCAGGGGACATTTCCATTCACCCACCGGACGGCGATAAAGAGGCGCATCGTCGGTGAGAGATCGATTGGGAATATCGGCTACCAGTTCGCCATGATGGTGGATGCGGAGGCGCGGCCCGGGCTGCACCGTGCCAACAATCACCGCGTCCAGTCCCCACTTGTCGAATACGCTGAGCACCTCGCCTTCGCGGCCCTTGGTGGCGACAAGCAGCATGCGCTCCTGGCTCTCAGAAAGCATGATCTCGTAAGCCGACATGCCGGTTTCGCGCTGCGGAACAAGGTCCAGCTCAACGTCGAGGCCCACTCCACCGCGCGCGCCCATCTCGCATGTTGAGCAGGTCAGCCCCGCGGCTCCCATATCTTGAATTCCGACGATGGCGCCCGTGCGCATAGCTTCAAGGCACGCCTCCAGAAGCAGCTTCTCCATAAACGGATCGCCAACCTGCACGTTGGGACGCTTCTGCTCGGAGCCCTCTTTGAACTCCTCGCTGGCCATGGTGGCCCCGTGGATGCCGTCGCGCCCGGTCTTCGCGCCGACGTAGATCACTGGATTGCCCGTCCCTGAAGCCTTGCCGTAAAAAATCTCGTCTATGCGCACCAGGCCAAGTGCGAATGCGTTCACCAGAGGATTTCCGCTGTAGCAGGGCTCGAATTTGGTCTCGCCGCCCAGGTTGGGCACGCCGAAACAGTTGCCATAACCGGCGATGCCGCTGACCACACCTTCGACGATGGAGTGGTTTTGGGAAATCAATTGCAGCTGTTCGGCGTCGCTTCCCACCCTTTCCGCAGAAGGCCCGGAAAGGATGGGCCGCCCCTCCTTTGAGATGGGTCCGAAGCGCAGCGAATCCATTACCGCCAGCGGCCGCGCGCCCATGGTGAAGATGTCGCGCAGAATGCCGCCGACGCCGGTAGCCGCGCCCTGGAACGGCTCAATGTAACTGGGGTGATTGTGCGACTCAATCTTGAAAGCGCAGGCCCAGCCGTCGCCCACGTCGATGATGCCGGCATTCTCTCCCGGCCCTTGCACCACGCGGTCGCTCTTGGTGGGCAACCGTTTAAGATGCACGCGGCTCGACTTGTACGAGCAATGCTCGCTCCACATCACCGAGTAAATCCCTAATTCAGTGAGCGAAGGGACGCGGCCAAGTGCTGCCAGAATGCGGTCATATTCCTGCGCAGTAATGCTGTGCTGAGCCAGCAACTGCGGCGTGACCGCAACCGGTGAAGGAACAACTGCGGAGGGGACGGGTTTCATCACGGATGCCTCCATTGTCGCACGGCAACAGCTGCGCGGCAGGCGCATTTGGTGGCCCTGCGTCCAGAAAAAGCAGCTGCGGTGGAGCAAACGCCTTAGGCCGGTTTGCAGTCGAGAAACCCACGGTCTGGCCCGGAGCCTCAGCACCGGCAAACGCACCGGGCTGGTAGCGAATACAGCAAGGCCTGTGCGATACTTTTTGGAGTGCCCCACCCAGCCGGGATGGCGGAACTGGCAGACGCAGCGGACTCAAAATCCGCCGATCGCAAGGTCGTGGGGGTTCGACCCCCCCTCCCGGCACCACTATAAGATATTCAAAATATAGGGTTTATCGATTCCATAAAACAGCCGCTTACTGTAGGGTTTGTGTCAGCGGAGCAGCCATCGTGACCATTTCGTGACTTTGTTGGGTTTGTGTGGCTTCCTCGCTCTGCTGTAGTTTCCGCATTGCATCCGCGATATCAGTCCGGCTCACAATCGCATAGCGCTCGAATACACTGCGCGTCCGCCAGCCGCCGATCTTCATGATTACCGTCTCGGGGATTCCAGCGCGCCGCAGATTGCGCGCCGCAGTCCGGCGAAGATCATGGAAGATCAGCCCAGAATATGCGGAGCGTTGGCTCTTGCACTTCGGGCAAGCCTTCCCGGAATCCATCGGCTCAGAGCAATCGGCGCACAGTGTTTCCCCAACTCCAATGCGAGTGCAAGCCCGCTCCCAGGTCACGCGGAAATCGCGCACAGGGGAACCATTCGGGCGGGTGAAGACTTGCGCGTCTGGCGCCTTGCCCTGGACGCAGAGAGACAAGAGAGCACGCACAGTGTCAGTCATGAATACTTCACGGCCATCGTTGTTTTTGGTCGTCCCCGGCTCCAGGCGGATTACCTTCTGCACCAAATCGACTTGCTCGACTCGCATTCCGATCAACTCGGACACTCGCCAGCCATAAGTACGGCCACACTCCACGAGAGCGCGAAACCACAATTCAGCATCCGTCACCAGCGCGCGGAATTGCTCGTCTTCAAGGAATCCTTTGCGGACGTTGTTCTCTTTCATATGTGGGAACGACGGCATCCGCATCACCTTCGGGGGTGTTGCTTGTACCCCAAGGCGGAACATCCGTTTGAGCGCAGCCAATTCCCGGTTCACCGTCGCGTTGCTTGCCCCTTCCTGCTGTCTGCTGTCCACGTATTGAGCAATCTGCTGGCTTGTCACGTCTGCGGCCCGCATATAGCCAAAGAACGGCTCCAGATGCAGCGTCCAACGGGCTTGCACATCGTCAAGGCTCTTGCGCCCATTGATGCGGTAATCCCGAATGAAATCCTCTGCCAGTTCTTGCACCTTGATCCTCTCGACTTGCGGCCCGGCGAAGGTTCCTGCTTCCAGTTCACCTAAGCGTTTGCGCAGCATCTTTTCCGCCTTTCTCTGGTCTGTCTCATGGCTGGATTCTCGAAATGATTTTCCACGGCGCGAATACTTCAGCCACCATACCGGCGAATCGGGCCGCTTGTAGACACATCCTGAACCGTTGGTCCGTCTCATGCTTTGTCCCCCTTTCGTTTTTGTTGTCCATGTTTAGCAATGCGGGCTTGAACCGCCTTGCTCGCAATCTCAGAGCGTTGAGCCGCCGTCAATTTCGCGGCGCGGGCCTTCCCCCCTTGCTTGCCGATCTTGGATAACTCAGAGGCCGAAAGAGCCTTCGCTCTTGCCGTTCCCCCGAGTTTCCCAAGTGCCTGTGCTGCTTTGTTTTTATTCATGAACACATCATACATAACGCTAGGCAAGATAGCAAGAGAAATCACAACGGAGTCAATCTCTTGTTCCGCTCGACATAAGTGTCGAGGTCGCGCACGTCCACCAGGAAGGGGGAGCCTTCACTGTCCTGCACAACAGGGAGCCGCCCGGCTTGGATGAGGCTGCGAAGCTTCCACGGACTCAGGCTCAGATATTCCGCAGCCGCCTTGAGGCGAAGCAAGCGCCGACTTGGAGCGCCGATCTTCCTTTGTGGCGGAAAATCAATGGGCTGGGAATTAGTCACGTTGCGGTCACGCATCTTCATAACCTCCATCATTGCAATCGTTTGCAAAGGCGCAGCGGATATCGAATCCTTCGCATCCCGGCTCCTGTATCTCTGTTTCACGGGCCTTTGGCGGGTTTGCCGATTTTGGCGCGCCCGCCCCTTGGGTGTTTGCTGGAGTGTGTTCACCCTCGACCCCGGCTCGGGCCGAAGCTTGAAAAGAAACGTGCGGCGGAAATTGTTCGCGCTCGGCTTCATGTTTCGTGCGGCTCTCGCCAAAGGCAGAATCTTCACCAGCGGCTAGAAGGGAAAACCCCTTCGGTTTCCCCTTCACCCCATCCCGCTCTTCCCCTTCGGATAAACCTGACAAGCAAATGCCGAAAGCCTCTGATTCCACGGCGCTAAAGACGGGCCTTCCTTGACTGGTGGACTTGCTGACTGAGTGACTCGGCGGGCCGGTCTCCCATTCAATGATTCTTCGGACTACGGAATAGGGCGCGGGGCCTTCCGTGTCGCCAATTTCCACGCGGGCCATACGGTAGACAAAGACTCCAGGGGATAGCCTGTCCCGGCGCGCTGGTGGCCCGCCATTCGCACGAACCCACTCAGGAAGATACTTCCCCCGGCGTGACGCGCGGGCCTTCTCACGGTTCCCGAGTGGGAACCATTGGGGGACACATGCTTGAACGCGCACCAGATCATCCGAAAGCACATCCCAGCGCAGCAGACAGAGCCAGCGCTTGAAGCCGGGGTCACGGTAATTTTTCCCCCACTTGCAATATGCCCGGTACTCACCAGGGGGAATGCGCGGATAGTCCTTCCACTCGATTGCGTCGGAATCGGCCCTTCCCTTGCGTCGGGAGCCTTCCTGGTCTTCGCGGTTCATTGCGCGCCCCCGTCCCGCTCAGGATCAAAGCGGAGCCAATACCGGGAGAGCATCCGGCCCTCCGGCGAACGGCGCAACTCGTTTTCAATGACAAAACCGCGCTTCCGCAACTCGAAGATACGAGCCGTGAATTGCGCAATGCCGGTTTGAAGGATTTCCGGCAAGTCGAGCGCCCGGTCTTCGAAGCGGGCTTTGCGCAGTATCGCAGCAATGACATCCGCTTGCGTATCTTTGCCATTCCGCTTCCGTCTGGGACCGAATGCGAATCGCTGCTGCGATGGTGTGGCGGAATTGTTCCGCCAGAATCCGCCGTTCATCGGTCACCGCCACGTTCCAACAGGGAAGCTAAACGCGACAGAGGAAGAGAAAACTCCCGGAGGCCGAGAGCAAGACGGTGGAATTTGTTGCGGTGATAGCGGTCTGAAGACGCATGGCTGGCTGCGTTCAATTGCTGACCGGCCAGGGTGAGGAAGGTTACGGCGCGCACCAGTTTTCGGCTTGCGGTGCGATTGGAAGTGTGTTCAACTTTTGGCATAGGGCATCCTCCGAGCGGTACTCACATTTGCCTTGCCGGGCGTGAGTGCCGCTTTTCAATGCTCTAGTTGTCTATGACTCCGTCCGAGGTGTCACCGACCGGACGGCTTGCCGTAATGAAGAAAATTCCAAGTATCCCAAAAATGAACTAGATGCAGCGTTGGAAAATCGTTACGTGTAACTAGTGGTAATTCGTTCGCACACTTCAGTTAGGCTGTTCGGTTCGAAGCCCGTTCCTGACTCGGGACATGAATGCGGAAACTGTGTTTGGTCGCTTCTGTAATTGCTCCCGAAAGCTTCTGACTTTCCAACTACTCGGAGGTAGATACTTCGAGCCTCCGGCGCTCTGCTCTGCTTTTCGGTCCATCGCGTTGCAGAAGCTTTTCGGGTCTATTCCAGGTGTTGCGCGAAGGACGGATGTGGCGCTTTCATAACAAAGTTCCTTTGAGCGAGGCGACCGCCTCTTGATCGTCAAGCTTGCGCTTTGCGATTCGCTGCCCGTTAAGGGCAGCAACACGGCAGATTCACGAGGGGACAGATGCAAACAAAAATCTGCCGACAGCTCAGCAATCTTTTGAGTGAACATGTGCCTAATTGTGCCGTCACTCCCGGAGCCGTCAGGACACCACCCCACATTCTTGTCCTTGTCCAGACCGCGCTTTTGCATCCATTTCCCAACTTGCCCAAGCCAGTTTTTGTCCACATTCTCGTCAGGTGCGTAACCGAGCTTTTGGGCGGCGATTGACGCCAACTCGACAAATTCGCTCCACCAATATGCGGGTCCGCGAAGCTCCCATTCCTCCTCGATGAAGCCTGTGTTCCTTTCGGTCCGTGTCCAACTTGCAAAAACGTCCTGACTTGATGTTGTTCTCGCTTGAATGTCTCGGAATCGGGTCTCCAGTTCCTTCCAATCGAACTTCGAAGCAGCCGCGCCAACCTGCTCGATTCTTGGCGTCTCAACCTGAGATTGCGTTCTTTCGCCACCAGCAGGGGTTTCGGACGGTCGCTGTATACCAATGGGAGCGGTCGTTTTGGCTGCTTCGCAAATTCCAGATGAGCGGAGCCGACACATTCTTTCAACCGTGCTTCAAGGTGAATGACGAAGTATTCTTTGAATGCCTTGACTACGCTTTGGCTGCTTTCCACATCCTCCCGCTCCCAGACGCGCGAAGCTTCAAAAGGCCTTCCCAAAGACGGCTCCATTCCGACAAACCGTGGAGCGCGCCAACTCGTCCAGACTCGTTCATCCTCTTCTCCGGCGTTCGGATCGTAGCCGTCGGCTAAATCGTATGTATCAACATCGCAGCATCTCTTTAGCCATAAGCCAGTCAGGTATGAGGCGCTGTTGATTATGCTCTTGACTTGCCACGCTGCCCATTCGATTGGCGGGGTCTCAAGCCGTCCAGAATTGGCCGACCCAATCGCCAACAAATCATGAAAGGCGGTCTTCACTTGAACTGCCATTGCCGCTTTATAGAAATGGAAGAATGCGGCGAGGATGGCCGAAGGTGTCCCTCGTTTCATCAAATCATGGAAAAACCGAGTGCTGCTCTGCCCGATGAAGGCTTTTAAGGTGACGAGCGCCGAGGTAAACGCACCAGTGTCGTCGGAGGCTTTTTCGTTCGGGTGGAGTGCGGTGTAGCAACAGTGTTGGGTCACTGTTCCGGATTTCCAGCGGGCATCCTCGAAGAGATTTCGGACGTGCTTGACAGCCGGAATCAGATCATCGGGAACGCGTTTCTCCCAATACCAAAGCTCATTTGGCATTTGTCACCCTTCCGTGACCTTCCCGATTCCTACAGCACCTGGAAGGCGGGACGGGAAGGCGTCCCGCTTTGTCACTTGCGGGGATCAGCCGCAAGCTATCCGGTATCGCCATAGGATACCGCGCGATTGTCGGCGCTGCGAAACTCGAAGCAGGTTGCAGGCGGGCAGCAATCCGAACACAATAAAGGCATGGAGAAGAAGCACACGCAGAACGCAGCCCGGCAGCGCAAGGCACTCCCGCAGCAGACGGCGGGGAAGGACGAGGCGGAATCGGCACCAAGCGGTACCCCTCCCGTTAGCGACTCGGTGCACATTTCCAAGAACGAGCGCGGGCAACTGGAAATCTCGAAGGCGGGGTCTATCAGAATCACACAGACCTTTCTGGGTTCAAGTGCGCAGGCCGTGCAAGAAAACACAACCCTCGACAATGTCCGCTTTGCTCAAGTCACATGCGCTCTGCCGCAATCCAAGGGCAACTGCGACGAACCGCAGTTCTTGAACCTTGCGCTGGATGGCGTTGCTGCCCTTGCGCCCCGCGATGGCATGGAAGTGATGCTCTGCTCGCAATTGGTCGCCCTTCACAGCCAGGGCATGGAGTTTATGCGGCGTGCGATGTTCAGCGACCAGACACCGATAGGAGTGGATTCCAACGTAAACCGTGTAGCGAAGACGCTTCGGACGTTTGCGACGATGGCGGAGTGCCTGAGGACGTATCGCGGCGGAGGCCAGCAGAAAGTGACGGTGGAGCACGTCACCGTTCAGGCCGGGGGGCAGGCCATTGTGGGGACGGTCAACCGGGGGGCGGGGGGTGGCGCTCTGCGTTGCCGAGAGCGACGAACTGGAGACGCCGGATGTTGTGACCGCTCCCTTCACGTGCTACCGCTTCCGAAGGAGCGGATCCTCAGTAAAGCAGCTCGGCGTAATTGTGAATAGCCTGCGGCGGCGGTCTGCGGAAGGTGAGGTCTTCGCGTATTTCAAGCACGAGGAGCAGCCAACCGGGGCTATCTGCGCGGTCGATACACTCCGAAGGGTCCAGCATCAATGAGCGGCCTCGGTAGCGGCTGTGGCTGGTCGGGTGTCAAGGCGAGACAGAGGATGCGGAGCGCGATGGCGCGCAGCGATGGGCTACAAAGGGTTTTTACAGGCGGTGCTATCCGCCGGCTCTACCGCCGCGGACGGTCGCTTCCTCATGAGCACCTTGCGTCCCCCGTCCGTGTACTCGGCGGTGTCCATCAACTGGTTGATCAGGAAGACACCGCGCCCGCTTCCCTTGGAAAGGTTGTCGCCTGCCAGCGGGTCGGGAACGGCAGCCAAGTCAAACCCCGGTCCAGGGTCCCGCACCACAATCACCAGTTCTCCTGTTTTGTCGAAGGTGACGCAACACTGCACCAGCTTGGTTGGGTCGTTCTTGCACCCGTGGCGGATGGCGTTGGCCAGCGCTTCCTGCACTGCGAGTTCCACATCCATCACTTCGTCTTCGGACCAATGTTTGCCCGCAAGTATTTCCTTCAGGCCGGCGGTTACTTTCTGCATCGCCGCCGTGTCGGCGGGAATGACGATGTTGAGCTCGCAGGTTGAGCAATAAGGGATCAAAGCGCTGAGCGTATCGATGCCTTCGAGAGCCACGCGCAGCTCGTCGAGGTTGCGCCTCAGTTCGAGTTGCGCCGCCACCTGGCGCTCCAGTGCCTGGAGCGCATTGATCTGCTCGTCGGTGAGCTTGCGCGGGACATAATCGATCACGCAAAGGGTGCCAAGCGCGTAGCCTTCCTGCGTCGTAATGGGAGCGCCCGCATAGAATCGGATGCCGGGGTCACTCTTTACGAACGGGTTGTCGCGGAATCGCTCGTCCTTCGACGCATCCGGTACGGTAAAAATGCCATCCTGAAGAATGGCATGGGCGCAGAACGAGACGCTGCGCGAGCTCTCCCGAGCCTCAATACCAATCCGCGACTTGAACCACTGACGGTCCTCGTCCACCAGGCTGATCAGGGCGATTGGAACACCACAGATTTGCGAAGCAATCAGCGTCAGGTCGTCGAACGCCTGCTCCGGCTCTGTGTCCAGAATCCTGTATTGGCGAAGGGCTTTCAGCCGCCCGGCTTCGTCAGCAACCGCCATATCATCCTCCGATGCCTGCAAGTCGGCGCTCTGCGAGGCTTCGTACTCTCAGGAAATATACACCAAGTCACCAGCAGCGGGAGCGCGTCACCCCAGCTTGCAAGCCGCGCTATGACGAAGTCTGTTTGGCGCGCTTTCCCCGCCAATACAGTGCAAGGCCGATCAGGATTGATATGGTTGTCCCGGCAACCAGTTCAAGTTCGAAACCAAGCTTGCTGGCGGTGTCGCCCGGCGGCACCAGCGACACCAGAATGCCGATCAGCACCACCACGAAGCCCAGTCCGCCGGCGATCCACACGCCGGGAATGCCACCTGGGACCAGGATTGCGTGCGGATTCTCCTTGCGGTCTTTGCGGTAGGCGAGCTTGATGACCGCCGCGAACATGTAGAGGAACGGAATGAAGTAAAGAATAATCGCGGCATCGATCAGGATTTGATAAGCGCCGCGAGTGGTCTGGTTAATCTGGCTGCCGAGCAGGATGGCTCCAGATAGGACGGCCTGCACGAGGATGGAGATGTAAGGCGTTTTCCATTTGGGATGAATCTTGCCGAAGGCCGCGGGCAGGTATTGATCGATGCCGACGACAAACGGAACGCGCGCGATGCCGGCCACAGTGCTGCCCACGCCGCCTGCGTTGCCCACGGTGACGAGCATGGCAGCCAGGATTCCCAGAAAGCCCACGCGCAGCGCAACCGAGCCTATGGTGATGGCGTGAAAGACGCCGCTCTGCGGATCGAGATCGGCTGCGGGCACAAGCGAGAGAATGGCGAAGGTCCCCGCAATGTACATCAGGGCGATCAGTGCGCCGGCTCCGAAGACGGCTCGCGGTAGTGTTCGCCGTGGGTTGCGCACCTCTTCGCTCATGGCCGAAACCAGTTCCAGACCCGTGAAGGCAAATGCGATCTGCGACCAGAAATTCACCGTGTCCTAGTTCCAGGTGGGCATCATGTTTTTGGCAGTGAAGTGCGTTGCGGAACCGGATCGCCAGCAAACAATGGCGCCAATAACCACCAGCATCAACAGCGGCAGATAGGTTCCCACGCCGCCGGCATTCTGCAGCCACTTGCCGATGTTGAGGCCGATGATGTTGAGCACCACGGACACAAGAAGTAATCCAAGCGAGACGGAGACAAGAAAAGTCCGATCCTGCGCCAGTTGCGCGCCTCGACCGCCAATAATGTAGGCGCTCATTGATGCGCTTGCAAGCAGCAGGCCGGGGAAATAGAAGACGGTATAAATCCAGTAGGTCCATCCGGCGACAAATCCGTTAAAGGGCCCGAAGGCCTCGCGGGACCAGACGTAGAGGCCGCCTTCCTCAGGGAATCGCGACGAGAGTTCGTTGATGACAAATGCGCCGGGGACAAAGAAAAAAACTGCGGCAATGACCCACAGGCTGATGGAGGAAGTGCCATTGTGGCCGGCGGCAGCGATCCAGCGAGGTCCCAGGACCGTGGCGATGTTGAATAGCAACACATCCCAAAAGCCCATGGTTTTGCGCAGTTGTGATTTGGTGTCGAGCGAGGCCGGCGATGAAATCGTCATTCATTCCTCTGAAGTTTGCGAACTGCCCCAAACTGCATGGAGGAATCATAAGGTACGGGGTGGATGGAAATCTCGAAATCGGCAGACTAAATCGCCGCTCGGGGTTTGCGTGGAATCCGGCACAGTTTTGAAGCACAGATGCCGATGGAGTAGACTTACGCGGAATTCAGTTTTTCAATTTGGACCCTCTGAATCCGTCGAGACCATCCACCCATCGAGAAGGGATTTGTAATCCATGAAGAGATTCTTTTGCGGTTTCATTTGCTTATTGCTGCTTGCAACGGCGGTCCGCGCGCAGGACAAAAAGACGAACGGCTTGCCGCCGCTGATCGACCGTGAACTCCTCTTCGGGAATCCTGAGATTGCGGGGGCACAGATCTCTCCCAACGGCCAGTACATTGCGTTCCTGAAGCCGTGGAAGGATACGCGCAACGTGTACGTGAAGGCAGTTGGAGAGCCATTCAGCGCGGCGCGGCTGATGACCACGGAGAGCAAGCGCCCGGTGGCCGGCTACTTCTTTACGCGGGATAGCAAGTACATTCTCTACGTGAAGGATAACGACGGCGACGAAAACTTCAATGTGTATGCGGTCGATCCTTCTGCCGCGCCCGCGACGGGTGCAGACGCGCCGCCTTCCCGCGATCTGACCGGACTAAAGGGCGTGCGTGTGATCCCCTTTGAACTTCCCAAGAGCGATCCCGATGTTGTGTACATCGGATTGAACGATCGCGACAAGGCCTGGCACGACCTTTACAAGCTGAAGATTTCCACCGGAGAAAAAACGCTGCTGCGCAAGAATACCGATCGCGTGACCGACTGGAGCTTCGACTTGAAGGGCCAGTTGCGGCTGGCTTCGCGCAATGCGGAGAACGGCGACACGGAGATTTTGCGCGTGGATGCCGACAAGCTTACGCCGATCTATTCCTGCACGGTGTTTGAGACCTGCAACACGCTGCACTTCTCGACCGATGGAAGTCACGTGTACATGCAGACCAACAAGGGTGCAAATCTGATTTCATTGGAGCTTCTCGATCCGGCGACGGGCAAGACAGACATGGTGGAATCCGATCCGCTGGGCAAGGTCGACCTTGGCGGCGCGCTGTTTTCTGAGGCAACCGATGAGTTGGTTGAGACGTGGTATGTCGATGCCCGCGCGAAGACTTACTTCAAAGACAAGACCTACGGCGCGGACTATCGCTGGCTCGAAGAGAAGTACAAGGGCAAAGAGATCAGCGTGGTTTCGCGAACCAACGACGAAAGATACTGGCTTTTCGTCGCGGCCAGCGATACGGAGCCGGGAGAAACGGTGCTCTTTGACCGCAAGACCCGCGCGCTGACGCCGCAATACACCGTACGGGAAAAGCTGCCGCGCGCGGACCTGGCGGAGATGAAGCCCATCACTTACAAGTCGTCAGACGGGCTGGAGATTCCGGCGTATCTCACGCTGCCCAGCGGGGTGCCGGCGAAGAATCTGCCCACTGTGATCGTTCCGCACGGAGGCCCGTGGGCGCGCGACGACTGGGGATACAACACGCTGGCGCAGTTCTACGCCAACCGCGGCTACGCTGTGTTGATGCCGAATTTCCGCGGCTCGACGGGCTACGGAAGAAAGTTCCTCGACGCAGGCAACCTGCAATGGGGACTCACCATGCAGGACGACATTACCTGGGGCGTGAAGTACCTGGTTGCCCAAGGCATCGCCGACCCCAAGCGCGTTGGCATCATGGGTGGCTCGTACGGAGGATACGCTACGCTGGCGGGGGTTGCATTTACACCTGACCTGTACGCGGCGGCCGTGGATGTATGCGGCCCCTCAAACCTGATCACGCTGATGGAGTCGATTCCGCCCTACTGGGAAGCGGCGCGAAAGACGTTCGCGGTGCGCATGGGCGATGCGAGCACGCCGGAAGGAAAAAAGGTGCTGCAAGCCGCGTCGCCTCTCAACTCGACTGACAAGATCAAGACGCCTTTGCTGGTGGCGCAGGGAGCCAACGACCCGCGCGTGAACCGTCGCGAGGCTGAGCAGATTGTGATTGCGTTGCGCGACCGCGGATTCCCGGTGGACTACGTGCTCGCTCCGGATGAGGGTCACGGGTTTCAGCGGCCAGTGAACAACCTGGCGTTGTTCATGGAGTCGGAGACGTTTCTTGCGCAGTATCTTGGCGGGCGAGCACAGCAGGGCGGCTCGGCGGAATCCGTGGCGCGCCTCAAGGAAATCACCGTAGATCCGAAAACGGTTGTCTTGGCAAAAGCCGTGGACGCCAATGCCGTAGAACTGCCCAAGCCTGCCAGCGATTTGCAGGTGGGTACTTACAACTACCAGGTCACGATCGAACTGGGCGGGCAAAAGATCAACATGAAGGTTTCCACTGCCATTACCGACGGCGGATCTTCATGGACGGCGGTGGATACGATGGACACGCCGCAGGGCGCCGCAACCGACACGGCGTCGATCGCCAAGTCAAGCTTGTTGCTCCAAAAGCGCAGCCTGAAGCAGGGTCCTGTCGACATCGAGCTTGCTTATGCGGGCGACAAGGCGACCGGCACCATGAGCATGAACGGGCAGGAAAAGCCGATCGCTGCCGATCTTGGCGGACCGGTCTTTGCGGATGCGGCCGGCGCGGACCAGGTGATCGCGACTCTGCCGCTTGCGGTGGGATACTCGACGACGTTCCGCAACTTCGACGTTCAGACGCAGAAAGTCAAACTGCAGCAGCTGAATGTGCCCGCCACCGAAAGCGTAACCGTGCCGGCGGGGAGTTTCGATGCGTTTCGAGTAGAGATTACCTCGCCCGATGGGAGCGCGGACAAAAAGACGCTGTGGGTTGCGAAGGACTCACATAAAGTCGTA
>Ga0210388_10002367_pt1 | contig 14671 bp, 7 predicted proteins | sample IncBWC19OmetaG_FD_155485 | JGI IMG/M metagenome (GOLD analysis project Ga0210388, IMG submission 155485) | Forest soil microbial communities from Barre Woods Harvard Forest LTER site, Petersham, Massachusetts, United States - Inc-BW-C-19-O ...
TTTCGCGTCGCAAATCGCGGCAAGGCATTCCGCCTGATCGTCGGCAACGATCATGCCCCTTCCGAAATCAACACCCATGCCATCCTCAAAGCCGTTGCGCGAGCGCGCGCATGGCGGGAACAGCTTATCTCGGGTGAGGCCAATGGGATTGAACACCTTGCCAGCCTGAATCACTTTCACGTAGCGTACGTCAGACGAATCCTTCCCTTTGCACGTCTGGGGCCGGCCGCTATCGAGGCAATTCTGAATGGACAATTCGCTCCAGATCTCAGCCTTGATTCGCTACTCGGCAGAATCCCGATGGCGTGGAAGGACCAGACCGCGATAATCGGCCGTGCATAAGAAGCGAACTTATGCCAACTGAATAGATTCATCATTGCGCGATGGATATGTGGCTGACATTTCTGTCGCGCTGTAGCGATAGAGAATACGTCGAGAGTGATGCCGCCCTCGATTGTGTAAGTATCTTTAAGCGAATCCCGCGCGGTGTAGGTGATTCTCACCGGAAAGTTCGTGCTCATTTTCGAACAACTAGCTGGAAGCCCGAAAGGAATACTGGCACTACCAAACTTATGGACCGGTATCTCCAACCGGACCAACTCGACGTTTGTAGGAGATGGCATCTTCGCTAAATCGGCACGGCAAGTAGACCACACATCGGTGGATGCAGCAGTAGGGAGGAAATAGATCTGAGTCTTTTTTACGGTAAGTGCGACGTCGCCTACGTTTCGGTAGAGGATTGAGATATTTGAAGCAAGCGGATCATCAGTATCCCCGGCGTTGCCAATCATAGCCTGGAACGCTATGAGGTCTCGATTGACTTCTGCCGATTCGAGCATTCCCGCCCGATGACTGTCCCACCAACTCAGACCGCTAATAATCAGAGCAATAATACTGATCACAATCGCGAGACGGTCACCTTTACTCGCTTTTGCGGACCCATCACTGCCTGCGTTCATGGAAGTGGGTATACTCCGCGCACGACCAAAACCCATGTTTGTTCTGCTATAACAACTCGGGAAACCTTGAGCGCATTTACAAGCCAGTATCGGCGAATCGAATCATTTAGGTGTGTCGACGAATCGCTATACTGCGAAGGTGCCAGGCGCAGGCTGCAGGGCGTGGCTAGGCACCTTTGCTGAGAATCCTAGGCATCTCCCACAGATTTAGGAGCGGATCTTCAACCTCCGGCACTTCAACCTGAGCGCCATGCCGAATCGGGTAGATACAGGTGTGACGGCCAACTTCATCGAGCACACCAGGCTTCTTCAGACGGTTCAAAAGCCAACGCTGTCTCCAAAAATCCGCGATCAGCTCCGTTTTCTGGCGCACGCGGGTAGGCGTTATCAGATACTTCGGCGTATCCGACATTCCAAGAAGGAATTCCCTGAAGTTTGACGCGAGTGCCACACCATAGACGATGCGCTTGCTCCCATGCTTCATCAATTCATCTTGAGGTAAACCCAATAGTCCGAGACCATCACGTATCTTGCGCATGAGGGGGTTTACGCCCTCGCCGAAGATTGAATTAACCTTACGCGACTCTTTCGCTCGGCCCAGCAGAGTCGACATCAAACGAAGGCTGTCTTTGCTGAAATGGAAAGTTCCGTATCCATCACTGACCCCGAGTTCTCTATATTCGATTGACATTGCTGTGCCGCCTATCATTCCAGCGGGCAGCTTGATGCGGCTGTACTGATTCAATGACGAACCATACAAACTTGTTGTGCAGAGCAGGACGAGCTGTGCATTGCGCTGCACGCTTGCTCCGCGCATGCACGATGCTATTAGGCTTAGCTGCGAGCCATAACGTGCTTCATACTCTTTCACTATTTCCGGACTGCAAAGCAACAATGCCACCAACTTGCCACCAATAAGAGTGTTATAGTGAGCGATGGCCCCGCAGATGGAGATGTCCATCATGGCGATGCCAACTCTTTCCGCTTTCACCATGCGAGTGATCTGCCGTACGCCTTGCCGAAATCCTGCGGATTTGAAAAGCTCTTGCCATCTGGCCGGGCTTATGTTCTCTGCCAGATCAACTTTCTGAAACAACTTCCGGATCGCCAACAAGGTTGCGAGCTGTTTTGCCCGTTTACTGCGGAATAGGCTCGTCTCGGCGAGTTCCGCCCATTCGATATTGCCTCTGTGGTCCACTTGCTTGTGCCGCGCGGAGTCCGGATAGAGCCGGTGGCGTTTGATCGCTTTTTCGGAAACCTCGAGCAGACGCTCGACAACTTCGTCATTTGGACGTCGGATTTCTGCTCGCGATACGATTCCATCATTCAGCAAGTCACGCACATAGAGTCCCTTTATGAACTGATCCAACTCCGATATTAGCCAACGCGCATGTTGCTTCGGCTTCGCAACTGCCGTGAACTTCTCGACGACGGTATCGCCGTCCCAGCCGATCCAATCATCGCGTTTTTGTTGTTGCACGACAGAACTTGCGAGACTTGCAATGCCGATGACAGGATGGTTCGGCGCAGCTGCGTCCCGAATCAGAATCATCATCGAACGGCCAGGTACGCTCTTATAGGACGTGACCCAGGTGTGGCGAAAGTACCGCCAAATGTTGTTAAGCCTCAAACCGGTATATTTACAAAGCGCATCGGTCTCGACGACTTGGATATAGGGACGAATAGAGCGCGATAGCAGATCAATTTGTAATTCCGGGTTGTCAAGCTCGACGATCTGACGAAGCTTTTGAGCAAGATTCTCGCCGTCGCTTTTCCATCCCTCGCACAAACTCGACAACCGAGGGCTCATTGATTTGGGAATCCCGTTCGATCAGGTAAACGCTACGCAATTCTTTCACCAACTCAGCCTCATACCGCCAGGGCTGTACCTACGCCACATTTACCTATCGTGCAGCATAGGTTTTAAGTATTGCTCGCCCGCTTTTGAGCTAACATTGATGTGCCGAAGTAGAAGCACGCATTGCGAAAGGCTCAGGTATCGGTAGCCGACGCCCATCGGATATCCCCACTCGAGCGCACGCCCATATGTCTTGAATTGGCACGAGCCGCTAATGCCCATGATGTTGTCCATAAGAAATAGGGCCCGAACGCCGTTCTGGCGATCCCAGAAGTCATCGAATTCTGCCTTCGTCGGTGGCTCTACGGTCCCATCCCGATAGGTGGACCAAATGCGATCTCTTTCAGAAATCCGCTCATCAACTCCGACAGTGTATTTGTGTCCTGCTACGAATTGACTTTCTCTAAATGTTGCTAGCAGCCGCAGATTCTTGTCAGAATGGACAAATACCGGAGCGCCCGGCAGCAAAACGGGAGGCGAGTCGTATAGCAGGAACGCCAATGGCTCGCCAGTAGCTTGCCAGTTCTTCAAGAAATAATCCGCAAATATGCGATCGCACTTAGTCCATAGACCAAAGGGCGCATCTATAATACGGCCCTCACCTTCGATAGTGCGCTTCAAAGCTGCTTGAAGGACCAGTTCGTCAAAGCCTGTAATAAATCGGATCGCCTGGATGGATTGTCCCAAGTTTGCGCCAAACTTGATCGGTTTCTTGCCATCAAAGTCCAGCGCCCGGAGTAGGCCCTCCGCCGGAAAGCGCTTGCCCAGATCGTAGCTCCCTTGTCGACTTGCAACGACAGAAAAGCGTCCGAACTCGTGGTGATTCGGACTGTCCAGCGAGTTCGTCTCCAAGTTCGAAATTTCCAAGCAAGCGGAAAAATAGTATTGTTGGTCGTCTGGGCAGCGCGACACAAGCCAAAGGTAGTCGCCGGGCTTCAAGTTGTGGAGTCGCTCTTGAGATGAGCTGTACCTGAGGGGTTCAGACTCGAATAACCCGCGACCAGCAGATCCCTTTGCGTAGTTAGCCCACTTCAGAAACGCTATCGCGCTAGCCATGTCGCTCCGTCCCCCAAGTTGGCTTATTCGGTCGGAGGCAGCAGGCGAGAGTCTCCGGGGTCAACTGTCCATCGTATAACACATTTGCCACTTTGAATGAGGAGAAGAAACGACATCTAAAGGCCAAGGATCATACCTGCTTTGCGCCCATTTCAGGTTGAACAAATCGAAAACAACGTGGACCTTATCGGCCTTGGCCTCAAGCGAGTTGTCGACGATTTCGCGCACGGCGACGGCCGAATTACGATAACCGTTCTGACGCTGGGACTCAAGAGCGCATTTGGTGTTGAACAGCGGAAAGTTGAAATTAGCGGGGAGTTCAGCCAGGTACTTTTCCCGCCGCTCCAGTTCGGTGAGAAGTTGATCGTTTGTCATTGTGTTGCTCCCTTTTACGGCTCGGTGGCCGCGAGAATTGAAAGCGTTGAGCGCCTTCAATTATGAATGTCCCGGGCTTGCAAAAACTGAGCGCCGCAGGCGCTTCTTTTTGCGGGGATACCGATCTTTTAGGGCCAAGTCTCACTTTTTCTTCAACTTCGCGTATTGAACTTCCGTCAGTTCCGGCCAGATTCCGCCGCATCCTGTTTCAATCCCCTGCTCGATGGCCTGCTGCCCTTCGCAGGTTTATATTGCGACCCCCACGCTGCGCTATCTCAAAGAGGTCCGTCTCGTCGGAGAATTCCACTTTCGTCGGAAGCGCCGCTGGCCTCCTGACCCGCACTCAGACCGAGCGGCGGGTTAAGACAACACACTCTGCCAGCGCCCGACAAAGACCGTTCCCGCATCGCTGAGATATATCCATATATGACGGCGGTTGGGAATTGCCTCCAAAAACAAGTAAGGGGGCACACGTGTGGCAAGCGCAGCCGCAGCGGAGGGTGCGTTTTATTAGCCGATCAGCGAAGAGGGAGACCGATGGGGGTTCAGTGCCGTTCCAAGCTGACCGCGTCACTTGGCACGTCGGTGGGGGCGGGTTTCGAAGGGAAGCGAAAAAACACTGCGGAATGCTGCGGCAGAGAATGCGCCGCTTTCACTGAAGAGATCGGAAGTTATGACATTCCCTCTGATGACATTTCGGAGGAAGAATCACGAAGTTTGGCGGGAAATCTGCGAATAGCTCGCATCTTCTCTGTAAATTGCCGATTTTGAAGACTCGCTGGCGGTGGATAGAGTCTCCAGCGAACCGCTCTCTGGGCCGAATTCCCTGCTAACAGGGAATTTAACAGGGAAATCTTGAGATTTTGGCCCTGATTCAAGTACGGCGCCGCATGGCATACTGCACAATTCACTGCGCTTAGCTCGGTGCGGCGGACCGTTGTGATCGAAAAAGAACAGGGAATTTTATGGAGATATCAGGGAATTGAAATTCCCTGTTACGGATTCGAGCAGCGAACATTTGTAAGTCTTCAGTTCATCTTGTCGCTAAGAACGTCTCGGATTCCCATTACAACCCAACAGTGTTGAGTTCGACTAGCCGGAGATTCAACACCAACCAGAAATTTTTGAGTGGGCGATTATCCGTCTGCGGCCGAATTCTAAAGTTAAACCAGTCGAGATGAAATCCTCAACCGGAGAGGCACGAATGACATGGCTGACCACAGTGCTGCGATGAAGGAGAGGAATCTCTCCCGCCTGAACCTCAATTCACTGTGATAGATATTGATGCAGTTTTCTGAATCGATCCTGACGACGCAATTACGGTGACTGTTGCGGACTCAGGCGTTGAGCCACCACCTCCGCCACCACCTCCATTTGCGCTTCCGTGGCCAACGCCGCAGGAAGTGATAACTCCGAAACTGATAACTGCGAGTGCGATCATGAGGGTAGCCTGGAAGCCACGGCGCTTCTTCCAGCCCAGCAGACACACGGCCGAGGCGATCGCAGCAATCGGAAGCGTTGAGTGGCTTGAAACCCGCTGCAATGCCGCTTGAGCACTTGCAGTTATTGTTAGGGTTGTCATGACGGCGCCTGAAGGCGTCACCGTTGTTGGATTAAACGAGCACGTAACGCCGTTCGGCAATCCTGAGCATGCAAAACTCACAGCCGAGTTGAAGCTGTTCTGCGGCGTCACAGTCAGTGTCACATTTCCCTGATTACCGGCGTCCAACGTCAGCGATGATGGCGATGCATTGAGCGTGAAGCTGGGCAAATCGATGGTGTAGGTAGCCGAAGCTATTGCACTGTTGGCATAGCCATTGGCCACAGCCATAGCCTCGATCGTCTCTGTCGAAGATACCGTTATTCCAGTACCGTAAATATAGACCGTCGAGCTCGTCGTGGGCGTGGTCCCGTTGGTGGTGTAGTACACCGTCGCCCCAGGCGTGGTCTCGCCCATGTAGATCGTCTGCGCTGAGGTGTAGGTTCCGGGCGCCGGCGAGAAAGTCGGCGTCGCGGCTGGGGCAAGGTTGATTGTGTAGGTAGCCGAAGCTATTGCACTGTTGGCATAGCCATTGGCCACAGCCATAGCCTCGATCGTCTCCGTCGACGAGACGGTGATACCGCCAGTGTAGACTGTGGAGTTTGACGTGACCTTGGTGCCGTCGGTAGTGTAGTACACCGTTGCCCCAGGCGTGGTGTCACCGATGTAGACCGTCTGCACGGATGAATAGGTCCCTCCGGGAACGTTGAAAGTCGGCGTCGTCGCTACTGTTTCGGCGCTAACTGTCACCGCAACTTGAGTCGATGCAGAGATCTTGCCAGTTACCGCGTCAGATCCTGTTATCGTGGCATAATATTTCCCCGCCGCTGTCGATGATGTGGTTGCGATCGTCAGGGTTGAGTTGACCGCGGAAGTTCCGGTGACACTTGTCGAAGGTGCCGAGCACGTCAGACCGGTCGGCGCGCCACTGACGAGGCATCCAAAGTTGATAGCGCCGGTGAAACCGCCCGAAGGCGTGACCGTCAGTGTACTTATCCCGCTGCCTCCTGCGGTCACTGCAATGCTGCCACCGTTACTCAGACTAATAGCCGGAGTTGTTTCAGCGTTTATCGTCACCGCAACCTGAGTCGATGCAGAGATCTTGCCGGTCGCCGCGTCAGAAGCTGTTATTGTGGCGTAATAGTTTCCCACCGCTGTCGCTGAAGCGGTTGTTATCGTCAGCGTCGAGTTTACCGAGGAAGTTCCGGTGACATCTGTCATAGGTGCCGAGCAAGTCAGACCGCTCGGTGCACCGTTGACCAGGCATGCAAAATTGATAGCTCCAGTGAAACCGCCCGAGGGCGTGACCGTCAGTGTGCTGGTCCCACTACCTCCTGCGGTCACCGCAACGCTGCCACTGTTAGTGAGGCCAATTGCGGGACTCCCCCCGGGGAGTGTTACGTTCGCGGTCGCGCTTGAACTCGCGTAGTTACTATCGCCGCTGTAAGTCGCGGTAATCGCATTTACGCCGGCCGATAGCTGTGACCCTGAGATTGATGCCGATCCCGTGAGAGTCAAAGTTGGCGAACTGGCGGATGTTTGCGCTGAAACAGTAAAGCTGGAAATTTGCGAGAGCGTGTTGCCAGCTTCTGTCAACGCAACCGTTCCTGTTGGCTGCGCGCCGGAATTGAGTGCGGTCGTGACCGTGACGGTTATCGTGCTATCTGTGCTGCTCGAGATCGAAGTAGGTGACGCCGACGCAATGGTAGTAGTTGGCGACTGGACGACGCTAAAGGCTTTCGAAGGACTCGCACTCGGATTGTAGCCTGCGTCACCTGAGTATTTCGCGGTCACATTGTAGGTTCCAACCGAGAAAAGTTGGAATGGTGTAGTCTCCGGCGGAAAAGACGCAAGGTTCTGGCCAGAATTTGCGACAGGGGCAGTGCCTAATGTGGCGCTACCGTTCAGATACGTCACGGTCCCTGTCGCTACGCCATCGTACGCGCCGCTAGCACCGAGAATAGATGCGTTAAGGTAGACGTTCGAGCCGTATGGGATATTGTTGACATTGGCAATAGCATCGCCGCTGTTTTGGTTCGAAGCAGAGATCGAGAGCGATGTCTCGCTTGCCTCAGGCGTAATGGTCACATTGATTGGCGATGAAGCACTCGCGGCGTCTGCAGTGTCACCCCCATAATTTGCTGAGACTGTGTACGTACCACCGGGCAAGCCGTTGTAATTGGCTGTTCCAGCACCGCTTGAAAGTTGAATGTTGAATTGGCCATTGTATTGGGGACCGTTGGCCGTTCCCCCGGTGGTTTCGTCGGCCGTATCGGTAATTTCAACCACTCCGGCGGCGGTCGTTGGTGTCACCCCTACATTGAATGTAAGGTCGGTTCCATGCACGGCGTTCACTGAGGACTTGGAGCCATTAATTTCAAGTGTCGTGGAGGTCGGAGCCAGGGAAACGCTTTGCCATGCGTCAATTAATTGCGTTACGTCAACGCTCCCCAGTCCCGTCGCGAGATCGTAATTAGTTCCAGCGTTATAACCAGTCATGAAGCCATTGGAACCGCAACCCGGTGAACCACTAGAGCAGGCAACAGCGTTGTTACCAGTCACAACATCGTGAAATACCGTTGAATATTTCATCGTCTGAGCCAACTGGTAAAGAACGTAATCTGCCTGCCCTAGGCGCGCTCCTCCGAGCGATTGCGAGACCAACGCAAGAGTCCCAGCAAATGCTGGAGCCGATGCTGATGTGCCGCCGAATCCGCCGACCGTCGCGCCAGCATTTAGCGTCCCGTTTGTGTTTTGGCAATCTGTGTACGTTTGCGCCCCCTTACCATCAGCGAAACTGTCGGTGCAGGCCATCCAGATGGCATCATAAAAACCATTGCCAGCGAGAAGAGATACATCGGGCAAGTCTCGTTGGCCGTCGTTGGGAGTAAGAGAGATTTGGAAGGCAGGCTTTGGGTAGACATTACTCGATCCGCCGCTTCCCGCAATAATATTGGCGTTGATGAACTGCGAAGAATTGTTGGCGTACGTTGTGTTAGATATTGTGGAGTCATTCCAAGTGCTTTCTGGAATATATTCGAGCGCGGTTCGATAATAGGGTGGATTGTTAGAACCCGAGACATATGTCGCGTACTGGCTAGTCAGAACATCGAAGTCGGTTCCGCCAACCGCAATGTCATATGGAGTCGAAGCAAAGCCGTTGACAGCGAATCCCAATGTAGCCTGGGTCTGAGTGTCAAAGTCATCGCAGCCCGCTGAACCGCTATCGCCGGCAGCGACAACAACTGTGATTCCTTGGGCTGCTGCCTGCTGATTGGCCTCGAGAAGCCAGGAATTGGTTGGGGCTGTGTCTCCTGCCTCGCAGTCTGCCACGCTCTCGCTCAAGATACTGATTTGATTGTCATCGAGAGCGCGAAGGATGGCAAAATCTCCCCCCCAGGAAAGATCGGTGCTCGCGGCCGTGTAAAAGTAAATCTTCGCTTTAGGAGCTAGGCCCCCAGCAATTTCGTTGTCGAGTAAAGCCTCATCCTCCCACCCGTCTCCGGTTTGTCCGGGGTCATTATCGGCAATTACGATGGTGGGCAGATTAACATTGGCTGTCGTTTCACCTAGAAAAGCGGTCCTATAATTTTCGACATCTTGCAATGGGATGTTGGAGACTCCCATGATTCCGATGTTTATGCCTGCACCGTCATAACTCGTTCCCGATGCGAATTTCGCGTTAAGAGTGGTATTAGGCGTGTCATAAATGGTTGCAGCGTCGGATGGGGTCACGTAGAGAAGTCCGCCGAAGAAACCGCCGCCTGAGTAATCTGGCTCAAGTCTCTTGTTGGCGACAGAGTAATGACCGCGTGGACCCCTGGTCAGAGGGGGATGTGGGCGAAAGTTATTGAGGGGTCCTACCGCTGCTATTACGGGAACCAGGGCAAGGGGAATCTGTGGATCACTGACGTTGGCAAAATGTATTTCACCGTTCACTGAAAAGGCGTGGAGCGCAATATGAAATGCGTTCTGCAACTGGTCAAAGTTGCCGGAGAACAGAATCAGGTTCCGAGCCTTTGGCACCTGCTCGATCTTGAAGCCGTGCGATCGCAACCATGACTCGACAGTCTGTAAATCGGAATCTGAAATACCAAACTGTGCGCCGTATTGCTGCGGCGTCAGCCAACGGTGGAAGATAGGCGACGACGGATTGTGGACGTTGGCTAAGTATTGGGTTAGAGCTTGCTGCTGTGCTGAACTGCGCTTGAGCAATACCTTGAGTCGTCCTGTTGGTGTGGAGATTGGGGCCGGACCGCGATCGAAGCGCGCCTGAGCAAGCGGGTGGACGGTGCCTTTCAGAGGTACAACAGCGGTTTCATCTATGGGTTCAATGACCCGGTTGGCCGTTGGCGATGGCAGAACCGTCTGTCCACCGAGAATCGGACCGGCGCACGAGCCTATTATTGCGAAGGTTAGGACGCGGAACATCTGCCATCGTGCCGCCAATCTGAGTCGATGCGCTCGTTCGATGGACCGCGTCGGCACAGTAGATGGCAGATTCTCAAGAAATAGAACAGGTTGAGCAGCGCTGATCATTGAATCTGATGGCAGTGTAGGCGCTGATTGCGCTGTGGGAGACTGGCGCATTCTCTCCTCCGTACCTGCGCAAAGCCGGAAAATGGAAATTTATGAAGGGCTACGCCAGCCATTTTAGACTCTTCATTCTTTCTTCGCGTTGAAATTCGTGAGGAATTCCGTACGTAGAACGCACGCTGTGTTTGTTTGGATCAACGTATCTGGGCGGTAAGCTCAATGAATTCAATAGTTAATCTAGCAGACCATTCAATGACTGCCCGCCCGAGCCGACCAGGCAGACACGTGGACAGCCAAAACAGCTCAGATGACTTACGCATTTAAGGAGCTGAATTCGCCCGCGAAGAGTGCGAGCGCCAAATCACCAGCGCCCATAAGAAATTTGTGCGGCCTCTTGTTAGGCAACTCTCGCAGCGGATGGGATAGCGACATAGGAGAAGCCATGGCAAATCCAAAATCCGCAAACGGGCGCACCTAAGCTTTGCCGCCCTGCAAGTCAAGCAGATCAATTCGCCCCCAGCTGGCGAATTCGCCGGACCAGCAGCACGGCGGACGCGCGATGCGCGCGCTCTGGGGGGACCTCCTGCGAACGATACGCAAGCTGGGAATTCCAGGAGGACTCTTTATGGACAGAAAGTCCTGTGGGCCAGTTCGCACCGTAGGCGCCGTCGCACCGACGAGGTATATTGCTCGAATTGAGACAACGTTCGCTCATGAGTTAAGAGTTTTCAAAAGGTGCTTGTTAATGTCGAGGGAGATTTCTGGTGGGTTCCCAGCGGTTCCTCGGCAGTGCGTCAAGCGCGATTGTTTGCATGCCGACGGGTGTCCCGATAGTCTGGCGCAGCCACAACTCAAGCGCCGGGAAAGACGTCAATCCTCGCCATCTCTTTACAATTCCTCTGGTCCGGTCAACTATCACCACACCCAGTTCCTCGTTCACTGGGAAAAGCTGCTCGACACCTAATCGGTTTGAAGATCTAAGGAGCTTGATCTGTCCGAAGTTCCAGTCACTTTCCCAGTTTCGCGCGGCAATCTCGTCCAGTTGACCGTCGGAGATGACATACATTTGCAGCCCAAGTGGGCCAAATTGCTTCTCCATGCTTTTCAGAACCGCCATTTGTCGCCGAGATGAATCAATTGCCGCCGAAGTCTCTGGCGCCAGTTTTGCGATTAAAGACCAGCCATTCCTCGCGAAGGTAGATCCATCTATTTCTGCGGGTAAATTGTTGACGGAAATAGCCTTTCGCAGTGTCTGTCCGTTCTCGTTGCTCACCGCTCCAGCGCAAGAACTCATCGTGTCACCGAAGATGTCATGTTGCAGGATTGGCTCGCTGTTTTGGCAATGTGTCTCGGTGGGATGGAACAGACTATCTACCGTTGTCCCTGATAGCGTGCTCCCTTTCTCCTGTCCTTCAACTTGAGCGTCGGCCAGAGTTAATTCTTTCCTCCCATCGAAACGCCAACTCGGCGATATTGCCGATGAGATTATGTACTCGTTGTCTAGAAACTGGATCCCCCCTGATGATCGGACTAACCTTCCGGAGCGGGCAACCACGAGGTTGCTTCGAATTGCGTGGGCAGCTGAAGGGTCCACTGCCGCATCGCTCACGATTGCCGCCGTGTCGATAGGAGGGTCCCAAAAAATCGTATTCCCATAGACCTCAATTCCTCGGAGCCTCCCACCGCCAACGGTACTGAAGAACATTGCGCCTTGCCGCTCGGCCTCACGGGGGCTCCGGCCATTCTCTATGCAGAGGTTTCCGCGAATAATGCTGTCAACGCTGTCGCTTGAACCGCCGTCCACTCCGAAAGCGCTCACGCAGTATCCCTGAGAGTCATGACCGAAGTTGTACTGAACAGTATTCTTGATATTGCCGTAGTCGATGTCGAATACACCGCCGTCGACGCCCGGCGAATCGGAGAAAAATCCTTCGTTGAATTGAACAACACATTCCTCACACATCCATTCCCAAATGCTGTTTGGTGTGCCAATCGTCTCCGTGTACTGCAACCCTGTGTCCCAAGCAACATTCCATTCGAGCTTCCCGTTCTTCACCAACATGAGGAGAATCCCGTCGCCAGCTACGTCATGCACGACAGAATTCCGCACGACAACATCACTACCTCGCAGGGGCTTGGAATCTGCGGTGAAAATGCCGGCACTGACGAAGATTCCCGCCCATTGCGAGGTGTTATAAGCCGTTACGCCGTCGATCACTATGTCATGGAATAGAGTGGACGCACTGGATTGAGGAGATATGACAATGAGCCCAGTCTGCTTTTGCTTTGGAGTGCCTGATACGTCGTGGACAACCAGGTCAGTCAAACGGAAATGGGTCAGGTTTGAAACCGACCCAGTGATCAAGAGTCCATAAGGACTTCCACCAACCAGTTCCAGGCGCGAGATCTCCCAATGATCTTGATCAACAAGTTTAAGAGCCGCCTCGTGATGATCACCGAAGATGATTGGGACTGCGCCAACACCATAGGCACCGATCAAGATCGGACGTTCGCTATCACCCGAACCTCTAGGGCTCAGCATCCCGTGGCAGGCTGTCCCACGTTTCAAAAGAAGTTGATCGCCCGGCTGGAATGTGTGCTCATTTACTTGCTCGATGGCATTCCATGCCGTGTCTGGACTCAGAGAATCTGTGCTTTTCTGTGAGGCGCTGCAGTCAAGGTAATGCACTGTTTGGGCAGACAGTGCAATGGAAAGCAACAGGGGCAACGAGATCGCTCCAATTTTGAGCGAATGTGCAGTGAGCAACCGCTTTAAAAGCCGCATTGCCATTATCCTGATCCGCCTTCTGCCTACCATAGAAAAGATCAATTCATGCAAGTATAGCTAGCTTGCGATTGGAAACTTGGGCGCAGACACCGAAGCTGTCACTCATATTGCCTTCTCGCTTTGCGCGCCTGGGGCGGTCAAACGGCCGCCCCATCATGCGAAGGTCTTACCACTGCATTCTTGCGCCAAACTGTCCGTTACGCGAAACACCCTGCACCCCGGTAACGTAGCCGAAGTTGGGGCTGGTAATGTCAGTCACCGGATCGTTGAAATAGTGGCGGTTAAACAGATCGTAGAACTCGACACGCAATGAGAGCTTGAATCTGCCATCGCTGCCGAAGGACGTGTATTTCAGGAAGGATGCGTCTTCATCGGCAAAACCGAAGCTGCGAAGTTGGTTGAAGGCCTCCGGACCGGTACCCAACTGCCCGAATGCAGGCTGGCTAAACAATGTGCCGTCGAAATACTTATCCGCCGAAGAAGCTGTCGCGCTAGTGACGGGCACGAAACTTCCGCTGTGGAACTTTCTGCTGAAGTTGCCACTCAGGTTCACGTTGGGATACACGCCGGCCCATGAAAGGTATGGATAAGGATTTGCAGCGTAAACGAAGAGCGGTGCGCCGCTGGTGTAATGGACAAGTGTAGTCGCATTCCACCCACCAAAGAGCTTATCGAGTACCTCGTTATTCGACAAAAACCGCTTGCCCCGACCGAAAGGCAATTCGTACGACACATAGCCCTTCAGAATATCCCTTACATCAGCCGCCGCTGGCACGCGCGCTTCCTGATCGAGTTTGGAGAAGTCCTGGAAGCCGCCATTCGTCCAGGTTTCCTCAAAATTCGTTCCGGTGTCCCCAAGAGAACGAGATAGGTTGTAGCTCATATCCAACGTGAGGCTCGAGCCCGTGCGCTTCACGACCTCCGCCTGCATCGCATCATAGGTTGATTTTCCCAGCGGCGTCCCCACGTAATAGAGCGGTCCGTAAGTAAGCGCCACCTGTGGAAATGGTGCGATCGCCTGATAGGCATAGCCCTGAAACCCCGAATACGGGTAGGGCACGCCAGCAGCCGCAGCTGAAGGGGCGTCGGATACCCAATCGTAGTCATTACCTGAGTTCATCAGATTCAGGAAGGTACTCACGCCCGGCTCGTTATAGGCGAGATTGCCGTCGTGCAGCCGTTCGCCACGATTGCCCACGTAATTCACGCTCACTCGCGTATCCTTGGTGATCCCGTACTCGACGCCACCATTGAACTGATGGATATACCCCTGACTCAACATATGGGGATCAATGGTAACTTCACCCCATATAAGGGATTCGGGGTCTTTTGTTGGCGGCACGTAAACCCCCGGATACCCGCTGTCCCAATTGAATGCCGCAGCCCTTGAACCGGTTGGATTGACAATATTCGTGCCCCTGTAGCCCGGCGCGAATCCGTATGGCGTTCCATTCCAAAAGTCTGTGCCAATGGGGACGTAGGTCAGGCCATAAGATGCGCGTGCGACCAGGCGGTTGGTCACTTGGTAGGCTGCCCCAACATGCGGGCCGAATTGCTTC
>Ga0210388_10002368_pt1 | contig 14663 bp, 7 predicted proteins | sample IncBWC19OmetaG_FD_155485 | JGI IMG/M metagenome (GOLD analysis project Ga0210388, IMG submission 155485) | Forest soil microbial communities from Barre Woods Harvard Forest LTER site, Petersham, Massachusetts, United States - Inc-BW-C-19-O ...
CGGAAACCCAAGCGGGTACCTCTTCCTCACATTCGCTCTACACCGCAACTCTAACAGGCGATTGATGAGCGGGCTTAGCCATTCAAACCAGTCCATCGGCGCAATCATGTTTTCGCTTCCGGAAGCCCGCGACATGGAAAGACGGTGCCACCAACACCTGGGATGACCCCGGGTCGCGGGGCAAATCTTCGTTCCTCGGCTTTCTATCGCTCACCTACGGCTTCCGTGCTTCGTCTACCCGGAACAGAACGGGCTTGCTTTACGTATCCTGTTGGGGCAGAACGTTCCGGGCTGTCTTCCTCTGCAATCTGAAAAATCCTGTTCAGGCGGTTACGGCACAGTGGGAAATCTCTGGAGTGACATCAAGCACGCGCTGCATATGTTCGTGAAGAATCCAGCCTTTACCTTTGCCGCGCTGGGAGCGCTGGCGCTGGGCATCGGCGCGAACACCGCCATCTTCACGGTGATCAACACCGTATTGCTGAAGCCTCTTACCTATCCCGATCCGGACCGCATCGTGCAGTTCCAGCTGACTTCACCGGAAGGCAAGGGCGTGGGCGCCTCGATTACCAAGTTTCACAACTGGCAGGAGCAGACGAGCGTTTTCGACAATGTCTCGGCCTACGACTTCGGCGGACCGGGCTTCAACCTGACCGGCAGTCAGCCGGAACAGATTCACGGCATCCACGTGAGCAAGGATTATTTCGCGCTCTTCGGCGCGCCGGTGATGCTGGGCCGCACCTTCACCCAACAGGAAGACCTGCCCAACGGCGGCAAGGTGGTGGTGCTGAGCCACGGCCTGTGGAAGCGCAAATTCGGCAGCAATCCTAATGTTGTGGGAACCACGCTCTCGCTCAATAACGAGCCGTACACCGTGATCGGCGTACTCGGGCCGAACTTCGACACCGATCCGGTCTCCGACATCTGGCTGCCCTTTCAGTTCGATCCGAACAGTACCAACCAGGGGCACTTCTTCTTTGCCGCGGCACGCCTCAAGCCGGGGGTCACTCTTGCGCAGGCCAACGCCCAGCTCAAGATTGCGGCTGACCAGTTTCGACGCCGCTGGCCGGGCGGTGTCCTCGATCCTAAAGACGGATTCGCCGTTACTCCGCTGCGCGACAGCATCGTCAGCGATGTGCGCTCTTCCCTGTTTGTATTGCTTGGAGCCGTTGGCTTTGTCCTGCTCATTGCTTGCGCCAACGTGGCGAACCTGCTGCTTGTCCGCGCCACCGGCCGCAAGCGCGAGTTTGCGATTCGAGCAGCAATGGGCGCGGGACGCATGCGCATTATCGGACAGCTGCTGACCGAAAGCGTGCTGCTGGCGGTGACCGGCGGGGTGCTCGGACTCATTCTCGGTTACGTCGGCGTGCGCGCACTGCTGGCCGCGAGTCCCGGCGACATCCCTCGCATCGGTGAAAACGGCGCGGGCATCAGCCTCGACTGGCGGGTGCTGGTCTTCACCCTCGCGGTTTCGCTGCTTACGGGAATCCTCTTCGGTCTCGCACCCGCCTTCAGCGCATCGCGCCCTGACCTCAACACCACACTGAAGGAGAGCAGCAACCGCTCGGGCACGGGGTTCCGCAGCGGCATTGTCCGCTCCGTGCTGGTGGTGAGCGAGGTGTCGCTGGCGCTGGTGCTGCTGATCGGCGCGGCGCTGCTCATCCGCACCTATGTGGCGCTGCGGGGCGTGAAGCCGGGCTTCGACGCGCATAAGGTGCTGGCAGCTGACATGTCGATTACCGGCGACCGCTACCAGAAGAGCTCTGGTGTGGCGCAACTGGTGCGCGACGGGCGTGAGCGCCTGGCCACGATTCCTGGAGTGGAAGCCGCGGCCTCCACCTGCTGCCTGCCGCTCGAAGGAGGCTTCGGCCTGCCCTTTGCGATTCTCGGGCGTCCATCGAGCACTCCCGACGGCAACACCGGAGGCGCGGGATGGATGAGCGCGTCGCCGCAATATTTCAGCGTCTTCAAGATTCCCCTTCTGCGCGGCCGTGACTTCACCAACCAGGATGACGGCGCTGCGCCCGGCGTGGTGATCCTCAACGAGACGCTGGTCAAGAAATACTGGCCAAAGGGCGACGCGATTGGCCAGCAAATTGTGATTGGCAAAGGCGTGGGCCCGCAGTTTACGGAAGGGCCGCGGCAGATCATCGGCATTGTCGGCGACATTCATGATGGCGGGCTCAATCGCGACCCGCGACCGCTGATGATTGTGCCGCAGGCGCAGGTGACGGACGGCATGACGGCGCTCAACGCTGGCATTGGGCCGCTGGTGTGGGTGGTGCGCACGCACGGCGATCCGCACCAGGTAGCCACACAGATGGCGGAGCAGCTTCGCCAGGCCAGCGGAGGCTTTCCGGTCGCCCGCATTCGAACAATGGACGAGGTGGTGGTGCGCTCCACGGCGCGCGAAGACTTCAACATGCTGCTGCTGACTATCTTCGGCGCCTCGGCGCTGATCCTTGCGGCGATCGGCATCTATGGCCTCATGGCATATTCGGTGCAGCAGCGCACACAGGAGATGGGCATTCGCATGGCGCTGGGCGCGGACCGCGCGCGAATCCGCAACCTGGTGGTCTGGCACGGGATGCGTCTGGCGCTGCTGGGCGTGGCGATCGGAGTCGGCGCGGCCTTCGGCCTGACCCGCCTCATCGCGAGTTTCCTCTTTGGAGTGAAGATTTACGATCCGACGGTGTTCGTCGCCGTGCCGGTGATCCTGAGCGCTGTCGCGTTGTTCGCGGTCTGGATGCCGGCTACGCGGGCTTCACGGCTGGATCCGATGGAGGCTCTGCGGGTGGAATGACAGAACCGGATGTCCACGGCCGATGCTTCATTTCAAACAATATCGATTACCGTCGGGCGATCGCCATCGGAGTCATAAAGTTTCCGAGGATGCCGACCGCAAAGCGCCCGACTTTGGACACAGTCTCAAGTTGTGAACGCAGGTTAGCGATCTTGAGATCGCCAACCTATTGCTTTAAGGGACGAACGCAGAATCTGCGTGGTACGTGATGTACTTCTGTGTGTAAGCCGACGTGTGGAGGTTAAGCAATGAGAGTTCTGCTACAGGATTCAGGTTATGCATTGCGCCAAATGCGCAAGACGCCGGGGTTCACCGTTACCGTGCTGCTCACGCTCGCGCTCGGCATCGGTGCCAACTCGGCAATCTTCACGCTGGTCAATGCCATCCTGCTCCACAACTTGCCGGTAATAGATCCCAAAACTCTCATCCGCATCGGCGACAAAGACGACTGCTGCGTCAACGGCGGCTGGCACGACGACGGGGATTACTCGCTCTTCGCCACAGATACCTATTACATGTTCAAGAAGAGCCTGCCGCAGTTCGAAGAGCTGGCCGCGATGGAGTCCGGCTACGCCTGGCGGCCTATTACCGTCCGGCGCGCCGGACCCCAGACCATAGCGAAGTCCGTGATGGGAACCTTCGTCTCCGGCAACTACTTCCGGGTCTTTGGTCTATCGCCAGCGGCGGGCCGGCTCTTTGTGGATGCCGACGACCAGAAGGGCGCACCCATTACGGCCGTGATGAGCTATGACGCATGGCAGCAGGATTATGCAGGCGATCCGAGCGTTGTGGGAAGCGCGTTTTACATCAATACCAAGCCGGCCACGATCATTGGTGTTGCGCCAAAGGGATTTTACGGGGACCGCATCGATACCAATCCGCCCAAGTACTTCCTTCCCATGAATTCTATGGATGGAGTCATCGGCGCACCGTACTTCACCGATCCGGATTCTCAGTGGGCCTACATCATCGGTCGCGTTAAGCCTGGAACTTCCCTGCCGGTCCTCCAGGCTAAAGCCAGTGTGCTGCTCAAGCAGCAGTTTGCGCCGCTCAAGACATTTACCGATCAGCGCGCCAAGCAGGTTATCTCCCACACCCATGTGGTGCTCACTCCCGGCGGCGGCGGTATTCAGAACATGCAGGAGGGTTACAAGGACCACCTGAGGCTGCTGCAATGGATCGCCGCTCTGGTCCTTCTCGTCGCCTGCGCCAATATCGCAAACCTGCTGCTGGTGCGCGGCATGAGCCGCCACGCGGAGCTTTCCATCCGCGCGGCGCTTGGCGCGCAGCGGAGCCGTATTGTGCGCCAGCTTCTTACGGAAAGCATTCTTCTCTCGGGTTTGGGCGGCCTGCTCGGCCTCGCAGTCTCGTATCTCGGAGCGCACGCGCTGCTGGCCCTCGCCTTTCCGAATCAGAACAACATGCCGGTCACTGCTTCGCCTTCACCACTGGTCATCGGCTTTGCCTTTGCGCTCTCGCTCGTTACGGGCATCCTCTTTGGCCTTGCGCCAGCCCTAATGGCCGCGCGTGCGCATCCTGCTGAAGCACTGCGTTCCAACGCGCGTACAACCGCCCACGGAGCATCCTTCCTGCAGCGCGCACTCGTTGTCCTGCAAGCGGCGCTCTCCCTCGTGCTGCTTGTCGCCGCGGGCCTGTTTGCGCAGAGCCTCAACAAGGCCGAGAACGTGGACATGAAACTGGATACAAGGAACCGCTACATCGCCCACATCAATCCGCAGGCGGCCGGCTACAAGAACACAGAGGTCGAGTTCCTCTACCAGACCATCGTAGACCGCTTCCACGGCATTCCCGGAGTTCTCAAAGTCGGCCTCTCCACCTACACGCCGATGGAGGAGAACAATTGGGGATCTGGGGTAAAGGTTCAGGGCGAGCCGGACCTGAACAAAGGCGCGTCCTGGGTGAAAGGCACCGCGGAGTATTTCGACTCGGTCGGCACTCGCGTCGTGATGGGCCGCGGCTTCGAATTGCAGGACACGCTGAATGCGCCGCCTGTCGCCGTCGTCAATCAAGAGTTCGTCAAGCAGTTCTTCGGCAAGCGCAACCCCATCGGTCATCACTTTGGTTTTTCCGGCCCGGGGCAGGCCGGCATGGATGGAGCGCACGAGATCGTCGGTGTGGTGGAAGACACCACCTATACCAGCGTCTACTGGAAGAACCACGCCATGTACTTTCTGCCCCTCACGCAGCGCGCCGGCAGCGCGAACGACCCCAACGACTCTCTCGACAAAGACCAATCCATGTACGCTGGCGCACTGGTCATCCAGACCGGCCATCCCTTCGCCGATTTTGAAAAGATCGTAGGCGACACCCTGGCCAGCATCAATCCCAACCTCACTGTCGTCAAGTTCCAGACCTTCCAGCAGCAGATTGACGACCGGTTCATCGAGGAGCGCCTCATCGCGCGTCTCACTTCGCTCTTCGGCCTGCTTGCGTTGCTGCTCGCCGCCATCGGCCTTTACGGCGTCACATCTTACACCGTGGTCCGCCGCACACCGGAGATCGGCATCCGTATGGCCCTTGGAGCGGCGCGCAGCCGCGTCATCGGAATGGTGATGCGCGGCGCCATGGTGCAGGCCGTCGCCGGCCTCGCTATTGGCATTCCGGTGGCAATCTTCTGCGTGCGATACGTCAAGTCGCAGCTCTATGAGATCACCGGCGTCAATGTGCCTGTCATGGCTATCGCTGTTGGAGTACTGGTACTTACGGCTGCCATTGCCGGCATCATTCCGGCGCGGCGCGCAGCCTCCATCGACCCCGTAAAGGCCTTGCGCATTGAATGAGCGCCCCCTGGCCCGACAGTCGTGCGTAGGTGCTCTCGCAGGTCACCTGTTCAGCCAGCGCACTCGATCCCGTTGCAGGGATTGCGCACGAGGCACAGAGGACTCGTGATGGCAATCTGCGACCCGCCTGCCGCAGCGCGGTGGGAGAGGACTGCCGTCGACGTCTGTCCCGGTCTGCGACTGGCCGAACAGTCCTTGCCCAAATATCCTAAGGAACAAAATTGCGCTCGTGTTAGGGCAACATCGACTCCAAACGGTTTGTTGCCGACCGTAACCGTGGCAAGATTGCTCCGCGCGTCGTTGAGAATACCGACAGTCGACACGCTGGCCGAGATCGCAAGAGCGATTTCTCATTACCTATCTCCCAGTCAATCCCGGATTGTCCGTGGCTCGGAAATTACTTGCGGTATCACCATGCGCAGCTCGATTCAGTCGATACGAAGATCATGAGCCGATCGTGTTGCCGATTCTCCTGATCTCGCCCCGGAGCCAAGTGTGCGCGGCATCGGTGTTCACTCTGGGATGCCAGATCATCAGGTACTTGAAGCCGGTTATCTCCCCAGGTGCCTTTAAGATTTTGATTTTGCGATTTTCGGCTTCGGCTTTTGCGAATCGCTGCGGTGCCGTCAAAATCAGTTTCGTTCCAGGAATACACCGCGTCGCCGCCCCGAAATACGGCAGCGTAATCACGGTTCGCCGGCGATGACCGTGCGCCGCGAGGCGTTTCTCCGGTATATGTTGCGAACCTTCTACGACATCAACACCGATGTGTTCAGCCGCGAGATATTGTTTGAGCGTGAGTTGACGCTGATAGGGAGCATCTGCCCCTACAATGCAGACTAGTTCCTCTTCGTAAATGACCTCATTCAATAGTGGCGAGGGTACATGGCCCTCATCGCCGATCAAGGCAAGATCGAGCCTACCGTGACTTAGATCCTCGAAGACATCGCCTCTCCAACTCGCAAAGGTGAAGCGGACCTGTTTCGCAACCGGCAGAATCTCGCGACATAGAACAGGCGCAATGATCGAGGTTGCATTGTCCGTTGCCGCAATCCGGAAGGAGCAATGTTCTGTCGCCGGGTCGAATGTCGAGCCCGAGATGAGCCGGTCCAGTCTCGGCAACATGACTTCAAGCTCCTGGAGCACGCGCTCCCCTTGCGGTGTTGGTTCATAACCTTTTGCCGTCCGCACCAGCAGATCATCGTGAAAAGTATCCCGCATCCGCTGCAGGGCTCTGCTCACCGCAGGCTGGCTAAGCAACAACCTCTTGGCCGCGCGCGATACGTTGCGCTCCTCAGCAAGCACCGAGAAGACAACAAGAAGATTCAGGTCTGCCTGACGTAGCTGCGTCACACGCATAATGCATATTATCACTATGCATTGGACGTATATCCTCTCGAGGTTCAATCTCTTCTTAGCGACGGACTTCAAGTTCGAAGAAGCCGCCAAAAAAAGGAGAACCACCATGAGAAAGACAGCTATCGTTACCGGAGCATCCCGCGGCATCGGACGCACCATCGCTCTTCGCCTCGCAGCCGATGGATTCGGCATCGTCGTCAACTATGCCGGCAATGCAGCCAAAGCTGAAGAGGTAGTCAACGAGATCACCAGTTCAGGCGGACGCGCCCTTGCAGTCCAGGCTGATGTTGCTAATCCCGAAGACGTCAAGCAGCTCTTCGAGAAGACCCTCAAGGCCTTCGGACAAATCGATGTCGTCGTCAATAACGCAGGCATCATGCCGCTCTCACCCATCGCCAAGGGTGATGTCGAAGCCTTCGACAAAGTCATCGCCACCAATCTCCGCGGGACCTTCCTCGTCCTCTCGCAGGCCGCGCAGCACGTTGCCGAGGGCGGCCGTATCATCGCCTTCTCCAGCAGCGTCCTCGCCAAAAACTTCCCCAGCTATGGCCCTTACATCGCCTCCAAAGCAGGCGTAGAAGGCCTCGTCCATGTTCTCGCCAACGAGCTTCGCGGACACAAGATCACTGTCAACGCCATAGCGCCCGGACCGGTGGGCACGGAGCTCTTTCTGGACGGCAAGACGGAAGAACAGATCAAGCAGATCAGCAGCATGGCGCCGCTTGAGCGTCTCGGTCAGCCAGAAGACATCGCCAATGTCGTCTCGTTCCTTGCCGGGCCCGATGGTGGATGGGTCAACGCGCAGGTGCTTCGCGCAAATGGCGGCTTCGCATAAGACGCAGGGAACACCCACACGCAGCTCTATACATCACGCAAGACTTTACAGGAGAGTCGTCATGAAGAACATCATCGTCATCACAGGAGCTTCGAGCGGTTTTGGCGCCCTTGCAGCCCGCGCCCTTGCCATGGCTGGTCATACGGTATACGCAAGCATGCGTGAGACCACAGGCCGCAACGCAGCACAGGTGGAGGCAGTCAAGCAATTCGCGAAAGAGAACGATGTAGACCTTCGCACAATTGAGCTGGATGTGGCATCTCAGGAATCAGCCGACCAGGCCGTTAAGACTATCGTTGAGCGAGATGGTCGTCTTGACGTCATCATCCACAATGCCGGACACATGGTCTTTGGCCCAGCCGAAGCCTTTACGCCGGAACAACTCGTTCAGGTCTATGACATCAATGTGCTAAGCACGCAGCGTGTCAATCGGGCTGCTCTGCCACAACTACGCCAGCAGAGAAAGGGCTTGGTGCTCTGGGTCGGAAGCACCAGCACACGCGGCGGCACGCCACCGTACCTCGCACCATACTTCGCCGCCAAGGCGGCCATGGACGCTCTCGCGGTCAGCTACGCCGCCGAACTCAATCGATGGGGTATCGAAACCTCGATCATTGTTCCTGGCGCTTTTACTTCCGGTACGAATCACTTTGCGCATGCCGGCGCACCGGCAGACAAAATACGTCAGGCCGAGTATGACAACGGCCCCTATGCACACCTTGGCGACGACATTATGAAAGGATTCGCCGCCACCGCACCTGCAGACGCCGATGTAAACGAGGTTGCCAGGGCCATCGTCCGAGTCGTCGATATGCCCTTCGGTAAGAGGCCCTTACGCGTCCACATCGACCCCGCACAGGACGGTGCAGAGATCGTCAACGGAGTAGCCGATCGTGTGCGTACAGAGATGTACCGCAACATCGGACTATCGGACTTGCTTACGCCCCTTATCTCTTAATTCCATTTCGGACCGGTGGAGACGAGGAACATAAAGCTCTCCACCGGTTCAATTTCACAGCGTGTAAGGGGACACGCAGCGATCGAGCTCAGGAGGCAGCATAGGAACAGAATCGGTGCGGTGAGCTGTACTTTATGAGCGATTAAAACAGACTGCCCAAAACCAGGCCGCGCAACCGCCTAGGCCACAAGCCAGCGTCAGCGAGTCCCTGCTTATCCTTTTTGTCGGTCTTTATTCGTGGCACATATCGGCCAATCTTTGTTCGCCGCCAGTGTTCGATTCCGTCTAGAAATAGTTGTTATGACTAAGCCTAGCCAAAAAGTCTCGTCTGCCGCTGGTGTGTATCCTTGCGTCTTGTCCAATCTCGAACAATCTCTTCCATGGTCCTTCCTGTGCTGTTGCTGTTCGGCCATTGCTCCAAAACACCCTTGTCAGCGCGGCCGGCGGCAAACGGATCGGCCTGTTTACAGAGTGTCCAGGCAGGCCGCGGCACATTTTTCTGGCTTTTTGTTCCAATGAGCATCCAGCCGCCTTTCAGCTTTTCTCCGTGTAGCGTAAAAATATCTGATACCGCGAAAAAAGAGAGCGAATCGCAGAACAACGGCAAGAAAATTAGACATCCGCTCTTAACAAAAAAATACTCCGCACGAGAGAGATCCTCGTGCGGAGCCATCGCTGCTGCCGGAGCCTAGAAGATCAGCTTGGCCGCGACCTGCAATTGGCGTGGTGGAAAGAACGAGGTGATGCTGCCGAATCCACCGTCGGTGCGGTTGGAATCGGGAGCCATGTAGTTCACGTGGTTCAGCACATTGAATGCCTCGCCGCGAATATCGAGCAGCGAAGACTCGCTCCACAGGCGGAAGCCCTTGTGCAGTCCCAAGTCCAGTTCGTTGAAATCGTAGTCGCGTAGAGAATTGCGTCCGGCGTTGCCGTAAGGATGGCTCACGTCGGTCGGAACGCTCACCGTGCTTGAGTTCAGGAAGTTGGAAACAGACGTGTTCGTCTTGATCCGCTTCCCTTCCGGAGTGACCGGGCTTCCGTTCACATTCGGTCGATACGCGAGCAGATCGCTCACGTCGAAAGGCGCGGTCTCGGAGTAGGTGAGGTTTACGGGCTGCCCGCTTGTTGAGGTGTTGATCGCCGTCACCTGCCAATCGCCCAGAAGCATCTGCATGGCGCGGGGAGCAGCGGCACCGAAATGACGGCCGCGGCCATAGGGGAGATCCCACACAACCGTCAGCGTGTCGTTCAGCGGCTGATCATAGGCTGACTCGCCGGCCTCGCCTTTCAGGTTGGCGAGGTTCACGCGCGAGTTGTCTCCATTCGGAGTATCGAGATGGCCCGACGCATTGTCGATGGCCCGCGAATAAGTGAAGGAGTTCAGCAAGTAAAGGCCTCCGGAGAAGCGCCGTTCCAGCTTGGCCTGCAGCGCGTTATAGCTGAGAAGTCCGGCCGGAATCGATTCTTCGACGCCCGTGAAGTTGGTGATCGGCCGCCGCGCCTGCAGGCTGAGTGTTCTCCCTGGGAGGTTCGGAGCGGCCTGGTTGAGATCGGCGAGCACCCACAGATGCACGCCGTGCTCGCCCACGTACGACGTGGTCAAAACGGTATTCTTTGCGATCTCGCGCTGCACATCGAGATGCCATTCCTGCACGTAGCCCGTAGGAATGTTCTTCGGGATATAGCGGCTTTCGGCAAGCAGTGTGCTGAAATGCGCCGGACTGGCGAAGCCATCCGGATATCCCTGGGCCACGGTTCGGAAGCAGTTGAGGTAGTTCTCCCCGGTGCAAAGCGGCTGGGACGCGCCGGCGCTTGCGGCGGCAAAGGGCGCCACCTGCGTAATCGACGAGTTCACGATATAAGGCCCGTTATAGGCAAGGAGGTTTTCGCCACCCTCGCGATTGAACTGGTCGAAGCTGAGACCATACGCGGCACGGATCACTGTCTTCGGATCAAGCTGGTAGGCAAGGCCAATGCGCGGAGCGAAATCCAGCTTCGGAGTGTGCACCAGCGCGCGGTTGTAGAGCGAGCCATAGCTTGCCTGGACCAGCGTGTCGTTCGACGGATCGAAGTTCGCGAGGTGATTGCCGGAGACAAACTGCGGCGTCACCAATTCGTAGCGAAGACCGGCGTTGACAGTAAGCTTCGGGCTCAGCTTCAGGTCGTCCTGCACATAGAAGAAATCCATGTACTGGTGGTAGTTGACGATGACGAAGTTGTTGAGCTCATAGAGCGAGCGCGCGCCAGTAAGGAAGTCGGCAAGATAGGCCGCCTCGCGCGCGCCTGTGTCGCTGGTGCCACCGCCGTTCTGACTGAAGGCTCCGCCGAAGTTCTCCTGGCCATAGACCGGGTTGAAGTCATCGATTTGCGTATTGATCGCCATGAACTCCCATCCGACCTTCACGCTGTTGCGGCCCTTCAGGATGGAGTAGTTGACTTTGGGATCGACGACGAAGGGATTCTGGAACTGCGGATTCGAGCCCTGCGCGCCCCAGGAGGTGAAGCCGGTGACGTTCTCCGAACTTAAAGCCCGGATAACGGTAGGATCGGTGGGCAATCCCGGAATGCCGGCCTGGGTGTTTAGACTCTGCTGGCCCACGAGGTAAGGCTGCTTGCCGCCCAGCGTCCAGGTGAATCCGACGCGCGCGTCGAGAATGGAGTTCTGCGTGAAGGTGTGCGTCACACCGGCCGCAAGCTGCTTGTTGTAGGCGTGGATGGTTCCGTTACCGCCGCCGCCGGCCAGACCGGGAATCGAGGTGGCGTCCACAATGTCACCGTGATGGTTGCTGAAGCGGCCGAAGAGCGTCGTCTGCGGATTGAGGTAGTAGTCCACCCGCCCGTCGCCCTTGTTGTCCGTGAGGCTGGCGTTCGGAAGCGAGGCATAGTTATTCGAGAAGCTGTTCGGGACGTTGGGGGCAGGCAGCGCTGCGATAACCAGCTTGGCCAGCGGAGTCCAGTCCGACTGTGGGACAACGCCATTCGCGTACACCGTGCCGGTGACAGGGTTGCGCAGCGGAACCGGCGCGCCCGTGGTGGTCTGGAAGATGCCCTGGCGCTGATTTGCATTCGGAATGGTCGCGGTCGTGTACTGTCCCTGCACTTGCCGGTTGCCTTCGTAATCGATAAAGAAGAAAAGCTTGTCGCGCTTGATGGGGCCACCGAACGCTCCGCCGAACTGGTTGCGGATGAGCACCGGCTTCTCGCTCTTGCCGGTCACGGCATTCACCGGAGGCAGAAATGGGCCGTCGGCATTAAGGTCTGTGTTGCGGTTGTACTCCCAAACGCGGCCGTGAAACTTGTTCGTTCCGCTGTTAATAGACACGTTGATCACTGCGCCGGATGCGCGACCATATTCGGCGCTGTAGTTATTGGTCTCGACGCGAAACTCGTTGATGCCGTCTGGAGACGGCGGAATTGCCTGATTCGAGAATCCCTGATTCGAGGTGCCGTAGGCATTGTTGTCGAGGCCGTCGAGGAGGAAGTTGTTGAACTCCGACCGCTGGCCGTTCACATTGAACGATGCATCGCGGCTGGTCACCGACTGATTCTCGAGCACATTGCGGCGCACGCCGGGAACCAGCGTTGCAAGGTCGGCATAGGCACGGCCATTCAGCGGCAGGTTCCGCACTTCCGTCTGCGAAATGGCAGTGCCGGTCTCACTGGTCTCGGTCTCGAGCTGCGAGGCTGAGTCGGAAACGGTAATCGTCTGAGACACGCTGCCCGGCTGGAGAGAAACGTCCACACGCTGACGGGCATTGACCGCAACGGTGAAGGGCTCGGTAACGGACTCGTTGAAGCCGCCTGCCGTCGCGTCGATCTTGTACTGGCCGACATGAACATCAGTAAATTGATATTGACCCTGGTTGTCGCTGGTTGCCGTCACCGCAGTGCCGGTCGAAATGTTCACAAGCTGCACCTTGCTGTTCGGAATCGGCGCGCCGCTTGAGTCGCGCACGAAGCCCAGCACCGAAGCTGTCTCAAATTGAGCGTGTAACGGCAAGGAAAAAGTGCTGAGCAGAACTATCAAGCAGGAGAGGATCCAGCGGCGCTCTCTCATCATCGGGGGAAAAAGGGGACGATTCACCTTGCGCAATCTAAATTTCCTATTCTGCACACGAAGACGACCACAACTCCAGGGGGTCTCTTCGTGACGTTTTCAGTTTTGAACGCGATAGAGAACGCCAGCTCGCGTGCGAGCGACAAGCAGGCGAAGACCCGGATTAGCTGGATGGCAATCCAAGGGGGGAGGAACCAATAATCGAAGCGTAGGGGAGCGATGTTAAGAATTTGTTTCATCCCTGTGAGCCCAGGATGAAAACCGGTAGCGCTAACGGCGACGCGGACCATCTCCGATCGCCGTACCGACGCCCAGGCTGACCAACTTCCCTGAGCGGCTCACGCTTCGCGAGCGACTACGCCAGCTTCTTCAATTCCGGATAGCGCGCGTAAATGCGTTGCTGATCGTCGACCGGCAACTGCCCGAGACGGACCGGCTTATCCTGCGGCCGCGTGCCCTTCTGGTTGATCACGTTCATCAGGCTCCATTCCCGCTGCAATCCCTGCGGTTCATGCGCTGGCAGATCGTATCGAGTGAAATCGATGACCATGGAAGGACTATCCGTGATCCAGTTATGAAGCAGCGCCAGACGGAAGTCCTGGTTCATGAACCAGCGGATTTCGAGCTCTTTCTCTGAGCCAGGCGCGCCTGTCCCCTTCTCGTCGAAGCGATAGTTGAGAGCGTTATTGTTCGGCGTGTGTTTCCGCCACTCCATGCCAAACGCGCCTTCGGTAATGACCTGCGTGTCCGGCCATCTTTCCTTCACGGACTGGAGCCACCAAGTCAGGTCCTTGTCGTGGCCGACCGACACCTCCCAGATGCCCGTCACAAAGCCGAATCCATTCAGCGCGTGGCCAGTGTCGAAATGGATGGCGGTGGTGTCCATCATCTCTTTGCGGCCGACGGCTTCTCCCAGGTCTTGTACCGTCTCGATCGGGCCAACGCCCATGCGGCTGTTGAAGCCTCCCTGAAAACTTTCGCGGCGCGCGGAAAGAAAATCGCAGGTCCAGCCGTCCAGGCAGACGCAGTCGATAAAGTCCGCCGGCCCCTGCGCCGGTTTGAGGTAATGCTCACGGCTGGGGTAGTAGGGGTAGCAGATGCCACCGTCGCCATCGCCGTGATCGATGCCGTGCTGGCTCCAGATCTGCCCCTGACACACATGGATGCCTTCGTCGGCGGCGAGGTAGCGTTGGTTCTCCGCGTCCATGAAGCCTGCTACCAGGCACTCCGGACGATAACCGCCGCCCACCATCTCCGAGATCATCTGCAGCGATTTGTGAATGGTCACCCGGTTGTGCTCGCGTGTGTCGTACATGGGCGCGAAGTAGCCGCCGGGAATGAACGTGATTTCGTCGCCGTATTTGTCGTGATAAGAGGCGAGCAGACGCCGTGCATCCTTATACTGTTGACGATCGTCCTTCAGGGCCAGCCAGCTGATCGCCCAGGTCATTTTGCCGCCGGGACAACCTTCGGCAAAGGCATCGCGCCGCGAGCGGATGTGCTCGGTGCTATTGTCCGGAACCTCGTCTTCACCGATCGAGTGAGTGGGGGTGACCTCGATCTGGTTCACACGCACGACTGAGACATGAGTGACGTATCGGCCCTGCAAACCCATAGGGCTGGCGCCGTAAACCAGCGCGTTCTTTGCCGATGGCGCTATCGCAAGAGCCGCTGCGGAGCCGGCCGCGCTGCTCAAAAACCTTCTTCTCGTCCAGAAATTACTCATTGCCCTCTTTCCAATACCGCAACTCACAAAGATTTGTAGAGATTCTTCTCGACAGCCGTCTTCTGAGTCATCACCAGTGAAACAACGTCCCATCTTCCTTGCGATTCACCGGAAGATACGCCTG